>ERZ833822.61-NODE-61-length-119245-cov-6.370107_pt1 | contig 119245 bp, 89 predicted proteins | sample MGYA00519913_ERZ833822 | MGnify/ENA primary metagenome ERZ833822 (study PRJEB31850, sample SAMEA3708746) | human gut metagenome | biome: human gut; feature: human-associated habitat; material: faeces | place: China | collected 2014 ... | reverse complement strand
ACCAGCTCCTCCTCTGTTTATAGAGGAGGTGGCAGCGAAGCTGACGGAGGAGTTCTTTTCCATTCTAAATTCTACATTCCAAAGGCGTACATCCCGATGCTCTCGTACACGACGCTGAGGATTCCCGCGAGCAGGATTCCGGTGCTGCACGCGACGAGGCTTATACGTGAATAATTGTCAGAGTTGAATCTGGCGATGGGTTGCTCGTTCTTGTTGATAAACATGGCCTTTACCACTCTCAGGTAGTAGTAGAGAGAGATGATGGTGTTCAACAGGGCGATGAAAACCAGCACGTAATATCCTTGTTGTGCCGCGGCGGCAAATATGAAGAACTTGCTGAAGAACCCGGCAAATGGCGGGATTCCTGCCAACGAGAACAAGGCGATCATCATCACGAAGCTCAAGCGGGGATTCGTGGTGTACAACCCGTTGTAATCATCAATCGTGATCTTGCCGGAGCGATGCTCCACGACAGCGATAACCCCGAAAGCGGCCAAGTTCGACAGCATGTACACCAGCACGTAGTACACTAGCCCGGTCATACCCATGGCTGTCCCGCTGATCACCCCCAGCATGATGTACCCGGCTTGAGAGATGGAGGAATAGGCGAAGAATCGTTTCAGGTTCTGTTGCCGTATGGCGAAGATGTTGGCCAGCGTGATGGAGGCTATGATTACCCAGTAGAGGATGGCTTGCCATTCGTTCACGAGCGGGGCAAACACTTTATAGAGAATGACCATTAGCACGAATGCCGCGGAACCTTTCGAGATTACCGACAAGTAGGCGGTAACACTGGTCGGGGCGCCCTCGTACACGTCCGGGGTCCATTGGTGGAAAGGAACGAGTGATAACTTGAATCCCAGTCCCACGAAAAAGAACACGAAAGCCATCATCTGGAGCGGGCTACTGTTTAGCCCGGCGGGGATGTCCTCGAAATACAGCGTTCCCGTGGTCCCGTAAATTAACGAGATCCCGTACAACGATAAGCCGGACGCGAACACGGCGGTAAGGATGTATTTGGCTCCCGCCTCGGCCGATTGTTGCTTGTACTTGTCAAAAGCGGCAAGCGTTGCCAGCGGTATGGATGCCGTTTCCAGCCCGATAAAGAACATTAGGAAGTTCCCGGCCGAGATCATGAAGTACATACCTAGCAGCGTGGCCAGCGTGATCATGTAGAATTCTCCCCGGCGAATAATCGTGCGCTCGCTGGAAAGCCAGTTGTTGGCTTGCATGAACACGAGCAGTGTCCCGATGCTCAGGATGGATTTCATGACTCCACCCATTGCCGTGCAGTGATACATCCCCCCGAAAGCCGTCACGTCCGGGGCGGGCCAGATGTTCAGCAGGATATGAATACCCACGAGGATACAAGCTATCGGTTGAAAGTACTTCAAGCTTTTCGGGGTGCCGAATATGTCGTAAATTAAGAGTATAACGATCACCGCTACCAGTGATATTTCCTCCTTCATTAATAAGAAATTAGCGTAAACCATGTTTTGATTTTAGATTTATGATTTATGATTTTAGATTCCGGCAGCACGGAGCTGACGCTTTTTGATTTTCAACTTTTATCTTTTAGTTTTTATCTTTTATCTTTTAAATTCTACATTCTCTCAATCGAAGCCCGGATCATGTCGGAAAGCCATAGAGGTGCCAGACCGATTCCGGCGATGGCAGCAATCAGTATGATCGTGGAGAAGCGTTCATACCAGTTGGCATCGGTGAGGGCATAGTGATGCTCGTTGACCACGCTCCCGTAGAGTAGTTTCCCGACCACCCGCAGGATGTACACGGCCGTGATCACGATGGACGTGCAGGCGATGATCGTGAATACCCGGTGGAAGGTGTCCGTCTCTTGGAACGCTCCCACGAACACGGTCATTTCTGCCACGAACCCGCTTAATCCCGGAAGACCGAGGGAGGCGAGGCCGGCGATCACGTAGCACACGCCGAGGTAAGGCATGATCTTCATCAAACCGCCCATTTCCCGGATGTCACGGGTATGTGTGCGGCCGTAGATCATACCGATCAAGGCGAAGAACAGGGCGGTCATCAGGCCGTGGGAGAGCATCTGCATCACGGCTCCCGTCATGGCCGTCTGGTTCAACATCAGGATGGCGAACAATACCAGCCCGCAGTGGCTCACGGACGAGTAGGCGTTGATGTATTTCAAGTCCGTTTGCACGATGGCCGAGTAAGCCCCGTAAACGACGCTGATGCCCGTGAGGATGATGAATATCCATGAAAGTTCTTTAGCGGCCTCCGGCATCAGGTGGATGGCTACCCGGAAACACCCGTAACCACCCAGTTTCATCAATACCCCGGCATGGAGCATGGAGACTGCCGTGGGGGCAGAGGCGTGACCGTCGGGTGACCATGTATGAAACGGGAATAACGCACCGAGGACCCCGAACCCGGTGAATACCAACGGGAAGAACCAGCGTTGCAGGCTTTCGGGCATGGCGTGAGCTTGCGCGATTTCCTGCAAGTTCATCGTGAACGCTCCCGTCGTCGAGGAGTGAAAGTAGATACCAAGAATCCCCACGAGTAGTAGGGCAGAGCCGCCCATCAGCATCAACGTTAGTTTCATGGCAGCGTATTCCTTTTTCCCGCTACCCCAGACGCCGATCAGCAGGTACATGGGGATTAGGGCCACCTCGTAAAACATGAACATGGTGAAGAGGTCCACGGAAATAAAGAACCCGAATACCCCGATGGCCAACAGGTTAAACCACAAGAAATACTCTTTTTGCAGGAAATCCATTTTCCATGACGCGAATGTTCCCGTGAAGACGATAATGGCGGAAAGTAGCAACATGGCTACCGAGATCCCGTCAACTCCCACGGAATAATGTATGTTTAAGGGAGCGTACCAAACCGTGCTGGCGGTAAACAGCATTTCTGCCGTGTTACCGGCTCCCCGTTCTCCTAAATATGCAAATACCAACCCGACGGCTAAGGCCAGCAACAGGGAAGCTCCCGTGGCTACCGCTACACGAATTTGTTGCAGGTTCTTTGAAAGAAATAACCCGCCCATCGTGAGTATTGGTATCAGAACGAATAGTGATAAAAAGTTCATATCTATTTATTGATTTTAGATTTACTAATTTTAAATTTTAGATTTTAGATTTCAGCCGCACGGGGCTGACGCTTTTTGATTTTCAACTTTTATCTTTTAGTTTTTATCTTTTATCTTACTTCTACATTATTATTAAAACTGCAACCAGTATTAATAGCGAGCCGAACAGGATCACGTAAGCGTATTGCTGTACTTGTCCGGATTGTAATCCCCGGATAGAGTAAGACAATCGTTGCGTGACGTTTGCCAGACCGTTCAGCGATCCGTCGATCACGTGGCGGTCAAACCAAGCGATGGGGCGGGATACACAGTTGAAGATGATACGTTTCGTGATGAAGAGGTACAACTCGTCCATGTAGAACCGCCGGTAAGCGGCGCGATGCAACCCGCCGAACGTGGTGGCCAAACGATCCGGTATAGGATTGGAGCCTTTGTAGAACCACGTGGCAAGAGCGATGGAAATCACGGCGACAACGATGCTGGTGCCGGCTACCGTCCAGTCCAGGTGGATGATGTATTCCATCCCGTTGCTGCTGATAAACTTCCCGAAAGGGATGAACCCGGCGAAAAGTGTTACCACGGCAAGGAACACGAGGGGTAGGGTCATGCTCTTCGGGGCCTCGTGCGGGGCATGTTCGTGCGTGCTTTCTTTACCCCAGAAGATGTTGTAATAGAGGCGGAACATGTAGAATGCTGTCAGGGCCGCGATGAAGCTCATCACGACACCAAGTACCGGGCTGAACATGAACGTGGCAGTCAAGATTTCGTCCTTGCTGAAGAACCCGGAGAAGGGGGGAATACCTGAGATGGCGAGGCAAGCCACGAGGAACGTGACGTGCGTCACGGGCAAGTATTTACGAAGACCACCCATGTGGCTCATCTCGTTGCTGTGAACGGCATGGATAATGGCTCCCGCACCGAGGAATAACAAGGCTTTAAACATGGCGTGCGTGAAGAGGTGGAACATGGATGCCATGTAGCCCAAGCCTTCGTGTCCTTCCATCCCGGAAACACCGAGTGCTACCATCATGAAACCGATTTGCGAGATCGTGGAGAAGGCCAGCACTCGCTTGATGTCCGTCTGCACGCAGGCAACTACCGCGGCGTAGAGGGACGTGACCGCTCCCACGACCGCGATTAGTACGAGTACCTCCGGTGCCTCGAAATAGTAAACGGGGAACAAGCGAGCCACGAGATAAACCCCGGCAACGACCATCGTGGCCGCGTGGATCAGTGCCGACACGGGGGTAGGACCTTCCATCGCGTCCGGTAACCAGATGTGTAACGGGAACATGGCCGACTTTCCGGCACCTCCCATGAAAATCAAGGCCATTGCCCAGCTCATCACGGAACATCCCATGAAGGTCGTCCCGGCAGCCCCGGCAAAGAGTGAAGAGTCGCCTGAGGTTAACAGGTCGAAAGAGAAGGTTTTCGTGTAGAACGAAAGTAACAGGATACCGATCAAGAAACCGAGGTCGGCGAACCGGGTGACGATAAACGCTTTCTTGGACGCGGCGATGGCCTCCGGTTTCGTGTAGTAGAAACCGATCAACAGGTAGGAAGAAACACCCACCAGCTCCCAGAATATGTACATCTGGAAGATGTTCGTGGCTACCACGAGACCCAGCATCGAGAAGCTGAAAAGGGAAAGGAAGGCGTAATAGCGCTGGAAACCTTTTTCCCCGTGCATGTATCCCAAGCTGTAAACGTGTACCATCAACGATACGGTCGTGATTACCACCAGCATCATGACGGAAATCGGGTCTAGCAAGATACCCAGATCAATATGCAGGTATTGCGTGAAACGCAGCCATTCGAAGTTGAACGGGATGACCGGGAGGCGCACGCCTTCTACCCGGGGCATCGAGAAATATTGCCATGCCGTCATGTAAGCCAGCAGGGCACATATCGCCAAAGATAACGTTCCTAGGCACCCGGCCGTGGTGGGTTTCAATTTCGTCCCCAACAAGCCTAAAGCTAGAAATGTTAGCAATGGTAGTATCAATATTAAAACTGTATATTCCATGTTTCGATTTCTTGATTTTAAATTTTAGATTTTAGATTGAACCCCCTCTAACTCCCCCTTGGAAAGGGGGAGGATATGCTTCATTGTTACATAGAAGCAGTTTCTCGCGTTCGCCTCTCCCCCTGTGCAAGGGGGAGTCGGAGGGGGTAGTTGTTTTTTCATTTTCAATTTTCAATTCTCAATTTTCAATTGCTTTGCTTTCTTCTTTCAGCTCGTTCAAGTTTTTCACCTGTATATTGCGGATGTTCCGGTATATATTGATGATGATGGCTATGGCGACGGCTGTTTCGCAAGCGGAAACCCCGATGGCGAACAGGGTGAAGAAAAAGCCTTCCAGTTGTTCGGGGAAGAGATAACGGTTGAACACGGCAAAGTTGATATCCACTGAGTTTAGGATCAACTCGATAGAGATCAACACGGCAAGCAGGTTTCTCCGGGTAATGAAACCGTAGATTCCCGCGAAAAGCATGATCGTGCTGATCACCAAGTAATATTCCATGTGTAGTTCCATGTGCTTATTTTAGATTTATGATTTTAGATTTTAGATTCCAGCCGCACAAGCCAACGTTTCGACTACCCCCTCTAACTCCCCCTTACACAGGGGGAGAACACGCTTCATTGTTGCATTGAAGCAGTTTCTCGCGTTCGTCTCTCCCCCTGTGTAAGGGGGAGTCGGTGGGGGTAGTTGTTTTTTCATTCTAAATTCTAAACTCTACATTCTACATTTATATTATCTTTTTCTCGCTATCAAGATTCCACCGATAATGCAGGTCAATAGCAGGACACTGATTACCTCGAAGGGGAGTAGGTACTGGTATTTTTCCGTGCCCATCAAGGCGGTTCCGATGACTTTCTGGTTGATCTCCCCGCCAACGAAACGAGAGGGACCGAACGAGTGCATTAACGTGATGTAAACACATATTGCCGCCCCGGCGAGAGCCGTGATTAGCCCGGCAAACATCTTGCTGTTCTTCAACCTGCTTACCTTGCTTTTGTCGGCCGTGGTGAGCAATATCGAGAACACGTACAGGATAATGATACCCCCGGCGTAGATCGTTAATTGTACCGCTCCCAGGAATGAATACTCCAACTGGAAATATATTCCGGCAGTGGCAAAAAGCACGAATAGCAGGTAGGTCGCCGATCTCAAGATTCGGTTGGTCGTCACGGTCAGGATCGAGCAGACAACGATGACCGTTGCCAGGATGAAAAAGACCGTTTCTTGTAATTCTGCTGTACTCATATCTTTATTTTAGATTTTAGATTTTAAATTTTAGATTCCGGCCGCACGATTCCCGCCTTTTTCATTTTCAATTGATTCGTCGTGCAGGTATTTCACCAGTTTACCGCGCGTGTAGACGGCGTGTTCGAACGTGGGTTTGAACTCGATGGCTTGTTGAGGGCACATTTTCACGCAGAGCTGGCAGAACATACAGCTACCCAAATCATACCGGTATTTTATCAACACCTTTTTCTTCTTGCCGGTTTCATCCGTGACAAATTCGGACGTGATTTTGATGGTCCCGTTCGGGCAGTTCATCTCGCAGATGCCGCAAGCGATACATTTGTGGTGATTGTTCTCGTCGTGAGGCATCACGAGTTCACCCCGGAAACGGTCAAACATTTTCAACGTGGCCCGGTTCTCCGGGTATTGCTCCGTCGTTTTCTTGGTGAAAAATTCCCGTAGCGTGACTTTCATCCCGGTCAGCAGCGAGAAAAGTCCCTTGAAAAACGAGGTAATATATCTTATAATACTCTTCATAGTTTCGTCTTTAAAAATGTAGTTTAAATACGACAATGATCACCATCAGGAAAAGGTTGATCAGGTTAATCGGCAGCAGGTAACGCCATTCCAAGCGGAGTAACTGGTCGATACGCAACCGCGGGAAGGTCCATTTAAACCACATGATGATGAATATAACCACGGCTGTTTTCCCGAAGAACCAGAAGATGGAAGGAATATAATCCATGATTTGGTTGAAGCTTTCCCAACCGGGAACGTGTAATGGCATCCAACCGCCTAAGAACAGGGTGCTGGCCACGGATGCTACCACGAACATGTTCAAGTATTCGGCGAGGTAGAAGAACCCGAAGTGCATACCGGAATACTCCGTGTGGTACCCCGCGGTCAACTCCGAGTCGGCCTCCGGCAAGTCGAAGGGGCCCCGGTTTGTCTCGGCGGTTCCGGCGATGATGTAAACGATAAACGCGATGCAGGCCGGGATATGTCCTTTGAATAGCAACCACCCGTCTGCCTGTCCTTCCACGATCGTGGAGAGCTGCATGCTTCCGGTGAATACTACCACGGTAAGGATGGATAACCCGATGGATAACTCGTAACTGATCATCTGCGCGCCACTTCGCATGGCACCGATTAACGAGTATTTGTTGTTACTGGCCCACCCGGCAAGCAAGATTCCCACGATACCGATGGACGACACGGCGATCAGGAAGAAGATTCCCACGTTGAAGTCGATGACGTGTAGTCCTTTCGCGAAGGGAATACAACCGAATGCCAGTACCGACGCGATAATCACGACGAAAGGGGCGAGGTTGAACAGGAATCGGTCGACGTGGTTGATGTCGATGATCTCCTTGGTTAACATTTTGATCATATCGGCCACGCTCTGTATGGTCCCGTAAGGCCCCACCCGGTTCGGTCCGATACGACACTGGAAAAAGGCACACACTTTACGTTCCACGTAGATCAGCACGAGGGCGATCACGGCGTATCCCACGAGCAGGCAAAGCCCGATCAGGATAAACTCAACCAGCGTGGCAGCAGCGTGCGGGAGAAAACTCCTCAAGAGTTCGTCTACCCATTGTGTTATAGTTGAGAAATCAAACATATACTAATTTTAAATTTTAGATTTTAGATTTATAATTCCGGCCGCACAAGTCAACGCTTTGACTACCCCCTCTAACTCCCCCTTACACAGGGGGAGGACACGCTGCACTGTTGTATCGTGGCGGTTTCTCGCGTTCGTCTCTCCCCCTGTGCAAGGGGGAGTCGGTGGGGGTAGTTGTTTTTTCATTTTCAATTCTCCATTTTCAATTAGTTGTTACCTGTCAATGTCCGGAACAACGTAGTCCAGCGTACCGCCGATGGCGATCAGGTCGGCGATTTTACCGCCTTTCGTGATCAGGTCGACGATGGATACCAGCGGCAGACACGGGGAACGGAATTTTACCCGGTAAGGGTATTTGTCACCCCGGCTTTCGAGGTAAACACCGAATTCTCCGCGGCTGGCTTCCACGCTCTTGAAATAGTGACCTTCCGGCAATTTGATCAGCGGTTTGGTCTTCACGGCGTAGTCTCCCGCGGGGATGTTGTCTACCAGTTGTTCCAGTATATGTAATGATTCGAGAATCTCTTCCATGCGCACCATGTAACGGGCAAACGAGTCTCCTTCCGGGTAGAGGATTTCTTTGAAATCCACCTTGTCATATACCCCGTACGGCGTGTGTTTACGCACGTCGCATGACCACCCGCAGGCACGTCCCGTCGGGCCGGATGCCCCGTAACTAATGGCGTCCTCTTTCCTGAGAACTCCCACGCCTTTCAGACGTTGTTGGGCGATCACGTTTCCCGTGAACACGTCGTGATATTCCTTGATCATCGGGGGTAGGTATTTGATGAACTCTTTGATCCGGTTGATTAGGTTCGGGTGGATGTCTGCCATCACGCCGCCGATGACGTTGTAGTTCTGAATCAGTCGTCCTCCCGTGGTTTCTTCCATGATGTCCAGCACTTTCTCCCGGTCGCGGAAGCCGTAGAAGAAAGCGGTCAGCGCTCCCATATCCATGCAGAGGCATGACCAGAACAAGAGGTGAGAGGAAAGACGGTTCAGCTCGTCCATGATGGTGCGGATGTATTTCACCCGTTCCGGGATTTCCAGCCCCATGGCTTCCTCGATACACATACAAAGCGCGTGGCGGTTCTGGTGCGCGGCAAGGTAATCCAGACGGTCTGTCAAGGCCAGCGTTTGCGGGTAGGTGAGGCTTTCACACAATTTCTCGATGCCCCGGTGGATATACCCGCAGTTTACATCCACCTTTTTCACGATCTCTCCTTCCAGTGATACCCGGAAACGGAGTACACCGTGGGTGGCGGGGTGTTGTGGCCCGATGTTCACCACGTACTCGTCTTCTTCAAACAAGATGTTCTCTTTTTCGCTGACTTCCCCGTCATGGGAATCAGCCTCGAACGTGGGGGTTGCATCCAACGTTTCTTCACTTTCCAGCCGTACCGGGTTTATTTCGGGGTCTGCATTGTAGTCTTTACGTAACGGGTACCCGACCCAGTCGTTCCGCAGGAACAGACGTCGCATATCAGGGTGGTTGATAAACCGTATGCCGAGAAAGTCGTACACTTCACGTTCGTTCAAGTTGGCCGTGGCCCAGATGTCTGAAACGGTGGGCAGTTCCGGGTTTTCCCGGTTGGTCGTGAACGTCTTTAGAAATAATTTATGTTCGTGAGCCGTGGATTGTAACAGGCTGATCACGCCTAACGAGTCCCCCCAGTCCATTCCCGTCATGCAGATCATGAAGTCGAAAGACAGATCCCGGTCTCCCTTTAGCCGGAGAGCCAGTTCCCTGTACTTGGCGGGCTCTACCGTCACGGTAAGGATACCGCTTTCGTCAATCTCTGCTTCGGGGACAATGTTTTTTATTTTATCTACTAACATGTACTGATTGATTGATTTTAGATTTTAAATTTTAGATTTATGATTTCCACCCACGAGGTTCAATAGTTTTTAATCGTAAATCGTAATTCATAAATCATAAATTAGTTCACTCTAAATTCTACATTATTCTTTGTTCTCTTTTTCCTTGTGGTTTTTGCCACCGAGGAAACGTTCTACTTTTACCTTACGTTGCAGTTGGATCATTCCATACAAGAGGGCTTCCGGGCGCGGAGGACATCCGGGAATGTAAACGTCAACGGGAATGATGGAGTCAACTCCCTTCACCACGTGGTAAGAGTTTTTGAACGGTCCACCGGAAATGGCACATCCCCCCACGGCAATCACGTATTTGGGTTCAGCCATCTGGTCGTAGAGACGTTTCAGCACGGGGGCCATTTTGTGTACGATGGTCCCCGCCACCATGATAAAGTCGGCTTGGCGCGGACTGGCTCGCGTTACCTCGAACCCGAAACGGGAGAAATCATAACGTGCCGCTCCCACTGCCATGAATTCAATACCACAACAGCTTGTCGCGAAGGTAAGCGGCCAGAGGGAATTCGAGCGTCCCCAGTTGATAACATCGTCAAGGCATCCCACGATAACATTGGTGCCGGACGCCCGAAGTTGTTCAAGATATTCGTTATCGTTGAACTCTTCATATTTCATGGATTTAATTTTTACTTCCATTCTAACGCTCCTTTCTTCCACGCGTAAGCCAATCCCAGAATAAGGATCAGCATGAAAAATAATACATTCAGTAAACCGTTAATTCCGGCATCCTGAACGGTGACCGCCCAAGGATAGAGAAACACGGTTTCCACGTCGAACATCAAAAACAAGATGGCGAACAGGTAGTATCCTGCCTTGAATTGCATCCATGATTTTCCTCGCGTGGGTACACCGCATTCGTAGGCTTCTCCCTTCTGTTTGTTGAAGGTACGGGGAGAAATGGCCCGAGCGATGCTCATAGCGATAACCACCAGCAAAATGGCTGTAATCAATACAACCACGAATAAAGTAAGATTCATAATTATAAAAAGTTTCAGGTTTTCAAGTTTCAGGTTACAAGTTTAGTTACAGGGGAAAAATACGGCAAGTTGCGAACTTGTAACTGCAACTTGCAGGGCTATCGGCCCAACCTGTAACTTGGTTGATCTCCAGCTAAACAATGATTTTTCGCAGGGCAAAGACGTAGTATTTGGTCTTCCCGAGAGTCGAGTACGGGTGAAAATACAAGTTGCGTTTGGAGTGTGCTACCGCAGTGTTGTTCTTGCTGTTCCTTTGCAGGAAAGAGGGAACCAATTGTGATTTGGAGTCCGGGACAACATGGGAGTAACCCAGCGTGAGTTCGCAACTTTCGTGAAGAAAGAGTAATAGGGGAACCGTGGAGACTTCACAGATTTCGTTTCGGCAGAAATTACATTCTAAGCAGGAGCCATTGAAGGACAGATTTTGCCCTTTTGCCAATATCCCGCTGGAACTTACCAACACGAATAACACGATCAATATACTATTCTTCAGCACGTTCAACATCATTCTTTTTACTTAAGGTTCGCAAAGATAACCTAATTTTGAATTTCGGTTGAAAAATGTGTGGTAAAGAATGTTAATCGTGAGATTAACATTCGGGTTCATAAGGTTTATAAAACATATTTTTTTCTTACTTTTGTAATCTCTCCGGGAAAGGAGAATATCCCGGGGGTAATACATGAAATTAGGGAAAAAAATATGAGTGACACCATTCATCACGAGTGTGGTTTTGCGTTGATTCGATTGCTGAAACCATTGGATTATTATCAGAAAAAATACGGTTCTTACCTTTACGGGTTAAACAGGTTGTACATATTAATGGAAAAACAGCGTAACCGCGGCCAAGATGGTGCGGGAGTCGTGGGGTTGAAACTCGACATGGAGCCGGGTTACAAGTATATGGACCGAGTACGTTCCTGTGACGCGAACCCGATACAGGATGTGTTTGACCGGATTCATGAACCGTTTACACCGGAGATTCTCCGGGAGAAGGATGCCGTTTGGGCAAAACAGAACTTGCCGTTCGTTTCCGAGATTTACTTGGGGCATTTACGTTACGCGACTTTCGGGAAGAATAATATAGATTACGTTCACCCGCTGAAACGGGCAAGCAATTGGCGGGCGCACAACTTAGCGCTGGCGGCGAACTTTAACCTGACGAACGTGGACGAGTTGTTCGAGAGTTTGATCCGGGCGGGGCAGTATCCGCGAAATTATTCCGACACGGTGACCTTGCTTGAGAAGGTAGGCTATTTTCTGGATAGCGAGATTCAGGATTTGTACCGTTTCTACAAGGAAAAGGGATTTTCGAAACAGGAGATTACCCCATTGATCGAGCGTACGATTGATTTACCCAAGGTGCTTTCCCGAAGTAGCGAGGATTGGGACGGGGGATATGCCGTGGCAGGAGTGGTCGGGCATGGCGATGCTTTCGTGATGCGTGACCCGTGGGGGATACGTCCGGCTTATTATTACAAAGATGACGAGGTGGTCGTGGTAGCATCCGAGGCATCCGTGATCCAGACCGCTTTCCAAGGCATAAATATGGAAATTTCCGAGATCCGTCCGGGATACGCCCTGTTGATCAAGAAGGATGGAACCGTGACGGAGGAACTCGTGCGTGAACCGCGACAACGTGCCAGTTGTTCGTTCGAGCGTATCTATTTCTCTCGCGGGAATGACAGGAATATATACCAGGAACGGAAAAAACTGGGTGAGTTATTGACACCTCGTTTGGTGAAGGCCGTGGATGGCGATCTTGACAACACGGTGTTTTCTTTTATTCCTAACACGGCGGAAACTTCTTTCTACGGGATGGTGAAAGGAATCCAGCAGTACATGGTGGAGGAGAAAAAACGGTTGATCCGGGAGGGAAAGGCTACGTGGAGTGAAGAAACGCTCGACGAGATCATTTGCCGAGAGCCCCGTATCGAGAAAATCGTGATCAAGGATGCCAAGCTGCGCACGTTCATTACCTCCGATTCGGGTCGTGACGGGCTGGTGGGACACGTGTATGACGTGACTTACGGGGCGGTGCAGCCCACGGATAACCTCGTGGTGATTGATGACTCGATTGTGCGGGGAACTACCTTGAAAAAGAGTATTCTGCGAATTCTCGATCGTCTTGGTCCGAAACGTATCGTGGTGGTGTCTTCTGCCCCGCAGATTCGTTACCCCGACTGCTACGGGATTGACATGACCCGGATGAACGAGTTTATCGCGTTCAACGCGGCTATCGAGTTGTTGAAGGAACGAGGCATGGAGGGGCTGATTGACGAGGTGTACCGGAAGTGTAAGGCACAGCAAGGGTTGCCCAAGGAGCAGGTGGTGAACCACGTGAAAGAGATTTACACTCCTTTTACCGAAGAAGAGATTTCCGACAAGATTGCCGAGATGGTGCGTGACGAGCATCTGAATGCCGAGGTGAAAGTGGTTTTCCAGTCGGTCGAAGATTTGCACGTGGCTTGCCCGAACGACACGGGTGACTGGTATTTTACCGGAAATTATCCCACTCCCGGTGGGAATAAGGTGGTCAATACCGCTTATATCAACTGGGTGGAAGGGAGGAATGAAAGGTCTTACTAATTTTAGATTTTAGATTTTAAATTTTAGATTCCAACCACACGAGGCCGACGTTTTTTGATTTCCAACAGCCCCCCTCTAGCTCCTCCCCTTACACAGATGGGGCTAGAGGGGGGGCAATCTAAAATTTAAAATCTAAAATTACCAAGTTTTCACTTTCCCGTTCAAAGTTATTGCAATTTGTTTGTAAATGTTTAAATTAGTAGCGGATATTAAAAAGATCGGCTATGAAACGAATTGTGTCATTTATTCTGTTATTCATATTTTCCATGTGTTACGGGAATGACCCGTTAGTTGCACAGGTGCGTAAAGAGAGACAAAAAGGGAAGGAGAAGAAGATCGTTAGGGAACAGGCGGTGGATTTGTTGCTGAAAGAGCAGCAGGTGGCAGCGGAACGAGCTGCTTTAAAAGAATTATACTGGGTTCTGGGAGGGGAAGATTGGCGGGTGAAGGAGAATTGGCTGAGTGACCGTCCTGTTGAGGAGTGGTATGGGGTGAAGCGGAATTACGATAATGGGAAATTGAGTATATATCTGGGAGCAAACGGTTTGGAGGGGGTGTTGCCGGGTGCTATTTTCAGATTGAAGACGTTGGAGGTGCTTAACCTCTGTAATAACGAGATCACGGGGAATATACCAACGGATATTGGAGAGTGTACAGCGTTGAGACAGTTGTCGCTGAACGGCAATCGTTTGACGGGAAAAATACCTGTCGGGATTGGTAAACTGGAAAATCTGGAGACGTTGGACCTTTCACGTAATCAGTTGTCCGGGGAAATACCGGCAGAAATTGGTGGTTTGAAACAATTAAAATTTCTTCGGATGGGAGGGAACAGGCTGACAGGAAGTATTCCGGCCGCGATCGGGAGCCTCTTGCGGTTGGAGTGTGTGGATATATCATCGAACTTGCTGACGGGGGAAATACCAGATGAGCTTGTGCTTCTGGAAAATCTGGAAGAAGTGAATTTATATGATAATCGTCTGCGAGGTGTGTTGCCTGCAGACTGGAGTAGATTGAAAACGTTGAAACGTTTATCTTTAGGGCAAAACCGAATAGATGGTGAAATTCCAGCTTCATTGGGGAGTGTGAAAACTCTGCGGATCGTTGGATTGGAAAATAACTTGTTGAGAGGGACTATTCCCGTTACTTTGGGACAGTTAAAAGAATTGAGAACTTTGGGCTTATCCAATAATCGGTTAACGGGAGCGATTCCCGGGGTGTTGTTTACCTTGCCGAATTTATATCATTTAGGCTTGTCGAATAATGGCTTGTCTGGTTCGTTACCTGTTGAGATCAAGGAGGCCGTGGCGTTTTCATCCCTTGATTTGAGTAATAATCGTTTGAGTGGGGTGTTTCCGCCGGAACTTTGTGAATTGGTGCAATTGAATTACTTGAATTTGAGGAATAACAGGTTTTCCGGATCTTTACCCGTGGAGATCGGGAAGATGACTGAATTGTCCTCTTTGGACTTGACATCGAACAAGTTTTCGGGTCCTCTCCCGAAAGAGATCGGTCAGTTGACTCGCTTGACGTCTTTGTTACTTTCAGAAAACGAATTTTCCGGAGAGTTGCCGGAGACGCTGGGGAATCTGGTAAATTTGAGAAATTTCTACGTGAAAACGAATCGTTTGTCGGGGCCGTTCCCGGTGGTGTTAACGAAGTTGGTTAAGTTGGAATACTTGAACTTGAGTTTTAATAATTTCTCGGGGATGATCCCTGCGGAAATCGGGAATTGGGAAGAACTGAAACATTTGTATTTGTGGAAGAATCAGTTTAGCGGGAGTATTCCTCCGTCGATTGGTGAGTTAAGGAATTTGACGGAATTGAGTTTGGGAGAGAACCGTTTGTCGGGCGAGCTTCCCAAGGAGTTAGGGCAGTTGGAAAATTTGGTTAGGGTGTATTTGAACAATAACATGTTTAGCGGGCGATTGCCTGCCGAGATAACACGTATGCGGAGTTTGAATTTCTTGAACTTGCAGAATAACTGTCTTGCTGGTAACTTACCGGATGAAATTGGTGATTGGGAGTCACTGGTGGAGTTGTACTTGGCAAATAACGAGATTACAGGGACACTGCCGGCCTCGATCGGTAAGATGAAACGGTTGAAGATCTTGGACGTGTTCGGGAACCGAATGAGTGGGGTGTTACCGCCGGAACTGGGAGATATGGAAGGTTTAGAGAGGTTGTACCTGACAAATAATCATTTTAACGGGGCCTTGCCTCCCGAGATTGGTAATTTGAGGCGGTTGAGAATATTGGCTATGCCGAATAACGAGTTTTCCTCGCTCCCGGAAGAAATCGGGAATATAGAGTCGTTGGAGGAGTTGAACGCTTCGAATGCTTTCACTGGAGGTGCTTTACCCGCAAGTATCGGGAATTTGCGGAATTTACGGCTTTTGTTGTTGGGGAATAACAAGTTGTCGGGCGAGATTCCTGCCGAGATCGGGGAGTTAACCTTGTTGGAAAGGATGGATTTGTCAATGAATAAATTGAGCGGTGAGATTCCCGCCGGGATCGGTTACTTGGATAAATTGACGGTTTTGGCTCTCTTGGGGAATAAATTGACCGGAACGATTCCGGTTGAAATAGGGAATATGCGAAGTTTGAACATTCTCCATCTTGGGCGGAATTTGCTGGAGGGGGAATTACCTGCCGAGTTGGGATGGCTTTCAGAATTGGAGGTACTGGATGTCGGAGGGAATAAGTTGACAGGGAAGTTACCCGCAGAATGGGAAGAATTGAAAAAACTAAAAAGATTGATTCTCTTTGGGAATAAGTTTAGTGGGAGAATTCCAGATGAATGGGAGGGAATGGAGCGGTTGGAAGATTTCTTGGTGCAGGGTAACGAGTTGACGGGTAAGGTTCCGGATTTCCTGTTTCATTTACCCACATTAAAACGGTTGTGGTTGGGAAATAATTTCTTGGAGTTGACCGAGGAACAAAAGGAGTTGACCGGTAAGGATAGGCAGTATCTTTTATTGCCACAGGGGAAAAAGTAGGGAATAGTCTCACCCTCCCCAGCTCCCCCCTTGCACGGGGGAGAGCTGATTACCAAGTGGTATTCCCTCCTGTGTAAGGAAGGAGTAGAGAAGGTAATCGCTTCATGATGGGTTACTTTAGTATGAGTGGTTCCTCGATAATGATTTCAGCACGACTCATGTTTTCTACCGCGATTTTCGGTCCCGGAATGAGGGGACTGTAATCAAGTACGTGTCTGATCCGGGCTCGCTGGTCGGGGGTAATACGATCACGATAGCTATAATAATAGTCCATTATGTTATATGACGTGAAAGTGGTTCCATTGCGATCTTGGCGCTGTGCTGCTTGGGCAAAAGTTGGTCTGTATACACTTGCTAGCCAAGTGTCGTAAGCCGGGCGATCGTAATCGGGAGTATCTTCACAGTAATCGGTTGTTTGCCCGTTGTCACCACCGGAAAATACATGGAATAACCCTAGATAATGCCCAAGTTCATGGGCGAGAGTGGTGGGCCATACCGGTTGTAGGCCGTAAGCTCCGGTCTCTGCTTTATCTATAAATATCTTGTTTATCATCACGGCTTGCACGGAGTTGGTGGGAAGACTGGTATAGTATGTATCATTTCTTCTTAAACCCGGCAGGGATTTGCCTTGCGGGGTGTACGGAGTCATGGCGATTCCCGTCACGTTTTCTTCGGTAAAGGAGCAGATGATAATGTTGATGTACTTGTTGGGGTCCCATATTATTTGTGTGCCATTGTATGTATTGTATCTTAAATAATTTTCGACATTGAACGAGGTGGATGAACTTTGAATAGTATTTACCCCGGGTTCAACCAAGGGAGTTCCTTCGGGCGTGGTGGTGGCAAGGGTGAATTGCAGGTTGAGGTTCTCACTTTTCCCGTTGTTGCCTCGGTAGAAGTTATTCACGTAATCCATACATTCTTGAATGTAGGCGGCGGTGACTTTTGCATCATTTACGGAACCGTCCGAGTACACGTGGAAAATGACCGGAAGTTCGAAGTAGATTTCTCCTTTTTGGGTCACGGTGAGGATTTTCTGTTGGTCTGAATTGGAGATCGTGACGGTCCCCGTGCGCTCGGTTGTGGTCGTGTTAACTTGCGTGTTGATCACAAGTGTATCTCCTTGCGGTGTACTGATCTTGCTTGCCCGGCACCAAGAGGTTGGGCTGGCAAATGACCAGTTTGAACCACTCCGAAGAGCAATGCGGATGGTTTGTTGCTCGCTGCTTACCCGGATTTCGTTGCCTGTTGATAATTCTATTCTCTCGAACTTGTCCTTCGCACAGGAAGTGATAAGTAGAAACAGAAGGTAAATAAGAATGTATTTTTGCATGTTTGTAGATTTTATTTTTTCATGTAGCGGTCCATTTCCCGTTTGGCATCTTTTTGTTTGAGGGTTTCCCGCTTGTCGTACTCTTTCTTTCCCCGGGCTAGGGCGATGCGGAGTTTGGCGAAGCCTTTCTCGTTAAGAAAGAGGCGGACGGGGACAATGGTGAGTCCCGATTCCTTGGTCTTGCGTTCGAGCTTGACGAGTTCTTTCTTTTGTAGTAAGAGTTTACGTTCGCGGCGTTCGATGTGGTTGTAGTAGGTTCCCAACTTGTACTCGGCAACGTACATACCCTTAATCCACAGTTCGCCGTTGTGGAAATAACAATAGGAATCCACCAACCCGGCTTTCCCGGCCCGGATGGATTTGATTTCGGTACCGGTGAGCATGATTCCGGCGGTGTATTCTTCCAAGAACTCGTAGTCGAAGGATGCTCTTCTATTTTTTATGTTAATGTCGTTTTGCATAGGTTTTGACGTTTAAGCGTAAATAGTGGGTATTCTGAACATAATCATCAATAGTTGCTGGATGATGATCGGGGATACGATCACGAGTAAGCCAATGATGACGATGGCGCTTTTGCGGTATTGTACGTCGAGGGCTGTCAATTGGTTCAGCCCGACGTAAAGGGTACGCAGGCACAGCAGGCTACATATTGCCATGAGTTGGGATATAAATCCTTCCGAGAATCCACTGGAAAGGCAGTGGAACGGGATGAAGACGGCCGAGCTATACACGGCAAGGCGAAGGGCCATCCGGTTGGCTGCAGCCACTTTGTTAGAGAGGTATTCACGGGACACCCGGTAAGCGATGTAGCTCCCCACGATGGAGGCCATGAACAGGATGATACCGGTTCCAATGGCGTAGAGAGGTGAGGTTGACAATAAACGTAGCAATATCGCACATGCAGAAGAAAGCACGGATAAAGGCACGAGGAAATTCTTGAAAAGTTCGATTCCCTCGATGTTCTCCCGGCCGATCACCTGCCATTCTGTTTCGGGGTGAAGTAGTAGTTTCCGGGGCCTTGTGAATATGCCTTTGATGTCCAATTTCTTCATAATAACGCGAAAATACTGTTTTTTATCGAGATTGGTTCATAAAGTTTGTAAAGTTTATAAAGGCCGAGAATCCTTTGGATCAGGTTTAACGACAGATTGGGGTACAGTGGACAAAATACCTCTAGAGATCATTATTTGGGGAATCTTATGAATTTTTACATGAAAATGTAGCAAGCCTGTAACAAATATTTCATTTCTTCGTTAAAATTTACGAGAAACAGTAGATTTGGTATTTGGCTGGCGAGGTGAATGAAAAGAAGTTTAATATTTAAAACAAAAGGTGTATGGGAATTTTGGAGGCTATTCTGGCTTTTCATACTTCGATTCCGGACACGGTGAATTCTTTTCGGCACGGGATGTTGAAGGTATTGATACCTGTCTTGTTTATTAATAATCTGTAACTTGTAACTAATTAATATAGTATGAAAATAGGATTATTTATTCCCTGTTACATTAATGCGATTTATCCGGGTGTGGGGATGGCCTCATACAAGTTGCTGACCTCGCTGGGATTGGATGTCGATTACCCGCTGGATCAGACTTGCTGCGGGCAACCAATGGCGAATGGAGGATTCGAGAGGGATTCGACCGAGCTGGCCAAGCGAATGGAGGGATTGTTCGAGAAGTATGATTACGTGGTGGGGCCATCGGCCAGTTGCGTGGTTTTCGTGAAGGAGCATTACCCGAGGTTGTTGAACCGGGAGGAACATGCTTGTATTAGTAGTCGTATTTACGAGATTTGCGAGTTCCTGTATGATGTGGTGAAGGTTGATAAGCTGAATGCTTCTTTCCCACACAAGGTAAGTATTCATAATAGTTGTCACGGGGAGAGGTTATTACATCTTTCTTCCCCGAGCGAGTTGATGATCCCTCGTTATTCCAAGTTGCGGGATTTGTTGTCGCTGGTGAAGGACGTGGAAGTGTTCGAGCCTAAGCGGGTGGACGAGTGTTGCGGTTTCGGGGGAATGTTCTCGGTGGAGGAACCGGCGACGTCCGTGTGCATGGGACAGGATAAGGTGCATGATCATATGTCAACCGGGGCGGAATACATCACGGGAGCGGATAGTTCTTGCCTGATGCACATGGAAGGGATTATTCGCCGGGAGAAGTTGCCGATAAAGACAATACACGTGGTGGAGATATTAAGTCAAGGGTTATAAAGTTCGTAAAGTGACGGGAGTCCTTCGGGTCTTATAAACTATTTTTGTAAATAACGTAAATCAAATAAATATGAGTTCACACGCTAAAGCTGCCAAGAAATTTATAGCTGACCGAGAGAGAACAGCATGGCATGATCAAGCGCTGTTCTTCGTGCGAGAGAAACGAGACCGGATGGCTCATGATGTTCCCGAATGGGAAGCGTTGCGGGAGATGGCGAGTAATATGAAACGACATACGATAGCCAATTTACCATATTATCTCGAAATGTTCGAGAAGAACGCCACGGCAAACGGGATTCAGGTTCACTGGGCGAAAGATGCCGAGGAACATAACCGGATTGTTTACGAGATTATCCAGAAACATGGGGGAAAGAATCTCGTGAAGAGTAAGTCGATGTTGGCGGAAGAGTGTGGGTTGAGTCCTTATCTGGAGGCTAGGGGAATTGATGCCGTGGAGTCGGATTTGGGTGAACGGATCATGCAGTTCATGGGTACACCGCCCAGTCATATTGTGTTGCCTGCTATTCACGTGAAACGGGAGGAGGTGGGGAAGGTGTTTGAGAAAGAGTTGCACACGGAACCGGGAAATAGCGATCCGACTTACCTGACTCACGCGGCCCGGGCTGCCTTGCGGGAGAAGTTCCTGCATGCAGATATTGCCATGACGGGTGTTAATTTTGCAGTGGCCTCGTCAGGTGCTTTTGTGGTTTGTACGAACGAGGGAAATGCTGATATGGGAACTTCTTTTCCCAAAGTACATATCGCGATCATGGGGCTTGAAAAAGTGGTACCGGATTATGATGCGTTAGCCCTGTACGTGCGCTTGTTGGCCCGCTCTGCCACGGGACAGCCTTCAACGACCTACACGTCCCATTATAAGAAACCGGTAGAAGGGCAGGAGATGCATATCGTGATCGTGGATAACGGGCGTAGTGATATTCTCGCCTGCACGGAACATGTGAATATGTTGAAGTGTATTCGTTGCGGGTCATGTATTAACACTTGTCCGGTGTATCGCCGGACGGGGGGATATTCTTACTCTTATTTTATACCGGGTCCCGTGGGGATTAACTTGGGTATGTTGAAGTCGCCGGAGAAGTATTCGGGGAACGTGTCGGCTTGTTCGCTTTGTTATTCCTGCTCGAATGTTTGTCCGGTGAAGATTGATCTGGCAGAACAGATTTACAAGTGGCGGCAGAATCTGACACCTCTGCATTTAGCAGATCCATCGAAGAAGTTGATGGTGAAGGGAATGAAGTTTATCATGAATCATCCCGGTTTGTTTTATAATGCTATTGCTGCCGGACGTGTTGCCGAGCGTATGCCCCGGTTCGTCTTGTATAATTCTCTCGATGCGTGGGGTATCGGACGGGAACTTCCGGAGTTTGCGAAGGAAACGTTTAACGAGATGTGGAAAAAGGGATTGAAAGCCGATTAATTTACGATTTATGAATGACAATTTACGGCTGAAAAGGCGTCGGCCTTGTGTGGCTGGAATCTAAAATTTAAAATCTAAAATTAGAATATGGGTAGTAAAGAAGATATTTTAGTAAGGCTGAAAAAGCATGCGGTGGATCAAGTGGAACGACCGGAGATGACGTTTGAACCGTTGACTTTTTTTGATCCGCTGGTACAGTTCGAGAAGATCATGAAGGCCGTGGGAGGAAATTGCGTGGTGTTGGAGAAAGGGCAGGACGTGAACGAGGTAATCCGGAACGTGTTCCCCGATGCCAAGTCAATTGCGTCGAATTTACCGGAAGTTACATGTGCTACGGTGAATCCCGACACGTTGGATGATCCGCGGGAATTGAACGGTACGGATGTCGGGGTGATCCGGGGTGATTTCGGGATTCTGGAAAATGGGATGGTATGGATTAACCAGCGTACCCGTTACAAGGCTCTCTTTTTTATTTCCGAGGCCTTGGTGATCCTACTTGACCGGAATCGTCTGGTGAATAATATGCATGAGGTCTACAAGCAACCTGCTTTTGATGATTTCGGGTACGGTTGTTTCATTTCCGGTCCCTCGAAGACGGCCGATATTGAACAGGCGCTAGTCATCGGGGCGCACGGGGCGAGAGCGGTGACGGTGATATTGGAATAAAATAATAAAGACCATTTTTAAATGGTCTTTATTATTCTTCGTCTTTTTTCTTTAATTCTTTCGAGAAGAAGAAATAGGCAACGATACACACGATTAATGGGAACACATAAACTAATCCCGGAGAGAAGATTGCGAAGTACCATGGCATACTCCATTCTTCATGGGCTGATATTTCCAAGGCTTTATAGCCCACGTGTACAATTCCGATGGAAAGGAATGCAATGGCGGCAATTCCGAATAATTTCTGGTTTTTGGCAGCTTTTGTTTTGTCCATAATTTGATTCGCTTACAGCGAGTTACAAGTTAATAAGTTGCAAGTTACAGGTTACAAAATACAAGTTTGCAGGTTAGTGATAAACTTGTAACCTGCAAACCTGCAACTTGTAACTATTTTTTATAAAGATGTTTGATTCCAACCCGGTGTCCGGCTACCGCAAAGTACAAGATGAAAAGGTAGCAAGGCAACATCATCCAGTAGGCTCCTTGGTGTCCCATAGAAGTGGTTAATGAACCGTATAACATAGGGAGTAAGGCTCCCCCAGCGATGGCCATGATAAGTAGGGCCGATCCGGTCTTCGTATGACGTCCCAACCCGAAGATAGCAAGCGGGAAGATAGCAGGCCACATGAGTGAGTTTGCCAGACTTAACAGTGTCAGGCACCAGATGGAGATTTCTCCCGGTAACATGACGGTACAGATTCCGAGGATAACTCCTAGGGCAGCACAGCAAGCAAGGGCTTTTTCCTGACTGATGTATTTCGGGATGGCGATGATTCCGATGATGTAACCGACAATCATGGCGATCATACCGTAAGTTGGGAATATCCGGGCGGTATCCATATCCATTTTCATGGATTGGGCGTAACCGATGATCGTGTCAATAGCGATCACTTCAACTCCCACGTACAGGAATAGGGTCACAATCCCGATCCATAGGTGGGGAAAACTGAATATACTTGATTTCCCGCTGTGTTGCAAGCTACCTTCTTCTTCTTCCGGGTCCTCGATCTGGGGAAGCGGGGAGAAACGAACGAATAGTGCCAGCACGACAAGTGATACCATGATCACGACGTATGGTACGATGGATTTGGAGGCCAAAAAGTCGAGTTCCGCAGCTTTTTGCATGGCATCCATTGTTTGTAATTTTGCTTCGAGCAGGTCAATATCTTTTAGCATGATTGATCCGAGGATCAGCGGGCTGATAGCTCCGGCCACTTTGTTACAGATACCCATGATACTCACGCGCTGGGCGGCACTCTCGGCGGGGCCAAGCTCGATCACGTAAGGGTTAGAAGCTGTTTGAAGTACGGATAGTCCCGTACCCATGATGAATAATCCAAGCAGGAATAACCCGTAGGTGCGGGTCATTGCGGCAGGGATGAACAGTAATGCGCCGACGGCCATCACGAGAAGGCCGAGCATCATACCATTCTTGTATCCTGTTTTCCGCAGTACCCAGGATGAGGGTAGTGCCATGACAAAGTAGGCAATGTAGAACGCAAAGGTCACGAGGTACCCCTGCCATTCATGTTGCAGCTCGCAGGCGATTTTAAGATAAGGGATCAAGGTGGCATTTAACCACGTGACGAACCCGAAGATAAAGAAGAGGATACCGATAATGATAATCCCCATGCTGTAAGAATTTTTCTTTTGTTCCATCATCTTTTCGTTAAAATATACATAAACACGTAAACACTTTCAAGAGTTCACAAAGTTATTAATTTTTGCTAATGATGGATGAAATTGGGAAAAATTATTCGTGCGGCCGCAGGGAAGGTGTATATAGAAACCGGAGTATAGTGATAAGTTTCTGTACCCCGGTCATTCAAACTAGAAATAATAATCAACAATCAACTTAATTATTAGAAATGATTTATTAAGTTTTATTTTCGTGTTAAGGTTTTGTACAAGAGAGTTTCCGGTATTTTTCGTAGGTTTTCTGTATGTATCTTTTTTCTTGGCTGTCGGGTAAGTCCGGGATGACTTTTTCCCCGATGGCAGCCAAACGGGAATAATTGTTTTTACTCATGTTTTCTTGTAAGGAGGTTAAGATGATCGGATATGTCTCCAGATCGGTTAGCGTGAGAGAGGCCTGTTTGTTTTCCATCGAGGAGATAATCAGGTCGGTTAATTTGTTGCTTGTTTCCTTGAACTGGGGTTGAGAGTCTGCATCTTGGGTTTGCCAGCGTATTGCCCTGTAAGCGAAAACGTACATTTTTAGCTCTTGTATGTTGGCTGTCGGTATTTTTGATTCGATTACGGCAGCTAGGGCTTTGACCTCACGGTTCGATACCATTTCGGCGAGAGGTAGCATGGTGTTTAACGTTTTCTGTTGCTTGATGTTTAATCCCGGGATTTGTTGTTTTAACAGGCTTACCGGAACGGCATCTTCTTTTTGATAACCAAGAATGTAGTCTTCCAGTATTTTAACATATTTATGGAACAGGTATTTGTCAACTTTTTCCGTACCTGAATTTTTTCGTATGGCAGGTAGGTTTGCCAGTAAAAAATCGAATTCAGGGGAACCGATCACGCAACTCTCGTCTTCATAGATCGGCCAGAATTCTTTTTGCACCTTGTCTTTGGAGGTTAGGCGAGGAAGCAGTTCTTTGTACACTTTTCCGGCTTTTTCGTCTTCCCCGGCTTCGGATAATATTTCCTTGTAAGTCATTAATTCCTGTTTGTTCATTTTGCCTTTTTCGTACCGTTCGTTTAGATAGGGGAGGGATGTTTTTTCATTTAGTCCTCTCTCTATACGTTGGATGAAAGTTTCCAGATTGTCACTACCTACCACTCGATGTTGTATAGTTCCGTCAGGTCGAAAGACGATGAAAGTCGGGTAAGCGTGTACCTCGAATTTGTCGGCTAATTCTTTACCTTCTCCTTTTTCCATGTCATATTTTACACAGACGAAACGAGGGTTGAAATAGTCGCCTGCCGCTTTTTGTGGGAACACGTTGTTGGTCATGTTTTTGCATGGCCCGCACCAAGAGGTGTAGCAATCCATGAATACCATTTTCTTCTCGGCTTTGGCTTGTGCCAATGCTTCGTTGAATGTTAAGTCGCGAAAGTTGACTCCTTCCTGTGCGAACACTCCCCATTGAATTAAAAGGCAAGTAATTAGTAGATATATTGTTTTCATTTCGGTCTTGGTTTTAAATGTTACATTTTGCCGCTAGTGTCGTTTCAAGTTCCCCACTGCTGTGTCCGGAAAATATGATTTTGCCTTCCGGGTCAATAACCAAAAAAGTCGGTATACTCGTCAGATCATAGTCTTTATGGGTGGTTTTTATTAGTTCCGGGGTTGCAAGATATTGGTTCCAAGGTAATTTTTCTTCTCCGAGAGCTTTTTGCCAGTCTTTTTCATTTTTATCCACCGACAGACTGATAAAAGTCACTTTTTCCCCGTATTTTTGGTACATTTCCCGTAAGTGAGGGAAGCTGGCACGGCAGGGTCCACACCAGGAAGCCCAAAAATCAATTACCGTGTAACGGTCTTTTTTCAATTGGGAGAGAAGCGATGTCTTTTCCCCGTCGGGTGTAATTATTTCCCCTTCTTGTAATGCTTTCCCTTGCACGTAAGCACGGGCTTGTTGCAGGTATTGACGGAATTGTTGCAGTCCAGCGCAGGTATCTTGATAAGAGATGAATAGTTCGCCCAATTCATCCAAATAGGCTTGATCATATGTGAACGCTTCTTTTTTCAGTTGTTCCACCAGATGAAGATTCACGGCAAGATTCCGGTTCTCTTGAATGAATGCTTTGGTCAGGTTTTCTAATTTACTTTGTTGTTCCTGTAATGTTTTGAAGTCTTCTATACGTCCGTTTTCCGAATAAGCCCGCTCAAGTGTCCGGATCTCATGGCGCAAAGGAATGGTTTGTTGTTGGTACCGGAAGAAAATGTTTTGTGCTTTGGAGCCTTTCAACGTGTAGTTCTTTTCTTTGCGAATGTCATATCTCCAGAAGGATTCCGGAAGGCTGTCGATATGGGGTGTTTGGAATGTTAGTTCCCCGTTTTCTGCGAAGAAACCGATTTCCGTGTATTTGATCAAGTGTTCGTCTTTTAATTTTTTCTTGTCGACAATGTCTTGATTATTCATACTCAAGCGACAATACGTGGGAGTATTCATCTTACCTTGGAGTTCGAATTTCCCGTTGATAATGTAACCTTCGATTCTGTCCTTGTAATCCTCGTGCGGGGCTAACGTGATTTCCGTACTATCCATCGCTCCCGGTATACTGCCGCGGATTACGAAGTGGTCCATAGGCTTGTTATTACAGGAAACAATGGAGCCAAGGATTAAAAGTTGTGGTATGATATGTTTCATAAATGGTGATTTTGAATTACAATACGATCGTTTCGATTTTTGTGAGAAATGGAGAAATCTTTTTCTGTCATTCTCCATTTCTTATTGCTGGTCTTTAGTCCTTTTGTGCGTCTCGCACGCAACGTATCCGCATTAAAATATTCAAAGGTGCGGCATCCCGGTATACGGTTGTGCGGCTCCCGAATATTTTACGGTAGAACACGGTTGTTTCTTGTAAGCCGTTGTTTTCCTCTTCCGTGGCTGTCCAGTAATATCCGAATTCTTTCAAGAAATTCAAATATAGGCGTTCCGGAACTCCGGATAGACTGGCGTTCCCGGCTAATTGGAGGCCTAATCCGGTTCCTTCTTCTTGGCGGAGCAGGGTGGTAACTCCCTTGCCTCTCCATCCTTTCGAGGCGGCAGTTACAGCGGACATACCTAAGGTAGTTTCCAGGTTCTGCCAATCTTCGTCCGTGGGTAAACGCCAACCTTCCGGACAGGCGGCTAACGCTTCTTCCCAGGTGTAGAGGTTTCCATGTTCATTGAAATCCACTTCGAAATCAAAGCCCAGTCCGTCGGCAATGACTTGGCGAGGGTCTCCGTAACCATCAGCCAAGGGACCATCATATTCATTTTCGTAATAGAGAGTGCCATATTTTAAATTGGATGCCATCCATTCTTGTTTTCCTAAGCGAACCCATTGATAGGTGTTCCCGTCTCTCGCGTCCGTGTATTCTCCCGTGGCAGACGGGCGGATGTTAGGCAGATTGTCATCGTTACTACAAGAAATGCTGACAATCCATAGTATACAGATATATATCAGGTGTTTTTTCATAATTCGTTAGAATTGAATGCCGGTTGCTTCAACCAGCGGTTTGATAATTTCATATTTCTTGATCACGTTCCTGTAGTCGGAAAATTTTGCCCGGAATTCTTCATCCGTCATCGTGAGGCAGGCTTTGATGTAAGCTGCCGCATCTTCCGTGGCAGATGGCAAATAGCGTTCACTGGTATTTTCAATGAATCCTTCGTAGTATAAATCTTCGATGTATTCATCTCCTAAACCGTCCGGAATGTAATAATCGGATTTTAGAGCTTCGTAGTCGTAGTTGTTAACTTTTAGAAAGTCGTAAGCTTTACTGCCTTGATAGAAATTCCCGGGGTCTCCTCCCCAGCTGGCAAAAATAATCCGGCAACAGATGTCTTGGGAGAATTTAACAAAATTTTCTTCTCCGTTTAAGTCCCATAGTTCGCTTATATTTAATGCCGTACAACGTGTGTTGGAGTAAACAAGCGGGGATTCGGAGTATTCATATTTTTTCTCTCCGTCTGGTAAAATGTATTTATCCATTTTGTTGATGACTAGAATGGAGTAAGGTAGTACATTTTTGATCTTGGGAATCAAGTGTGTTTGCAAGAAACTTACGGCTTGTTCTTTTTGTTCTTGTGTTTTCAAGTATTCGAAAAGGTAGCGGGTGCTGACGGCAGAAGTCAGATTCCATTCCAAACCGATTAATTCTGTTTCGTAGTACGGATTACCGAAAGTATCTTCGCCTTTATATTCATGGCGTAACGTGTCATTAAACAAGAGGTAACATCCTGTCGTGTTGAAAAATTCCCGTCGTAACACGGATTCTGCATCGGTAGCTTCCGGATTCGGGGCGAATAGATCACTTATGTTGCTGGGTGTTAAACTGTCTTCTTGTTGACAAGCCGTGAAACATCCTGCAAGTACGATGATATATAAAATAATGTATTTCATGGTCTTCCTATTTTTAGTACTTGTAATTATTTAAGCCGTCTTCACATCCCTTGTTATATGCTTTACTTTGGGATGCGGCAGGAGCATCTGTATTTGTGCGTACCGGTCGATTGTTTGGTCCCAAGCTATTTTGGAAATCCCGTACTTCTTGCGGGAGAGCTAGCGTGTAGGCCGGATCGTTTTTTTGCAACACGTAAGATTTCGTGTATTCGGGGCCATCCCATGTAAATGACGTGTAATAATGGGTGATTGTTTTCGAGTAGGGGTACTTTTCGCATACAGTATAACGACGCAAGTCAAACCAGCGATGTCCTTCAAGACAGAGTTCCCGTTGACGTTCCGCACGAATTAGGGTAACCAGGGATACCCCGCTTTCCGTGATGGGTCTGCTGTCAATCATGCGGTAATCCCGTAATTCTTTTAACAAGTTACGGGCTGTTCCTTCATCTCCCGTATAAGCCGCGGCTTCAGCCGCATTTAGATAGGCTTCAGCTGTACGGAACAGGAAATTATCTGAGACTTCTTTGTACCCGTATTCCCATCCGCGAACTTTACGAAAGAGCCAGCCATCGGCATAGGGCGCATAATAGTCGTCTCCCAGTGTCGTTTTGAAAATGTAGTATTGGGTTCTCAAATCATTCTCTCCTTCGTCAAAAGCTGCCACTAAATCGTCCGAGATCGTGTAGGAAGGTAAGGCTTCCCAGTCTCCCCACCGGTTTTCTCCATATTTCATGATGAGGGAAGAGGCTAATAAATGTCCTCCCATGGAGAAGATGGTTTCCGGTGATGATTTGGTTAACACGTCTCCCGTTTCCGTTGTCAATGTGTTTAAATCCAGTAAGCTTTTATTCTTTGTCATCACTTTTTGCGCATATTCAAGGGCTTTTTCCCAGTTTTGCATGTACAGGTAAATGCGGCTTTTCAGTAAGTACACGGCGGTGATGTCTGCGCGGTAAGGGTGGTTTTTAATTGTTGTGTTTACCAGACAGGTGTCCGCCAAGTCAAGATCTTTCAGTACTTGCGTGTACACTTCATCAACCGAATTCATGGTGTATTCTTTATCTTCCACGTAGGATGTTGTTTTTAGGGGTACACCGGGAGATGTGCGGTTGGTTTCGGAATAGGGTTGCCCGTACAGGTTGACTAACGTGAAATAATATAACGCTCTCAAGAAATGGGTTTCTCCTTTAATTCGATTTTTTTCCAGTTCCTGTTCCTCGTTTTCGGCGTGTTGTTCATCAATGGCATCCAGGATCATATTGCATGTGTTGATGCTATGGTAAGCGATATTCCAATCCGCATCTTCGGCACCCCGAGAATTTCCTTCGGCATTTAAACCGACATCTTGTTGCCACGTGTGCCAGCCGAACATTTCTTCTTGAATTCCATGATATCCGCCATTATCGGTTAACTGGAAATTGAGTAGTTCGTCGGACATGTAATGTACGGTTTGGAAATATGAGTTTTCTCTTTTAAACATACTGTTTTCGATCGTAATTCGACCTACTGGCAGGTATGCGTCTCCCAACAGAAGTTCATCCAGATCCGTGTAGCTCTCCACCTTGGAAAGGTCTTGTGAGTACTCTTTCAGGAAGTCTGAGCAGGCTCCGAGTAGTAGCGCTAAACAAAATATACTTAGTATCTTTTTCATATTTCGATAGATTTAAAATGAAATAGTTAAACCTAATGAATAATTTGGGCGATCGCTTAATTGTATCGTGGCGAAACCACTTTGTGTCGGGGTCTGTCCTTTCAATCTGCTGGAACAGATCGTGAACAGGTTTGCCCCGGACAGGGTTAAAGCGAGACGGGACATGTGTAATTTATTTAGGATATGTTCTCCGAATTCGTAGGTAAGGCTCAAATTGGAGCATTTCAAGTAATTCCCGCTTACTACCCGGTGATTCCCGTAATCATACATGTTCCACACGGAATTGGCTATCGGTTGAATATCGGAGTATGAACTCATGTCACTCCAATGGCGGTAGTATTTGTAGTAGGCGTCACTTCCCGGGCTAATAATGGCGGGAATGTCGGTGTGAAGCTCGTCTCCCGGTTTTTGCCAACGTCTCAAGTAATCTTTGCTGACGTTATTTTCGGCTCGTATCTCGTTGGCATTCATGGTAGCGTCGGCTTCGGGGGAATACATGGCAAATAATCGAATCTTGTTTCCCATGCTGTAAGCGAAGGAACCGCTTAATCGGAAGTTTTTCCATCGTACAGTCGTGTTTAAACTTCCGGATATTGTCGGTTCCCTGTTTCCGGAGGCTTCTAGTACGCGGGTGTACGTGTCGTACTTGCTTAGACCTCTGAGGACTTCTTTGTTGTCCACGTAATCGTCGAAAATGGGGGCTCCATCCACGGGACTCAAGCCTAGGAATTTGTAAGAATAGAATGTCCCGATTGGTTTACCTTTCACGAGTGCGGTTCCGTTAAGGAAATTGTCCAATTCATATTCATTGGCATCCGGATCGCTTTGCATTTTGTTGAACGTTTTTGAAAAGGACGTGGATAGGGTCCACCTTACATCTTTATTGTTGATCGGGGACACGGTTACAGCCACGCTATAACCACTATTGTCAACATCCCCGCCATTCACCACGTAAGAATTCCCATTCACTCCGTTCATGGATGCAATCGTTTTGGTCATGAAAGCGTCTTCCGTGTGTTTCCAGTAATAGGAACCTTCAAATTGTACTTTGTTTTTGAACAGGGAAAGTTCTAATCCTAAGTTGTAGGATTTTGTTGTTTCCCACTTTAAATCCGGGTTTGGGTAACGCTCAACCTTGGATATATTTTCATTGAAATAAGAGTCCAGAGGTTTTTTCGAGATGATCATGACCGGGGTTTGGTCACTCAACATATTTCCTTGATAGCCGAATGATGCTTTCAGGCGTAAGAAATCGATCCAAGAGGTTTGCATCCAGTCATGTTCGGAAATATTCCAGTTGGCAGAAGCAGACCAAATGGGCAATAATTTGTCGTTGCTCTGGTCCCCGAAACCGTTGGAACCGTCTACGCGGGCGTTTACGTTGACTGTGAAGTAATTAAAGTAGCTGTATGATACGGAAGCGTATGCCGAAATGGTGTTAGTTAGCTGGTCGCTGAGAGAAGGAACGTTGCTTGCCAACCACTCTTTGTAAGCCGGATAATCATCCAGGTTAATATTGTTGACAAAACTCATGCCTCGGTCTTTATAATATCCGCGGGTCACGTTCTCGTATTGTTTGTAACGGGTGGAACTTAACTCGAATCCGGCAGAGGCGTTGATGTTATGTCGGTCTTCGGTTCCGAAATATTTGTTGGCATTTAATTGTAAACGAACGGTGTATGAATTGTTGTTCGTTTCTTGGCGACTTAACTCTCCTCCATAAGGTAATTCCGAATATCCGGCAGAGCCACTCCATTCTTCCCAATAGTCATCCCATTCTGCCGGTTCAAGAGGTACGCCGTATTCGGAACCCCGGAGTAAGGCGGCGTGATAACTTTTTTCTCCCCACCAACCTTCAATTGTCGTGTGGGAGGTTGAATAGGATACGATGGCATTGGCATTCAACCAATTCGTGAATTTGAACTGTAGGTTGGCATTCACGGTCAAGGCAGAACCTTCTTGTCCGTAAGAACTGTTTTCCAGTTCGTTCAGTATGTTGAAGTTGTAGTAGGTATAGTTATTGTATTTTCTTTGATAGAAATAATATTCTCTCTTTTCATCGAAAGCTGGTAGAGCCCGGGTTGTTTTGTAAGCATATTGCATGGGAGCCAATTCGTTCTGATAGTAATCGCGGGAAGATACATTTCCGTTCATGCTTAAAGAAGCGGTCAGCCACGGTGTTAAATTCGCGTCTAGGTTTAGGGCTGCCGTGTAACGTTCGTTGTTATCATCCCAAATCACGTCGTTATCCCGGTTGTAACCGATAGAGGCATAGTAACGGGCTTCTTCCGATCCCCCGGATATACTGATCGTGTGTTGATGTGAAAGACTGTTGCGTGTTAATAAATCGAACCAGTCGGTGTTAACCGTTTCCAGTTTTGCCACTTCCTGATCGAATTGCTGAATGTCTATTTCGTGGTTGTATAGTTTTGTGATTAATCCTTCATACCCCACCATGGACATATCGTTCGGGAATTGATAATGTTGCGCAACCAGTTCTCGGGAAAATCGCATACGTTCTTGTGAATTCATCACGTTGACCGATCTGTCGTTATAACTCGGGCGTTGACGTAAGGTCATGTTCATCGAGTAGGTAACGACGGGACGCCCCACGTGTCCTTTTTTTGTGGTAATCACGATTACTCCGTTGGCAGCTTTGGTTCCATATAGAGCCGTGGCAGCGGCATCTTTTAAGACATCGATACGATCGATATCCTGCGGGTTTAACCCGGCAATGGCGTTACCGATACGATTAATATAGTCCGGATCGTTCAATTCTTCCGGTGATATTTCCACCGGGTCTTGAATGATGATTCCGTCGACCACCCATAGCGGTTCGCGGTTACCGATCAGCGTGGAAGTTCCGCGTATTCGTAATTTGGGAACAACACCGACTTCTCCAGAGTTGCTCATGAACATCATGTCGGGGATTTGTCCCTGCAACATTTGGTCGACCGATGATGCCCCGGGAATCATTATATCCTCCATTTTTACGGAAGTGACGGCACTTGTGTTTTTTCGGCGGTCGACAACTTGATAACCAGTGACAACCACTTCGTCCATTTCTTGGGAATCTTCTTCCATGACGACAGTCAAATCTTGGCCCTTGTAAGGGATGGTTATGGTTTTCATCCCGATAAAAGAAATGATCAGTACGATGTTGGAGTCTTTGGGTTGTATCATTTCGAATTTTCCGTTCATGTCCGTGGCGACACCGATGCTTGTACCCTTGATCAGCACGGTTACGCCGGGTAGGGGAGCTTTCTTTTTATCCGTGACGGTTCCCCGTATTTTTTTGATCTGTTCTTGTTGTTGAAGTTCGGCTTTGCGAATGACGATCACCTTATCGAGAATGGAATAGGTGTACCCGCTATTCTTTAGGCAAGCGTCGAGAATGGTTCTCACGTCGGAATCTTTCACGTTCATGGTGATGGAGCCGATATGGTCCAATTCCTCCACGTTATAGACAAACGTGTAATCGCTCTGCTGTTTTATGATCCGGATGATTTCCCGGATATTGCTATTCTCCACGGCTACCGAGAATTTGGCCTCTTGGGCGTGGATCCCGGCTGATAGGTTCATGCAGAATAATAGCATCAATAAGCTACTTAATTTCATAATTAATAGTAGTTTTTTTAATTTTTCACGCGCACAAGCATGAATAAAACAATCTTTTTTCATAATTTTGTTTTACTGATTTGTACTTACACTCACTTTGACCGGAGAGTGTGGTTCACGAATTATAGCGATGGGACGTGCTGCCAACATGTCCCGTTTTTAATTTTGAGATTACTGGATATATATGGTTTTCCCCTCCTTTCTGCACTTGACAACGTGCGTCTCTTCAATCAATTTCAGTACTTGATCGATATTTTCGTAACGAGATGTTTCGATAGTGAATTTCCGTTGTTTTAGACTTTCTTTTTCGAAAACGACGTTGAATTCGTACCAGTGCGATAATTCCTGCATGATTTCTCCGAGAGGTTTCTCGTCAAAATAGAACATGTCTCGTACCCATGCTGTGACAACATTAGTGTCCACCTTTCTTACATCGATTTGGGCATTTCCCGATGTGGTGACAGCTTGCTGGCCGGGGGCAATGATTGTTGTTGTTAGTCCATTGCCTACTTCCACTTTCCCGTTCACGAGGGTAGTTGCTACATTTCCGTCGGGAGCGGAGGCGTTCACGTTGAACGTGGTGCCCAACACGGAGACCGTGGTGCCTGCGGCCTCAACGATGAATCGGCGGGTGGTGTCGGGTGTCACCTCCAGATAGGCTTCTCCCGTCAGGCGGATTTTACGTTCTTTCCCCTTGAATTGAACGGGATAGGTCAGTGTACTTTCGGAATTGAGTTTCACGGTTGTGTTGTCGGAAAGGCGAACGGTGTATTCCCCGTATTTGGGAACGATGATGGTGTGATAGATTTCATCAATTTCAACCGTCTCTTTTTCTGCGGTTGCATAGTTGATTTCCTGTTTTTCCGCATGTAAGGCAGCATTGTTATTTAAAGCCAGCACGGAAGATTGTGGGTCATCCAGCGTGATTTTATTTCCGTTTTCCAGTACAAGTTGCACGGCAGAAACAGGTTGGGGAGAGGAGATTATTTCTTCGTTCGGTTGTGTAAGATAGTAGTATGTCCCTGTTATGGCAAGAACTAACACGGCGGCGCTTGCCACCATACGGTAGAGGGTATGTCGGAATGGCTGGGGAGCCTTTTGCCTGGTACGATATTTTTTCTCGAATAAATTCCAACCTTCTGCCGTGGATGGTGAAGTCGCATTTCCATCGAATGATTTTTGGCGTAATTGTTTATAAAAAGCCTTGTTTTTTTCGTCTCTTTCCACCCACGCAGAAAGTCTCCGTTCTTCTGATTCGGGCAGGATTCCCAAACGCTGGAGAGCGATGAGGCGAGCAACTTCTAGTTTCGATAAAATATCTTTTTCCATCTTTTCGTTCCGTTTATTTTTTATGGAATATCCAATTTTCACTTTGAATACGGATGAGGGTGAAAACCGGGTGAGTCGATTTTTAATTTTTTTTCGGAAAGATATATCATATACCTTGGGAAACCCTTGAACTATGGTTGCGAAGCCATATATAATAATGTGAATACATCTTCCCGGTTAGCTAATATACTACATGATATGCCTTACTTGCAAGTATAATCTTATCAAAGATCTATTTTATCGAAGTTGAATGCTCTATGAATGCAGGATGAATGCTTCGTGGTCTAAATGAACTATCAGGAACGTGCTAGGAGAATGATAAATTGACATAGCCTAAAGCCGGGGTGAAGCCGGCCTTTTACTAAGGTAATAATCTCCCAAGGTCCTTTCATCACCCTTTTATCGCCCTTTCATTGTCCTTTGCCAATATACCGGAAAAGGCGGGGAGGGGTGACATGATAGGGTGCGGGAGATTATTAGGAATATAAAACTGTGGGATAACGGTTGTATAACCGTGGGGGAGTCTGAACGGGGCATCGGTTTTCCGGATTAAAATGGATTTTTGAATTGTTACATTGAAAAAAAATTTATACCTTGTCAACTCATTTTGACAAGGAAAATTAATCATTAAATAAATAATAAATATGTTTGATAAAAGCGTGTATGTAAATAGAAGAAAGCAACTTATCGACAAGATGAGTGGCGGCTTGGTATTGATACTGGGTAATGAGGAAGCTCCTGCAAATTATCCGTCTAACACGTATAAATTCCGTCAGGATAGTTCTTTCCTTTATTTCTTTGGTTTGAACATGCCCGGGTTTGCCGGGTTGATGGACGTGGATTCCGGGGACGTTTGTCTGTACGGAAACGACGTGGACATGGACGATATTATTTGGATGGGACCGCAACCGAGCGTGAAGGATTTGGCTGCCAGCGTGGGTGTGACTTGTTCCGCTCCTTTCGGTAAATTGGCCGAGGCTTTGAAAGAGGCCATCAGCCAGGGACGCAAGATTCATTTCTTACCGCCTTATCGTTATCACAACATGTTATTGTTGGAGGATTTGTTGGGTATTCATCACTCGCTGATTAAGAATTACTCTTCTTTAGAATTGATCAAGGCCGTGGTGGCATTGCGTTCCGTGAAGGAGGCTTGCGAGATCGAGCAAATTAATTTGGCTTGTAACATTGGTTACGAGATGCACGTGGCTGCAATGAAACACGCATTACCGGGACAGAAAGAGCAATATATTGCCGGGTTGATTGAGGGAATTGCGGCCTCTTACGGAAGTATGGTTTCTTTCCCCGTGATCCTTTCCCAGAATGGCGAGACGTTGCATAATCACGATCATAGTAAGACGTTGACCGTGGGACGCATGATGTTGACGGATGCCGGGGCGGAGAATAACATGTGTTATTGTTCCGATTTTACCCGTACGGTTCCCGTGGGAGGACGTTTTGATCAACGTCAGAAAGATGTATATAATATAGTATTGGATTGTAATAATAAAGCGATGGAGATTGCTCGTCCGGGAGTAACGTATCAGCACGTGCATCTGGAAGTTTGCAAGGTTTTGACTCAAGGGTTGAAAGACCTTGGTTTGATGAAGGGAGATGTGAATGCCGCGGTGGCTGCCGGGGCTCATGCTTTGTTCATGCCTCACGGGTTGGGTCACATGATGGGACTTGACGTGCATGACATGGAGGATTTGGGACAAATTTACGTGGGGTATGACGACGAGACTCGTCCAATTGACCAGTTCGGTACTTCTTCCTTGCGTATGGGACGTAAGTTACAACCGGGATTCGTGGTTACCGACGAGCCGGGTTGTTATTTCATTCCCGCTTTGATCGACCAGTGGAAAGAACAGGGATTGCACAAGGACTTCTTGGTATATGACAAGATCGAGACGTACAAGGACTTCGGTGGTATCCGTCTGGAAGATGATATTTTGATCACGGAGAACGGGTGTAAATGTATGGGTGACCATCGGGCGCCGATCACCGTGGAAGAGGTGGAAAATACGATAAATGGATAAAAATTATAAAGAGCAGATATGAAATTCGTTGTATCAAGTAGTAGTTTTTTGATGCGGTTGCAGGCCGTGAGTAAGGTGATTAGTGGAAAACCTGCACAACCGATTCTGGATAATATTTTGTTGGTAGCCAAGGACGATACGTTGTACGCCACGGCATCTGACAAGGAAACAACCATGGAGGCCAAGATCGAGTTGGATAACCTGGAAACCCCGGGAAGTATCACGATCCCGGCGAAGTTGTTGTTGGATATTCTGAAAGAGTTCCCGGAACAACCCTTGACGTTTGATATTAACACGGGGACGAACGAGGTGAAGATTATCTCGGACAAGGGAGAGTTTTCCGTGCCGGGAGAGAGTGCCGAGGATTACCCGGTACAATCCGGAATGGACGAGAGTGTGAACACGATTGCAACGAATTGCGGTATGCTGTTGGAGGGAATCACCCGTACGGTTTTCGCCACGGCAAATGATGATTTGCGTCCGGTGATGAACTGTATCTTGATGGAGATGGGACCGGAGAATTTCACGTTCGTGGCTTCAGATGCCCACAAGTTGGTACGTTACAAACGTTTTGACGCCAAGACGGACGGGGATCAGTTTGCATTGATCTTGCCAAAGAAACCGTCTTTGTTGTTGAAGAATATATTACCGAAGGATGACAGCGAGTTGCGTTTGCAATTCAACGAGAAAATGGCTTGTTTCACTTTCGGAAATTACAAGATGGTTTGCACGCTGGTGGAAGGACGTTTCCCGAACTACAATTCCGTGATCCCGCAGAATAACCCGAAAAAGATTATTATCGAGAAGAAGGAGTTGTATAATTCATTAAGACGGGTTTCCGTGATGGCAAACCAAGCCAGTAACTTGGTGAAGTTTGACTTGAGCAACGGAACGATCGTGATTTCAGCTCAAGACGTGGATTATGCCATGTCAGGACATGAAACGATTACTTGCCAGTACGAGGGAGAAGAGATGGCCATCGGGTTCAAGTCTCCTTTCGTGCAAGAAATATTATCCAACCTCAACACGGAATCTTTGGTATTGGAGTTGTCCGATCCGAGTCGTCCGGGATTGTTCCTGCCTTTCGAGAGCGATAGTGAGAACGAGGATTTGTTGATGTTATTGATGCCGATGATGGTTTAATCAGTAAGGCGAAAACTTCGCCTTACTGATTAAACCAAATTTAAAATTTAGAGTGAAAAAGATTCCGTGATTGCCGATTCGATGATTGGGTGATTAAAATCACTTAATCGAAAATCATTAAATCACTTAATCGCTAGGATCTAAAATCATTCAATCTAAAATTAGTAAGTTTTGGAATTAAAATTAACCAATCCGATTGTGTTCTTTGATTTGGAGACAACGGGTATTAATATCGCAAAGGACAAGATCGTGGAGATTTCTGTTTTGAAGGTGATGCCGAATGGGAAAGAGGAACAGAAAACGATCCGGGTGAACCCGGAAATGCATATACCGGAGCAGGCATCTGCCATTCACGGGATTTATGATGATGATGTGAAGGATTGTCCGACGTTTAAAGAGATTGCCAAGGATTTGGCACGTTATATTGAGGGGTGTGACTTGGGGGGATATAATTCGAATCGTTTTGATATTCCATTACTGGCGGAGGAATTTTTGCGTGTGGACGTGGATTTCGATATGCGGAAACGGAAGTTCGTGGACGTGCAGACGATTTTCCACAAGATGGAACAGCGTACGTTAAGTGCGGCGTATCGTTTTTATTGTAACAAGAACTTGGAAGATGCTCATACGGCTGCTGCTGATACGACGGCCACTTATGAGGTGCTGAAAGCCCAGTTGGATCGTTACAATGACACGCTGGAGAACGACATTGCTTTCCTGAGCAAGTTTTCAACACAGAATAACACGGCAGATTTTGCCGGATTTATCATCTACAATGAAGAAGGGGTGGAGGTATTCAATTTCGGGAAGAATAAAGGAGTTCCCGTGGTGAAAGTACTGAAAGAACAACCCGGTTATTTCGCGTGGATGTTGAACGGGGAGTTCCCGTTGTACACGAAAAAGATTTTGACGGAGATCCGGTTGAGGACGGCGGGTTTGGTGAAATAAGGATTATTATTTATTTTAAGTATGGTAAAAGGGGAAAAATTGTAAACTTTTCCCCTTTTATTTGTTTTGTCCGTAACATACAACTTTGTTTTTTTATTTCCGTATACAAGTCAAATTAACTGATAGATAGGATGGTTAGGGGAAGTGTATCGAGTCGGGGGGAAGGACTCTAATTATTAATATTATTTGTTAAAATGATCCGTATGGCATATTCATTGTTATGTGGCCTAGCGATGGAATGAAAATAATTTATAATAAATTAAGAAGGTTTATTTATGGGATTTAAATGGATGGTTTATGTTGCACTTGCCCTTTTATGGAGTGGCTGCAAAGGAAAAAAGGACAACACGTATCAGGATATTGTACGTCCTGTGAGAGTGGTAAATGTGGAATCATTGGGTGCTATCAACAAGTTGTACACCGGTGTCGTGGAGGCCGAGGAGTATAGTAATCTGGCGTTTAAATTGTCTGGTCCGCTTATTGCGATGAACGTGGATGAGGGGCAGAAAGTGAAAAAGGGACAAGTGGTTGCAGCAGTTGATCCGTTGGATTATCGTTTACAGTTCGAGGCTAACAAAGCGGCTTATTTGACGGCTAAATCACAGTTGGAACGTAACAAGAGATTGCTTTCCATGCAGGCAATTTCGCAGCAGGAGTACGAGATTGCAGAGGCTAATTATATAAAGGGTAAATCGGCTTACGAAACGTCGGCAAACACGCTGGAAGATACGAAATTAAGGGCCCCGTTTGACGGGTTCGTGGAGAAGAAGTTCGTGGAGAATTACCAGAAGGTGAACCCGGGCGAGTCGATTATCAAGTTGGTTAACCCGAATAAGTTGGCGGTGGGTTTTACGTTACCGGAGACGAGTGTTGACTTAACTCGTACCCCCATGACGGTGACCGTGGAGTTTGATACCTACAAGGGGATATGGTTCAAGGCGAAAGTGAAAGAATTTATTGATGCCTCGCCCGATGGAACGGGTATCCCGGTGAAGTTGGTGATTGACGATACTCGCTTTTCTAGGGACAAGCATAATATATATCCCGGTTTTTCCTGTAAAGTAAATTTGAAGATCGAAACCCCGGTGGAGGATAGTTATATTGTGCCGATGAGCGCATTGTTCAAGAATCCGACCACGGGAGAGACGTGTGTTTGGGTGTATGACCCGAAGACGGAGACTGTGACCAGCCGGACCGTGGAGATCGGGCAGTTGTTTGGGAGTGATAAGATCATGGTGCAAAAGGGACTCACGAACGAGGATACGATTGTCGTGGCGGGAGCGAATTATATAACAGAAGGTCAAAAGGTGAAGTTGCTTAAATAGTTTAATATGATGAATATAGCTAAATATTCGCTGGAAAATACGAAGGTGGTTTATTTCTTTTTGGCCATTTTGTTGGTAGGGGGAGTTTTATCTTTCGATCTACTGGGGAAAAAGGAAGATTCGCCTTTCGTGATCAAAACGGCGGTCATTATAACAAGATACCCGGGTGCTACCCCGAGCGAGGTGGAGCAGCTAATCACGGAGCCGATTGAACGGGAGATTCAATCCATGCGTCGGGTATATAAAATCAAATCGGATTCCTATTTCGGGATGTCTAAAATACAAATCGAGTTGAGCCCGGCAACCCCGCCGGAGGAAATGCCCCAGATGTGGGACGAGTTGCGGCGAAAGGTGCTGAATATACAACCTTCACTACCACAGGGTGCCTCGACGATCAGCGTGTCGGATGATTTCGGCGACGTGTTCGGGATATATTACGGGCTAACAGCCGGAGAGGGTTTTTCTTATCACGATTTGCGGGAGTGGGGACAAAAATTGAAGACCCAACTTGTTTCCGTGGACGGGGTGCAGAAGGTGGCCTTGTACGGTGAACAGACGGAGGTGGTAAATGTGTTTATCTCTATGTCGAAGTTGGCAAATTCGGGAATTGATCTGAACTCCTTGATACAGACGATCAAGTCGCAAAATTCATTGATTAACACGGGAGAGAAGCGGGCAGGAAATTTGGAATTGAAGATATTGGCCGACGGGACGTACAAAACGTTGGATGATATTCGTAACCAGTTGATCGTGACACAGACGGGACAACAAGTACGGCTAGGGGATATTACCACGATTGAAAAGGGATACATGGATCCGCCAGGCAGTTTAATGCGGGTGAATGGTAAACGGGCTATTGGTATAGGAATCTCGACCGATCCGGAGCGTGATGTGGTAAAGACTGGGGATAAGGTGAAGGAGCGATTGAGCCAGTTGGAGGAGTTGATGCCCGTGGGAATCGAACTTGTGACTCTTTACCCGGAGAACGAGATTGCACGGGAAGCAAACAATGGTTTCCTGTTGAACTTGGTGGAGTCCGTGGTGATCGTGATCTTTATTATTTTGCTGGTGATGGGGACTCGTGCCGGATTGCTGATCGGTTCATCATTGATTTTCTCGATCGGAGGTACGATGCTGATCATGCAGTTTATGGGAGTGGGGTTGAATCGGACATCACTGGCTGCCTTTATTATAGCGATGGGGATGCTGGTGGATAATGCTATCGTGGTGACGGATAATGCCCAGATATTGATCAAGAAGGGTATGCGTCGACGGGATGCTTTGATCAAGGGAGCAACGGTTCCGCAGTGGGGGTTGCTGGGGGCTACGCTGATTGCTATATTTTCTTTTTTACCCTTGTATTTGGCGCCTTCTTCCGTGGCAGAGATGGTGAAACCGTTGTTTATCGTACTGGCGGTTTCGCTGGGATTGAGTTGGATTCTGGCGTTGACGCAAACGACCGTGTTCGGTAATTTTATTCTAAAAGAGAATTCCGGAGATTCGAGTAAAGATCCTTACGATACGAAGTTCTACAACAGGTTTGTTTCTGTGTTACGGGGATTGATCAAGCATAAGGTGATCACGATTGTTTCGGTGGTCTGTTTGTTCTTGGTGTCCATGTATATCATGGGGATTATGCCACAAAATTTCTTTCCGAGTATGGATAAGCCTTATTTTCGGGCAGATTGTTTCTTGCCGGAAGGATTCAGTATTCGGGAATCGGAGGATATGATGTCAGATATTGAGGCTTATTTGTTGGAACAGGATGAGGTGGTGAACGTGTCGGTAACGATCGGGGGATCGCCATTGCGGTATTATCTGGCGAGCACGTCTTTCGGGCCAAAGGCAAATTTCGGGAATTTGTTGATCGAGGTGGAGAAGAAGGAGCAGTCGCCGATCGTGGAGGAGCGTTTGAATACTTACGTGCGGGAGAATTACCCGGATATGTTGATCCGTTCCTCTTTGTTCAAGTTGTCCCCGGCGGTGGAGGCCGCCATCGAGATCGGTTTTATCGGGGAGAATATCGATACGCTTGCCGCCTTGACGGAACGGGCGATGAATATCATGCGGGAATGTGATATGGTGACGGATATTAGAAGTAGTTGGGGAAATCAAGTTCCTGTTTGGGAACCGGCCTACTCGCAGGAACGAGGACAACGCCTTGGAATTACCCGCCAATCGGTGGCTTATGCCTTAAAAATAGCTACAAACGGGTTGTCCATCGGGGATTTCCGGGAGAAGGATTTGTTTATGCCGATATTGCTGAAAGAGGATGGGTTTGATAGTAAGAATCTGGATAACATGAAGACGCTGCCCGTGTTTGCCACGTCGGGGTTCACGGTGCCTTTGGCACAGGTAGTGGATAGTTTTGCCTACGATTATCATTATAACGTGATTAAACGATATAACCGGGACCGAGTGATGATGGCGCAATGTGATCCCAAACGGGGTGCGAACACGAAAGCGGCTTTCTCGGAAGTGTGGAACAAGGTGAAAAGTATGAATATGCCGGAAGGGTACCGGATGAAAATATTCGGGGAAGATGAGAGTCAGGTGGAGTCCAACGAGGCTTTGGCTGCCAATATGCCGTTGACGTTTATCTTAATGTTTATCGTGTTGCTGTTGCTTTTCAGAACGTACCGGAAACCGACAATTATATTGCTGATGGTGCCGTTGATTTTTATCGGGGTGGTCTTCGGTTTGCTGGTGATGGGGAAAATGTTCGACTTTTTCGCTTTACTGGGCGTGTTGGGATTAGTAGGGATGAATATCAAGAATGCGATTGTACTGGTGGACCAAATTGGTATTGAACAGGAGAACGGATTGGCCCCGCTAGATGCCGTGTTGCAGGCCACGAAATCAAGAATCGTTCCGGTGGCAATGGCCTCGGGTACGACGATATTGGGTATGCTGCCCCTGTTGTTCGACGCCATGTTTGGCGGTATGGCTGCTTGTATCATGGGTGGCTTGTTGGTAGCCAGTTTGTTGACCATCGTGGTGTTGCCCGTGACGTATTGTTTGATATTCAGGATAAAAGCGGAGTGATTTTAGATTTTAAATTTTAGATTGGAAATTTAGCGATCACGATTAAATTTTTTAAGTCAATTCATTTTCAATTATTATGAGGATATTATTTAGTATAGGAATTGTTTTGTTACTGGTGGGGACGGTTAAGGCGCAGACTTTGACGGTAGAGGAGTACCGTGCGAAGGTGCTGGATTATAATCAGGACATCAAGCAATCGAGAGAGGCAGTCAAGGCGGCAATATACGCGTTGAAAGGGGTGAAAACGGGATTCTTTCCGAAGTTACAATTAAGCGGGAATTATTCGTATCAGATAGAAGACGTGGAATTTATGCAAGGGGTTGATCTGAAACACAATAATTATTCGGCAGAGGCAGCATTGTCGCAGAACGTATATGCGGGGAGTATGGTACGCAAGCAGCAGGAGGCGGCAAAATTACAGAAAGCGATTGCCCGTCTGGGGGAAGAGTTGACGACGGATAATATTGTTTACGCGGCTGACGTGAGTTATTGGACGTTGGCGGCTAACGAGAGTCTGTTTTATATTTCCCAAGAGTTCGTGTTGATCGTGAAGGAGTTGGATGGAATTGTACAAAAACGTTTTGACGAGGGAGCGATCAGTAAAACGGACTTGCTGATGGTGAAGACCCGATTGAAGGAGGCGGAGTTGCAAGAGTCTACTCGGAATATGAATTACCAGACAGCGATGCAGTCGTTTAAAATCATGATGGGGGTTCCTTTGGAGGAAAAGTGGGTTATTATAGACTCGATCCAGAAACCGGTGATCGTTCCGGGGTTGCAACCGTTGGAAGTGGCTTTGAAACGGAGGGCCGATTACCAGATTGCCGTGAAGGATTTTAATTTGACCAAGCAACAGACTAAGATTATACGTTCCAAATATTTGCCGCAATTTGCCGTGGGGGTAAAGGAGACGTGGGGTACGCCGTTGATTAATGTTTCCGGTGATGAGAAATTTGCGACGGTGGCTTTTGCGAAGTTAAGTATGCCTATTTTCAACTGGGGAGAGAAACGTCAGTACGTAAAACAGAATCGTGCGATGGAGACAAGTAAGGAGTTAGCCATGAGTAAAGTTGAGGATCAAGTGAAAGAGGAACTGGCAAATGCCTGGGTGAAGTTAAACGAGAACTGGAAACAGGTAGAGATAGCCAATTCTACGTTAGAAATTGCCCGGGAGAATTTGAAGTTGAATACCTTTAGTTATAACGAAGGGAAGTTGCCTATTTTGGATGTATTGTCTTCGCAGGCGACTTGGTTGCAGGCCTACACGAACGTGGTTTCGGCGAATTACCAGTATAAGGTGGCGTACGCGGAGTATGTGAGAATTTTGGGAGGACGGTAGGATTTATGATTTTAATTGTAAATTGTAATTCATAAATAGTGAATTGATTCAGTTATAAATTAAGGGTTTTTCCCTTGTTTTTGTGATTTTTGAGAGATCATGAGAACAGGGGAAAAATTATGTTGTTTTTTTTCGGGTTTAGCGGGGATTTATAGCAAGAAATTGTATTTTTGCAGATCAATGGATAATACGGTATTAAAAGTTTGAGAGATATGACGATAGAAAAAATGCTTACTCAGCAGGTGCTGGAGGCCGTAAAGGCTTGTTATGGGGTTGAATTAACCGAGAAAGACGTACAGTTGCAGGAAACCCGGAAGGAATTTGCCGGTGATTTGACGGTGGTCGTTTTCCCGTTTACCCGATATTCCAGGAAATCGCCCGAAGAAACGGCTAAAGAGCTGGGAGAGTATTTGAAACAAAATATTGAAGAGGTGGAAACCTACAACGTGATTAAGGGTTTTTTGAACGTGGTGATTTCTTCCGCTTACTGGATCGAGGTGTTGAATGACGTGGCAAAAGAGGAAAAGTATGGTTATGCGAAGGAGCCTAGCGGGAAGACCTACATGATTGAATATTCTTCACCGAACACGAATAAACCGCTGCATTTGGGACATATCCGGAATAATTTTTTGGGATGGTCGGTTTCCGAGATTCAGAAGGCAAACGGGCATAACGTGATTATGGTGAACTTGGTGAACGATCGGGGTATTCATATCTGCAAGAGTATGATCGCGTGGGAGAAGTTTGCCAACGGTGCTACTCCGGAGAGTACGGGAACTAAGGGAGATCATTTCGTGGGGGATTATTACGTGCGTTTTGACAAGGAGTATAAGGCGCAGATCAAGGAATTAATGGAGCAGGGCAAGACGGAAGAGGAGGCGAAGAAAGAGGCCCCGATATTGTTGGAGGCTCAGGAGATGTTGCGTAAGTGGGAGGCCGGGGATGAGAAGGTGGTTTCCCTGTGGCGGACCATGAACGATTGGGTATTGAAAGGTTTTGACGAGACCTATAAAATGATGGGTATCTCGTTTGACAAAGTATATTTCGAGTCACAGACTTACAAGAAAGGACGTGACCTCGTGTTGAAAGGTCTGGCTGACGGCGTGCTTTACCGGAAAGATACCGGAAGCGTGTGGGCTGATCTTACCGGTGATGGGTTGGATCACAAGTTGTTGCTGCGGGATGACGGGACTTCCGTTTACATGACGCAGGATATTGGTACGGCATACGATCGGTTCAACGAGTTTAACATGGATCAAGAGATATACGTGGTGGGTAACGAGCAGAATTACCATTTTCAGGTGTTGTCACTGGTTTGTAAGAAGTTGGGATTCGATTGGGCAGACAAGATCAAGCATCTTTCTTACGGTATGGTTGAATTACCGGAGGGGAAAATGAAATCCCGTGAGGGTACGGTGGTGGATGCTGACGATTTGATTGACGAGATGATCCACACGGCTCGTACGACTTCCGAGGAGTTGGGGAAACTGGACGGTTACACGAAGGAAGAGGCCGAGGAGGTGTACCGTAAGGTTGCTTTGGGGGCGCTGAAGTATTTTATATTGAAGGTTGACCCGAAGAAGACCATGATGTTTAACCCGAAGGAATCGATTGATTTTAACGGGAACACGGGACCGTTTATCCAGTACACCTATACTCGTATCAAGTCGGTTTTGCGTAAGGCGGAAGAGGCTGGGGTTAAGATTGTTCCGGGAGATATTCACACGGCATTAACCGAGAAAGAACAGAATTTGGTTAAGCTGATTGCTAAATTGCCCGCTGTCGTGAAGGAGGCAGGAGATAATTATAGCCCAGCGTTGATCGGGAATTATGCTTACGAGCTGGCGAAGGAATTTAACCAGTTCTACCATGATTATTCTATCCTGAAGGAAGAAAACGAGCAAGTGCGTAATTTACGTTTGCTACTGGCACAACAATGTAGCGTGGCAATAGAGAATGCCATGGGAATGTTGGGAATAGAGATGCCGGAGAGAATGTAATGATTTTAGATTGTGTGATTCCGGCTACTTGAAACCGGTAGTTGGTAAAAAAATATAAAATATGAAAAAGATTGCACCGAAAGATATAGATAAGAACGTGATCAAGTTGATCGGGCAGGATTGGATGCTGGTGACGGCTGGGGATCAGGAGAAGTTCAACATGATGACGGCTAGTTGGGGATCGATGGGGTATTTGTGGAACAAACCCGTGGTGATGGTGTTCGTGCGACCACAACGTTACACGTTCGAGTTTACGGAGAAAAAAGATGAGTTTACCTTGTCGTTTTTTGACGAGAAGTATCGTCATGCATTGAATGTATGTGGTTCTGTTTCCGGGCGTGACGTGAACAAGGTGCAGGAAAGCGGGTTGACGCCCTATTTCACGGAGGCCGGGAACCCGGCTTTTGAGGAGGCAACATTGGTGTTGGAGTGTAAAAAATTATATACTGACTTCTTAAAGGAAGAGGCTTTTCTGGACAAGAAGATCGTAGATAGCCAGTACGGTCAGAAGGATTTTCACAAAGTGTATGTGGCCGAAATTGTTCATGCTTGGGTGAAGGAGTAACTGATGGATTTGTGCACTTATCATAGTCATTGTAATTTTTGTGACGGGAAAGCCCCGGCGGAGGATTTTGTGAGGGCGGCTATCGAGGCAGGATTTCATAGTTACGGTATCTCTTCGCACTCACCGCTTCCTTTTGAGACACGTTGGTCTTTAAGCAAAGGGAACGTGGAGGCTTATCTAATGGAGCTAAAGCGTTTGCAGGAGAAATATGCGGGACAGATTGAGCTTTACGTGGGGATGGAAATTGATTATCTGAATGATGATTGGGGCCCAGCAGTAGAGTATTTTCAGCGTATGCCGCTGGATTACCGTATCGGTTCTGTGCATCTTGTAACCGAGGAACAGACGGGAGAGATTATGGACATGGATGGGAAGTTTGAAGATTTTCGGGAGAACTTGCGTATGGTTTTTCGTGATGATCTGAAATATCTCGTGGAGGCTTATTTCAAGGCGTCTTCCCGGATGGTAGAGTTGGGTGGTTTTGACTTTGTGGCACATTTGGATAAAATATCCATGAATGGTTCACTGATGGATAGCACGCTGACGAAACAAGAGTGGTATAACCGGTTGTTGTGGGATTATATGTCCTTGATAGCGGAGAGAGGCGTTATGGTGGAGGTGAACACGAAAGCATACACGAAGAAGGGAATGATGTTTCCTAATGTAAAGTATTTCAAGTGGTTGAAAGAGTTGAATATTCCCGTGATGGTGAATTCTGATGCTCATTTGCCCCAGCTGGTAAATGACAATCGGGCGTTGGCATTCGAGTGGTTGCGGGAAGTCGGAATAAAAAGCACGATGCGTTTGCATCAAGGTGCGTGGGTAGAAGTACCAATAGATAATAAATAGTATAATGAATAAATTTCTGATTCTATTAAGTAGTTTGTTTGCGTTGACTTTCTTCGGTTGTAATAACGATGAAGAGGAACTCGATTTGATTGATACATTGGAAAATGAAAAGATCGCTATTCACGAGTACCTGAGTCAGATTTCCACGCCAATCCTTTATCTTGAGTATTATAGCGTGCATGGTATGTTGATCGATACGGTTTTTATTTTCAATTACGATAATAGTGGTGAGGTAGCTAAAGATACTGGATGGGTGTTGATGGATTACGAAAAATTTTATCTGAATGGAGATAAATTGGATACGACATCTCCCGAACAGGGTGATTCCACGTTTACTTATGCCTTTGGAGGACCGGTACTTTATCGTTATGACACGATAAAGAAATATGATTATGTGGCGGAAGCGTTTCGGCATATTAGTGTTGGAAGTATGGGAGGAGAAATGATTGTACCCTCTATTTTAGCCGGAGATAAGAATAATTACGGGAAGCCGTTACATTATAAGTTAAAGGCACATAAGCTTATTAACGATGTGAAAGTGAATGAATATGGGTTGATTCGAAGTTATCTAGTAGACATTATGGGCGTGGAGAATGCTTTTGTTGACTTTCCTACGCGAGAAATTTCATCTATTGGAGAGCGGGATACAGTTACTTATACAGCTATTTTGGAGAAAGGAACGGGCGATCGAGATATTCAAGTAGGGGATTCTGTTTTGTTGGAAATGGATTATGGCTTGCTGGATGATGTGGGATTACAGAATCGGGTGTTGAGAAGTATGGGACGTGATTCTATTTATTTCTTGTTTAATGAGACTTGGCAGAAAAATTATCCAACAGGGTTGGTGAAAGGATTACAGCATTTACAAGCTGGAGATTCTGCACATATTATTGTACCTTATGGAATGGCTTATGGTGCGGTAGGTACAACCCGGGAAATAACTTTCCGAGATCGTACTAAACTTAAACAATATTTAATTCCTCCATACTCAACGTTATGGTATTGGGTACGGATTCGTAAAGTGGTTTCACCTAAAACGGAAGAAGAATAGTTTGAAAAATAACAGCTAAATAGAAACGGAAAATGAAAAGTAATTATTGGGTAATGCTGCTTTGCCTTTTGGCAAGCGGATTCATCGGGTGTTCCGATGATGATGGCGACAACTGGAAGAAAACATTTGAGGATGAGCAGGCTAGGATTAAAGACTTCGTGTATAGTAAGGATTCCGATCCGAAGATTTTCAAGTATCATTATACTTATCTGAAAGAAGACATCGAGGATTATGCTTACTTGTTTAATTATCAGAAAGAAGGGAAGAAAGCAACGTATGGCGATTTCGTTTGGATTAATTACACGCAAAAGAGTTTGACGGGGAGTATTATTGATTCATCAGATCCGAGTGTTGCCGTCGGTGCCGGAGTTTCACCCTATTATACTTTAGGTGGACCGATATTGATGCAAATGAATACAGATGCGGAAAAATATATCGATCCGTTATCTGATATTTTAATGAATATTCCGGAAGGAACAACGGGAAGTTCGATTGTTTCAAGTATCATGAGTTTGTCTTCTGCTTTAGTTTATCGAGATTATACCGTGGAAAGTATTGTGGAAGAGGATAATCTGTTGGACTATGAGAAAAGTATGATTGGGCGGTATTTTGCAGATAACAACTTAGACGTTTTTAAAGAAGTTCCTTTGCACGAGGGAAAGACCGATACGGTTGCTTTGATAGCTAAAACGAAAGAAAATGCGAGCGGAGTTTTTGTTCAAGCGACGGATAGTGTCACCGTATGGGCGGAAGGTAGAATTCTGGATGAACTCAACCCGTCGTTGCGTCAGTTTTTGAAAATGGATAGCGATGATGTCGTGACGTGGTATTTACCGGATATGATAAAAGGAATTTCTTTAACTTTACCTGAACTTAAAGTTGGAGAAGAAGCTACAATTCTTTTTTCATCGGGAATGGGATACGGTTATAGAGGATCACGTAATTATGATGGGACTTATGTTGTTCCGGCTTATTCAACTTTGTTGTTTAAGGTGAAAATTGTTGATACAAAGGAAAATCCTAAAAAAGACAAATAATTCGTTATTATGAATATTGATTTGGAAAACACTTTGGCGCTTGCGGTGGAATGGGCAAAAGAGGTTGGGGAAGTACAACGATCTTACTTCAGAAGCGGTCATTTGGAACTTGAAACAAAGTCAACGGTGCATGATGTCGTGACGAAAGTGGACAAACTAAGTGAATCCATGTTGATCGAGCGCATCGGCAAGTGTTTTCCTAATCATAGCGTGTTGGGGGAAGAGAGTGGGGAACATGATGCTCATAGCGATTATCTGTGGGTGGTGGATCCTTTGGACGGGACAAATAATTATAGTCAGGGATTACCAGTGTTTTGCGTGTCTATCGGGTTGCAATACCGGGGAGAGACGTTATTGGGAGTTGTGTACGCTCCCTACTTGAACGAGTTGTACACGGCTATCCGGGGGAAAGGGGCTTTTCTGAACAATGTCCCGATTCACGTTTCCGGCAAGACGGAACTCGATCGTTCCGTGCTGGCCACGGGTTTCCCTTACGACAAGGGAATACACCCCGTGAATAATATCGATAATCTAAGTCGTATTCTGCCCCATTTGCGAGGAATCCGGCGTATGGGTTCTGCTGCTTACGATCTTTGCGGGGTCGCAGCTGGGTTTCTGGACGGATATTGGGAATTAGGTCTGAAGCTCTGGGACGTGTGTGCCGGAGTTCTTATCGTGCAGGAGGCGGGGGGGCATGTCGAACCCTTCCGGGAGGACCGGGGTATTGCCATTCTGGCCGGAAATGCTGGAATCGTGGAGAAAATGAAAGAGTATATAAGTTAAAGGGGGCTGGAAAGTCCCTTTAATTTTAGTCTTTAAAATTTATTCTACATTACTTTACCTCGAAAGTTCTATCTTGGCTCTCATATTTTTGATTTTCTCTCTTCGGATGAGGGAAAGTAGTTGCCTTAGATTGCCTCGTTTGACGGCGACGAAAGAATGATGGTCTTTAACTTCGATTTTGCCGATGTCTTCTTTTTTCAAGTTCCCTTTTTGGCAGAGGAAACCGACGATGTCCATTTTGTTGACCTTGTCTTTTTTCCCTTTGCCGATGTAGAGGGTGGACCAGAATGGTTCTGCCGGGGCGGGGTATTTACCGACGGGGTGGTAGGTTTCCGGGATTTCGGTTAGGTAATCCGGGCGGGCTTCATCCCTGTCGAGTAGGAGAAAAGCGGTACCGGAGGCATTCATTCGGGCAGTTCGACCGTTGCGATGGGTGAAGGATTCCGGCTTTTCGGGGAGGTGGTAGTGGATGATGTATTTTATCTCCGGGATGTCCAGACCGCGGGAGGCGAGGTCTGTCGAGATGAAAATGTACGTACTTCCATTGCGGAATTTACACAGCACTCGCTCGCGTTCTTCCTGTTCCATTCCCCCGTGGAAATACTCGTTATTGACGCCTTTATCCCACAGGTAATTACTCACTTCTTCCGCCCGTTCCCGATAGTTACAAAAAATCAGGGTAGGACCTTCCTCTAGATCACGCAGTAGCTTGTAGAGCGTGTCGAGTTTGTTGTAACCTTCGGTGTACACGCTTTTGAGTGTTAACTTGATCGGAGAGGCTCCTTCAAGAAAATCCAACACGAGAGGGGTCCGTAGACCCGTGAATTCCGGTATCTCGATGGCCGATGTTGCAGAGGTTAAGATGCGCTTTTGTAGGTGTGGCAAGTGCGAGAAGATGGTTCCCATATCTTCTTGAAATCCGAATTCCAATGCCTTGTCAAACTCATCGAGAATGATGGTGGAGATAGAGTCCGTGTCAATTGTCCCCCGGGTGATGTGATCGAGTATGCGTCCTGGTGTCCCGATGATCAGCGTGGGCGTGTATGCCAGACTGCGACTCTCCACGTTGATATCATGTCCCCCGTAACAACATACCACTTTGAAACCGCTTTTCAGGGAACGGAATACTTGCTCTATCTGCAAGGCCAGTTCTCTCGATGGTGTTAGGATGATGGCCTGTGCTTTCGTGTTATTAGGGTCAAGATTTTCCAATAAGGGTAATAGGAAGGCTAGGGTTTTACCTGATCCGGTGGGAGAGAGCAGGATGATGTGATCGGTTTCCCGATGAGCTTTCAACGAGGTTTCTTGCATCTCGTTTAACGAGGATATTCCAAGGGCTTGAAGGGAAGAAAACATGGTAATTTAGTGATTTTAGATTTTAAATTTTAGATTAGCCCCCTTCTGGCTTCCCCTTTCCAAGGGGGAGGATACGCTGCATTGAAACATTGTAGCGCTCCTTGCGTTCGTTTCTTCCCCTGTGTAAGGGGGAGTTAGAGGGGGTAGTTTTTCATTCTACATTTTACATTTAAGTATCTAGTGATTTATAATCACCTAACCGGAAATAACTAAATCACTTCATCGATGGGATCACTGAATCATTAGGTAATTCAGTTTTTTCATGATTTTTGGGCGAGAGAACACGACTTTAGCTTGTCGGTAACCTTCGTCCACGATTTTTTCGATGTTATTGAGATCGAACATGCTGTATCGGCTGATGTGTTTCGGCACGATAACGATATCACATAAGCGGGTGTCGATGTTCATGTTTGACAGAATACCCATGTGGAAGGAGCGTTCGGCCAAGTGGACCATACTTTTGATGTGATTACAGGGCTCCAGCGGGTCGATATGTACGCCGATAACTGTCTCGCATAACTCCCTGATCGGGCGCACGGGTAGGTTCATAAATACCCCGCCGTCTGAGTACTGGTGGTGATTGATGGTGACGGGTACGAACACGATTGGTATGGAACAGGAGGCCAGCACGCAGGGGACTACTTTTCCCGTGCTGAAATGCGTGGGTATGCCCAAGTTCATGTTGGTGGCGGTGACCACCAACGGTATTTGTAGTTCCTCGAATGTTTCAACATGAATGAACTCGGATAACCTTTTTTCCATTCCGGTCATGGTCATGATTCCGGTTTTAGAGACTAAAGGTCGTGCGAAGTCGAGCAGTTTTCTATCTTGAAAGAATTTAAGCCCCTCCTCTGCCGAGTGACCGGATGCAAATATAAGCCCGGCTATAGCTCCTGCGCTGGTTCCCGAAATGATGTCCGGTTTAATTCCCAGCTCTTGCATTGCCTTGTAGACGCCTAGATGGGCGAATCCTCTGGCTCCCCCTCCACTTAGTGCCAAACCTAGTTTGTATGGCCTTCTCTGTTGATTGTTTTCCATGTGGTTAGTGTGTGTGATAGACTAAAAAAGGGGCTTATGCCCCTTTTTTTATTTTACTGTAGCCATGTGAGCGATTAACTCGAGAACTTTGTTGGAGTATCCCCACTCGTTGTCATACCAAGAAACGAGTTTCACGAAGTTAGAGTTTAATGCGATACCAGCTTTAGCATCGAAGATAGAAGTGCGAGCGTCACCCAAGAAGTCAGAAGAAACAACTTCTTCTTCCGTATAGCCAAGAATGCCTTTCAATTCATTCTCAGAAGCCTCTCTCATGGCAGCTTTGATCTCTTCGTAAGTTGCAGCTTTTTCCAGACGGCAAGTCAAGTCAACCACAGACACGTCCAATGTAGGAACTCGGAATGACATACCGGTTAATTTGCCGTTCAATTCCGGGATCACTTTACCCACAGCTTTAGCAGCTCCGGTGGATGACGGGATGATGTTACCAGCAGCGGCACGTCCACCTCTCCAGTCTTTCATAGAAGGACCGTCTACAGTTTTTTGGGTAGCGGTGGTAGCGTGTACGGTAGTCATCAAACCTTCAACAATACCGAATTTATCATGCATTACTTTAGCCAGCGGGGCTAAGCAGTTCGTGGTACATGATGCGTTAGATACGATAGTTTGTCCTGCGTAGGTTTTGTGGTTTACACCCATCACGAACATCGGGGTATCATCTTTTGACGGGGCGGACATCACGACTCTTTTGGCCCCGGCTTTCAAGTGTGCTTCTGCTTTTTCTTTTGTTAAGAAAAGTCCGGTTGACTCAACTACATATTCTGCACCTACCTCGTTCCATTTCAGATCTTCCGGGTTTCTCTCTGCTGTAACACGGATAGCGTGTCCGTTTACAACGAGTTTTCCATCTTTAGCCTCAACGGTTCCGTTGAAACGACCGTGCATGGTGTCATATTTCAACATGTAAACCATGTAGTCGACATCGATAAGGTCATTTATTCCAACGATTTCAATATCGTCTCTTGTCATTGCAGCTCTAAAAACCAGACGGCCGATACGTCCGAATCCGTTGATACCAACTTTAATCTTTGACATTTGTTTTTTTATTATTTGGTTAATAATGATGTTAACTCTCTCGTTTAATGTCGTAAACTCACACAAAAGTATGGATAAAAAAATGAAAAACAAAGAACTTTTAGATTAGTTATACGCGAACGTTTTTTTTCTTAAAAAAGTTTGCGCAAACGTTTTAAATATTTATCTTTGCCCAGCAATTGAAGGAAATGTTTTTTGCTTTTATAAGTGTAGTAAATTTATTGTTAGTGTGTTAAAAGAGGCCAACAGGCCTCTTTTTTTATTTAGGGCATTGATCTTTTAATTGAGTATTAAATTCCTTTTATTTGTTTGATGATTAAAACTCTTTTGGTAGCAGGAGATACCTTGTAGCGATCGTCTATGCGATGGCCGACCACCCAAATGATGTCCTTGCCAGATTGTAAGAGAAGGCAGTCTTTTTTCTGCTTGGCACTGAATTTCAAGTCTGTAAAAAAGTCGCTCAATTTCTTTTTGCTACGTTTCATACCGAGAGGGCAGAACCAGTCACCCATGGACCAGTGGCGTAATACGAGGGGATAAATGATCTTGTCAAGGTCAAAACACCCTGTGTTAAGATCACGGGGAACGATAAAAGAGTCATTGATGTCTTGTTCTTCGAGCTGGAAGATGCTGTCATCGATGTGGTATTCTCCACTATCTGCCAAAAGAGTGCGTTTGTCTTCTTTTTCTAAAATATTGAATAGCCGCCAGTAGATCCTGCCTTTCGTAAGTAAGTATTCTTCAGCCTCGAATTGTTTTCCGGGAATGGCGTCGCTACTTTCAAGAATATCCTCGATTTGTGTGGCGTTAAAACCATATGGCCGTAGGATCTCGAACAGGAGCGTGTAAGGGGCTGGGGCTGCCAGTGTCTTTTGTATGTCTATAAGGGTTTCTCCATTTTCCTCGCTAATCACTTCTTCTTTCAGACGATCGATGCCGTAACGGTAGATTTGCTCCACTTCCTTGAGGGTGTTACAGTTTTCCCGTACCGTGTTGAGGAACGAGGGATTGATGTCCTTACACACGGGGATGATCATGTGGCGTATTTTATTTCGCACGTAGTCGAGCGAGTTGTTGGTGGAATCGGTTCGATACCCCAGTTGGTTTTGCTCAATGTAAGCGATGATCTCCTCCCGGGAACGGGACAGGAGCGGGCGCAGAATGCGATCTTTGACGGGACGAATACCAGTGAGACCCTTAATGCCGGTTCCGCGACATATATTAATAAAGAGAGTCTCGGCAAGGTCGTTGGCATGGTGTCCCACGACGATGTAGTCCATTTTTTTCTTCTGGCGCATTTCTTCGAACCAGTCGTAGCGTAGTTCCCGTGCGGTCATCTCTATGCTGATGCCTTTTTTCTTGGCGTATTCTTGGGTGTCAAAGCGTTTCACGCTCATGGGGATACCGTAGGTTTCACAGAACCGTTTCACGAATTGTTCATCCATGTTTGATTCTTTGCCCCGTAGATTAAAATTACAATGCAAGGCGTGTATGCGCAGGTTCAAGTACTTAAATGCGTGGAGTAAAGTAATTGAATCGGCCCCCCCGCTAACGGCGATGATAAATCCCGCTTTCTCGTCAATCTCGTGTTCCTTGAGGAACTGTTTTATCGTGTCCAACATAACCTAGTTCTTTTATGAATAGCCTAAATTAGCGATTTTTCTTGAAAGAAGAAGGGAAATTAAGAATAAAAATGCGGATTTTATTTTACCAGAAGCGTTGCTTCCCATTTTGAATTGTGAATATGCGCTCTTCCTTACCTGCCGTGTGATTGCGTAACCAGTAGACAGCGTTTGAAGGAATATTTTCAAACTCAATAGAATATCCTGTGGCAATTTTACAACCAAGGGATTGCCAACCGTTGAGGTCGAAATAGAAAAGTTCATACTCGTTACCGGGGTATATACCATTAGCATCGTTACGGGGTAAATAAATCATTTCTGATATACAGACAGGATGGCCGAAATCCACGATGAGTTGGTGGGATACTCTGCCGTGGGAAAGTGGGTCATTGTCGAAAAGATTGGCGAGACGAGCACCCTTGCCTTCGGGATCTATGATTGTTCCGGTTAGATCCCGGCCCCGGTTGTCTTTAAATTTCCATTCGGCAAGTTCCACGATTTTTGAGTGATTAAATCGCCAGTAACGGTATTTTTTCGTGGTGTCAACCGGGACGATGACGGGGTACATGTTGGGATTGCGGGTGACGTCGTGGATGTGTGTAGCATTCCGAAACGTTGGGTCGTTCGAAGCTTGGAAGATAGCCCCGATAAGAGCGTTGCCGTGGTACACTTTGTTGTGGTGCAATGGGTATTTACGGGTGAGAATGAGAGTTTGTCGTCGTGTCGTATCAGGACGTAGTTTGACGGTTATTCCGTTGGCTTGCAGAATAAAAGGATATGTCAAGTTACGTTGGTATTCCTTTTCGAAGTAGACCGGAAAATATATGATGTCGGGACCCATGGAATGAAAGCAGAATTTGTCTTGTTGCACCTTGCTCCAGTCGACAATCCGAAGTTCCCGGCCGTTGAATATGGCGAGATAGGCGTGACGAGCTTGTACGGGGACGGAGGCTGTAATAGTGACATCCGAGGTGTGTAGGTATTTATCGGTGACATCCCGGTTGAAGGGATCGGTGAAGAACGGGGGAATATATTCATCCTCTTCAGGGATGGGGATTGGATTGGCCGAGTACGTGCGGCGATATACTTTCGGGGCATTTTTCATCTCAATTTGTCCGGAGAGAATGTCTTTGTTTTTGGTATCAATGATAACGGTCCATTCGTGGAAACCGTTCATGTCGGCCCAGCAGGGTACGTGGTCTATGGCCGCGGGAATACCCGCCATGCGATATGCCAGTAGTTGGAGTTGGCTGGAGAAGACGCATTCTTTGGTCGAGATGGGGATTCCCACTAGATTATCATTTCCATAATCGAGGCCTAAGGCATGACCGTAGACGATCTGTGCCATATTGTAGGGGGAATGTTTTTGGTTGTCAAAGTACAGGCTTGCCTCTTGTAGACGATTTTTTAGCCGTAAATCAATGGAATCTCGCCAGTAGTCGAGGGACTCGTTGCCAATTCGGTAGGGTAATAGGTATTCGAGAAAATCATCGAAAGTGAGGTTTTCGAGCCAAGGACTGGTGGTCCATAACCGGAAGGCTTGATCAATTTGGTGGATGAGGTAGTCGGCTTTCACTTGTTCGATATCCGGTTTCGCCCGGAGTTGTTGGCGGGAACGGGGATAACGGAGAGGTTGCATGAGAATGACTTTTTTCATCAAGTAAGGTGTTCCCGTGCTATCGATGACCTGTTGGAGTTGTTGGAGGTAGGGACCGTCGAGAGAGTAGTGGCCCGGCATGTTCTCGATAAGAAAAATGGCTGCTTCCCGTTTAAGGCTGTCATCGGAATAGTGTTTCAGTACTTTTTGGAGTTCCGGCTTGTTGTCCCCGGCAAGTTTCAGGGCTTGTTCGAGCTGGGAGTTAGCTTCCCGGCAGGAATGCAGGAGAGTGAATAAAAACAGATAAAAAATAAGGCGCACGGTCTATTTTTGTTTGCTGGTTAATATTATAATGCAAATGTATTTAATTTATTCAAGAATGATTATTAAAATTATTTTTTATCTTTGTCTAGAACCAAATAAAGAAAAGGTCATGAAAAGGGTATTTGTTTTTGTCGTTTCCTTGTTGGTACTGGGAAGTTTAGCAAGAGTTAACGCTCAGGAAAAGGAGACGCTGGTAAAGGTTGGGGATGATGTTCCCGAATTTGTTGTGGAGATGTTTGATGGGCAAAAGATCAATATTAAAGATTTAAAGGGGAAGATAGTATTAATTAATTTCTGGGCTACGTGGTGTCCTCCTTGTCAAGAGGAGTTGAAACGGGTGCAGAAGGAGATTATTGATCGCTTTAAAGGGAAAGATTTCGTGTTCTTGGCTATTTCTCGCGAAGAGAGTAAGGAGCAGGTGAAGAAGTTTCGAGAAAGAAATGGATACACGTTCCCTATGGGACTTGATCCGGAACGTAAGATTTATTCGAAGTTTGCCACGGCAACCATTCCTCGAAATTTTATCATTGATAAGAAGGGAAAGATCGTGGAGATTGAGGTCGGTTATACTAAGGAGGCTTTTGCAAAGATGATTGAAAAACTGGAGAGATTGCTGAAGTAGGAATTTTGATTGATGATTTTTAATGGCTCTCGTACTAACTTATAATAATAAATTGTTAGTACGAGAGTTTTTCTTGTTACGTAGAAGTGTAAGTGGGTGGGGCTTGATTAAATGCTTTAAGGAAAGATTGGAATTCTTTTGAGAGGAAGTGGCATATTATTCGTTAAATGTAATATCTTTGTCTTTGAATATAAATAAAGGATCGTTTATTGCATTTATTATTTACAAAGATGACTTTTGATGTATAAGATTGATTTATACATAGTTGTACTTTGCAGATATAAATAAAAATGTTAAAATAGCACTATTTAGAGAGGCGCAATAAACGATCGTTTTTTGTTATCAAGGATGCAAAAAATAGAGAAGATAAATATACGAAAACAGGGGGTGTTTGATAGCTATTTTCGGCGTTATTATCAAACACTTTGTTACTTTGCATTTAATTATCTGAAAGAGCAAGATGAGGCGGAAGACGTGGTACAAGAGGTGTTTATGAAGCTTTTGAATTGGGATGAAAGTTTTGATAACGAGGAACATTTGAAACATTATCTTTATAAGGCTGTCCGTAATAGTTGTTTGAACCAAATAAAAATGACGGGGATTCGTGCTGATATATTGGAATCTATTCAAAAGAATACCCCGGAAGACGAGAACAATTTTTTCGTAAATGTGGTGCGAGCAGAGGTCTATCAAGAGATCATGGGAGCAATTCAAGACTTACCTACAGAATGTGGAAGGATTTTTAAATTAGCTTATGTGGAAGGTTTTAGTAATGATGAAATTGCCACCCAACTTTCAATTAGTGTAAATACCGTGAAGGCTCAAAAGAATAAGGCGAAAATTCAATTGCGGGAAAAGTTAAAAGGGTTGTATCCAGTGTTGTTATTTTTTGTATAAAAGAAATCGTCTTTTGCGTAATCCTTTTTTGTGATAGATAAAATTTCTAAAAAATAAAGTTTAGGAAAAAGAATTATTTCTTTTAGTATACATGTATATATAAAAAGGGAAATTCCGAATCGTGGAACCCATCCAAAAGTTTAGTTTATATGAGTACTTGACGAGGAAGGATTCCGTGTTTGACAAGTATGCAAACGTGAAACGGTTTGTGAAATTGGACGGGTGATCTTGGCTTACGTTAATTGAAAATAACGCTTATGGTCTGGTATATCGAAGTGTTGTTGCGCATACCGGAGGGGGAGAGGGAAAATCATGGGTAGAGTGGCGCACGAACTTGGAGCGGGTGGGAAAGTACGAGTTGTTTGTGCATATTCCCAGGTTTTCTGCTATGAATATAATGTATAAAAGTAATTTGTTATCACAATGGGGGACACAAGCATATACGATTGTGTTACCGGAAGCTAGACATGAAATTTCAATCGACACTTCTGATTGCGGGTGGATTTCTTTGGGTGAGTATGAGAGTACCTCCGGAGAGTGTGTTGTCATGTTACATGATACGGGAGATTCGAATCATATTATTATCGGGGATGCGGTAAAATGGGTGTACGTGGGAGAGTGATGATGGATAAAAATGTATAATTTAAAATTATTGGTGTTGATTCTATGTGTAGAGAGACGATTTGTCAATTATAATTAGCTTTTAGTATGAGTACTGATACGTGATAATCACTAATTAATGATGTTGAAAAATAGATCAACTCAAAATAAATGTAGTGAGATTTTATGAAAAAAGTTGAGTTTTGCGTAATCCTTTTTTTAAAGTTATTTGTAATAGGGGAAATTTTACAAGAGAGATGAAGAATCCATTTGAATTTGCAAAAGAGTTATTGCGGTATACCCGAGGGGAACTTTCTAAGGAAGAGGAGAAAGGAATAGAGCAGGTGTTGTTGGAAGTGAAGGGAATGAATACGTTGGTGGAGGAGCTAAAGGATAAGGACCGAATCGAGTATGAAATGCATATTATTGCGAAGTTTAATACGGAAAAGGCTTTAAGTAAACTGAAAAATAGAAAACAGGTAAAAAGAAGAGGAATATTATCTTGGATTGCGGCAGCGTCTGTTGTGGTAATTGCAGGAGTTTCTGCTTGGATATTGTTAAGCCAAGAACCGGATGTAGACAATTTGTCCGTAACAGAAAAATTTGAACCGGGTAAGGCTATTGTGACATTAGAGATGGCATCCGGATTAAAATATCGTTTGGATACATTATCTTCTGTTGTTCGTAATAATCGGGTAAATGTTGCTTTTGATAATAATGATGGAGTACTGAAAATAAAAGAGCAAGATTCTTTAGCAGATGGTGCTACAAAAGAAATTGGGTATAACACGGTCAATGTACCATATGGAGGAACGTATACGGTGGAATTGTGTGATGGAACGAAGGTATACTTGAATTCGGGAACTACATTGGAATTTCCTTCTCGGTTTGACGGAAAAGTTCGTAGTGTAATTTTGAAAGGAGAGGCATATTTTGATGTAGCTCGAAATGTAAGTAAACCGTTTGTCGTGGAGGTGGATGAAATGAAAGTGAAGGTGTTGGGTACATCTTTTAACGTGAAATCGTATGTTGATGAACCAGGGGTTTACACGACATTAGTAGAGGGTAGTGTCGCTATTCTTCGGGATGGGCAACCGGAGAAGAAGATCAAACCGGGAGAACAAGCTTATTATAATAAGGGTGTCGGAACCTTGAGTATTGCTGAAGTTGATGTCAAGGAATTCACGTCTTGGAAGGATGGGGTGTTTTATTTCAAAGACATTGCTTTAGAAGAAATTTTGAGAATAGTCTCAAGATGGTACGATCTGGAAGTATTTTACATGAATCAGGGAGCGAAGAGTGTGATATACAGTGGTAAATTGCCAATGTATTCTTCAGTAGAGGATGTGTTGCGGAAGTTCGAGATATCTGGAGATGTACGTTTTGAACTGAAAGGTAGAACTTTAACTGTTTTTGATAAATAAAAACGGGATTGGGCAATCCCGTTTTGTATACCCGCTCGTTGGGCGACGAGCAGAATAAATGTTTAATTTAATTGAATTACAAATCTATGAAAAAAAATTGGGATTTGTTGCTGAATTTTTGGCAATATCGGAAATCTAAATTCTTTTTGCGCATGAAAATCTCGATGATTTTATTATTGGTGGGGGTGATGCACCTTTCCGCTAATACGTTTTCACAAACGAAAGTGTCGTTGAATATGAAAGATGCAACAGTGCAGGAGGTATTTTCCAATTTGGAAAAGATGACGAACTATACCTTCCTTTATAAGTTGGATCTTGTTAATAAATGTGGTAAAGTAAATGTTGATGCCACAGATCAGGATTTCAGTCAATTATTGCTGGAGTTATTAAATCCACTAGGCTTGTCTTTTACAATAGATGATCAAGTGGTTGTTATCACTGCAAGTAAGGCCAAAGATGATGTTAAAAAAGAGCTTACTATCAAGGGGCGTGTTTTCATGAAAGATAGTACGGGAGTTCCGGGAGCAACAGTTATTTTAAAAGGAACTTCGACAGGTGTAATTACAAATATGGCAGGGGAATTTACAATCACAATTCCTTATACAGAATCTCCTGTATTGATCTTTTCCTTTTTGGGAATGAAAACTCGTGAAGTTAGATATGTTGGACAAAAGGAGATGATGGTGTTGATGGAAGAAGATGTAAAAGCAATGGATGAGGTAATTGTAACGGGGTATCAACGTATTCGAAAGTCTGATATGGTAGGATCCACTAATTCCATTAAGCGTGAAGATATGTTTTTCAATGGAACGAATTCAATTGAACAGATGTTACAGGGAAAACTTCCGGGAATGGTGGTTATGAATACGAGTGGTTTGGTTGGTAAACGTCAGAAAGTTCGTGTTCGAGGTACTTCAACCTTGTTAGGTAATCAAGAACCTGTTTGGGTTGTTGATGGAATTATTCAAGAGGATCCATTACCCTTTAAAACACGTGAATTAGATGCTTTGGGTAATATTTCTCAAGACAATTTTGATATGGTAAAAGATTTCGTAGGAAACGCTATTTCTTGGTTGAATCCCAATGATATAGAAGATATTACTGTGTTGAAAGATGCTTCGGCTACCGTTATGTATGGTGTGAAAGCAGCTAATGGGGTAATTTTGATAAAAACAAAACAGGGACAAGCAGGTAGAATGTCCGTTAATTATAGTGGAGATATATCCATTACTCCTCGGTTGACTTATGAAAAAATGAATTTAATGAATTCTAAAGAACGCGTGGATGTTTCTCGAGAGATTTATGAAAGAGGATTAACATCAGATAACCGTCCGTTGGAATCAATCGGTTATGAAGGAGCTTTAGGGCGCTATTTGGCCAAAGAAATTTCTTATGATGAATTTAATGATGAAGTAAAAAAGTTAGAATCAACAAATACAGATTGGTTTAAATTATTATTTCGAAATAGTGTAAGTATGAATCATAGTTTAAGTATCTCTGGAGGAACAGATAAGATTAGTTATTATGGTTCAGTAAATGCTACAATCAATAGAGGAACGTCAATAGGAAATGAAAGTACGTCATATAGTGCTGCTATTGGAATAAATGCAAAGTTTGGAGAGAAGGTTAATTTGGGGTTGAGAATAAACGGTTCGACTTCGGAAACAGATGGTTATTATCAAGTTGATCCTTATAATTATGCTTCAACAACAAGTAGAGTAATTCCTTGTTTCGAAAATGGTGAAAAGTTTTTTTATAAAGATAAGAGCGGTTATCTATATAATATATTGCATGAAATATCTATGACAGGAAATACAAATACTAATCGTAGTATGGGTGTTTCAGCTAGTTTCCGTTGGGATATTTTAACTGGTTTGCAATTTGAAAGTACTTTTGGATTGAATACCTCTAATATTGTAGGAGAATCCTATGCAGATGAACAAAGTCATTATATTACGGAAATCAGAAAGTATGAATTTGGTACGCAACGTCCTGCCGATGATTTATATCAACGTTCTCCGTTACCTCATGGGGGTGAGTTGAATACTACGGAGGATCGTAATTTCAATTATACATGGAGGAATACATTATCTTATAACTATGTTCTTGCAGAAAAACATCGTTTTAGTTTGATGGTAGGTCAGGAATGTCGAAGTAATAAATATGATGGGGTTGCTTCTACTATTTATGGTTATTTCCCAGGACGAGGAAAATCAGTTTCTTTACCTCCCACGATAATAAAAAATCAGAATGGAGAAGATCAACGTAATGATTTACTCGATAAATATAAAACTGTAGTAACAGATCGTAAATCTAATTATATCGGTTATTTTGCTAGTTTCACTTATGGATTTGATGAAAGATATATATTAACAGCTAGTTTCCGTTCAGATGCTTCTAATAGATTTGGCCAAGATACAAGAAATCGTTTCTTACCTGTATGGTCTATTGGAGGACGTTGGAATGTACATTATGAACCTTGGATGCAAAATCAGCAAGTGATTAGTGATTTAAATTTTAGAGTTAGTTACGGTTGGCAAGGAAATGTGGCAGAAAATTATGGACCGGATTTAATTGCTCGGATTGGAAGTGGAACAGAGACGATAGATCAAAACCGAACAGGTGAATACATGATGTTTATTAAATCGTTGCCTTATGGTAATTTGCGCTGGGAAAAAACGAAAACAATTAATTTAGGTACAGACTTTGGATTATTCCAAAATAAAATTACATGGACAATAGAATACTATAATAAGAAAACCGAAGATATGATCGTAGAAAAAGAGGTTCCTTATGCTTATGGTGTTACCTCGATGCCAATTAATGGTGGAAGTATGACGAATCAAGGTATTGAGGTTTCTGTTGGATTTACTCCTGTTCGTACAAATAATTTTACATGGAGTATGTCTATAAACTCTTCTAAAAATTTTAATGAGGTAAAGTCAACTGTAAATGAAAATGAAAATTGGAGAGCGGCTGCTAGTGGAAGTCTAAACAAAGCCGGATATGCAGTATCTTCTTTCTGGGCATTTGATTTTAGTGGCTTAAATCCAAAGACAGGGTCGGCAGAGTTTAATATTCCTTCTGTGGAAGAAAATCCGGCAGGACAAACGGATGCTACTACTTTTATGAAATATATGGGAACGTTGGAACCTGACTTTACCGGAGGTGTTTCTATGTCATTCCGTTATAAGAGTTTATCACTATCTTCATCGTTTAATCTACAAATAGGTGGAAAGAAGTTTTTGTATGAAGTGTTTGATGAATCAATCGTGACTTCAACTCCAAGTGCTTACGTTAATTTGCCTAAGGAATTGACCAAAAGATGGAGAAAGCCCGGCGATGAGACGTTTACAGATATTCCAGCATTATCTTCAACGGAGGCTTCGTATTACAAATTGCCGAATGGTGCTTCTGAATATGCTCCTCGTTTATATAACTACTCGGATGTACGGGTTGTGAATGCTTCTTTTTTACGTTGTAATGCTTTATCTTTAAATTATACGCTTCCTGAGAAATGGGTGAAAAAGATGTATTTGAAAAATTTATCGTTTAGTGCTTCTGTAAGTAATCCGTTTATAATTGTTAGTAAAGAATTTAAAGGGATGGACCCGGAAGTTGCAACTGGTTCACAACCAATATCTCGTACGTATTCATTTGGTATTAATGTTAGTTTATAATGATAGACGATATGAAAAGTTTTTTTTATTGTTTGATTTTTATGGCTCTTAGCATCGGAATAATGGGATGTGGTGATTTTTTGGAAGAGTCTAGTCAAGATGAAGTACGCCCAAGTACAGTTTCAGATTTAGAACAATTATTATTAGGAGAGGGATATCTGAGAACCGATTGTATATATCCTTATTTAGAGCTTTTGACAGATAATGTACAAAATGCTTATAGTGACAATGAAAGCCATGTTACCGTATTGCAGCAAGGATTGCCAGTATTTACATGGGATGTTGATATGTTTGATAAGATGGAAGAGTTGTATACGACTGGAATAGATACTTGGGAAAAATTGTATTCCAAAATAAAAGGATGCAATGTTGTACTTGATATGCTGGATGATGTTACTGGAGATGAGAATGAAAAATTGAATCAGAGAGGTCAGGCATTGGCTTTAAGGGGATATTATTATTTGTTGTTGATAAATACGTTTGCACAGCCATATAATAAAGAAGGGATTGATCTAAATACAGCATTGGGAGTTCCTTTGATTGTGAGTTCTGCAGTAAAAGATGAATTCCCAGCAAGAGAGAGTATTGCAAAAGTATATCAACAAATTGAACGTGACTTGTTAGAAGCTGTGGATTTGATGGATAAATATGGGCAGAATAACATACAATACAAAGTTACCCCTTTATTCGTTTATAATTTGCTGTCACGTATGTATCTTTATATGGAAAATTGGGGAAAGGCTGCAGAATATGCTTCTGTTGTGATTACAAGAAATCCTCAATTGCGTCGCTTGTCTGATTTTGTAACAATAGAGGTTGATGAGTGGTTTGGTGATGAAACACTTACTTATGATGTAAATGGTGGTGTGTTAAATTATAACAGTCCTGAACTTATATGGGGATATGGAGATAAAAGGATCAGTGAAATTCTTTTCCAATTACCTGATATTTTTACATATCCTGGTTCTTCACCAATATTTTCAGTGTCTGATAAATTTTTGGCACAACATGATGTAAATGATTTGAGACCAGCTTGCTATTACCAACGGTATTTTAAGTCAATTTTTCCGATGGTATTTGGTTCGATATATGGGTCTAAGTCAAATTTAAATGATTTGTCGAATCCTCATAGAGGAATGAGGGTTGCTGAGGCTTACCTGAACAGGGCAGAGGCAAATATTCGATTATTTTTGGAAAATGGAAATGAAAATTTGCGTATAAGTGCATTGACTGATTTGAATTACTTACGAGAACATCGTTTCCGTCAGCCTTATGAAGATGTTAATATAACAGATGGTCAAACATTATTGGAATTTTGTTTGGATGAACGTCGTAAGGAGTTGGCTTTTGATGATCATCGTTGGTTTGATTTGCGGCGTTGTGGAATGCCAGAAATGATTCATGAGGTAACTATTAATAAAGGACAAGTACAAGAGTATCGCTTGGCAAAAGGGAGTGATCGTTACGTATTGCCAATTCCCAAGAAGGTATTGGATAAAAATCCGGCTTTAGTACAAAATCCATGATCGTATTTATTGGTAACGAATTAAATGAATGAAGAGTATGAAAAAGATATTATGCTTATTTTTAGGGTGTGTCTTATTTATCAGTTGTTATGATGAAGGTAAGATCAAACCATCAGAGGAGCCTGAGTTAATTTATGGAAAATATACTTTACCTCAAGGTGATCATGACTATGATGATGATATTGTAGCATTTTATAAAAAATATGGTTCTTTATTATTGTATAAATTCACTACAAAAGATTTTGGATGGTCTCCTACGGGTAATGTTGCTTGGGATATAACTACGGATACGATAATTATTCCTGGTGCAGGATCTAAATATGATGCTCAGCCGGCAGATGAATTGTATGTAAGTAATCAATTGGAATTATTGCAAGATAAATTATTTAATTATTTGTCTGATACATTGATGTCGTGCTTGCCTCAAAAAATATTACTATGCAGTACTTTAGATTTGGTTCCAATTGGATTAGGGTATAATCCTAAACCAGATGAACGTCAACCTTTAAATGTATATGCTGGTTTTTATCATATTGCTGTTAATTGGGGAAGTGATAAGATTTTGACAATGACGGCTGATGAACGAAATCAGTTTAAAAAAGATGTGTGTATTGCTTATTTCGGGTCTATTGTAAAGTCTTTGGGATCTCCTCAAGAATTTTTCATGGTTTCAAATTATTCAGATAACATATCTGCAGATGATATTTATGCTAATGGGATATTAAATCATTACCATAGAACAAGTTTAGAGAATGACTGGTTTGACTATCTGAAGTTAGCTATCGAAAATTCTATTAATGATTTGGAAGCTGAGGGTGGAGTATTAAGCGAATCTGTGGATGTCAATGGAAAAATTCGAGAAAAGTACACGATTATGATAGACTTTTTTGAATCGAAATATGATTTTGATATTCAAGCAATAGGAAACGACGTGGAATAATATGAAATAAAAAGAGTGTGGTATATTTATCACACTCACTTAAAATCTGAATTAAATGAGAATTACATATACTGGTGTTGGGTTGTTCTGGATATGGTTATTCGTGAATGCGTTTACACTATCTGCGCAGGAAAAATTAGAGTTATCCGGTAAAATTCGGGTATTGGAGCCTGTGGAGATAAGGTTGGAAAATATAAAAGGAGAAGTTTTACAAAAAACGGTAGTAAAAAATAATAGTCCATTTTCTCTACAAGCTTGTAAAATTGAACCGGACGTCTATTTGATTTGTTTTGGCGAGACAAAACAACCAATTTATTTAACCAATACCCAGGTAACAATAAAAGGCTTTTACAATTGTCGGGATGTGAAGAGTAGTTCCTTAAACTTTACAGGGATTGATATATATTATGAATTGTTGAAGTGGTTGCCTAAAGAGGAATTTTCACAAGACAAGACGATTGTTCCTGAAATAAAGGGAAAGCTGAAAGGGAATATGTATAGTGCGTTAGCTTATATTTCGGATATGTCGACGTACGAGCCGAACAAGTTATTATTGGATTGTATGTCAGAAGAAGCATTGAAAACGACTTCCGGCAAGTGGTTAAAGCATCGGACGGATAGCTTATATCATTATTCGATAGGGGCTCCGGCATATGATTTTACATTTCAAGATGCTCAGGGGAAAAAAGTGAGTTTAAGCGACTTTCGGGGAAAGCTGGTGTTAGTGGATTTTTGGGCATCATGGTGTGGACCATGTCGACATGAGATGAAAAATCTGTTACCATTATATAACGAATTGAAGGGGGATGATTTGGAATTTATCAGCATATCTTTGGATTCGAAAGAAGAGAACTGGAGAAAGATGTTGGAAGAAGAGAAATTACCTTGGGTAATGTTATGGGATGAGGAAGGATTCGTGATTGGTAATGAGCCTAATAAAATTCAACGGGCATACGGTTTTTATAGTATTCCTTTCATTGTTCTGATTGATAAAGATGGACGTTTGTTAGCCAAGGATCTGCGAGGAGAACGGGTGAAAGAAGAGATTTTGAAGGCCAGAGCTAATAAGTGATTTAAGATAAATAATTTATAATTAGGGGTTAACGATCAGTATGGATAGATCGTTCGGTAATGTATTGTAAAAAATAAAACTGTAAAGTATGAAAAAGTATTTCCTGTTATTGATGGCGAGTGCATGCATTAGTGTTGCAGATGCACAGTTAATAAAACAGAATGAAGAACAAAAAAAACAAGCCGATTTGGATTGGTATAATTGTTCTTTTGATAAAGATGGTGTGTATGGAGCCGAGGTGAATAAAGCGTATGATTTTCTGAAAGGGAAAAAAATAAAGAAAAGACCGGTTGTTGCTCTAATTGGCTCAGGAATGGATATTGAGCATGAAGATTTGAAACAGGCAATTTGGGTGAATCCGAAAGAAAAGGCAGACGGAAAGGATAATGATAAAAATGGTTTGGTAGATGATATCAATGGTTGGAATTTCTTGGGTGGGAAAGATGGTCAAGTAATGGAGGCAACAATGCGGGAAGGAGATCGAGAATTTTTACGTCTAAAAGATAAATATGCCGATTATATTTTTGATGGAAAAAATTACAATAAGGTTATTGATGGAAAGTTGACTAAAGTAGCTGATCCTGAGAATATAGAGGAATATAATTATTATCGAAATCAAGTATTACCAGAGTCCCCAATGGCTGGTACTTATAGTGGTTGGCAACTTACCGATGTATTGAAAGCTTATGCAGATAAGTTTGATCAAATGATGAAGGAACGTTTCCCCGGAAAAGAATTGACGGAGGCTGACTTCAGTATCTGTTATGATCCGAAAGCTCCTCGTGATTCATTGTCAGAAGTTTCGTTTATGATGTGTGCCATGGGATTTGGTGTTTATAAGACAGACAAATGGGAAACTGTTTATTCCGGGATAAAGAGTGGGGCTCAAATAGAACAAGCTAAAGCCGAATATGAGAGAAAAGTAGGACAATTTGGTGCTGATGGTCGTAAAGATATTATTGGAGATAATTATTTGGATATCAATGATAATAAATATGGAAACAATGTCTTGTTAACAGCGGATGCTGCTATTGGTACGATGGAAGCCGGTATCATTGTTGCTAAAAGAGAGAACGGATTAGGTGGTAATGGTATTATGGATCAAGCAGAGATCATGACGTTGAGAGTTGCGGCTAATGGAGAACCTTATTTGAAAGACATCGCTTTGGCTATCCGTTATGCGGTAGATCACCAGGCAGATATTATCATGTTACCTGTCCAAAATACACTTTATCCTGAAGATCAGAAAAAATGGATTAGTGAGGCATTGGAATATGCTGAGAGTAAAGGTGTGTTTTGCGTCACTCCAGCCTGGGAGGGTGCACAGGATTTAGCAGTAGAAACTTATTACCCGAACCGTTGGATGACAGGTAAAAAAGAATTAACAAATTTAATGGTGGTTTGTTCTTCTGATAAAAATGGAAATCCCTCAATGAATTCTAATTATGGAGCTAAAGAAGTAGATTTGTATGCCCCGGGGATGGAAATTTATTCTACTTACACGGGAGATACCTACCAGAGCGGAACTGGCTTAGGATTGGCGGCTGCAACGACAGTAGGGGTTGCTGCTTTAATTAAGGCTTATTATCCTCATTTGACAGGAACGCAAATCCGGAATATTTTACTGGAGACAGTTACTTCCAGAAAGGATGCAGAGGTTGAAAAGGGTATTGTTGTAGATGGGAAACCGACTCAAGATTTATTCTTATTTGGAGATTTATGTCTTTCTGGAGGTATTATTAATGCTTATCAAGCTGTAGTTGCTGCAGATAAGCTTGCTAAATAAGGAAGGGAATATAAGGATGAGATTGATTTTTGGAATATTATTGTTTTTGATTGTTGTGCCGCTTTCGGCACAACAAGTCAAAAGCGTGATCCCTTATCGTATGGTAGGGGGGAAAATGATTGTGGATATGACTATAAATGGACAGGTTCGTTCATTTATATTTGATACGGGAGGGCAGATGGCTTTAACCGGAGAACTTTGTGAAGAATTGAATATTCCGGTAGTGGATTCGGTGAAAGTAACGGATGTGAATGGTAAGGAAGTTGGGTTACCTAGAGTGGTTGTTTCCAGCTTGATGACTCCGGATGAACGAATTAATTTTTCAGGAGCCCCGGCGATGAAATTATCAACACCTTCTCCTTTTGAATGCTTTCATGCAGATGGGTTGATTGGAAGTGATTTGTTTAAGGATTTGATCGTGGAGATAGACGGTAAAGCGAAGACAATAACTGTAACTTCGGCTGAAAAGAGTTCAACGGTTTCTTTGCGTAAGATGCTGCTGTTTTCGGGAAAAGGTTTTATGCCGATTATAACCTTGCAGGCAGGAGCAGGAAATAGTTTGGTTGCGTTATTTGATACAGGATGTCCTAGTTTCTTATCTTTAAAGAATAGAGATTACGAAAATTTGCGTTCTAGCGGGGCTTTTCAGGTGATGAGTGAAGGTATTGGAGGAGGATCAATAGGAGTGGGAGGTATGACGGAATCTAAAATTTCGTATCGGGTAGATTTGCCACTTTTATCGGTAGGACCAACGAAATTTAAACAGGTAACAGCTGAAACTGCAACTCCACCTTATACCTTATTAGGAGTGAAATTATTGGAATACGGTAAGGTTACTATTGATTATCCCCGTAGACGATGGTATTTTGAGGCTTACGAGCAGGAATTTGATATGACTAGTAAGCATTATAACGTAAATTTACAGGTAAAGGATGGGAATTTAGTCGTGGCAACCGTGTGGTCTGCCATGAAGGATGTCGTTGAAGTTGGGGATAAAGTAGTAAAGATTAATGGAAAGCCCGCTGGTAAATATGATTTTTGTGAGAGTATTATTTCAGGTATTCCAGAATTGAAAGAGAAGAAGAAAACAAAATTGACAATTCTCACGAAAGATGGTGAGAAAGTGATCGTTTACCAAAAAGAATAAGATATGTTGAGAATACAATTCAAAACGTTTTTGTGTGGTATTTTTATGTTTTCTTTCGTGCATGGATTTGCTCAGCAACAACCGACAAAACGGATTTGTGATACTATTCATTATGAGTTTATCCAAGGAAAGATTGTTATACCGGTAGTTGTGAATGGGGTGAAGGTGAAGTATATTGTGGATACCGGAGGACAGACTGGAACGGACTGGGAGCATGTAAAAGCCATGGGGGGTGTTGCCACGGGAGCATCCAGATCAATATCGGATCACAATGATATGAAGGAACTTTACCAAATTGCAGAAGTAGAAAATGTGCAATTGAGTCTGAATTACACGTTGAGTAAGATGAAAACGATGGTTCTCCCTGTTATTGGAAGTTTTAGGGGAATAGGAGCTGTTGGGATCTTAGGTGGGGATGCTTTTGCTCAGTCTGTGGTTACTTTTGATGCGAGAAAACAGATCATGGTTATAAATTATCCTTATCGTCCGGATCGTTTGAAGTTAACGGATGGGGTAGAGATGTTTTCTGGAGATACACATCATTCTATCATTAATGTAAATTTAGGTGGGGTTGAAAAACAAGTATTGTTTGATACGGGAGCAGAAGGGTTTCTTATGTTGACGGCAAATGATTTTAAAGATATAGAAGCTGCGGGTAAAGGAGAAAAGACGGCTCATGGGTTTGGGATTAATGGTGTAGGATTAGAGGGTCTGAGTCATCCGGTGGATATGAACAAGGTTAACGTGAAAGAGATGACTGTTTTAGGCAAAAAGTTCACCAATGCTGGGAGCGTTATTTCCGACAAATCGACGACTCTTGTTGGAGTTGATTTACTGCAATACGGAAAAGTTGTTATTGACTATATGAGGAATCGATTCTATTTTTTCCCCTTTGATTCGGAAATTGCAGATATGGGTGGAGCTCCTAAAACTTGGAATGTAAGTATCTTACCGGCTAACGAACGTTTTGAGATCACTACCGTATGGGATAGTATGAAAGATGTTGTGAATTTTGGAGATCAAGTCGTTGATATTAATGGAACGGATATAACAAAATTTCCGATGAGTCAATCGGCAGTTGACAGTGTTATGAATGCCATAAAAGAGAATGTGGGGTATATTGTTGTATTGAAGGATGGGCAAAAAAAGAAGATAGAGGTTAGAAGAGAGTAAGGACGTTTACAATTTATGATTTACGATTATGATTAGGAAAAAAATAATAATGGTTTTGAGTTTATGTTTACTGACCCTGGGAACATGGGCTCAAGTAAAGAACACCTCCGTGGAGGTGAAGGATTACCGAGAGGTGGATGGAAAGATTATATTAGAAATGGTTGTAAATGGGGTAATCGCTGATTTCGTGTTAGATTTGGCCGGGCATAATGCAATATTGCCGGAGTATGTGGAAAAATTGAAAATAGATCCTAATGTTCCCGGAGATTTTCGTTATGATACATTTCAGTATAAAAAAGTTTCGGTAGAAAAGTCTGTGAAGATTGGAAGTATCTCTTTTGGAAATAGTGTATTTGGGAATGAGGTGGCTGCATTTGTGTTGAAAGATGAACCTTATTTGCGGAAGTTGGGTGTTGCTGGGGTGGTTGGTAGTTCTCTGTTTAATAATGTTGTGTTGACAATCGATTCCAAGCGGAAGAAAATAACGATGAGTAATCCTTATCGCCCCTCTTATATGAAATTGGATCATCGTTCTAATATGGATTTGATCCCGGCTTCAGGTATTGTTTGTCCTGTTGTGCTAGATGGAGTAACTTATTCTTTGTTATTGGATACATGGAATAACGGGATGATTACTTTGAATGCGGCAGATTTTGCCAAGTTAAATGGTAAGGATGGGGGAAATGTAAAGGTTAGTGAAGGATATGCGTCTGCGGAAATAGCAGCAAAAAGTAAAGTTGTAGCAGCATGCCACTTCGTGAAAGGTGATTTTTCGGACATTACTGTTGCTGAAAATGGATCATTACCTCGTTCTGTTATCGGGAATGAAATTTTGAAACAAGGTTTACTTTCTATTGATTACGGGAAAAGGAAAGTGTATTTTCAGCCATTTGATTTAGCCGAGGTGAAGGATGAAGTGATAGGTGCTGACGAGGTAAAAGTGGAATCCGGTAAATTGAATTCGATTACTAGGGAATATTTTTTAGAACATGTGTATGATTATCGGAAAAGTTCGGAATTCGTGTTTAAAGGAGACAAACCTGTTGTGATTGATTTTTGGGCAACTTGGTGTGGTCCTTGTATGCGTTTGATTCCGGAATTGGAGAAAATGGCTGAAAAGTATAAAGATCAAGTGATATTTCTGAAAGTAAATGCTGATAAAGAGAAAGAGTTGTGCGGAATGTTTAATATTGTTGCTTTACCGACAGTGTTCTTTATACCCGTGAATGGAAAACCGATTGTGGAGATGGGGGCTACTCCGGAGAAATACGTGGAGATCATAGAGAAACAGTTGCTAAAGAAATAATTAACAACAATAGATTATGAAAATAGCAGGAATTATATTTTTGTTGTTCGTGTCTTTGAGTGGAATGGCACAACAGGCCGAATCACCAAAAGAGTACGTGATAAAAGCGTGGAATGAGTTCCAACTTCCGGAAAAAGGAGCGATCAAAGCAATCTTAGCTCAGCGGGATCAGATTACACGTTACCTAAAAGCAAATAATGCAGCTGTAGAGGCCGAACAGGAGAATGGTGCGCAGGCAATTCGCCGGGCTGCAGATCTGTATGATGAAGGAGAAGATGCTCAATTAAAATCTTCCGAGATTAAAAAACTATTGAAAGGAGTGGATTTATCGACGAAAGAGTTTGTGAATTGTACTAGTTTGGAATATGTGATTGAGGACTATTTCGGACTGAAGGCTGTTGCCGAAGGTGCTCCCGTGGATCAAGCTTGGGGAAGTATGTGGTTTAATACTACGGTGGAAACGATTGGTAATAAATATGATTATCAGAGATACCGTCAGATTCTTGAATTGAATAATCCGGAGTTGTCGTTAGCTTATTTATCATGCCTGAGATCAGTTTTCCGTTATAACGGATACACGAAAGGTTTGGATGAGATTCGTCCGTTATTTGATAAAAATATGCCGGAAGGAGCATTAAAGGATGAGATTAATGGATTGTATAAGAGTTACGAACACTTGAAGCAAGGAAATGTAGCTCCGGCATTTACATTGAAAGATTTTAGGGGTAAAGAACATTCTTTATCAGATTACAAGGGTAAAGTTTTAGTGATTGATGTGTGGGCAACCTGGTGTGGAGGATGTATTGCTAAACTACCCAAGTACATGGAAATGGCTGGAAAATATAAGGATCGTGATGATATTGTCTTTATTACCATTTCAATAGATGATAAAGGGGCTTATAATAGCTGGAAATATGCATTGCCTCGTTTGAAACTGATGGGTATGACAAATTTGTTGGCTTCCAAAGGAGAGTGTACTTTTCAGAAAGATTATAATATTACAGGGATACCTCGTTATTTCTTGATTGATAAAGAAGGAAAAATTGTTTCCGTCTATGCCCCGACTCCCGGTAAGGATTTTGAGGCGTTGATTGATATGACCTTGCAAAAATAATAACGAACAAAAATAGTAACTGGTATGAAAAAAATTGTATGGTTTGTGTTTTTGTGTTGTATCATGGTAGGGCAACCCGTTTGGGCTCAGAATAAGGTAACCGAACAGCAAAAAGTCGAGTATGATAAAGGTAATCGAGACCAAAAGTTCCTAAAAGAATATATCGAGGCGTTAAAGGCTGACGGGCAGACGGAAATATTGAATGGTGTGGTGGATGAGTATTTAATGGTATTACCATTAAATGAGCGTTACTCCGGTGGAAATTTATCGGATTTCGTGGAATATATAACTCACATGAATACGAAAACCATTGTCGATATTATTGAAAATTGGGACAAACTTTCTTTCACGGAAGAACAGGCTGATAAAATTGTGGAGAAAATAGATCATGTCTGTAAAATGGATTTGTTTCAAGTGATTATGAAGGAACGTGAAGATGGGAAAGGTCCCATTATGGATTGTAGTTCCCTACAAACAGCCTTAAGGAAGTCTGGTATTCCGGTTTCTAATGTAAGACGGCAAACCATTGAAATGTGGCAATACTGGCAGGTTAAGGATATAACGGGTATGATTGGTGCTTTTGAAAATATGTTTGTTGAATCGGAAGCTGCCCAAAAAGAAAAGGCTGATAATGGCGTGCTTGATTTGGAAACTATATTTGATGGGGTAATTCTTGGAAGTATGGTGAATTATATCTTGGAAGAGAGTAATTTAGAGCAATGTACCAAAATTCTTGATATCATGAATCTGGTTGTTGAGAAGAATGATAATAGTACCTTTGTTGACATGATTGCCAAATGGAAGGATAATTTTGAGGGGAAAAAGATGATGATAGAGATGGGCGAAGAATAAGTGTTGAGGATTGGGTAAAATTAAAATGAATGAGTTATGAGATTATTTATTGCTTTTTTAGTAATTTGTTGCGTGGGTTGTTCTCAATCATCACGTTATCAATTTAGTCTGAAAGGAAACATCGAGGGAGTGAAATATGGTACCGTTTTCTTGATGACTCCGGGAGATAGTTCGATAGTTTTATACAAGACTGATTTGGAGGGGGGAAAATTTGAGTTGAAGGGAGAATTGGATGAACCTAGACAAGTTATATTGAAAGTGAACCGACGTCAGACTTATTTCTTTATGGATGGTACGAATATGGAAATTTATTGCCCTTATTCGGCGTTAAGTGATAAGCATATAAAAGGGTCTCCGGCAAATAATTTAGCTGCAGAATATGACAAACTTGCCCAAGAGGGATATTACAAAGAATTTAATCAATTGATTAATGAGTATAAAGGGTTGCAGGATGCGGGTGATCAAAAAGCAGCAGATGAAAAAATGACTCAAGCACTAAAAATGGATGATAAACGTTTTGAATTGACCCGTAATTTTGTTAAACAACATCCGGATAACATGTATTCTGCCTATATTTCGGGAATTGTGAAAGAAGAAAGTTACGAGAAGGGAAAGGAGTTGTATGACTTGCTTACTCCCAAAATTCAAGCTTCATTCTATGGGCGTTTGTTGAAACAACAGACAGAGGCGTTGGCTGTTTCTGCATTAGGTGTTCCTTGTCCGGATTTCACGGCAACGGATGAGTCTGGTAATAAAGTTTCAATGGCTTCTCAGAAAGGTGGAATCATGGTTCTTGATTTTTGGGCTTCTTGGTGTGGTCCTTGTCGGCAAGAGATGAAAAATTTGCGGGAGCAATATGCAGAGTTTAAAGATCAGGGAGTTCGCTTTATGAGTATCTCATTGGATGATTCTGTAGAAAAATGGAAAAAGGCTTGTGAAGAGGAGCAAATCCCATGGATCAGTGTTCGGGATGATAACGGTTGGTCTAAATCCGAAATTCGTAAGTTATTTGGTATTCAGGCAATACCATTTATCGTGTTACTGGATAAAGATGGTAATATTGTTGCCAAGAATATCCGTAGAAACAGTTTACGAGAGAAAATTTTGGAGTTGCTACAAAAATAAATAAGTTATGAAAGTTATAAATATAATTTTAGCTAGCATTATCATTTACTTGGGGGTAGGATCTACTTGTTTCGCACAAGAAAATGATAAGGCTTTACTGGAACGAGTAGATAAGGTATACCGTTTAATCCCGATAGACTTGAATACGGATGAATTACTTCAGAAAATAAACGAGGTAGAAAAGTACGTTGGACTGGTTATAGATTCTATTGAAAGTAAAGAGGCGAAAGAAAAAGCTCGATTGATTCAAGCTAAAGGGTTGTTATGGAGTTTAGGAAGTTACGTGTTTGAAACTGGAGATAAAGGTTTAAAAGATGAGTTATCAAAAAGAATTAAGGGGGTGGATCTGGATTCTCCAAGTCTGGAATTGCTTGATGATATCGACGTGGCTAATTTGTTAAATGGTTATTTCCGATTATTTATGCCAGATTTATCAGAGTTAGATCGAGCTACTTATGTTTTGTATAATATAAAGAGTGAAAAAATTCGTAATCCTTATGTACTGACAGCATTAGTGTCAACATTAAAACAAAATGGATACACGGATGCGATTCAAGGAGTGATAGAAGATATTGAGCTTTGTTCCAAAACTGAGTCAACAATTCAAAAGGCGCATGAATTAAAAGCACAATATTATCCGGTACGAGTGGGGGAGATGGCTCCCGATTTCGAGATGGAAGATGAATTTGGTAAAATGGTGAAACTTTCCGATTTTAGGGGTGAAATGGTGTTTATTGATGTTTGGGCTACTTGGTGTGGTGGATGTGTTGAGGGGTTGCCTTATTTCATGGCTTTGAGGGATCAGTATAAGGATCAGAAGGATTTGGTGTTATTGACCATATCTGATGATGGAATAGAGGCTAAATCTCGTTGGTTAAAATTTTTAAAAGAGAAAAAATATTCTGGTAAAGTTCCTCATTTGATCATCAATAAAGAGAAAGATAATTTCACGAAAGATTATTGTATTACGGGAATTCCCCGGTATATTTTAATTGATAAGGAAGGAAAGATCGTGAATGCTTGGCACGTGGCTGCTAAACATGAATTATTCTCTTGGGCTTTTAATATGGAGTTAGAGAATATGAATCGGAAATAATTTTTCTACTCAATGCAAGGTTCCCGGTTTGATTTTGGTCAAATCGGGAATTTTTGTTTTGTAAACGATAGACTTAAAGGTGAATATAGTTGATTATTTTCCAGATTAAATTCTTATTTTTGTGGTGATTATTAGATTACTATGTGCTGTATGGAGAATATGAAAGAGGATCCGGGCGCTTTCCTGGATAATTTGCAGAAGGGAGATGAAGGTGCTTTTCGAGTATTATTCGATGAGTTCTATACGGCTTTGTGTCTGTTTGCAGAACGTTTCCTTGGAGAGCGGGAAGCGGCGGCGGACGTGGTTCAGGAGGCTTTTTTGAAATATTGGGACAGGCACATGGATTTTGATAATTACTATAAGATAAAATCTTTTCTTTACGTGGTGGTTCGCCATGATTGTTTGAATTTACTTCGGAATAAGCGTGAGGATTTGCCGGTGACGGAGGATATTGCCATAGACTCGGATGAATTTTTTCATAATCAAGTTATGGAGGAAGAGGCATATCGTGTATTTTACCGGGCGATTGAGCATTTGCCGCCACAGATGCGGAACGTGATCAATTACGCCTTGGAAGGATTGAAGAATGCAGATATTGCTCAAAAAATGGGAGTGTCCGAGAATGCTGTGCATGCCTATAAGAAAGAGGCGTACAAGAGATTGAAAGAGAGTATGAAAGATTATTATTACCTGTTGGATATATTTTTCTTATATCTGTTTATTTGATTAATAAATGTTAAATGATTAAATGTAACATACCCGATCTACCATTTCTTGTGTTGTAAGATTGAAAGAATTGATAAATATTCAATACAAGTAGTATGGATAAAGCGAAGTTTGGTGTTGCGATTTTGGTGGGGAAGTATCTTGCCAACAATTTGACGGATGAAGAACAAAAGTATCTGTCCGATTGGCTTTCTTCGTCAGAAAAGAACCGCACGTGGTTTGAACGGGTAACATCGGAGTCTTATCAGATTGAAAAAGGGAAAGCAACTCGTTCCATTAACGTGGAGGAGGGGTGGAAAGCTTTGGAACTTAAACGGGAATCCCGGCTGGGGGGACGTCACCGTCGGATTTATTGGATGCGTTACGTGGCGATGTTTGTCTTACCTCTGGCTATTGCCGTTTTATTACACCAAGTGTATTATTCCCGTAAAGATAAGGTGGAAATGGTGCAAACAATTACTTCCGGAACGAGTAAGGCAATTCTTATATTAGCAGACGGTTTGCCCGTGGTGTTGGAACAGCAGCAAGAAAAGACACTGAAAGAATCGGATGGAACCAAGATTAACGTTCTGAAAGAACATATCAGTTACGAGCGTGGTGTTGATGATAAGCAAGAGAAGTCGGTATACCATGAGCTGGTTATTCCTCGTGGGGGAGAGTTTTCTTTGACTTTGTCTGACGGGACGGAGGTCTACATGAATGCAGATTCAAAGTTGCGTTTCCCGACAAAGTTCGGGAAGGGGGAACGGGTGGTGGAGTTGGAAGGGGAAGCCTATTTTCAGGTTGTTCATAATGAGGATGCTCCTTTTATCGTGAAGACTTCCCAAATGGCAATAAAAGTTTTGGGAACGGAGTTTAATGTTTCCGCTTATGCGGAGGATTCTGTTATACGCACGACGCTAGTTCGGGGCTCCGTGAAGATTTCTTCGGAAGTCAGCGGGGAAAGCGTGGTTCTTCATCCCGGGGAACAGTCGGCTCTCAACCGGGGAGATCATTCCATGCTGGTGAGCGAGGTGGATGTGTCGTATGCGATGGCTTGGAAAGAAGGGCGTTTACGTTTTAAGGAGAAACCTTTGAAAGAGGTGATGAAAATTATATCCCGTTGGTATGATGTTGACGTGGTGTACGAGGACGAGGAGGTGAAAGATTACCCTTTCGGGTGTAATTTTAGTCGCCATGCAACGATAGAACCTTTATTGAAAGTATTCGAGGCGACGGGTACAATTGAAACGAGTATTCACGGTAGAAAAATATGGATTAGAAAGAGAAAATAAAACGGAAGATGGTGGTACATCTCCCGCTTGACTAAGTACTTTGTGGTAAAAGTACTATAAAGTTAAATAAATAAACACTCAAAGTTATGAAAAAAAATCATGGATTCCCCTATAAATGGGGAATAAAAATGAGGTATGTGTTGCTTGTAATACAAGTGGCCCTATTTCTTCCCCAATGGGGACACGCGAGCAATAATGTTTTATTGCCGGGACCTAAGATTAGCTTTTCGATGAAAGATGCTTTGATGAAAGATGTCATCTGGGAACTTGAAAAACGATCCGGGTTTGTATTCGCTTACAATGCGAATGATTTGTTGAAGGCGGGGAAAGTGAGCGTGGAGGTGAAGGACAAGGATGTCTATGAGGCGTTGGATATTTGCTTGAAAGGAACGGGCTTGACGTATGTCGTGCAACAAGATGTTATCGTGATCAAGCGGGCAGATGCTCCGGTGCAGGAAGTGAAAAAGGTCACGATTACGGGACGGGTTGTAGACAAGGATAGTCTGCCGTTGCCGGGGGTAACGATTTTATTGAAACACACGACAATGGGTGTGGTTACCGACCAGAACGGACGTTGTAGCATCACGATCCCGGATGTGCAGGAGCCCGTGTTGATTTTTACTTTCGTGGGAATGAAATCCCGAGAGGTGAAGTATACGGGAAATAACGTGATTAATATTGTGTTGGAAGATGACGTGACGGAGGTGGAAGAGGTCGTGGTGACGGGAATGTTTACCCGCAAGGCCAGTAGTTTCACGGGATCGGCAACGACGATTAAGGGGGATGAATTGTTGAAGGTGGGGAATCAGAATGTATTCCAGAGCTTGAAAAGCATGGAACCCGGGTTGATGATTTTCGAGAGCCTTGAATTTGGTTCGGATCCTAACCGGATTCCGGATATGCAATTGCGGGGAACTTCCGTGATCACGATGGGTGACAATAGTGATTTGGATTTGCGGGGTAATTACGAGAACAATCCGAATATTCCTCTTTTTATATTGGATGGCTTTGAGGCGAGTGCGGTGAAAATCTTCGATTTGGATATTAATCGTGTTGAGTCGGTGACAATATTGAAAGATGCTGCGGCAAAAGCGATATATGGTTCGAAGGCAGCCAACGGGGTTGTGGTTATCGAGACGAAAAGGAATGTTTCCAAGAATCTCCGGGTAAGTTATTCCGGAAGTGTGGATGTTCAGGCTCCGGATTTGTCTTCTTATAATTTGTGTAATGCAGAGGAAAAGTTAGAAGCGGAGAGAATTTACGGGATGTACACTCCTTCGAGCCGAGAGAACGTGGACGATATTCTCCGGTTGGAAAAATTATACATGGAACGTCTCTCAAAAGTGAAAGCCGGGGTAGATACGGATTGGTTAGCCAAACCATTGAGAAATGGTGTCGGTCACAAACATTCGTTGATGATCGAATTGGGAGATAAGAACATTCAGCTCGTGGCGAACGTTTCGTACAATGATGTCGTGGGTGTCATGAAAGGCTCCGATCGGACGAATGTGGCCGGTTCTGTGTTTGCCTCTTATCGGAATAACAAATTTAAGTTTAGGAATGAGTTGTCTGTGAACATGAACAAGAGTAATGACTCTCCTTATGGTTCGTTTGCAGAATATTCTAAACTGAATCCTTATTGGAGTCCGGTGGATGAATACGGGCAGATTGCTAAAAATGCCGGAGATGAAGAGGCCTTTTACGGGAATCCGCTTTATAACGCCACGTTGAATACGAGTCTGAAAGATAAATATACGGAGGTTACCGATAATTTCGAGGGTGAATATGATATTTTACAAGGCTTTAAGGCGAAAGTGAGGATTGGTTTTAATCGTAAATTCAGCCGGTCGGATCAGTTTTATCCCGCTAATCATTTGAAATTTAATTCAGAGCAAGAATTACAGAAGAAAGGTTCTTACCAGATTAACGAGGGAGAGAGTCAAACGATGAACTACGATTTCAGTTTGAATTTTTCCCGTCAAGTGAAAGAACTACATTATTTGTTCGGTTTTTTGAGTTACAGTTTGGATGAAACGACTTACGAAGAGAATATTTACAAGGCAGAGGGATTTCCCAGTGACCGGATGAACAGTATCTTTTTTGCCCGTCAGTATGCAGAGGATACAAAACCACAGGGTGCGGAATCGACAACTCGTAATATTGGTGTGAATGCCGTGTTCAACTATTCATACGATGATCGGTTACTTTTTGATGCCACGTTCAGAACAAATGCGTCCAGCCAGTTTGGAGCAAATCAACGTTGGGGTAACTTCTGGAGTTTAGGTGCCGGATGGAATATGCACAATGAAAAATGGTTGAGAAGTAAAGAATGGTTTTCACGGTTGAAACTGAGAGCATCAGTCGGAAGTACGGGATCACAGGGAAATAATGCCTATCAGTCTTTGGCTACTTATAATTATAGCGAGAAAAACTATGAGAATAAGTTGGGAGCCTATTTGATGGGTATGGAGAATAAGGATTTGAAGTGGCAGAAGAAGATGGATTACAACGTGGGTATGGATATGTCAGTAAAAAATAATTTCAATCTCGTGTTTGATTATTATCAGAGTACGACGGAAAACTTGTTGGTTGCCTTCACCTTACCCCCATCTACCGGATTCACAACGGTACAAGAGAATGTGGGGAAAGTAAGGAACACGGGTATTGAGCTAAGTATGAGTTACATGGTGTTGTCGCGTCCTCAAGACAGGACATTCTTAACGCTTTCCTTACGTGCGGCACACAATAAGAATCGGGTTGTCAAGATTTCCGATTCCATGAAGGCCTATAACGAGAAGATGGATGAGATGGCGGAAAGTGATAGTAAATTGGTCACCAAATATTACGACGGAGTTTCCATGAACGCTATTTGGGCTGTTCGCTCGTTAGGGATAGATCCGGCAACCGGGCGTGAGATTTATTTGACAAAAGATGGAGTATCCACGTATGAATACCGGGCGGAAGATATGGTCGTGTGTGGAGATAACTTGCCTAAATTGCGCGGGAGTTTCGGGATAAATCTCGGATATAAAGGATTTGGATTGAACGTGATGTGCATGTACGAATTGGGAGCTAAAATGTATAACGAGACTTTGGTGGATCGGGTAGAGAATGTAAATATGAGCTATGCCGTGGATAAACGGGTATTGGAGGGAAGATGGCAGAAACCGGGGGATAAGGTACGTTTCCGGTCGTTGAAACAGGTGTGGGACCCGGAGAAACAGGCCTATAAGGTTGACGAGAAGACTTATGCAACCTCTCGTTTTGTTCAAAAGAAGAATGAGTTGAATATATCTTCTATCAATTTCTCGTATGATTTCTTCCGTCATGCTTTCGTGAAGAAAATGGGTATGGAGCGTTTGAGTGTGGCGTTCTATATGAACGATGTGGCTAAGTTATCCACGATTAAGACAGAACGGGGATTGTCTTATCCTTTTGCAAGAAATTATAATTTTTCGTTGCAGATGACTTTTTAGGTCCTGTTATAGATTGAATGAATAAAATATAAAAATATGAGCGCTAGAATAAATACATACTGTTTGATAATTTGGATGAGCTTATTATCATTCGGAACCATATCTTGCTCTAATTGGTTGGACGTGGAACCCAAATCTGAAATAAAGGGTGACGTGTTGTTCGAGACGGAACAAGGTTTTGAAGACGCTATAACGGGTGTGTATATCCTGATGACGGATACCCGTTTATATGGAAAAGAGATGAGCTACGGTTTTATAGAGGCGGTGGCTCAACAATACGAGATTGATCCGCTGACAAACAATTATTTCGATTGTACCCAGTATCGTTATGATATGGATGCCGTGTTGACACGGATTGATGGCATTTGGAGTGCAGCTTATAATGCAATTGCCAATGTGAATAATATTTTGAAAAACTTGGAAACGAGTTCCTGTGTAACCCCACCTGTGTACGCTCGGATTAAGGGAGAATGTTTGGGGTTACGTGCTTTTCTGCATTTTGATTTGTTGCGCTTGTTCGGTTGGGGTGATTTAAAGGAACGTCCGGAGATATTAAGTCGTTTGTCGATTCCTTACGTGACGGATTATAATAAAGAGATAACAAAACAATCTACAGTAAAAGATGTTTTAGCCTATATCGAGGCTGATTTGGCAGAGGCCGATAAGTTTTTGCCTCGTGAGGTGGCAACTTCCCGGTTAACGTTTAACTATTATGCTTTATTGGCAACACGGGCCCGGGTTGCTATATGGCAGGGGAATAAGGATATGGCGTTGAAATATGCCGAAGAGTTGATTGCAATGGAGCTGCAATTCCCGTGGGTAGATAAGAATAGATTGGAAACGAATGATTTGCAGTTGCGTGATTTTACGTTTTCTTCCGAATATCTTTTCGGATTGAACGTGTACCAATTCTCGAAGATCACGGAGTTGAGTTTCGAGGCTAAAGTAGATATTACGAGAACGAATCCCCAATTCCTGTTTCATGCGGCACAGACGGGTAAAGATTTGTTTGAACTGGGTGACAACACGGGTGCAGGTGATTATCGCTATTTGTGGTTGTATGATAAATTAGGTACTCAATATGCTTTTCTGAAGTTGAAACAGGTGGATAAATCTATTTATGCCAATCGTCTTCCTTTGATCCGGAAAGCGGAGGTTTATTATATGGCAGCAGAGTGCTTGAACGAGACGGGAAGTGTTACCGATCGACAGAAAGCAATTAATTATTTGAATATCGTGCGGGAGAAAAGAGGAATTCAACGCAAATTAGGAAATGATTTGTCTCAGAGTGTAGTTCAGCAGGAAATATTGAAAGAGTGGCGTAAAGAGATGTTGTTGGAAGGGCAAATGTTTTTCTATTACAAGAGAAGAGGTGTGACCAATATTCAGGGATCTACGGTTGTTATGAACGACAACACGTACGTGATGCCGTTACCGAAGACGGAGGTTGAGTTTGGAGGTCGAGAAACTTATTAAAAATGATGAATTATGAAAAAGAGTATATTATATAGTCTGGTTATATTCCTTTCTGTTTTTCTCGGAGGATGCGAGAAAGATGAACCGATGGGATACCGTGGACGTCCGGGTGTTTATTTTAACGGGAAGGAGTTTTCTTATACCTTCGCTGAAAATCCTTGGAAAGATGTCGATACAGTACTATTGCCTATTTTGCTTACCGGAGATTTGGAAGATTACGATCGAAAAGTGAAGGTGGTAGTTGTTGCAGATTCAACGACTGCAACGGGAGATATGTATGAATTACTGGAGGGAACTATAAGTGCCGGATCGGAATCAGGATTTGTTCCGGTGGTTGTGAATAGTGTGCAGGAGTTGGAACATAAGGTTGTGCGACTTCGGGTACAGATCGTGGAGAATGAAGATTTTAAAGAATTGGATTTGGTTTATCCGGCATGTAATTTCACGTTTACCGCTCAGATTATTAAACCCTATAACTGGTCTCAGTTAGAATACTTTTTCGGACCTTATTCGACAGGCTGGTGGAAGTTTATCATGGAGAAATTAGGACGTACTTCTTTACCTTATTGGGATTTATTTTCTCCGATACCTAACCCGGATCCGGATAAGTATGATATGTCGTATTACGAAATGTCGAATATTCAGCAAATGATTCGTTTGGAATTAGCCGAATATAATAAACACTCGACAACCGGGCCGATGAAACATGATGATGGGGATTACGCTGGTAAAGAGATCGTTGTTCCTGCCCCGTGGTAATGGGTGGCGTGTTTAATGGAATTGTTTAATAAAAGATGAATAGATGAAAACAAAAATATTTTTAGGACTGGTGATGATTTGTTTCTTGCTTGGCTCTTGCTTTGATGACGAATCATCCAAGAATGTCGAGTTTTTGAAACCAATCCAGATTAATGATTTCTCGACGTCTATGGAACTATACGTGAGCCAGGGAGGACGTTTGAAAATAAAGACATTAGCTTATAAAGAGGGAATGGATGATGCCGCGTTATCGTTCGAATGGAAACTTCAGGGGCACGGGCAACATGAAACGTTGGGAAATACGATGATATTGGACACGGTGATCAATGTGCCGATGAATCGGGAGGCTTATTCTTTATTGTACACGGTTACGGATACGGAGAATGAATTGACGGTAACCAAGCGTTATTACCTGTATGTTACAGGGCAATACGAGGCCGGCTTATTAGTAGCTGATACCAAAGATGAACAAACTTCCGATCTGCATTTGATTATCGGGAAGAACTTTAACCGGAATTATAGTAAACATGAGGATGATCGTGTTTTTGAGAATATCTATAGTATCAATAACGGAACGAAGATTGGCGAGCTTGTCACGGATATGAAATCTGTTGTTGCCGGGTATCTTGAAACAAGTATCGCAACGGAACATTCTGTCGAGGACCTTTCCCCGCTGGATAATTTTACCGTGATCCGGAGAAATAACGATATGTTTATCAAAGCTTTTGACGGGGAATTTGTTGTGGGAGGCTTGAATAATTGTGCCCGTGGTCCTTACGATGTGATTGCTGTAAACGGGCATATCCATAAGAGAACTCAATACGAGGAGGCGACAACTTACGGGGTGGGAATGTTATTAGAGGATTTGACAGACTATTATTATGTCACGCATTATTTGTACAGACCTTACAATCCGTATCCGGGAGAAGGAGATCTTTTCGGGATTGCGTATGATCAGAAACACCGTCGTTTTCTTGCCTTCCCGCATTTCCGTTCGGAAGACAATTTGCATATATTCCGAAATACTTCTGCAGATGGCAAACAGGACCCGAATCAGTTGGGAAATAAAGAGTGCATATATATAGGTTATGGTCCGAATGTTACAATGTATGCCGTATTGAAAGATAGCGGTACCGGTTTGCATGAAATATGGACATTTAATATGAATGCAGATGATAAGAACCGTCCGGATGTGATTACGGGATGTTATATTCTGGATGGATGTCCGGATATAGAGAAAGCTCACAAGTTTCAGTCACAGGCTATGGAAGAAGTCATGTATTATGCAACGGATGACAAAGTATATGCTGTTTTGCTAACGGCGTCACATCCCCAGGCATTACCTAAATATGAGGTAAATCCGGGAGAAAAGATTACGGGAATCCAAGTGGTTGAGTACTGTGAGGGAAAACTGGAAATTCCGAATACCGATAAACCGGGCGAATTGACGGATCTGGGAGCTAGTAATCACATGATGTTGGTTATGACTTATAACGAAACGACCCGGGAGGGAAAGGTAATTGCTGTTCCAATCTTATCCTTGGGAACTGGTGACTTGATTCAAGATAAGGCCTATCATCGGGAATATGGTCCTTTCGGACGGATATTGAAAACAACTTGTTATCACACGCGTTAAATTGATGAATATGAAAATATTAATGAATATCATATTATTGTCGTTATTAAGCATGAGTATAATGTCTTGCCATGATAATGATGATGTTGAACCTTTGGTGCAATTGAATAAATACCGGGCCAAAGAGATCAAAGGGCATAATGCTTTGTGGGGAGATTTTAAAATTAGTCTGAACTATATTGATAATAGTCTGGATTTAGGATTTCTTACAGATCGTAATCAAGATACTATCGGGAGGTTGAATAGTTCTCAAGTTCTTATGTTGGTTCCGTCTATCAGTCAGGAAGAGATTGATCAGTTGGAGCCGGGAAGTACTATTCCGATGAAATATGAGGTTATTTTCCAGATACAAAGAAAGACGAATCAGGAGGTCATTTATCATTATGCAAAAGAGGATTTACAATACGTTCTCAAGTATTCGGAGAGTTATTTGTTCGAGTATGATGATACTTTAAGGATGGATCGTAAGATTATGAAATGGCGTCGTATCGGTGATTCGAAGACGGATGATCCGTTAATGCGTATGGTATATACTTATAATGGCGATCGGCTTACGGGCGGTGAATACGCCACGTATATCTCAAATTGGGAGCCTCGTTCTCACGTGGAATATAGTTATGATGGGAATCAATTGACTGGGATCAAAGAAACAACAATAGATGGACAGGTTGTCTTTACCAAAACTTTCATTTATTCAGGGAGTGATCGGTTGAAAGTCAAGACGGAGGATCATGGGGTTGTCCGGGAAGTGGACTATGTGTTGAATTCTGACGGGTATGTAACCCGGATTGACGAGGGAGACGGGAATTATATGGAGGTTGAATATGAACTGGGACATGGGGATTTGAGTACGTTGGTATCAAATATTGTAAAAATACAAGGTGAACCATTTATTAAATAGTGAATATGAAGATTATAACATTAGTTATTTTACTTGTAACAACGATTATTGGTTGCCATTCTCCGAAAATGAACACGATTCATTTGAAAGGACAGATGGCGGATATGGGTACACAAGAAGTGATTATGGAGTACACGGGAGTGACGGGAGATTTTGGTACGAGTTTGAACAGGATAATCAAAACGGATGCTTCCGGTTATTTTGATACGACTTTTGTGTTGGAGCAACCGATGTATTTCAATATCAGTCGTAACATTCTTTACCTTTCACCCGGTGATGATTTGGAAGTTTACTTGACACCGGATACCCGTCAAGCGACTTTTAAAGGGAAAGGGAGCGAGGCGCAGTTGTTTTTGAAAGATCGGCTTTATCCCAAAGGGGGCTCTTTTCTTTTGTCCGGACGGAATGTAAGGGAGAATTTTGAGAAGACGAAAGAGGTGGTGGATGCGCTTGCGGCTTCTAAATTGGCTCAACTGGATACTCTAAAGGGGGTAACGGAGCTTTTTAAGGAGAATGAACGTATTCGGGTGAAGGCGAATTTGTTGAATAGTTATTTGACTTATGCTCTGTATAATAAAGAAAATACAGGAGCGTCACGGGAGGAACAAAGGCAATGGTACGGGCGTTTTATTACTTCTGTTATCCCGGATGTAAATCAACTGATGCGAGAGATTACGAAAAACGAGTATCTGGATATTATAGATGTCAGGGATGTGATCGTGTATAACTTGGATCAAGCGGAATTTATGCAAGGGGTGGAGATTACCCCGGAAATGCGGGAAATCAAGGATGCTTTACAAGTTTTGGCGAAATTGGATTCATCAACAGATCCGGAGGTGATTCTGAGCATGGAGGAAAAGACAAAATCTTTTCTGCACGTGGGAATTGTTTCCGAATTGCAGGAGAAGATCCGTAATGTAAAAAGTCTGATGACGGGACAACCGGCCCACGAGATCATCATGACAGATGTTGATGGGAATGAAGTCTTGTTGAGTAGTTTTAAAGGCAAAAATATTTATCTGGATTGTTGGGCGACGTGGTGCGGTCCTTGTATTCAGGAATCCCCGGCATTTGCCGCGTTAAGTGAGAAATATAAGGATAAAGATATTGTCTTTATTCAATTGTCAACAGATAATTCCAGAAAGACTTGGCTGAGTTACTTGAAACAAAAGGAATCGGTAGTGCCTCAGTTTAATTCTGTCGATAACGAAGGATTGAGAGTGAACTGGCAGATTAAGTATATTCCTCGTTTTATCTTGATTGACAAGGAATTTAATATTGTTGAGTCTTTTGCCCCGAGGCCTTCTGATCCGGAAATTACTGAACATTTGGATGCCTTGCTTGCAAAATGAATGATTATTGATAAGTAAAAGTAATTGCCGGAAGAAAATCCGGCAATTACTTTTTTCCGGTTGATACTCGTACTTTCTCATAATAAACGCTTTATTTGCGGATTTAGGGATGTTCAATAAATATTTAGTGCAAATTAATGTAAAATAGTGTATTCAAAATGTGATAATACAGTTATCATATTGTGAGCCGCTCCCATACCGCTCCCATACCGCTCCCATTCCTCCCCTATTCCGCTCCTATTAGAATAATAATATATTGTATTACAATAGGAATTATTAACATTTTGAAAAGTCGATTATAGCTATTTGAAAACAGGATAATAACCCTATCTGATAGAAATTTTATTTGAATGCTCGTTTTACAAGGATAAATCACTGTTTGTCCGGGTATACCTCGATGTGGAAACGATTGCTTGCATTTTTTCTTTTGGTGTATATGCTTGATATTATATTTTTTGGAGGATAATTATATTGTTTTGTAATTATAAAGCCGTACTTTTGTTCACCCGTGGGTCGCAAAGTATGGAGAAGAAAAATGAAGATACCAGTTTATTGTTGAAGCACTTGCAAGAAGGTGACGAACGAGCTTTTCGGACGTTATTTGAGGAGTTTTATGCATCATTGTGCTTGTTTGCGACCCGTTATTTGGGTGATCGGGAAGAGGCTGCGGATGTGGTGCAAGAGACGTTTTTAAAATACTGGAACAAACACACGGATTTTGATGATTACCGGAAGATAAAGTCTTTTCTTTATGTAGTTGTGCGTCATGCCTGTCTTAATTTGTTGCGTGACCGTGAGTTACGTTCCCGTATCTCCGAGGAGTGGATTGAGGATTCTGAACAGGAGTTTCGAAATCAAGTGATGGAAGAGGAGGTACATCGTATTTTTAATCATGCGATAGATAAGCTGCCCTTACAGATGCGAATGGTAATTAATCTTTCTTTAGATGGATTGAAAAATTCGGAGATTGCAGAAAAAATGAATCTTTCGGAAGGAACTGTTCACGCCTACAAAAAAGAAGCCTACAAAAAGTTGAGAATCAGCTTGAAGGATTATTATTATTTATTGCCTTTTCTTTTATTCATATCTCGTTAAATATTAATTAACGTTAAATACCGAATATCAGACACTCCCTAAAATCCATTTTTTGTGTTCTAGCTATGAATTTAATCTAATAGTAGCATAAAATGAATGATGGCTTCTTTGATATTGTCGAGCTAGTTAGTAAATATATGACGGGAGAATTGACCGGGGCAGAACGGGAGAATTTGGATAACTGGTTGAGTCTTTCCGAAGATAATCGTAAATGGTTTCATGAGGTTACCGAAAAAGAATTTATATACCGGAAACGTCAGGAGTTGAGATCCATTGATGTAAAGGGTGGATGGAAAGCTCTTTCTCGTAAACGAGCCAAGGAGAATAGGAGGCGATTGGGGATTCGTGCGTTGAAATATGCTTGTGTTTTTATTCTACTGGTTGTTTCTTCCATGTATTTTTTTATGCAGCGTGTTGATCGGGAAGAAATTATTCCAGTGGAGAGTGCCGAGATCCTTCCCGGAACTTCCAGAGCTATCCTTTACATGGCGAATGGTTCTATTATTGATCTAGCCAATCATGATCGGGATTCATTGCGAGAATTAGATGGAACGATTATTGGCTTGGATGGCGAGAGTATTACTTATAAAAATGCGGTAGATTCGGTAGTCAGTTCAGATTTGTATAACGAGCTTGTGATTCCCCGGGGTGGTGAATACGTGTTGACGCTCGCAGATGGAACGTTGGTATGTTTGAATGCTGGATCTAAATTACGATTCCCTGTGCAATTTAGTGGAATCACGAGGAATGTAGAATTGGAAGGGGAAGGATATTTTCAAGTGGCACGTAATGAAAAAATACCTTTTGTTGTCAATGCATCCGGGGTGAATATCACGGTGTTGGGAACAGAGTTTAATGTATCGAATTATCCTGAAAATGAAGATGTACAGACAACATTGGTCAAGGGTAAAGTACAAGTAACTCTTTCAGAAGATATGGATGGCTATATCTTGAATCCGGGGGAACAAGCCGTGTATAACAAGGAAAGCGGGGAGGTTACGGTGGCAAATGTTGACGTGTCGTATGTCACCGCTTGGCGGGAAGGGCGTCTTCGTTTCCGGGATCGTCCTCTAAAAGAGATCATGGATTTTATTTCTCGTTGGTATGATGTGGATGTGGTATATGAAGATGAGAGCGTGAAAAATTATCTTTTCGGGTGTAATTTTAATCGTCACGTGACGGTGACTCCTTTGCTGGAATTATTCCAGAGTACGGGAACTGTCCGCTTTGAAGTGGTTGGAAAGAAAATCATCGTAAAAAAATAGCGAAGAATATGCAACTATTCTTCGCTTGTTAATAACACCTCTTGCTAGAGGCATTAAAAAATCGAATTTAATCAAATCAAAAGTATGAAAAAAAAACGTAGAAGTACTCGTTGGAAAGTAACAAATTTGTTTTTAGCTTTCCAGGTGGCTATTGTTTTGGTGTTCTCCGGGGGACACGTGTATGGAATGGTGGATGAACCACTACTTAATTTATCGTTGAAAAATGTGGCGGTAAAAGATGCTCTTTGGGAGATTGAGAAGCAATCCAAGATGGTTTTCGTGTATAATGCTGACGACTTGGGTAAGGCTGGCAAGATCTCCATGGAGATCAAGGGTAAAACGGTACGGGAGGCTTTGGATATTTGTTTGAAAGATTCCGGTTTTGAGTATGTGATCCAACAGAATACGGTGGTTATTAAGCGGAAAGCGGTGCCCGTTACCGGAGTGCAAATGCAGACTATCACGGGAAAAGTGGTGGGGCAGGATAGTGTACCTTTACCTGGTGTAACTATTCTATTGAAAGGGACGAGTTCCGGGGTGGTTACAGATTTAAATGGGAAATATGCTATTAATATTCCTGTTACAGGAGATCCGGTTTTATTGTTTACGTTTATCGGGATGAAGAAGGAAGAGATAAATGTTGCAGGGAAAAAGGTTATCAATGTAGTATTAAAAGAAGAATTGACCACTGTGGATGAGGTGGTTGTTACCGGTATTTATTCTCGTAAAAAAGAAAGTTTTACGGGATCATCCGAAACGTATACGACCAAAGAGTTGAAAATGGTGGGAAATAAAAATATTTTGGAGAGTCTACGAACTCTGGATCCGGCTTTTAATATTATCGAGAATAACCAGTATGGTTCCGATCCGAATCGTCTGCCGGATATCGAGATTCGTGGAAAAAGTAGTATTGTCGGTTTTAAAGAGCAATTCGGTCAGGACCCGAATCAACCGTTATTTATTTTAGATGGCTTCGAGACGACATTAGCGACGATTATGGATTTAAGTTTGGATCGGGTTGCTAGTGTTACGATTTTAAAAGATGCTGCTTCAACAGCGATTTACGGGTCAAAAGCTGCTAATGGGGTGGTAGTGGTAGAAACCAAATCACCGGAACGGGGACGATTGAGGTTGTCATATAACGGGAATTATGATATTTCTTTCGCGGATCTTTCTGATTATAATTTAATGGATGCGGCAGAGAAACTTGAGTTCGAGAAATTGGCAGGGAATTTTGATATAAATTCGGCGATATCCCAAGAGCAGTTTACTGAACGTTATTATGATTTGTTGTCTAATGTAAAACGAGGGGTAGATACATATTGGATGTCTGAACCATTACGGATTTCTTTCAATCATCGGCATAATCTTTATTTGGAAGGTGGTGACCAACAAATGCGTTACGGGTTAGGAGTGAGTTATTCGAATGTAGATGGTGTGATGAAGTTTTCTATCCGTAATTCTTTTAGTGCAAACTTGGATTTGATTTATCGGAATGGAAATTTCCAGTTTATGAATAAATTGACGATTGATTACGGTAATACAGAAAATCCGATAGTGGCATTTTCATCTTATTCCCGAGCTAATCCTTATTATGAGAAGAGAACTCCCGGTGGTGGCGTGGAAAAATGGTTGGAAGCTAGAACGTATGAAAATATAGCAGGTAATGCTTATTCTGCCCAATGGGTAGCTAATCCTTTATGGAATGCAGCGCAGAATAGTTATAATAAAGGAACCTCGTGGGGAGTAAGAAATAGTTTTAGTTTGGAATATGATCCATATCCCTCTTTACAAATCCGGGCCCGTTTTGGAATAAGTAAAAGTTTTTCTGAATCAGAGATATTTTATTCTCCAACGGATACCCGTTTTGATGAGACGGAGCAACTGAAAAAGGGGTCTTATTCCAACAATAGTTCGGATGGATTGGTTTATGATGGTGATTTCACCGTGACGTATGGAGAAGTTTTGGGAGATAAGCACCAAGTAAATATGGCGGTCGGAGCTAGTGCAAGTGAAAATAATTCTTTTTCAAAAGGTTTTTCCGGTTACGGATTTCCGGAAGGAAATTTTACTTCTCCGGGATTTATAAATTCTTATCCAGAAGGTTCTGCACCGTCATATAATGAGAGTAAGGATCGGGAAGTGAATTTTTATTTTAATGGGGGGTATTCCTATGATAATCGGTATTTGCTGGATGTAAATTTACGTTCTGATGGGACCTCTATTTTTGGTGTGAACAAACGTTTTTCTACAACTTGGGCAATTGGTTTGGCATGGAATGTCCATAGTGAGAAATTTATGAAAGGGAAATTGTCTTTTATAAATCGTTTAAAAATCAGAGGGTCTATTGGAAATCCAGGAAATCAGAACTTTGGTTCTTTTACTTCGATAACAGTATATTCTTTTAATAATTGGTTGTTGAATAATTTCGGAACAGGTGTCGTTATAGACTCTTATGGTGATCCAGATATGGATTGGCAAAGGACAATCGATAAAAATATTGGATTGGATATTACGTTATTTCATAGTCGTTTTAATCTGACTATTGATTATTATTACAAAAAAACTGATCCATTGATGGCATCCATCAATTTGCCTTTATCTGTCGGAACAACAAGTCGTTTGGCTAATGTTGGGATGCAGGTGGATAAAGGGGTCAACGGTTCATTACGATATGCGTTACTTTATAAACCGCAAGAACGCATTAATTGGACAACTAGCTTTAATTTCCGCTGGGGGAAGGGATTTTATGACAAGATAGGTAAAAATTTAGATCAAATTAATAAAGAAAATCTAACCAAGAGTCTGGTTCGTTATTATGACAAAGGGAGTACTACATCTCTTTGGGCGGTTCGTTCCGCTGGAATAGATCCAGCAACAGGACGAGAGATTTTTATTAATAAGGACGATAAATATACGTATGATTACGATTATGACGATGAGGTGGAAGTCGGTGATACTCGTCCGACATTAGAGGGTGTTTTTGGTAATGTTCTTTATTACAAAGGGTTTTCTTGTAGTGTACAATTGAGGTATAGTTTTGGTGCCGATGCTTTTAATTATACTCTATACAGTAAAGTCGAGAATATTTCAAAAACAGCTTTACAAAATAATCAAGATCGTCGGGCTCTTTACAACCGTTGGAAAAAACCGGGAGATATGGCAAAGTTTAAAGGAATCTCGTTGACCGAATCCACCCCAATTTCTTCCCGTTTTGTGATGAAAAATCATTATATGTCTTTAGAATCGATACGTATCGGTTACGAGATTCCTGAACGTTGGTTGAAAAAGATTCGGATTTCCGGCGTGAGTTTAAGCGGATATATGAATCAAATCTGTAGGATTTCGTCCATTAAAGACGAGAGAGGGATTGATTATCCTTTTGCCCGTTCTGTTTCGTTTTCTTTAAGTGTAAATCTATAATCGAGTTCTGGTATGAAAAAGAATATACTGATATTAGTTATCCCGTTATTGTTAAGTTCTTGTGAGAGTTGGCTTGACGTGAAGCCCAATGATCGGATTTCGGAGGAGGCAACTTTTTCGACTCCCCGTGGATTTGAATTAGCATTGAACGGCGTGTATGTAGATTTAAATAAGACAAGTTTATACGGGCAGGCCCTGACATGGGATTTTATAGAAATTCTTGCTCAACGTTATGCTATCAGTAAGACTTCAACTTATAATCGGGAAGCCATGCAATTCCATCACGGGGCGGATGAGGTGAAAACTAGGGTAGAGAATATTTGGGCTCAAGCTTATTCTTTGATTTCAAATATAAATTTGATTTTGAAAAATTGTGAAGATCGTCGAGAAGTGTTGTCGGATGAATACTATAATTTAATAAAGGGAGAAGCCCTTGGATTACGGGCTTTACTTCACTTTGACTTGTTCCGCTTGTGGGGACCGGTGTATAGTCAGGCTTCCGAAACGGCTTTAACGATTCCTTACTACGTGGAATTTAGTATTTCTGCACAGCCGAAATTAACCGCCTCGATGTTTATGGAGCAAGTTATCACGGATTTGGAAACAGCTGCGGGGTTATTGAAAATGGATGATCCGGTGATGAAAGGGAGTGGAGTGTTGGAAGCGAATGGGGCGAATAATTTTTGGGGATATAGAGCATTGCGGTTAAATTATTATGCGGTAAAGCTTTTGTTAGCACGTGCTTATCTCTACGTGGATAATAAAGGAGAGGCCTTGAAGGCGGCTAAAGAGGTGATAGAGGTACAAGAACGGTTATTTCCTTGGGCGAATGCTACTGAAATATCTTTAGCCGGTGAAAATGTGGATCGTATGTTTTCAACAGAATTGGTTTTTGCTTTGCAGAATGTGAATCGAAAAGCGATTTATACTAAATATTTTGATTCGGATAATCTGAAAATGGGAGTGTTGTTGGCTTGTAATCAGAAAGTGATAGATGAATATGTTTTTGACAGTGAATATAGTGATTTACGTTATAAAGTCTGGTTGGATAAAAATGTTGAGATTGAAGGTGGAAGTTATAAAGAAGTTATGAAATACCAGACGACTTCCACTGATTCGCTTTATGTCCAATTAATACCGATGTTACGTGTGAGTGAAGCTTTTTATATTGCTGCCGAATGTGAAGGTGAAGAAGATGAAGATGCCGGTGTCGCTTGGTTGAATAAGGTCCGGAACGCTCGTTCGTTACAAGGAGTGGAGTGGTATTATTACGAGTCTACGCTTGAGTCGGAATATATGCGTGAATTTATCGGAGAGGGACAATTATTCTTTTTTTATAAGCGAAGAAATTATGATGAACTTCCTTCTGCGTATGATCTTTATGAGTCTGTTCCAATGACCCCGAATGATTACGTATTATTGATTCCGGAAAATGAAAGTAAGTATAATTAAAAAAGACATGATTATGAGACAATGGATTTTTTTCATTATAATGGGATGTTCTGTATGTGCTTGTAAGCAGGATATAGATCTTTACGAGGGGAATAGTTCAATTTATTTTGATGATAATTCGGCTGGTGTTTATGATATATCATGGTCAACATATGATTCTGATGTAAAGAAAATGACCGTACAGTTGCAAGTAAATCTTTCTGGAATGGTCAAGGATTATCCCCGGAAATTTAATATTGAAGTTATTTCTAGCGAGACAGATTCTTTACATAGTGTTGCCGGGGTTGATTATACTCCCTTGGCTTTGGAGTACGAGATGCCGGCTCTGGCAAATCATATGTATATTGATGTGGAGTTACTTCGAACGGATACTTTGCTTAAACAAGCGAGGCGGTTTACTATTCAGTTGGTTCCTAATGAAGAATTGGGATTTGAATTCATGAAATACGGTAAATTGGAAGATGGTACGCTTGTTTCTTATAGCCATTATTGTGTGATCTATATGCATGAAGAGTTCCCCAGACCGTGGTGGTGGAGCAGAGTTGGGGAACCTATTTTTGGAGAATGGTCGGTTAAGAAAGGAATTTTGATTTGTGATGTAGGAAACATTGATAGAGCTTTGTTTCAAGGAGAAATTGATAGTGGTAATGGAAACTTGACAAGTGCTTTTTTGAGATTTATCGGTCGTAAAGTGCACTTGTGGTTACTTGAAAATCCGACAATGGATGAGGATGATGAACTGATGGAGATGGGAGAAGATTCTATTTATTAAATTATATTACTTATGAAAAAGTGGTTATTTATATTAGGAGTCTTATTATGGACATCCTGTTTTGATGATAAAGGAAATTATGATTATATTGATCTGGGAGAACTTACGGTTGATGGTATCATTACGGATCAATGGTATGAATTGTTTGCTTATTCGGATACGTTAAAAATTCCGATTGAGATTCATTCAACCCGGTATACGGAGGGGGAGGAACCTTACACGTATGAATGGAAGTTTATGTCACAGAGTTCGCAGACGTGGGATGAGCGAAATGAGCCGATTGACTATACCGTGTCAAGAGAGAAAAATTTGGCTATTGTCCCGCAATTGACAGCAGGAGAGTATTTCGGTTTTTTCATTGTTACGGATACTATTTTGGGTTTACAGGAGAAAGTTGATTTCTTTGTCCGCTTGAGAACGACCGTGAGCGAGGGGTGGATGATTTTGTGTGAGGAAAAGGGAGAGGCCCGTTTGGATTGGATTATGAATTTGACGGAGGCTGAAGAACGAATATCCCGAAATATATGGAAAAGTAACAATTTTAAGCTGGGGAAGCCTTACGGTTTGTCCTATGCTCGTACTCGTCCTAAAATGTCGAATCGGTACGTGTTTACGGAGAATGGAACATTTAATCTTGATGGGGAGGATGCGCATGTGGGAGAGGAAAATGATGTCAGATGGATATTTGGGGATAGCCCGGATATTGTACATGGTAGGGCTGCGGAAGTAGCTTTTGCCCGGGGAAATAAGTTGGATATGATAATTACCCGCGATGGTAATTTGTATGCACGTAACCCTCTTTCCACAGGAGATATATACGGTTTTCCGATAAATGTAACTTCTGATGGACAACGATTTGAAGTGGCTCCCTATTTTGGACATCGTTCCGGTGCAGTCGGGGGAGGGAACGTTATCATTTATGATAATACAAACAAGCGTTTTATGGCGTTGGACGATGATAATAAGAAAATCCCACATGTGCTTACTTTTTCTGGCGGGACTGCCGATTTCCAAGCGGAAACAGGACGTGATATGGTGTATATGGATTGGACGAAAGATAACTATACTTTTGCGTTACTGGAGGACCCTGAGGACGAGGAAATGTATGTGTATGGAATCGGGGTTGGAGATAATGGGATAAATGAACGGAAATACTATATGAAATTGAATCGGCCCAATAAAGATAAAATTACGCATGTTGCATTTCATTTGTATTATCGGTATTTATTCTATTCGACCGAGAATGCGGTTTACCAGTTTGATATGGAATATCCGGAGACACCTGCCAAAGCAGTTCTTTCTTTTCCGGGGGAAACTATTACAACTTTAAAAGTTAGTAAGTTGGCTCTTTATATTGCTTTCCAGCCATGGGAGAAACTTCGTGAGAATCAATTAGTGGTAGGTAGTATTGTAAATGATAAAGATGAGGATGAATGTGGTGTAATGAGAATATATGATGTCCCTACTTTGATGGGACCTTTAGAAAAGAAAAAGGAGTATACGGAGTTGGGGAAAATTGTAGATATCGTGTATCGCGACAGAGATTAATTAAATATTATAATTATGAGAAAATTAATGAAATTCATTGTACTATCCGGTTTGATTTTAGGAGGATGTACAAGTGTTAAAGAGTATGTTATTCGGGGTGAAATTGCAGGGAATGATGCAAAATTGTATCTGAGTGTCGTTAATGAACAAGGGAAGTTTGACACGATTCAGCAAGTGGAATCCCAAAAAGGTAAATTTCAAATAAAAGGAATTTTGGATAATCCTAAAATTGGTTTCCTGACAGTACAAGACAGGAAAGGGCGGATACCTTTAATGCTTAAGGATACGATTTTTGATTTGAAAATAAAGGGGAATGATTTGGGTGATGTCAGAAACTTTTCGGCCCGGGGAGGAGTATTACAAAATCGGAAGGATGCTTTGGATCGGAAAGAGGAAAAAATATATCGTGAACGGGATTCTGTTTTAGCTCGTTTTTATCGGGCGAATGAGGAGGATAATATTTTTGGGAAAATGCATGAGATGGCTTCGTTGCAGGTAATGGATGAAATATATGACAAAGAGGAAAATGAATATATACAGAAAAATAGAGATAATATTTTGGGATTATATTTAGTTTTTTATCGACATTCTTATTTAAATTACGAACGGCTGAAATTGAAATTTGACATGTTGAGCGAAGAAATGAAACATACACCCGAAGGACAAGTGATAGATAAGCGGTATAAAAAATTAAGTGAGGTTAAAGTTGGAGCCTATGCTCCCAATTTTAAACTTCCGACTTTAGACGGTGATTCTGTTCATTTGTACGGGAAATCTGCAACAATTAAAATTATCGATTTTTGGGCTTCTTGGTGTGGACCTTGCAGGAAAGAAAATCCACATTTAGTTGAGATTTATAAAAAGTATAAAGATAAGGATTTGCTTATGATAAGTGTTTCCATGGATACTGATGAGAAAGCTTGGAGAAAGGCTGTAAAAGAGGATGGATTGGAGTGGATTCAGGCGTGTGATTTACAAGGAGCGGATGGGAAGGCCGTAAGAGCATATCGTGTCACTGGAATTCCTCATATTTTTGTTTTAGATGGAAATAATAAAATTATAGGTGAGAAATTGAAAGGACAGGAACTAGATGATTTGTTAGCTAAATATTTAAAGTAATTTGTGTGTTGATAATGCGAAGAGTTTATGAAATAAAATGAATCTTTCAGGAATAAACGGTTTTAATTAACTGGGGTCATCTGAAAACTTCATATAAAAACTCCTCCCAGCTTTTGCGGGACAGTCCTTGAGTAAAGTTCTCGGTCTGTTCTCGCTTGCTCACCAAATCTTCTCGATAAACAGAGTGAGAGTTGAAATATTCACTGTTTTTAATAAGGATGCTCTTTTTTGTTTATTGAGAAAATGGTAGCGAAGCTGATGGGGAGTTTTTAACTTAAATTTAACCTGTTACATGGAGTATTAAATATTATTGATGCTTATATTTGAAATCTAATTTAGTTTGTGTTTTTATATATTATTTTTTGCGAAATGAAACAAGTTTACCGATTATCAATTTTATTGTGTTTAATGGTTTCGGTGATGTCCTCGTTTGCTCAAAAGAAGAAAACAGGACGTGTCGGAAACGAGTATGTAGTATTGGCTTCTAAGGCTGTGCAACAAGATGCAGCGTGGATGCAAGTTGTTAATGCCTTGAAGGAAAAGCATGGTGCAGAGGTCTTTTTTTACGAGAAAGCTCCTCGTGAGAATTTAGGAGACCTGCAACGAGTAAAACCGCGTTACGTGGCTATTGTGGAAAAACCGGAGAACCTGAACCGGGATTACGTGATAGATATGCATCATGTAAGCCGGGAGGTGGATGAAGATATTTTTGCCGATTTCCTTTGGGGTATTATTACGGGGTATGATGCAGCCGGAGCGATGAAGATGGTAAATAATAGTACGGAGCCTTTGGTAATCAAGAATGCTGTGGCTACTATTACAGAGTTGAAAAGTGCGAAATGGTTTGATCGTTTTGCTTGGGTGGATGACCAGACGTTAGGATTGTGGGGGGAGAAGACAGGTAAAGGCGAGGCTGTGAAAACCGATAAAGTATCGGTAGATGGACGGTTAAAAAAATTATCGGATATGTATGCGGCATGTGACCCGGACTTAGTGGTAACAGCATGGCATGCCACGGAGAAAGATTTACAAGTACGTTATTCCTCTGGAGATATTCGGGCGAAAGACGGAAAATTGTATTTTAATGATCATAAAACAAGAGCGACTTGGGATGTTCCGGAAAGCGGGAAACGTAAAGTGTATTTTGCCGTTGGTAACTGCTTGATCGGTAATGTTAACAACACGAAAGAGAGTATGGCAATTGCTTGGATGAATGGTAGCAATGCAACCACGATGATTGGTTATGTTGTGACTACATGGCATGGACGTAACGGTTGGGGCGGCTTGAAATACTGGTTAACTAATCCGGGACGTTATTCTTTGGCAGAGGCTGTTTACATGAATCAACAGGATTTCTTGTACCAGCAATATCAATGGTATCCTTCTTTGATTAAGGAGAACTATCCTACGTTTGAAGGAAATGAATTCCAACTTGCAGGGCAAAAGGTGGCAGAAGCGATAAAGGGACAACCGACGCAGGATCAGATCGGTTTTTGGCATGATCGGGATGTGTTGGCTTACTATGGTGATCCATTGTGGAACGTTCGTTTGCAGGAGATACCGGAAGAGACCGATTTTACCGTAACTTCAAAGGTGAAGGGTAAAAAGTGCATTATTACAATCAAGACCAAGGAGAATTTTAGCCTAGAACGTATGAAAGGAGATAAATTTAAACAGGAACATGTGCTTGATTTGCCTTTCAGTTACTTCTTCCCGGAACGCTTGAATAATCCTCGTCTAGCAGCAGGGCAAGATTGGAGAGCGGTCGTGGATGAAAACTTCTTGATCATTTATAATCCAGATTTCAAACCTAATATGACGTATGAGGTTGTATTGGATATAGATAAATAGTATTTTCCAATTTAGGTATTAGGTAAAAGGTGTGTTTCGGCACACCTTTTTTATTTTTTGATATAGATCAAGCCTTGCAATAGTCATCTGTGTTATTTTTGCACGATTTTTTAAGAAGGAATGTATGAAACCGACTAAAACGTTACGTAAACAGTTATTTCAATTGACGGGACCGATATTTGTGGAGACCTTACTAATCATGTTATTGGGTGCAATGGATACGTTTATGTTGAGTCATTATTCGGATGATACCGTGGCGGCCGTCGGGGTGGTAAATCAATTATTAAATTTGGTATTTCTCGTGTTCGGGGTGTCGACAGTTGGGACTTCCGTGTTATGTTCCCAGTACTTGGGGGCATCGCAACAGGCAAACGTGCGGCAGGTGGTAGGGGTATCATTGGTTTTTAATACTCTGATCGGGGTGACCACGAGTGCTTTCTTGTATTTTCGGGCTGAAGCTTTGTTGAAGATGATGGATTTAGCCTCGGAATTGATTAGTGAGGGGTTAGCTTATATGCAAATTGTGGGAGGTTTTGCCTTTTTGCAAGCTATCGCCCTAACTATGTCGGCTGTGTTGCGAAGTCACAACAAGGCATACTATCCCATGCGGGTGACGTTATTGATGAACGTGTTGAATATTATGGGGAACTATGCCTTGATTTTCGGTAAATTCGGGTTGCCGCAAATGGGAGTTGTGGGGGCGGCAATTTCGACTTCTTCTTGCCGATTGGTGGCGTTAGCGTTATTATTGTATATCACGTTTGGTAAGGTGGTACCTCGCTTCTCGTTTTCGTGTCTGAGACCATTCCCGTGGGATAAGTTGAAAAACTTGTTGCATATCGGTCTTCCGGCGGCAGGGGAACAGGTGTCATATAGTTTGTCGCAAGTGGTCATTACTTATTTTACGGTCATGTTGGGAACGGCGGCACTGACAGCACGTACTTATGCGATGAATATTATCCTGTTTTCATACGTGTTTTCCGTGGCCCTTGGGCAAGGGGCTGCGATCCTGATCGGGCATCTGGTCGGGGGCGAACGTACTGATGCGGCTTTTATATTACAGAAATATTGCCTGCGGCTTTCGATTGTGGTTTCCATTTGCGTGGCGGTTGTCACTGCGGTTTGCAGTAAGTTTATTTTCGGAATGTTGACTTCCAACCCGGAGATCGTGTACATGGGAGTGATGATTCTTTGTATTGATGTCTTGCTGGAGGTGGGACGTGCGGTGAATATCCTGTCGGTAAACGTGCTGAATGCCGTGGGGGATGTGACTTATCCCTTTATCACCGGATTGATCGTCATGTGGGGAGTGGCAACAGCGTTAAGCTACGTGTTCGGGATCTCTTTCGGTTGGGGACTTGCCGGGATGTGGGTGGCTTTCACGCTAGACGAGAATATCCGGGCGATTATTTTCGTGCGTCGCTGGAATAGTCGGAAATGGGTGGGTAAGTCTTTTACCCGGGTGGAGAAATTGTTAAAGCAGACCAGCTCTCACCCGGCTTAACGTTTCGGGGGTCATGCCGAGTCGGGAGGCAATGTGGATGAGGGGAGCCCGTTTGACTACTTCCGGGTGTTCCGTGGCCAGTCGGTGGTAGCGTTCTCGGGCTGTCTCGAAACGACAGGCATCGGCTTTTTGCTGTGATTCGATCAGGGAGTTTTCCAGCATTTTGCAATACATGTGTTCCACCTCGTGATTCGTTCGCATAAGGTCTTGTAGTTGATCGTGTGGGAAAGAATAGATAACGGTGGGTTCGAGAGCCTCGATCATCAAGTAGCTCGGGGTTTGCCGGAAATAGCTTTCCAGCGAAACGAATATCCCTTTTTCATACGAAAAGTGTTCCGTGAGGTCCCGCCCGTCTTTATTGTAGAACAAGCGAATCATGCCCCGGGCGACCATGCTATAATATTTGCATACCTCACCTTCTCGGAGAAAAAGGTCTCCTTTGGCCAGATTGAAACGTACGAGAATGTTGGCCAATTTTTCGTGAGTTTCCGGGCTGAGTGGAGCGGTTTGAGCCTCGAATTGCCTAATGATTTCTTCCTTCGTGTCCATGAGGCAAAAATAGTGAAAAAATCTGTTATATTTGTGACATAAAATATTATGATCATGAAACAAGTTTTGTGGATACTGCTTGCTTTCGTGCTGTTATGTGCATGTGAAGAAAAGCATTTTATGACAGATCCGGACTACCGGAGGATGGTGGAACAGGATTTTCAAAAGAAAAAGGAGGTGTTGGAAGGTAATCCGGGTAATTTGTTTGCCGTGTTCGATTCCCCGATGAGCGTGGAGGAACGAGAGGCTCTGATGTTTCTCTACGCCTATTCTCCGTTGATTGATTTATCTTTTTCGGGGGGAGATTTTCTGTTGAAGCACGTGCGTTGGGCATTTCAGGCGAGAGAGGCGATGCCTTGGGGGAAAGATATTCCGGAAGATATATTCCGTCATTTTGTACTTCCCGTGAGGGGTGGGAAAGAGAATTTGGACACGGCCCGAATCGTTTTCTACAAGGAACTGAAGGAACGGGTTGCGGCCTGTGAATCCATGGAAAAGGCGGCGCTGGAAGTGAATCACTGGTGTCATGAACACGTGATCTATAAACCGACCAATGCCCGGACCCGTTCACCGCTAGCCACGATGCTCACGGCTTACGGTCGTTGTGGTGAAGAGTCCATATTCACGCTGGCAGCTTTGCGAGCCGTGGGAATTCCGGCACGTCAGATATACACGCCCCGCTGGGCGCATTGTGATGATAATCATGCGTGGATTGAGGTCTGGGTGGATGGCGAGTGGAAGTACTTGGGGGCTTGTGAACCGGAACCTCGGTTGAATATCGCGTGGTTCACGTTGCCCGTGCAAAGGGCGATGTACGTGGAGTCGGAGGTGTTCGGGAAATATAATGGTCAGGAAGAGATTGTTTACGTGAATGAAAGTGGTTCAGGCGTGAACGTGACTTCCCATTATACACGGACCGTTCCGACAGTAGTTCAAGTTATTGATGAGAACGGGCAGCCTGTTGAGAATGCGAAGGTGGAATATAAGATATTTAATTACGGGGAGTTTTACCCCGTGGTGACATTGTATTCCGATGTGAAGGGTGAGACTTCCCTGACGTTGGGGCAAGGAGATATTTTCGTTTGGGCAAGTAAGGGAAAGAAGTTGGGTTTTGGGGAATTGTCCGTGGAGCGACAGGATACACTGACCGTCGTGTTGGATAAAGCTGTCGGGAATTTGTTTTCAGGGGAGTGGGATTTGGTACCGCCAAGGCAACATGATATTACAGCTTTGTCAACTGATGAGGAACGGGCCGTGAATGACCGTCGTTTTGCCCGGGAAGATTCGTTACGGAATGTTTACGTGGCAACTTTCATGTCGAGGACGCAAGGCGGGGATATAGCGATGGAGTTGGGTGTGGATACGGCACATTTTGCCGCATATATGGTTGCGTCACGGGGAAATTATTCCGAATTGCTGCGTTTTATGCGTGAAGTGTCGCCTGAACGTCGGACATTAGCCATGAATTTGTTGGGCGTGATCGCGGAGAAGGATTTGCAAGACACTCCGGCAGACGTGTTGTTGTCTCACGTGGAAGGGGATGGCCGTGATGTGTCGAATCCCTATTTCACGGAATACATACTGAATCCGAGAGTGCAGAACGAGTTACTTACGGCTTATCGGGAAGCCGTTCGGGAATTTTTGAAGAGGCACGATATTACGGATGTTACCAGTTTGATCCAAGAAACCGGAAAAATCAAGGTTGTTGATTCCCTGTACCCCGCGAAGGTGGTAACTCCACCGGTGGGAGTGATTCGGGCAGGGGTGACGGATGTACTTTCCCGGAATGTTTTCTTTGTGGCAGCCTGTCGTACAATGGGAATTCCGGCTCGGTTAAGCCCGATTTCGGGTAAACCGGAGTATTATCAGAACCGGACGTGGCATACGGTTAATTTCATGACAGAAAAGGTGGTTCCGAAAGGTGAGTTGATGTTGCATTATACTCAAAAGACGGTGAGTGACCCGAAATATTTTCTGAATTTCACGATTGGGAAGTTAGAAGATGGTCGGGTTCGGACGATTGACTTGGGAAGTAATGCGGCGGTGGATATGGGTGTTGGTGCCTCCTATGAAATGATTTTCACGAAGCCGGTCATACTGGAAGAGGGGGATTATCTTCTTTCAACGGGAAATAGACGGAGTGATGGGGCTATTTTGGCAGATTTGGTATCATTCCAAGTGGAGGCTGGTAAATTGACAAATATAGATATGCTTATCCGTCCTTGCGTGGAGAAAATGGAGATTTTGGGAGTGGTCCCGACGGTGCTATCCATTGTCCCGGAGGGCAAGACAAAACCGGAGGCAATCCGTTTGCCGGAGAAGGGGTACACGGCGATAGCCTTGATCGAGGCGAATAAGGAACCGACAAATCATTTGTTGCGGGATATGAGCGGGATGAAAGATGATTTCGAGAACTTGGGTGTTCCCTTGTATTTCGTGTTTAAGGATGCGGATCATCAGGCTAAGTTTAATCGTGCGGACTTCCGGGCTTTTCCTTCCGTGATGCGGTGGGGAACGGACTTGGACGGTCGTTTGCTAAAAGGTTTGGCAGAAGGATTACGCTTGACGAACACGGAGAGCCTGCCTTTGATCGTCCTGTTGAATGCGAAGGGAAAGGTCGTTTTTGTGTCCCAAGGGTATCGTGTCGGGCTGGGTACGCAGATCATGAATATAATAAGCAGAAAGTGATAGACATTATAATAAGAGAATTTGATGAACGGGATGCGGAAACCGTGTCACGTTTGATTAGGAATAACTTGACATTCGTGAATAGCCGGGATTATGAACCTGCGGTGATAGACTATATGTGCCGTTTGTTCACACCCGATTATCTGTGTGAAATATCGGTCACCCGGACGATGTTCGTGGCGGAGGAAAACGGGAAGGTGGTCGGGACGGTTGGTCTGGAAGGGGATGAGGTCTGTGCCCTGTACGTGGACCCGGATGTACATGAAAGGCGGGTTGGGGAACGTTTATTACGATGTATCGAGGATTTTGCCTTGAGTCGTCATGTTCATTTGTTACATTTGTCGGCCAGTCTCACGGCAGTCGGTTTTTACGAGAAAATGGGGTATCGCTCTCAAGAGAAAGAGGAATCCGAACTTTTCGGTCCTGCTTATATTATGACTAAATTATTGTAATCTTATAAAATATTCCCACATGAAAAAGGTGTTGGTTTTCTTCGTTTGTTTGTTGCTGATACAGGTGAGAGTTATGGCTCAGGATATTCAAGTGCAACCTTCTCCCCGTCAGGTCAATGTTACAGGAAAGAGTATGGCGATTCCAGTTGCTTTCCGGCTCGTGGGAGAACAGGAGGCAAATCCTCATGCAATAACTTTGTTGAAACAAAGTTTGGGTGATCGTCTCGGGACGGAAGGATTTCCCTTGTACGTGGGTGAGAAAGGTGGCCGTGGTGTGCGGGGGGTGAAACGGTTGATACCCGATCATCCGGAAGGATACTATCTGTCAATTACTGACAAGGCTATCATGTTGGCCGGGAATGACGAGCGGGGAACGTATTATGCCGTGCGTACCTTCATGCAGTTGTTCCACGAGGGGCATTTACCGTTTGTCGAGATTCAGGATTACCCGGACGTACGTTTTCGAGGTGTGGTTGAGGGATTTTATGGTACACCTTGGAGCCACGAGGCCCGTTTGAGACAACTGCGTTTTTACGGGGAGAACAAATTGAACACGTATATTTACGGACCGAAAGACGATCCTTACCATAGTTCGCCCAACTGGCGGAAACCTTACCCGGTCAAAGAGGCTGCTCGTCTTGCCGAGCTGGTGAAGGTAGCAAACGAGAACGAGGTGGATTTTGTGTGGGCGATTCATCCGGGGTTAGACATCCGCTGGGAGACTTCCGACCGTGATTCATTGATGGCCAAGTTCGAGCATATGTACGATTTGGGCGTACGTTCTTTTGCTGTCTTTTTTGACGATATTTCCGGTGAGGGGGCGAAAGCCGACCGACAGGTGGAATTGTTGAATTATATTGATGACCATTTCGTGCAGGTAAAGCCCGACGTGACGCCTTTGATCGTGTGCCCAACCGAGTACAATAAAGGATGGGCACGACCGGAAAGCGGGTATCTTGCCACGATAGGTGAGAAGTTGAACCCGTCCGTGGAGGTGATGTGGACGGGAGATCGGGTGATTTCCGAGATTACTAAAGAAGGTGTGGAGTGGATTCGGGAACAAATCAAACGCCCCTCTTATATCTGGTGGAATTTCCCCGTGTCGGATTACGTGAGGGATCACCTGTTATTGGGTGAGGTGTATGGTAACGGGAAAGATATTGCCGGGAGCATTTCCGGTTTCGTGGCTAATCCCATGGAATGGGCGGAGGCATCCAAACTGGCAATATACTGCGTGGCAGACTACACGTGGAATATGCAATCGTACGATCGTTTCCGGTCATGGCACCGGGCGATTCGGGCCATCATGCCGGAGAACGTGGAGGCCTTTACCGTTTTTGCCCGTCATAATTCCGATCTGGGAGAGAACGTGCATCGTTTCCGTCGGGAAGAATCCGTGGAAATTCAACCCGTGGCCGAGCGTTTCATGAAGGGGTATCGGGAGGGACATTGTGATGAGCGGGATTTTCTTGCTTTGCAGGACGAGTTCGAGCGCGTGGCGGAGGCTGCCGATTTGTTGTTGATTGACCGGGAAAACGAGGCGTTGATTGAAGAAATTACCCCGTGGTTGCATCAGTTCAAGATATTGGGAGATGTCGGGCAGGAGGCCTTGGCCATGATTAAAGCCGGGGAACGTGGTGATCGTGAACTTTTCCTGCGGAAGTATAATCACGTTAAAGCCTTGCGCAAGAGAAGTTATGAGCTGGAAAGGCAATTTAACCAGAATCCTTACCAGCCGGGCGTGAAGACCGGGACAACAGTACTTCAACCGTTGGTGCTGGATGTTTTCACGGAGGCCACGGAACGGTTTAATCGTCAGAACGGGACGGATTTACCTTTGTTAGCCGATTATTCACCTTGTAAGTTGACCACGAACGTGCCTCAACTGGAATCTCTGCCTTTACAAGTATATCCCAACCGGGTTCATTTGACACCTTTGCTGGAAGTCGTGAAATGGCCGGTCGGGGGGTACCTGCAATTGGAATTTGATGATGCCTATCGGATTCCCGGTACCCGTTTGAATTTTGACGTGAAAGGTGATCTTTCCTGGGGTGTCATGGAAGTATCTGCTGATGGTGAGACGTGGCAGACTGTGGCGTTGACTCGTGATACTCGCGGCCGTCTGAACGGCAAATGGGAAGATGCTCCCGTGAAGTTCGTCCGTTTTACGAACACGGGAGAGGGAGAACAACAGGTGTATTTACGGGAGTTCTACGTGGTGTTCAGTTTGTGATGCTATATTTTCTTGCCTGCCCATTTTCCGCTTTTCATATACATGAAACCGAGAATGAGCAGGATGCTCCAATAGGCGTGTTCCGTGGTCCAACAGATGGCGACATTCGCTTGGAGATAGAACACGATGTAGATGATATAGAGAACGTAGAACGTGAGCGTGCCGAATTCCATAAATAGAGCCATACGTGTGTTTCCTGTTCCCGACACGGCGTTGAAAAGAATACTGCCGGGGGTGGAAAGAAGGACTGCGCTCATCATCACGAAAAGTGAAGGAATAGTGGCTTGGATGAGTTGGGGATCATCGGTGTATATTCTTAAAAATGTGGCGGGAGCCAGTAGTATGATGATGCCGATCGGGATGACAAAGAGGTAGCACATCTTGATTGTTTTGAGACAAGTACTCCAGACTTGGGAGGTGGCCTGCGCTCCGATTAGGTTACTCACAAGCGAGCTGGTCGTGGCAGCAAAGGCGGAAACCGGCATGAAGAAGAACATAGCGGCACTGCGCACGATGTTGGACACTGCCAGCGGGCGTTCACCGAGGTGTTCCACGGCAATAAAGAACAGAAACCAAGTGGCCATGGCTAGAAAGGACTGAATCATGGTCCAAATGGAGATGTTAAGTATGCCCGACAATAATTTCGGGTTGAAACTGGACAGGTTGAAAAGTGCGTATTTTTTCCAATCAACTTTTTTCCACGTATATAGGATATAGAATATCATGGAAACGAGTTCTGCCACTGACGAGCCAATAGCAGCCCCGCTGATGCCTAAGGCCGGGAATCCGAATTTACCGAAAATTAACAGGTAATTCAGTACGACATTGGTGCCGACCATGACAAGCGAATTGATCGAGAGTATGCGTGTCGTGGTGATTCCCACGAAGAATGCCCGGAACATGACAGCGACAAACGAGAAGAAGAAACCGAATACCCGCCATTTCATGTAGTCGTTCGTGGTCACGTAGACTTGTTCCGAGTTAATGACCGAACGGAGAACCGAAGGCGTGTACATGCGGGAAACCGTGAACATGAGTGTGGCAAGTCCCAAGAGGAAAAGCACACCTTGTATAAAAATGGGGCCGATATCTTTGTAGTTGCCTTCTCCATTGCGTCGGCCGATGAGGATTTGAGCTCCAATGCTGAAGCCGAAAGCGAGCATATAGATTGCCATGTAGTACACACCGGCTAAGGCTGATGCACCTAATTCGACTTCTCCCACTCTGCCGAGAAATGCGGTATCGGTCATGTTAATCAAGTGTTCCATCAACAAACTGACTAGGATCGGAAAAGTGATCACCCATATTTGTTTGTGTGTAAATCTCATATTCGTTTCGTTTATCGGTTTGTTTTTTCGGGCCGCAAAGATACGTATTTTTATTGTTTTGTGGCTGTTGGGTGGCAGATAAGGTGGAGAACGGGCTACATAAAGATGTCAGAGGTGTGGATTGTTGGTTACAAACACGTTTCATTGATCGGCTTTAATTTGGATGGGGAACGTCTGTAACTGGTCTCTGCGGATGGTTCTTCCGTCGATGTCGCCCTCAAATCAGGCGGGATTGTGAGTGTCATTCCGGAAAGCCTGTATGGTAGCCATTTCGTGTATATTATTGGGGGGATTTTAACGTTTCAGAGCTGAAATGAGGTGATTAATTGTTAGAAAAATTAAATGAAATTGTTTACATTAGTCGCTCTTTTAATGTTCTTGTTTGTGTTAAATTTATATATTATGAAAGAAAGTTCTACAAGTATTAAGGCTTTACTGCCTGTGTTGTTTGGTTTTTTTATCATGGGATTCTGTGACGTGGTGGGGATTGCAACCAGTTATGTGAAGGCCGATTTCGGGTTAAGTGAAACGATTGCTGGATTCCTACCTTCTATGGTATTTCTATGGTTTTTGTTACTGGCGGTCCCGGCGGCTATTTTTATGAACCGTATCGGTCGGAAGAAAACGGTATTGGTGAGTATGTTGGTGACTATTGTGGGAATGATTATTCCTTTTATTGATTATAATCTGTACACGTGTCTGATCGCTTTTGCCTTGCTGGGAATCGGTAATACCATTTTGCAGGTGTCGTTGAACCCGTTATTGACGAACGTGGTGAAGGGAAACGTACTGGCAAGTTCGTTGACTGCAGGGCAAGTGTTGAAGGCCGTTTCTTCTTTTTGTGGTCCGTTTATTGCGGCATTTGCGGCAACAGTACTGGGAAATTGGCAATATCTTTTCCCGATTTTCGCCTTGTTGACCTTGATTTCTATGGGTTGGTTAATGTTTGTGCACATTCGTGAGAAATCACCGGAACAGTCGAACTCTTCGTGGGGAGCGACGTTTGGGTTATTGAAGGATAGGACGATCCTGTTGCTTTTCTTGGGTATCGTGTTTGTCGTGGGCGTTGATGTCGGGATTAACACTGTGGCTCCAAAGTTGTTGATCGAGCGTTGTGGGTTTGATGTTACGGGAGCGGGTGTCGGATCGAGTGTTTATTTTGCCTTCCGCACGATCGGGGCTTTCGTGGGAACTTTCCTGTTAGCACGGGTTTCCGGTAGCAAGTATTTCCGGGTGAACATTCTGGTAGCTATTGCTGCCATGATCGTGTTGTTCTTCATGTCTGGACAATACTCGATTTTGGTGTTGATCGCATTGATCGGTTTCACGTGTTCCAGCATATTCTCGCTGATCTTCTCCATGGCCATTCAAGCCCGTCCCGAGAAAGCTAACGAGATTTCCGGTCTGATGGTGACAGGTATTTTCGGTGGTGCGGTAATCCCGCCATTGATGGGATATTGTACGGATTTGATCGGTACACAGGCCGGTTCACTTATCGTGATTCTCTGTTGTATGTGTTACTTGTTGTATTGTTCGGTGGGAATTAAAACCCGGAAGTGATTTTAAATTTCATTCAACTTTTAGTTTTTATCTTTTAATTTTTGCCTTATTATGTATCAGTTTGATAAAAGAATAGTGATGACATTGGATGCCGGGGGAACGAATTTTGTATTCTCGGCCATCCGATCTAATGAAGAGATCGTTGAACCGATTGTTTTGCCTTCGAATGGCGATAATTTGGAGAAGTGCTTGGAGACGATGGTTACGGGTTTTTCTGCCATTAAATTGAAGTTGCCGGAAGATCCCGTGGCAATTAGTTTTGCATTTCCCGGGCCGGCAGATTACGTGAACGGGATTATCGGTGACTTGAAGAACTTACCGGCTTTTCAAGGGGGAGTGGCATTAGGTGCTTTTTTGAGAAATAAGTTTGGGATTCCGGTATTTATCAATAATGACGGGGACCTGTTCGCTTACGGGGAGGCATTGGCTGGTGCGTTGCCGGAAGTAAATCGTATGCTACGGGATGCGGGGAAAAATAAGGTATATAAGAATTTGATCGGGATTACCTTAGGTACCGGATTCGGTGGTGGGGTAGTCCGTGATGGGGAGCTTTTTCTGGGTGATAACGGTGCGGCAGCCGAAGTATGGGTGTTGCGGGATAAACGCCAGCCGATTTACGGGGTCGAGGAGGGAATTTCGATCCGGGCGATCAAGAGGGAATATGCCCGTTTGTCCGGGGATACACGGCAGTTGACCCCGAAAGAAATTTTCGAGATTGCCGAGGGAAATCTGGAAGGAAATCCAGTGGCAGCAAAAAGGGCGTTTGATCATGCGGGAGAAGTGCTAGGTGAGGCTATTGCCTCGATGAATGCCGTGGTGGATGGAATCGTGGTGATTGGTGGAGGGATTATTGCTGCCCACAAATATTTGATGCCGGCCGTGATGCGGGAATTGAACGGAACCTTGGAAATGTACGAAGGGGCTCCGGCGGACCGGATGGAGATGAAGGCTTTTTTCCTGGATGATCCGGGAGATTGTGCGGCTTTCTTGGCTCCCACATCCAGATGCATTGTCGTGCCTGGAACGACGGAAACGGTCGAATATGATCCAGTGAAAAGAATGGGGGTAATCACGACAAAGCTGGGAACAAGCAGGGCTATCGCTTTCGGAGCTTACGCTTTTGCTTTGAATGAGCTGGACAAATAGGAAAAGTTAAAAGATATAATTAGTAAGATTTAAAATTAATAAGACATTTAAAATAAAAAAATGACTACCCCCACCGGCTCCCTCTTACACGGGGGGAGTTAGAGGGAGTAGTTAAAGCGTTGGTTTGTGTGGTTTGAATCTAAATATAAATCAAGAAATTAATTAGATTCAAAATTTAAAATCTAGAATCTAAAATTAACTAGGGATTATAACTCATTTTTTTTATTTTTAAAAGCTAAAAATTAGTAGATCTAATAAATAAAAAAATATGAGTTCAAAATATGCACTAAATCCTCATGCTTTGGTTCGTTTTTTAGAGAAAGATGCTAAAGATTTCACCAAAGATGATATTATTCGTTACGTGACAGAGAATGAAATCGAGATGATTAATTTCAGGTATCCCGGTGCGGATGGACGATTAAAGACGTTAAATTTTATTATCAATAGTCTTGATCATCTGGATAATATACTGACATGTGGTGAACGGGTGGATGGTTCCAGCCTGTTCCCGTATATCGAGGCCGGATCAAGTGACTTGTACGTGTTGCCACGTTATCGTACGGCTTTCCTGAACCCGTTCAGCGAGATTCCCGCGGTTGATATTCTTTGTAGTTTTTACACGAAGGACGGGAAACCATTGGAAATGTCACCGGAGTACACGATGCGAAAGGCGCACGAGGTATTAAAGCAAGTGACGGGAATGGAATACGAGGTGATGGGGGAGTTGGAGTATTACGTGGTGAGTGAAAAGGACGATTTATTCTTGGCCTCCGATCAAAAAGGGTATCACGAGTCTACTCCTTTTAACAAGGGGCGGGATTTACGTGCGTTGGCCATGAAGTATATTGCCGAAACCGGAGGATTGATTAAATACGGACATTCCGAGGTTGGTAATTTCACGAAGGGAGATTTGATGTACGAACAGAACGAGATCGAATTTCTGCCTACGAAAATGGAAGATGCTGCTGATCAGTTGATTATTGCCAAGTGGATTCTGAGGACGCTGGCTTACCAGTTTGGCGTAGATTTGACATTTGCCCCGAAGATCACGGTAGGCAAGGCCGGGAGCGGGTTGCATATTCATACCCGTTTGAAAAAAGGGGATAAGAATATGATGATCGAGAATGGCAAATTAACGGATAGTGCGTTGAAAGCTATTGCCGGGTATCTGGATCTGGCACCCTCGTTGACGGCTTTCGGGAACACGAATCCGATGTCATATTTCCGCTTGGTTCCCCATCAGGAGGCTCCGACGAATATTTGTTGGGGAGATCGTAATCGTTCGGTTTTGGTACGTGTGCCGTTGGGATGGACGAGTGGTGCGGGTGATATGTTGCGTGATGCGAACCCGTTGGAAAAAGTGGAAGATCAGGATTTCAGTGGTAAACAAACCGTGGAATTCCGTTGTCCGGATGGTTCGGCTGATGTGTACCTGTTGATTGCGGGGTTGGCAGTTGCCGTGCGTCATGGATTTGAAATGAAGGATGCGTTGCAATATGCGAAGGAACGTTACGTGGATGTTAATATATTTGATGATGCGAACAAGGGGGTTGCTGATCGGTTAAGTCAGTTGCCGGCATCCTGTTATGATTCCGCATTATGCTTGGAAAAACAACGTGCTGATTTCGAAAAGTACGGGGTGTTTGCTCCCGGCCTGATTGATGGTTTGGTGGCCGGTTTGAAAAAGTTTGATGACAAAACGTTGCGTCAGGATTTAGGAAACGACGAGGCAAAAATAATGGAACTCGTGCAAAAATATTTCTATTGCGGATAAAAAGGCAATGGAAAATGAGCTATTCGATTTTATGATGTCGAATAGCTCATTTTTATTTAATCTGATAGTTTTTTCTATTCTTAGGAGAATATTTTTATCCTTTCATTCCTTTTTGAGGGCTGGGAGCTTTTGTAGAGGAATCCTCTCCTTGCTTTCTTTTTTTTATAAATCGAACATTTGACTATATAATGAATTGATTCTATGTGTTTTGTGTTAGAAAAATGATTTGTCTGATAAAATGTAAGAAGAGGATAATTATTCCTTATGTATTTATTAAACGATCATTTCTTGATATACGCTCAAATGAGTTTTATGGTTTTGGGTACAATAACGATAATTAATTGGTAATCAGTCTTATCATTAACAAATAATTATTTGTATTTATCATTATTATTATTTATTTTTGCATATTATTAAATGATCGTTCTTTGCTATTCCTAAAGAGGATGTGGGGGATAAGAGGAACGAACGTGTATAACTAGGAATTAAATGAGTGTAAAGGTATTTTTATTGTTCTTTTCTCTCCTGTCTATCCCGGGAGTAGGGGCGACGAGATATATTCCCGTTGAAGAAGTATCGGATAGTGTACGTGTATTTCGTTTTGTTCCTTGTAGAGCAACGTTTTACGTGCATTTTGGATCCAATAATGTAGAGTTGGATAGTATTCTTTCTATGGTGAAACGCTATCAAGAAGATATTGAGGCAGGGCGTATCATGTTGCAGTTGGATAGTTATAGTACATCTCTTTCAACTGATGAAGAAAATCTGAGTTTAGCGTTACTTCGTGCTAACGAAGTGAAAAAAGCTATTGCTTGGCGTAGAAGGTTAACAGATCATTGTTTTGTGGTGCATACACACCCCACGTTATTGGAAAATACACGTGAGGTCGTGACCGTGCGTTTACTGGTAAAAGTAGGAGAAAAGCAAGAAACGAATGTTGCTTTATCCGAGGTTCAAGATCCTAAAAAGGCTAAAGTTCATAAGCATGTGGATTCATCTGCTTTGTTGGAGAATGATGTTGTTATGTTGCCTTTAGCCTCGGCGGAAGTATCACCTGTTGTGAAACTGTAGACTATTTGTCCGGTAGAATTCGAGTTTCTGGTTGTATTTTGATGATTTCCCGGTAAGATATTGCTTATTATATTGTTATGGCGTGAGTCATGGCGGTGCATAAGTAATATGTTACAGGGAAATTTCTTATTCTTGTTTATAATAAATTCTTTTACTGAGCTTGAAGGTTAATTGCCTCCCGTCATCATTGATAAAGGCCTCGTTCGTGAAACTCGTGAGAGGATTATTAGTGAATTGAATTTCATTCTTGTTTAAAAGAAACCACTTTCCGGTAGCATCACGGGAGGAGTTTGTACTTAGATTATAAATACTGAACGTGTAGGTGTAGTCAGGATGTAGTGAGAACGTGAACCGTTCTGTTGGCTTGATCCTTTAAGGTTGCTTTATCTGTTTGATACAGGTATTCTCCGGCGAAGTAATAATTACTGGTAATGGCAGGTGTTGCGGCAAACGTGCTGTCCGGTATGTTGGAGGTCTTGCCTTGAGGTTTGTCCTTATATCCATTGAGAAGTTCCATGGGTAAAAGTAGCGTGATCAAAATCATTGTTTTCATATTCTCCTGTTTTATCGTGTTAAACGGAAACTACAGAGGAATGTTCGATAGGATGATTCTTACACGAGTTTCATTTTTTCAAGCAAGATGGATGCATTCATGTTTTGGCTGATACCGGGTTTCAGTTTATAATCATAGGCAATATCATCATCCGTATGCGTGATCTCGAAACACCGGTTAAAAAAGTTGTCCGGTATTGTGTTGGCGAGTTCTCCGAGTTCAAGGTCATGCGTGGCAACAAGTCCGGCAACAGGTAAAGTAAGTAATTTTTGAAGGAAACGACGGGAACCGTTCAACTTGTCTCGGGAGTTAGTTCCTTTTAGAATTTCATCCAAAATGATAAACAAACGTTCTTCGTGTTGTGCCATGTTGACAAGTTGTTGTAATCGAAGTAATTCGGCATGAAAATAAGAGGTTCCTTTTGCCAGGTTATCAACGGTGCGCATACTGGTAAAGAGGGCCGTAGGCTGGAATTCAAAACATTCAGCCCGAACGACAGCTCCACAACAAGCAAGTACAAGATTCACCCCTATCGCACGTAGGAAGGTGGATTTCCCCGCCATGTTCGCTCCCGTGATGATATAGAATTCGTGTAACCGGGCTACTTCGAAATTATTGGTTACACATTCATTGGCGGGTAGGAGGGGGTGACCGATGGCTGTACCTCGTAATAGCTTGTTTTCACCGGGGATGGGGTGGATAAAATCGGGATGGTTATACTTGTAGTTGGCCAGACTAACTAGAACGTCAAGTTCGCCTGTGATTTCAATCCAGGTCGGGATGGCTGTGGCATAACGGCGTTTCCAGGAAACAAGGCGCTGGATAAGGTGTAATTCCCGCATGAAAAGCCCGTTCATAAACATGGCAACCACTGCATTAGAGCGCTGGTCGAAACTTTCCTGTATTTTATGCAGAGAACGTAAAGCTTCGTTTGCGTTGTATGTTTCGTTGAATAGTTGTTGACGCAATGTTTTTAATTTGGCGGAAGAACAGGTAAATGTAGAAAAATGTCCGATCAGTTCGTGAAGGTTACTGAACGAGCGGGTGAATTCATCCAGACGCATATGGGTTCGTAATGTTTTTTGAGCTGGTAGATAGCTACAAAAAAGAGATATGCAGGAAAGGAATAATGGAATATTTAACGTGAGTATAGAAGCAATATACAATATCCAGGCAGAAATCGTCAGTATCGGAAGGATATATAGGAAAGGACGTGTCCAGCGTGGTAGCCCGACTTGTTCTCGCTGCCATTGTTCGATTTGTTGCATGGCTATATGGGTAATTCGTTGACTGTTGCCCTTGGCTCGGAAAACGTGACACCATTCCGGCTTGCGGGCAAATTCTTCGATGGCTTGTTGACGCTCGATGATGAGTTGCCCGGATTTTAACGGGTAGAGCAACCATCCCCGCAATTTATCCCTCCCGTGAGGTGTAACCGTACGGTTGATGGCTTGGAAAAGGGAATCTTCCCCGAATATGTCAAGATCATGAGCGTAAGGGTGAGTCTGGTCTTTGTACTCCTCGCCTGTCGGAAGGTTTTTAAAGTTTCCTGCAAGATATTCCAGTTCCACACGGGAACATTCTTCAAGTTTGTGCAGGAATTGTATTTCTTTTAATAATTTGGTTTCGAATATATTCGTGATGATGAATAGTACTATGGCAGCAATAAAAGCGATGAGATAAGGCGTGTATTCTGTGTTGGCGAAGGTGTATATAAAATATATGGCTAACAGGAATAAGAAGACTTTTGCGAGGGTGATACCGTTACGCCGTTGTCTGTGTTTTTTTAAGAGGATCGTAAGGCGTGACATTTGTGCTTGATAGTATTCTTTTGGCTGCTGCATGGTATGAATGTTATTTATTGCAAATATAGTTTTTTAACCTTGATATATTAAAGTGACGGGAGAAAAATGGTTTATCGTGAATTTTTTATATAAAAATCATTGTAGAATTAAAAACAAAGGCTATATTTGCACCCGCAATCAGAAACAACAGAGGTTGTTTTTAAATCTGGTTCGGTAGTTCAGCTGGTTAGAATACATGCCTGTCACGCATGGGGTCGCGGGTTCGA
>ERZ833822.60-NODE-60-length-119712-cov-6.892702_pt1 | contig 119712 bp, 89 predicted proteins | sample MGYA00519913_ERZ833822 | MGnify/ENA primary metagenome ERZ833822 (study PRJEB31850, sample SAMEA3708746) | human gut metagenome | biome: human gut; feature: human-associated habitat; material: faeces | place: China | collected 2014 ... | reverse complement strand
TGTTCTATTACAAAAATAAATAAATTGGAATTTACACACTTTTTGAAACACTATCGTAGGATTACCATTACTTTTTTGTTTTTATACAGGTAAAGGGAGCCGGATGACGATTTGGTTTACATCTTGGTTTACATGAGGGGGGGTAAAACCCACTAAAACCGTTGAAATGAAAAAAGCACCTACCTTCGTAAGTGCTTTAAAATGAGAGCGGAAAACGGGACTCAAACCCGCGACCCCCAGCTTGGAAGGCTAGTGCTCTATCGACTGAGCTATTTCCGCAGTATGTGGGGAGAGCAGGATTCGAACCTACGAAGACGATGTCAGCTGAGTTACAGTCAGCCCCAGTTGGCCACTTTGGTATCTCCCCTTTGTTCAAAGAACAGTTGCTTGTTTTAAGCGGGTACAAAGATAGGTAGTTTTGCGGAATTACCAAATATTACGTGGAAAAATCTTGAAAAAATATATTTCGTGTGTAAAAGAATACGAGGAGCTTTCGGTACCGAAAACTCCTCGTTACATCTTATCGTCACTATGAGACCTATTTACGAGGACGATAAGTAATGTCAATGTTTTTTTCTTCGTCGAAACCTTTGTACTTGATGTGTAGCTGTACGGAATCTGTTACCTCGTTAAACACTTCTTTTAGCGGGAAACTGACATAACCGTAAAGACTTTTGTTCTCCGGATCTCCATAAGCATGATGTCTGAATTCTAACAGGGTTTTCCCGTCCGCTGTTAATTCTTTATGCTTTGTCAGGTTGACCATGTGTTCTTTAGCACCTCCGGCATAAAAGAATCGGAAGGTGATGAAGTCGTTGGCAATCCAGTATTCCGGTAATTCAATCGGATCCATACCCAAGCTGTCACTAATCGCTTCGGAATAGGGTACAATAGGTTTTGTAAGAAGCTTTTGTAGGTCGTTTACTCGCACGTAATGATCTACACTACTTCCCGGATTTGCATCTTGCAAGATGGTAAAATCTGCGTACACACGCATATTATTTTCTAAGTAACGTACCGGTACATTTGAAACGGATGGATACAATACAGGACCTTTGTCCAGTATGATTCTGTAATCCTGATCACTTGTTTTTTCAATCGTACCGACTTCTAACCAGAATTTGTCCAAGCTATACCCGTCATCATTACAAGATGTGAAGGCGAATGTTGCCGAGAGCAAAAGAATAATTAGTGTCACTACTTTTTGATACTTCATTTTAAACCCCTTTTTATTACTCGTTGTTTTTTAGTTTCATTACTTAGATGGATAATTGCGTGAATGGTTGCGTCTAATAATGTTAAAATCAATGGAAAAAGGCTATCATACATCGCATGATAGCCTTGATCCCTTGTTTTTGCCGGGATTTATGAATTTAGAAAAGAGTTTTTTTCAGTGAGAATAGGAATTCCAATCCCCCGTCTTTTCTATTTTTTGCGGAGATGTCTCCTTTATGGAAAAGAACGGCGTTCTTCACGATGGAGAGTCCTAGGCCGGAACCGCCATTTTGTCTGCTACGTCCCTCGCATACACGATAGAAACGTTCGAAAATCCGGTTCAAGTGATTTTCTTCTATTCCTTGCCCTGTGTCATAGTAGGAGAAATAATAGAATTCATTGTCTTCCATGTAGTTGTTTACCCCGATCGAGATATTGTCTCCAGCGTAATTGATGGAATTTTCAATGAGATTCCGGAATATAGCATAAACCAGCGTTTTATTTCCCTCGATAACCGTTTGGGGATTTATCTCGTTCCTCACGTTGATCCCGTGTGCTATGATCGGGTCATGCAGGTCATCAATGACTTCCTGCAAAGTGTTGTGAACATTCACTCGTTCCTTGTCAAAAAGTTCGGATGCCTCTTCCGTCTTGGTGATTAGGGCAATATCCCGGATTAAGTCGGATAGGCGAACGATTTGTGAATACGTACGTTCCAGAAAGAAATGTTGCTTGTCTGGGGTAATATTGGGTTGTTCCAGAAGGGTTTCGATATAACCGCGAATACTGCTTACCGGAGTTTTTAGCTCGTGGGCGATATTATTCGTCATCTCCTGTTTTAGGAGCCTGTTTTTTTCGTTATCAGAGATATTGTTTAGGGTGATTTCGAAACTGTTATCCGTGAAAATCAATAGTTTCACGGCAAAATGCTTACCTCCCTTGCTGATCTTGTTCTGGTACACGGGGATGTTGGTGGTATTTGGGTTTACCGGGGTGTTTTTTTGCAAGAATTCGTTCAGTTCTTTGAAATCCGGTTGTTCCAGCAGTTTTTCAACTTTGAATGTCGGTTCGTCCAGGATGATGTTCAAATACTGGATAAAATGCGTGTTGGCATATAGCTTTTCCCGGTTAGCGGAGAAGATGGCAATCCCCTCGTTGGAATAGTGGAAATGACGGAGAAGTTTCTCCTGTTCCACGTTGATCTGCTTGTTGCTCTCTTCTAAAAGTTGATAATTATGAATGATCTTTTCACCGATCTCTCCCAGTTCCGTGTTCGGGAAATGGATATTGTTGTAATTAATGTTGTGATTGTCGGCCGAAACGATAAAATCTTTCAGTCCGGAAATCGCTTTCCCGAAACGATCGGAGATATAAATCAGCGAGATCAGCGTGATAAAGAATAGTAGCGTGATAAAATACAGGAATATGTTGTCCGTCTTTAAAAAGTTCTGAATCTCGATGTCGTAAGGAAGAGCCACCCGAATAAAATAATTCATGTAGTCTTTGGCAAAGTAATAGTATTCGACTCCGGTACTTTTAGAAAGCCGGATGGCAGTTCCTGTTTTTTGGATTAATGCCGTCTGGATTTCCGGGCGCTGTAAATGGTTTTCGATCTCTTGTTCCTTGTCGAGACTATTGTCATAAAGGACTTTACCATCATGATCTACTATTGTTAATCGTAAATTGGAGGGCATAAGTACGAGTACATTCTTTAAAGAATCCATTTGCCCGCTGTTTATCAGATGATATTGTTGAACATAGTGGGCAATGATGTCGGAATAATCGTCCAGCGTGGTGCGCAAGGTCTCCGTTTTGTAGGCTTTTTCCCGGTTCTGTTGGAAAAAGGTAATGACAACCGTGAAGGCGGCGAATACAATGAAGAAGTAAATGAACAACTTCTGTTTATAGGATAATTTCATTGGAAATAGTTTTTGTATTAACGTTTAGAGTTCCACGCAATAGCCGTACCCGGAACGATTTGCGATGTGTTTCCCCTGTTCGCCCAGTTTTTTTCTCAGTCGGGTGATGTGCACGTCGACGGTACGTTCAAGCACGTAGCTGTCGTCACTCCATACTTTATTGAGGATGTCTTCACGGGAGAATATTTTTCCGGGAGATTGTGCCAGCATGTTTAATATTTCAAATTCCTTTTTGGTAATCGGGATGAGCTGGTCGTGGATGGAGACACATTTTGTACTTAAATCGATGTGCATCTCGCCTATATCGATCACTTGTTTTTTATTGACAGCATTCAACGAACCTGCTCTTTTCAAGACTGCTTTCACTCTTGCCGAAACTTCCTTGATCGAGAAAGGTTTGGATATATAATCGTCGCCCCCGATATTGAAACCGGTGAGCATATCATTTTCCGTGTCTTTAGCCGTCAAAAAGATGATCGGGGTAGAGTTGTGAAAATCTTTCCGAAGTTTTTCCGCCATCTTGAACCCTGACATTCCTCCCATCATCACGTCCAGTAAGATTAGATCATATTCCTCGGTCAGCATTTTTAGAGCCTCTTCTGCGGAGGGGGCGGTGTCGACCAGGTAACCTTCGCTCTCCAAGTTGAATTTTAAAATTTCTCTCAGGTCCTCTTCATCGTCAACCACGAGTATCCGTTGTTTATCCATTGCTCTAAAGTTTAGTTGTTATGAATATGTTTCGCATTCTTTCCTTCCATCAAGTAAATGGCAGCTTCGGCAATGTTTGTGGCGTTGTCCCCGATTCGTTCAATGTTGTATGACATCCCACTAAGGGAAAGGGCATCCAGCATATTTTGATCTTTGATCGTTTTGCCGACAAAGTGAAGAGGTATCCTGTGAATGATTTCTTTGTGGTTGTTGTCCACGAGGTCATCCGTACGGATAATCTCTTTTGCCAAATTCTCGTCTTCACACGTAAAGGCAAAGATAGCATTTTGTGTCATTTTTTTTACTGTTTCCAATTGTAATAAAATGGTCGGGTGGAAAGATGCGTAAAGGGAACCCTGTAATTCAACTTCCCGTAGGAAGTCGGCAATATTGAGCAACAGGTCTCCGATGCGTTCCAAGTAGGCTGTCATATCATGATAGGACATAATCTTTCGGCAATCACTGGCTCTGGGGCAGTAAAGTACGATGGAGTTGATGACTTCATCCCTGATTTTTATTTCCAGACCGTCAATGATAACTTCGTTATGTTCGATCTTCGTGTATAATTCACCGTCTTTATTGTCGTGGGTTGCGGTGATAACGAGTTCCATCTGTTGTAGTACGATGGTGGATAAGACTTCAAAGTCTTCTTTAATTTTTTCCAGGTATTTTTCTCTTATGGTAGTCATGTGGTGTAAGCTAAAAGTTATAAACTAAAAGATAAAAGTTTAGAGGAATTTAAAATGAAATCAAAAAAGCCTCGTGCGATGGAAATCACTGAATCTAAAATCATAAATCAAAAATTACTTTATCCAAATTGTCCCGTCAAGTACTCTTCCGTGCGTTTGTCACTTGGGTTTGTGAACATTTTTTGGGTTTCGTCATATTCAATTAAATGACCAAGATACATGAACATCGAGTAATCCGATATACGGGCAGCCTGTGACATATTATGTGTGACAATCAAAATTGTGAATTCATTTTTCAGATCCAGTAACAACTCTTCAATTCGATTGGTGGCAATCGGGTCCAAGGCAGAGGTCGGTTCATCCATTAGTAAAACTTTCGGTTTTAGTGAAAGAGCTCGAGCAATGCATAACCGTTGCTGCTGACCACCGGAAAGGAAGGTTCCTTTCTTGAATAGGGAGTCTTTCACTTCATCCCATAACCCCACGTTTTTAAGGCTTTCCTCTACTAACTGGTCTTTTTCCTGTTGGGGAAGAGAAATCCCGTTCAATTTATACCCGGCGATCACGTTGTCATAAATGCTCATCGTGGGGAACGGGTTCGGGCGTTGGAATACCATTCCCGCCATGCGTCGTACTTCCATGGGGTTTGTCTTTAATATATTTTTCCCGTTTAGGAGAATCTCTCCCGTGGTCTTGATATCCGGGTACAATTCGTGCATCCGGTTGATCGCCCGTAACAAGGTACTCTTTCCACATCCGGAGGGTCCCATGATAGCCGTGATTTTCTTTTCAGCAATATCTGCACTAACTTCTTCTACCGCATTTTTTCCCGGGGTGTACGAAATGGAAACTTTTTTAAGTTGTAATATAGGATTTGTGATAACCATATTGATTTTGGATTTTAGATTTTAAATTTTAGATTGAAAGTCTGTTTGTAATGCAATTTAAAATTTAAAATTTACAATTATTGAACTCTCCATTTTTTTGCAATTCGTTTTGCTATAATATTGAGGGTCAGGATTAACATTAACAGGAAGAGGGAGGAACTCCAGATCATGTCGATTAGATTCGGGTCATTGTAAAACTCCCAGATCAACAAGGGAACCGCACTTGTGGGTTTCAACACGTCCCAGTTGATTGCGGTGCTACCCAAGGCTGTTAACATCAGGGGTGCGGTTTCTCCCATAACTCGAGAAATAGCCAGTAAGATACCCGTGAACAATCCCCCGAAGGCTGCGGGTAACAATACTTTCAGAATGACACTGGTGTAAGAGGCTCCTAATGCAAGTCCGGCCTCTTTCAAACTTCCCGGGAGCATCTTTAACGTCTCTTCCGTGGAACGCACGATTAACGGGAGCATCATGATACTAAGGGCGACACTTCCTGCGAGGGCGGAATAACTACCTAGGGGTTTCACGACCCAGGCATAAGCGATAATACCGATTACGATGGAAGGGCTACCTTGAATCAGATCTGTCAAGAAACGAGTGATGTTCGAAAATTTGGTTTTCGGGTGTTCCGAGAGATGAATTCCGACCATAATTCCGATAGGGATAGCAATAATTGCGGCTAGGACAACCATGAGCAACGTACCGGTAATTCCGTTTGCAATTCCGCCCGGAATAATGTCTCCCGTTCCTTTGGCCAGCATGGCGTCCAAGGTACTTGGAGCGCTCTCCGTGAAAAAGTTCCAATTAATCTGTTTGTAGCCTTTTTTGATCAATTCCCAGATGATGGCGAATAACGGGATTACTGTCAGAGAGGCTAGAAAACAGGTCGTGTAGAAAAAGACCTTGTTTTTTATCGTTCTATATCTTAAACTACTCATTGTTGCAATCAATTAAGTTTCTTGATGATGAGTTTTGCCACTAAATTGATGATTGCCGTGATCAGGAACAAGAGTAACCCGATGGCAATCAAGGAGCTTAATTTCAACCCGTCTGCCTCTCCGAACTGGTTTGCGATGATACTGGCCATCGTGTTACCCGTGTCTGCCAGTGAGGTGGGCAGGTTATTCGTGTTGCCGATGAGCATGGTTACTGCCATGGTTTCTCCAAGAGCCCGTCCTAGGGCAAGGATATAACTGGCAAATACTCCGGAACCGGCGGAGGGAAAAGTGACTGTTCTGATCACCTCGTAGCGAGTGGCTCCCAAACTATATGCAGCCTCTTTCAGTTCGTTGGGAACCATGGATATGAACTCGCCACTGAGGGAGGATGCATAGGGGATGATCATGATTGCCAGAATAATGGATGAGGTTAATACTCCGAATCCTTGTGAATTGACACCCATCTCGATAATGATCGGGCGGAAGGTATAAAATCCCCATAATCCGTATACGATCGAGGGAATTCCCGCAAGTAAATCTATAATGGAACTGATGAACGTGGCAATTTTTTTACCTCGAAAGAATTCACCTGTGAAAAGTGCCACTGGCAGAGAAAATGGAATACAGAATATAAGTGCCAGAAAAGAGGTTAGGAGGGTTCCCACGATAAAGGAAAGGGCTCCATAAGTTTCTCTGTCCGGATGAGGGTCCCATTCTGTTGACCCGATAAACTGGAAGAATCCATAATGGCCGAGAGCCGGGATCGAGCCGCTGACCAATGAATAGATCATGCCGGCACTAATCAGTAGAATCAGTATACAACAAATAGAGAGTAGCCGTTTAAAAATAAGATCACGCATAATTAGTTACAAGTTACAGGTTACAAGTTACAGGTTGGCAAGATTCAACTTGCAACCTGTAAACTTGTAACTTTATTAATTCAGGACTTTTTTGCCCTCGAAACTTATAGAGTTTAATAGTGTTTTGGCGTTAGCCACGGCTGATTGAGGAAGGGGAGAGTAATGAACTTTTGTAGTCAATGCTTGTGCTTCCGGGCTTAACATCCAATCGAGTAATTTCACGGTTGCCTGTGCTTGTGCTAGGGTTCTGTTTGCATAGGCTTGTTCTTTGTAAAGAATAATCCAGGTGAAACAACTGATGGGGTAAGCGTCCGGTGCGGAAGAGTTCGTGATCATGGTACGGGTATCTGCTGGCATTTCGCCTTTTGCCGCTGCGGAGATACTTTCCGTGTTCGGTGTGATGAAATTACCGGACGAGTTCTTCATCTGTGCCATCGGGATGTTCAGAGAAAATGCATACTCTGATCCCACGTATCCGATCGCTCCAGGGGTTTGGCTGATTGTTCCGGCTACACCGGGATTACCTTTAGCTGCCAAGCCTGCCGGCCATTTCAATGATTTGCCTGTACCCACGTTTTCTTTCCAATCATTGCTTACTTTCGTCAGGTAATCACTGAAAACGAAGGTGGTTCCGCTACCGTCTGAACGGTATACCGGGGTTAATTCTTTGTTCGGAAGAGTTACACTGGGATTTAATTCCTGAATTTTAGCATCATTCCATTTGGTGATTTTGCCCAGATAGATGTCGGCAACAACCTCTCCGGAAAGTTTTAATTCTTTCACTTCCGGTAAATTGTAGGCCATGACCACGGCTCCCATACAAGTCGGGATGTGTACCGTTGTGTAGGGCATCTCTTGCATCTCCGTGTCAGACAGGTAGGCATCCGATCCTCCGAAATCAACAATCTTGTCTTTCAGGCTTCTGATTCCACCACCACTACCAATACCCCCGTAAGTCACGGTGTTACCCGTTTTCTCTTGATAGGTCTTGAAAGCCAAGTTGTAAAATGGTAAGGGGAAAGTAGCCCCCGCTGCAGCGATGTTCATTTTTTTGCTCTCGGACTCTTTGTTCTTCTTCGAATTCCCGCAAGATGCAATTGCGATAGCTAAAATAAGGATAAGTAAATTTTTCATTTCTGATAGTATTAATTTCAACGTCTTCTGATTCATTTATTACACTGCAAGTTTAGATGAATCTTGTTACACGAATGTTGCGCATTTGTTACATTAATGTTACAACTTGAATTCGATGTTCAGATAGACGAAAGAGCTTGATTTACCATCTCTTGGGTTCCAAGTAGAGAAATTTGGGGCGATTTTTAGTTGTTTGATCGGGGCATATTGAATACCTACTAAGATTCGTTGCCCGTCAGCGCTGCTCCAATCATCTTGGGAACCTAGGTTGTCATATCTTCCGAAGAGGTTGAATTGATCTTCTAGCTTGATAGTAGAATAAACGGAGAATCCGGATTGGTCGTTGTCTTCCTTGAACTTGGTGTTATACATTTGGTTATATTCAGCTCCGATGGAGAATAACTCGTGTTTGTAACCGGCGAAGAAGGCTAAATTCTGTTGATCTTTAGTCTCGTCTCCTTCAATATTCTTGCTGGCAAGATCGTAATAAGCGCGAATAGTCAAATTTTTAACGGGAAGAATTGTTGCTCCCACGGCATACCTGTATTTATTGTCACCGTTCAATTTTTTGTAACCTTCCCCGTTGCTGATCGTGATGTCGGCAGAGAGCCATTTTGTAAATTTATATTTACCCAAGATACCCATATCTGCGCTGGAACCGAATTTATACTCGTCTTGGAAGGATTTCATGATATAACGGTATCCCCAAAATTTTTCCTGTACGTTGAATTGTTCCAAACCGATCAAACCGAAATCCAACGTGAAATTACCCGTCTTCCAGCTTAACATGGCATTCTTGATATACGCCACTCTTTCGAGGTCGGAACCTGAAACTTTGGTGGAACCCATGTCAAAAACAACTTTTCCGCTTAATTTTTCTGTCAAGGAGAATTGATACCCAAGGTAAGCACGATCAAGTGCGAATCCAGATTCTTTATTTGCATTTCCAATCCCGGCATGATAGTTAGCGAAAACGGTAACAATCGGTTGTCCCTTGATTTGGAATTTCTTCTTTTCTTCTTGTTTCTGACCGAAACTACTTAAACAAATAGCAGCTAAAAACACACTAATTAAAATCCTTTTCATTTGTCAAACTTTTAGTTAATATTAAAATTAAATACCTCTTATTTTCGGTAGCTAAAGTAGACTGAAAAGGTTTCCTAAATAATACGATCCTGTTACATCAATGTTACATTTATTAGGTTTGTTTATTGTCTTTTGAAGATCGAGAAGTTAACACTACCGTACTGGCGGTGTTCGAAAAAATTAGGTTCCGAGGAGAAGTCCACGGTGCCAGGATGTTCGATTATGGCGATTCCGTCCGGGGCTAATAGATCGTTATTGAAAATGGCAGCCGGAATCTCGTTGATTTTTTCCAGATTGTAAGGTGGGTCTGCGAAAATGATGTCAAAGGTCGTTCCGTTCAGTTTTTTACAGGCGATAAACACGTCAGTTTTGAAAATGGTCATATTCTTGAATCCCAATTGGGCGGCCGTCTTTTTTATAAAGGCGTAATGGTTATAGTTCAGTTCGATAGAAATTATTTTCCCTGCACCCCGGGATGCGAATTCGTAACTGATACTTCCTGTTCCTGCAAAAAGATCCAGTATGGAGGCGTCCTCAATATCTATATAATTGTTGAGGACATTGAATAAATTCTCTTTGGCAAAATCCGTTGTCGGACGTGCCTTGAAATTTTTGTCGGGAGTAATAATTTTGCCTTTGTGTGTGCCGCTTATAATCCGCATCGATGAAGATTTAACAAATGAATAAAATGAGAACTGTTGAATTCTTTATCGTGAAGAATACCGTTTAACAAGGGTTCTTTAGCGAAATAGGGATTCGGGAGATAGAGCGAAAGTAGCTCTTTCAGTTTATTATCTTTGAGCGCCGGGCCGCATATAGAAAGATGCGCTTTCTCTTGGTTAATCCCGCACTCTTTGATACAATTTAATAAAAAGTATACGATGTCAGTCGTTGCTTTGTAGCTAAACGTGTTAAATAGCTGAATACCGGAGTCCCGGATAAATAACAGATCAAAATAATTGTCTTGAATGTCCAGAAAGATCTGCTCCGTGTCTCGTAACGCCTTGCCCATGGCTCCTAATATAAAAGGGTATGCCCCGTTCACGATTTGGAATACGGGAAAATGTTCCCGTACAAAATCATGAAACGATGAAATAACCGTCTCCACGAGATAGGCTTCTATCCCCTCTATGTGGTGGTAGAGGATCGTGTCATCCGGTGATACTTCTTGGTTGACCGTGTAGAGGGTGGTGATATTGGCCTTGTCGAAAAAGGCTCCCGGAACCAGCAGTTTTTCCTTGAAACATGGCATGATGTATACTTTCTTGAAACGAAGATTCAAGATCGCATCGTTCACCACGTAATTTTTTAACCTGGCCACGGCTGCCTCTCTGGAATCTGCTGCATAGGGTTCGTGTACAAACACGACTAGCTTTCCCGTTTCATCATGCACGCAAAATGAAAATCCATCCGTTGCATAACGGATGGATAATATCGATTTCTTAGATGATTCGTAAGTAAAATTGGAGTCAACAAAATAAATGCTCTGCATGTATTTATTCGTTTACGAACCGGAAATTATTCCCAGTTACCCACGTTATTGTTTGCCTCTTGTACGCTACCCACTTTTAATCCGGGGTATTTGTTTAATCTTATTCTTTCACCGTTTTCCTCCAAAATAGCATCTTCGTATTCATCGAACAAGTCTTCAAAAATGACCATGTTTGAAATACGAGCCTCGAAAACAGGTACTTCAATGCCGGAATCCGTCCAGATCATGTTGGTCCCCATCAAGAATTCATGTTTCTTTTTAGTAAAAGGAACATACCGAAGATCATCAATCGGATAGTTTTTACCGAATAATTGTTCTAAAGCGGAAACTCTCATCGTATCACGGATAATCAACCCTTTTTTCAAAGCGTCTTGTTCCGTCATACCTTCTTCAAGTTGATCATCAGTAAGTTCTCCGATTGAACGTACGGTTTTCAATGAATCGTATTTCACGAAATTGATTAATGAATCGAAACTACTAGTGTATGTTCCATGGATACTTTTGAAAGCATCTTGAGCTGTTCTAATATCTTTCAGTTTTTGGATGACTCTATCATATCTCTGTTTTTTCAACTTTTGAAATTGAATAGGATTCTGCACGCTTTGGTAGCACATATATCCCAGATAGAGAGCGGCAGCTGCTAAAAGAATTTGAATAATAATTTTTTTCATCTTTTTCGTCAGTATATTTATTATGTATTAAACAAGTTAGTTCTCGTTATTATTTAAGCTGTTTTTTCCTATCTTTACACAGTATTTTTTGACGATACCGTGAACAAATCCTTAATGGATTGTCGTGTCGGCAAATATAAAAAAAAAAAAGATCACAGCACACTTTTGTCTATTAAATTTAGTGATGATAAATGAACATTTTGAACGTATTGTAAAAGAGAAGTTTGGATTCGATTTTTCCCCCACGCAACAGGCGGCAATGAAGAATTTTTTAGCATTTCTCTTTGATCGTCATCCTGAAAGTTTATTTTTATTGAAGGGATATGCCGGAACGGGGAAAACTTCTTTGGTGGCGGCCATCGTGAATACATTACTGCAATTTGAACAGCAGGTTGTTTTATTGGCTCCGACGGGGAGAGCGGCGAAAGTGTTTTCCGGTTATTCTCATCAGCCTGCTTTTACGATACACAAAAAGATTTACCGGCAGAAAAATGCACGGGAGGGAGTCGGGATATTCAACTTGGGATTTAACGGGAATGCTAATACACTTTTTTTCGTGGATGAGGCATCTATGATTTCAATGGGTTCTCAGGATTCGAATTTTGGGACGGGGTCTTTGCTGGATGATCTGATTGAGTTCGTGTATAACGGGCGTAATAACCGCTTGGTGTTAATTGGGGATACGGCCCAGTTGCCTCCGATTGGCGTGGATGTCAGCCCGGCCTTGGAGGCTGATTTTTTACAGGTAAGTTACGGGATGGAGATATATGAGGCAAACTTGACCGATATCATGCGACAGTCCGAGCAGTCCGGAATTTTGTACAATGCTACTCGGGTACGGGAAATGATCGGGGCGGGATCTTTTGCCAAACTTTTGCTTCGGGTAGCGGGTTTTCCGGATATTGTACGGGTAAGCGGGGGAGAACTATTGGAAGAGTTGGATCAATGTTATAGCTCTTTTGGGATGGACGAAACGATGGTGATTTGTCGGTCGAATAAACGGGCCAATCGTTTTAATGAGGGGATACGGGCCAGAATCCTTTACCGGGAAGATGCTTTTAGTAGTGGAGATAAGGTCATGATTGTGAAGAATAATTACTTCTGGGGAGCGGAATATGACAAGGTGGATTTTATTGCGAACGGGGATATTGCCACTGTGGAGAAGGTTGGGAAATATAAGGATTTATACGGATTCCATTTTGTCAACACTCGTCTAAGTATTTACGGTTACGAGGAAGAGATCACGGCATGGGTTATGTTGGATACCTTGACCACAGAACAACCTGCATTGAGTTATGAAGATTACCGGCGGTTGTACATGGCTGTGGAGGAAGATTATATGGATGTAGCTTCCAAGCAGAAGCGATTCAAAAAGATTCAAGAGAACGAATACTATAATGCTCTGCAAATTAAATTTGCCTATGCTGTTACGTGTCATAAAGCCCAGGGAGGACAATGGGATGCGGTATTTATTGATCCGGGCTGGCAGGGAGAAGATTCACATGATGATGAATATTGGCGTTGGCTATACACGGCATTTACTCGGGCACGTAAAAAACTATATCTGATTAATTTCAAGGATGAAATGATAGAGGCTTTGGAAGATTGAACTTCCTCCGCCAGCTTTGCCGCCGGAGGAAGTTCTTAGGCAAGAACATTTATCTTCCTGATAAATTACTGGATTTTTAGATATTCAATGATCGCGTCAATCCGAGCATTGGCTTCTTGTTGTGCCCGTTCGTAATCATTTATGTCTTTCATCTGAGTTCGAGCTTCAAAGTAGAATTTAATCTTCGGTTCAGTACCGGAAGGACGAACCGAAATCTTACTGCCGTCAGCTAGGAAGAATTGTAATACATCGCTTTTCGTTTCGAAATCAAGGTGCGTTTTTTCTCCTGTTTGCAGGTTGGTTGCTTCCAGGGAAAGGTAGTCTTTTTTCAGTACAACCGGGCTGTGATTGATTTCTTTCGGCGTGTTGTGACGGAACTCTTCCATCATGGCTTTGATCTCCTGCGCCCCGCTTAAACCTTTACGTACGATGTAAATCATTCTTTCTTGCGAGAATCCGTATTTGGCATAAATTTCCTTGAGGAAGGAGTACAGTGTTTTATTTTGCATCTTTACCCAAGCGGCGATTTCGGCCATTAATGATGTGGCAGAAACCCCGTCTTTGTCCCGGGTAAATGCTCCCGGCATGTAGCCAAAGGATTCTTCCCCGCCGCCGATGAATTTCTCACCGCCTTCTTTGCGAATAATATCGGCAATCCACTTGAATCCGGTGTACACGTCATAACAGATGATATGATTTTTTTCTGCGATGTCTTTAATCAACTCGGTCGTGACTATGGTTTTAACCGTGTATTCACCACCTTTAAGTTGGTTCAGTTCTTTTTTTCTGCGGATGATGTATTCCGTGAAAATAATATTGGTTTGGTTTCCATTCAATAATGTCCATTCTCCCGCGTCATTTTTTACGGCGATGCCGATACGGTCCCCATCCGGGTCACAAGCCATGGCCAGATCAGCATCGATTTTGCGAGCTAGATCCAAGGCCATTTTGAATGCTGCCGGTTCTTCCGGGTTAGCGGATGCCACGGTCGGGAAATCTCCATTCGGAATGCTTTGTTCCGGTACCGTGTGAATATTCGTGAATCCCCAGTTACGCAAAGAGGCAGGAACAAGCTCGTAGGTAGTTCCGTGTAGTGGGGTAAAGACGATTCTCAAGTCGTGTTCTTTTTGTATGGCTTCCGGTGAAAGACTTAATGTTTTCACTTTATCCAAGTATTTTTTGTCAAAGTCTTTTCCTAAAATGGTGATCATTGCCGGTATACCCTTGAATTTAATATCCGAAACTTGCACCTTCTTTACTTCATTGATCACGTTTTTATCATGTGGGGGAACGAGTTGTGAGCCATCGTTCCAGTAGGCCTTGTAACCGTTGTACTCTTTCGGATTGTGAGAGGCGGTAAGAATGACACCTCCTTTACAGCCTAATTCTCGGATGGCAAATGACATTTCAGGCGTGGGGCGTAAGTCCTCAAACAGGTAAACGTGTATGCCGTTGGCTGAAAAAATATTGGCAGCTGTTTCTGAAAAGAGCCGGGAGTTATTACGGCAGTCATGACCGATACACACGGCTTTCTTTTCATTCGGGAACATCTTGTTGATGTAGTTTGAAAAACCTTGTGTAGCAGCACCTACCGTGTAGATGTTCATTCGGTTGGTTCCCACTCCCATGATTCCTCGTAAACCACCGGTTCCGAATTCCAAATCGTTGTAAAACGATTCGACTAATTCTGTCGTGTCCGTGTTTTCCAACATGCGTTTTGCTTCGGCACGTGTTTTTTCGTCATACGCCTTGTCCAGCCACTTTTCGGCTTTGGCTCTGGCTATTTTTATGATGTCATTATTTTCCATAAGTGATCATTATTATTTACCTTCTTGCAAAGTTAGGATTTTCCTAAATGAATAATATGGATTTTGGAATTAAATTGTTACGTTTCAGCGAAGAAATTTTGGGGGAATAAAAAAAGCCTCGTGTCAAACGAGGCTTTTTTATATAGCTAAAGCTTAAATTAAAATTTCTTCTCTTTAATTTTTGCTTTCTTTCCGGTAAGTTCACGGAAATAGAAGATTCTTGATCTACGAACAACACCTCTCTTGTTCACCTCGATTGCATGAATGTAAGGAGAATTGAAAGGGATGATTCGTTCTACTCCAACGTTACCGGACATTTTTCTAACCGTAAAGGTTTTGGTCGTTCCCGTACCCTTAATTTGGATAACAACACCTTTGAAAATCTGAATACGTTCTTTGTTTCCTTCTTTAATTTTGTAATGTACACTGATGGTGTCACCCGTGTTGAATGAAGGAATTTCAATAGCGTTTTCCTGAGCAAAAGCCTGTTCCGCAATTTTAATTAAGTCCATTGTCTTTATTTTAAAAAGTTTATTTATCGAACGCAGTATTACGACTTTTGTCTTTTATGTAAGAGACTACGTACGTTTCAAAATTGTGTGACAAAGGTAGAAAAATAAATATTCCGATGCAAACATCGGAATATTTATTTTGTAGTGTTTATTCTACCACCTCAAGTTTTTTACCTGTCTGTTCGATAATCATTCGGAGATACCATTCCGGTAAAGCAGGCTGTTCAACTTTCGGGTTTTTCTCTCCCGGGATTGCGGTTTTCACGTTGCCATCCATGAATTTGCAGAACAGGTAACCGTAGAAATCTCTCCACGTATCCACCAGATGATTTCCCGTGCGACAGGAGAAATCCGTGATAAATTTAATCGCTGATTCTTTGTCTTGAGCTAACATCTCTTTTGCTCCGGCATCGATCATTTGGACGAAATTCACGTATTGTTTCTCCAGTGCAACTTGTTTTGCACGAATTTCCGGGTGAATCAAGTTATAGCGTGTGTATGCGAAGTTCGTTACTTGGTTGAATACCCAGAAGGCTGCTTTATTAGTGAATTCCATCATGCTGCCGTTGCCAACTGCGAATGCGAAAGGCACTTCTGTGGCTGCTGAATACATTGGGAAATACACGGAACTGGCTGCATCATCAACTCCAAACCAAAGGATTCCTCCGATTTCATCAGGTAACCAACTTCTACATTGTGCTACAAATGTGAATCCGGTTTGTTGGGTTGCTGTTGCTCTTTCGTGAACATATTCTTTCCCGTCTACTTTGAAACTCATCGGACGCCATCTGTACGGACATTCGTACGGACCGGCTCCCATATCCTTGCTCATATCCAGTTCTGTTCCTTCCAAGTGATCACGCATGAAATCCATCACTTGCATCACGTCTACTTTCTCGCTGGGTTTAATCCATAACGGCATACGGTTGGTTGCGTAACCTTTACTATCACGTTGAATGTTTCTCCCTGTTGCGTAATCCCAGTATTGAGCCATGTCCGGGTTCACGGCATTAAAGAATGCCCAAACACGGATTTCACAGGCACGAGCCCCGCTGAAGTCAACCGGAGCGTAAGTATCAGAGAAACTGAAGTCTTTATTTTTCCCATCTTGAGGATAGAACCCTTTTTCTTTTGCGAAAGAGATTACGTCCTTGGAATACACGGTGGTGATATTGGGATCGTAAATCTTGTTCATTTTGTCGGAAGAGATAGAAGTTTTACCTTCTAGCGGGAAAGTCGTGATACGAGCTTGGTTTGCGTGGGCGGAAACATACCCGTCCGGAACCATGCGTGCTACCCAAACAGCTCCTTTTTCTCCTTCTCCTTTACCGATGATTTCGATTATCCATACTTCGTTCGGGTCAATGATAGAGATCGACTCTCCACTGCTTGCCCAACCGTATTTTTCAATCAAGTCGGTCATTACCACAATGGCCTCACGGGCATTTTTCGCACGTTGTAACGTGATATATATAGCGCTACCATAATCTATAATAGCTCCCGTTTGGGATTCCAGTTCTTTACGTCCCCCGAAAGTAGTTTCGGAAATAGCGAGCTGATGCTCGTTCATGTTTCCTACCACGTTGTACGTGTGGGCTACTTGCGGGATTTTACCCATAAATTTGCCGGTGTCCCACTCGTAAACATCGAGCATACTTCCGGCAGGCCAGTCTTGTGCGGGCCAGTGATACAATTCTCCGTATAAAACGTGGGAGTCGGCCGAATAAGTGACCATTGTCGACCCGTCTTTCGTTGCTCCTTTCGTGAATAAAAAGTTCGTGCAGGCCATCGTGTATGTGGTGCAGCAAACTAACGCTAGTGTAACCAGTAAATGTGCTTTTCTCATTTTTAGTTATTGGTTTATGATTATTTTGATAATTATCGAATTCTGTCAAAAGATTTGAGCAATTTGATATCTTTAAGTATTCCCTTTATGGCCAAGTAGGTAAAAATAATACAGATCACGGGCAATATAAGGCTGAATTTATAAAGAATCTCGGCATTCATTTTATTCGCAAATTGATTGATGTGATACCACATTAAGATAATGGCACCGATCAATAGGATGATTTCCACGATACATAAACGCAACTGGAGGAAACGTTTTTTGAATAGGAACACGTTCACCAAGGGAATCCCGATCGTGAAAATATTCATGATTAACAAGGCCCAGTAGTGGGCTTGTAGCACGCTGTTTTCTCCAATGAGAACTACGCCGTAAGTAAAAAAGTTATAGCTCGCATCATTCGGGATAAGCAATTGGGCGATTGGCACGTACAATGGAATCGTCATGATGATTGCTACCACGAGCAAGTAAATAGTTTGGATCCTTTGAATCATAATTAATAAGTGATTAACGTATGAGAGAATTTAATGTATATTCAATAAGTTTCTTCATGTGCGGTTTGTAATCGGCCGAGGCATCTCCGTTGGCCCGGTTGGCAATGATCAGGCAAATCGTGGTGGCCCGGTGTCCCATAAGGGCGGCTAGCCCGGCAATGGCGGCACTTTCCATCTCGTAATTAACAATTTTGTAATTCCCGAATCTGAAATGGGCAATCTCGTCGTTTACTGTCGGCATCTCGATTGGTAAACGAAGCTTTCGTCCTTGTGGCCCGTAGAATCCGTTTGCCGTCAATGTGACGCCTTTCACGGTAACGCCTTTCGTGTGTAATTTGTCCACTAGTTCGTTAGATGCTTTTACCGCATACGGGCGGGCAGCTAAGGGCGTCCAATGACATTCCTTGATAAAGGCCTCCTCGAAAGCGGCATCACATACCATTTCGTTATCCCGGTAGAAACGCAATACCCCGTCTAGGCCGAGGCTCATTTCCGAGATCACGAATGAATGTACGGGTACATCTGCCTGTACGGAACCGGAAGTCCCGATTCGTACTATATTTAATGTCTTCTTTTCTGCATTTATTTCTTTGGTGTGCAAGTTGATATTGACCAAAGCATCCAGTTCATTCATCACGATGTCGATGTTATCCGCACCAATTCCGGTAGAGATAACCGACAGGCGGTGTCCCTTGTAATATCCGGTGATGGTACAGAACTCCCGGTCGCTTTTCTTGATGTCTATTTTCTCGAAATACGAGGCAATCATTTCTACTCGGGAAGGGTCACCCACGAGGATCACTTGTTCTGCCAGATCTTCGGGATGAAGGTGGAGGTGAAAGATACTCCCGTCAGCGTTCGTGATTAATTCTGATGATTTTATTGGCTCCATATACTGTTTACTTTTTGAGCAACCAAATTTAGTAAAACAAATAATACCGGACAAATGTTTGGGGTTTTTTAATCCTGTCGCTCCGGCTGGCTTAAAAAGGTACAGGTTACAAGTTAAGTCTTCGACTTAAAATCTGTAACCTGAAACTTATAATCTATAACTTAAAAGTCCGGCCATTTTTGCCGGACTTTTATTTATTTTGCGTAATTTATAGCACGTGTTTCTCGAATTACCGTGACTTTCACCTGTCCGGGGTAGGTCATTTCATCCTGAATCTTTTTAGCGATTTCGTATGAAATTTTCTCTGCCTCCGTGTCAGATACCTTTTCACTACCAACGACTACCCGCAATTCGCGGCCTGCTTGGATGGCGTAAGTCTTGACCACTCCATTATAAGAAAGTGCAAGGTCTTCCATCTCTTTTAGTCGTTTGATATATGACTCAACTACTTCCCGTCTTGCACCCGGACGCGCGCCTGAGATGGCATCACAAGCCTGAACGATTGGGGCTATCATCGTTGTCATTTCAATCTCCTCGTGGTGAGCACCAATAGCGTTGCAAATATCCGGTTTTTCCTTGTATTTTTCAGCTAGGCGCATACCGAGGATTGCGTGCGGTAATTCCGGCTCGTCATCAGGCACTTTACCAATATCATGCAATAATCCGGCACGTTTTGCTTTCTTCACGTTCAAGCCCAATTCTGCGGCCATGATGGCACAGAGGTTGGCTGTTTCGCGAGCGTGTTGTAACAAGTTTTGCCCGTAAGAAGAACGGTATTTCATTTTGCCGACCAACCGGATTAATTCCGGGTGCAACCCGTGAATACCCAAGTCGATGGTGGTGCGTTTCCCGGTCTCGACGATCTCTTCCTCGATTTGTTTTTTTACCTTGTTTACTACTTCCTCGATCCGTGCCGGGTGAATACGTCCGTCAGTAACTAATTGGTGGAGTGAAAGGCGAGCGATTTCGCGTCTTACCGGGTCAAATCCGGAAAGTACAATTGCCTCCGGGGTGTCGTCCACGATGATTTCAACACCGGTGGCTGCTTCCAGCGCCCGGATGTTACGTCCTTCCCGTCCGATAATACGTCCCTTGATTTCATCCGAATCAATATGGAATATTGATACGGCATTTTCGGTAGCGGTTTCCGTGGCCACCCGTTGGATGGTTTTTACCACGATTTTTTTCGCCTCCATGTTTGCCGTCATTTTTGCCTCTTCCATAATCTCGTTCACGTATGACATAGCTTCGGTTTCAGCCTCGTCTTTCAAAGAACTGATGAGTTTTTCCTTTGCCTGATCGGCGGACATTCCGGAAATGGCTTCCAGTTGCTCGATCTGTTGTTTTTTGAATTTATCCAGTTCGGCGTGTTTTTTTTCCAGTAACTCTTTTTGGGCCTCCAGTGTCTCCTGTTGTGTCTCCGCGTCTTTAATCTTGCGTTGACATTCTTCCATTTTACGAGCCAATTCGGCGTCTTTTTGTTTTAGCTTGTTTTCTGCGAGAAGTATTTTGCTGTTGCGGGCATTCACTTGTTTCTCGTGTTCCGCCTTTATTTGCAGGAATTTCTCCTTTGCTTGCAAAATTTTGTCTTTTTTAATTACTTCCGCCTCTGCTTCCGCTTCTTTGATGATGTTTTTGCTCCTGTATTTCAAGGTCATATTGATTAGCAGGTATCCGAGAACGAATCCCACTATCAGAGCAATAACACCGGTAATTATTATTGTTATCATATTCGTAACTTGAATTTATAGTTATATAATATATTTTGGTGTTTTTTGTTTATACAAAAAACCCGCATCATTTCTTCTTTAAAAAACCCCTGTTAGACACGGGTAGAGCTGCCGTCAGATTCAAACTTCCACCGTCCCGAAGGAACCCCGAAGGGTTGAGGCCTGTCTTTGGCTAACTAAGCTTCACTCTAATTGGTTAAGTGTTGAGTTTTCCAGTTAAATACGAAATAATGCGGGTATATCTATTTCCTTTTCAAAGAACTCTTTCTTTTTTACTCTTTCACAACTTCGTCGAGCCTACTACTAATCTTCTTTACCTCGTCCAATATTGGCTCTACGTCGTTTCGCCTTTCAGCCTCCAGCATCTTTACCGTGAATTGTAACGCGGTAACAGCTAGAAAATCAACGGGATCAGCAGTTGCGTACTTTTCCCTATATTTTGCAATCTTACTATTAATCAGCTGGGCAGCTTTTCTGATCTCCTCTTCTTCCTCTCTCTCAATGGTCAGAACACAGGGTCTACCGGCTATATTTAGCGTAATAGTAAGTTTATCATTCATATTTAATTATTCAAAAGAGCAATACATTTATCAATCTCCCGCACAAGTTGACTTATTCTATTTTTGGCCTCGGAACTTCCTTCTCCGGTCGAGATAGCGGCAGCCACCTTCAATGTCTTGATTTCTTCATGTAATTTCATGTTCTCACTTTTCATCCGCTCAATTTGAATCCTGAGTTCTTTCATCTCTGAATTCATCTCTCTGTTTTTGTCTAGCGAGGATATATATAGTTTTATCAGTCGTTCAACTTTTGTGTTTAGCTCGTTAATAACGGCATCTTGTTTTGCTGTCATAACATAATCTTTACACCACAAAGATAGAATAATTTCTTTTAAATATCAATAGTGTTATTAATTTTGCAATGGATTTAATGTTTTTTTTATGACAAATAAAATAATGTGGAGAGGGATTGGAGCTTTGTTGTTGATGTTACTTCTTTTATCATCAAATGTTTGTGCACAAACTGACACCTTGCTTTACCCGTTGAAAAATGTTCCGCTATTGAGTGGGAATTTCGGAGAATTGAGGGCGACACACCTGCATACCGGGTTGGATTTTAAAACCGGAGGACGGGAAGGCCTACCGGTGATTTGCGTGAAAGACGGTGTCGTGGCACGTGTAAAGGTTTCTGCTACAGGGTACGGAAATGCCCTGTATCTGGAACACGAGGGGGGAATAACCACGGTGTATGGTCATTTGAGCCGTTTTGTACCCCGAATTGCGAAAGTCGTGAGAAATATACAATATAATAAGGAGTCATTCGAGGTGGATGAGAATATGTCGGGCTATGAACTCCGTTTTCGTGCGGGAGACACGATTGCCTATAGCGGGAATACCGGTTCTTCGGGTGGTCCTCATTTGCATTTTGAGGTGCGCGACACGAAGAGTGAACATGCTTTGAACCCCTTGCAGTTCCTTTCGGTGAAAGATCAGACTGGGCCAAACGTGCGGGGTGTTTACGTGTATTCGGTTTCGGACGAGGGAACCCGGACTCCTGTCCGCCGGGTGGAGGTGAAAAATACGGGTAACCGGGTATTCCGGGGAGGAAAGATCGGGGTGCCTGTCGGCATGGTCGGGATTGGGATACAATCTGATGACTACATGAAAGATTCTTGGAATAAATTGGGTGTGTATGATTTGAGCGTGAGTGCCAACGGGCAGGAGGTTTTTAAAATGACCATGAACGAGCTTTCTTTTGACCAGGCGTTTTTGGTTAACGAGTTGAAGGATTTTCATCATTACAGGGGAAACCGCTTGGTTTACTTGACTTTCGGGAATTATCAAGGGCAGTTGTTGCCCGTTCGTAATCAGAACGGGGGATTTATTTCGGTTGAGAAAGACAGTGTAGTGGATGTTGCGGTTGATTTATCGGATATTAATGGGAATTGTTCCAGAATCATGTTCCAGTTATGGGGTAAATCTCCCTTGCGGGAATTGGTATTGGCAGATGGGGAAAAATTATTGATGAATCACCAAAACGATAGCTTGAAAAAAGAAAAATATACTCTGTGGTTGGAGGCAGATGCTTTACCCTATCCGATCGTGTGCAAGCCGGAAGTGTCTTCCCGCTTGAGAGATAGTGTCGAGACGATTGAGGTATTTTCTACTGGGAAACAAATATACCCGTTGATGAAAAATGCCCGGTTGGTGGTTGACGGGAAGTTTCCAGGAAAGTCTGTGATTTGTTTGTTGGAGAAAAATAATCGTTTTTCTGCTTTGAAGACCCGATGGTCGGAAGAGGGGCTTGAGGCATTTCCCCGGGTGTTGGGTGAGTACACGGTTCGTCAGGACACGGTTTCCCCGGTTATTCTTTACATGGGGAAGGTCGGGCTGAAAATCCGATTCCGGATGGTTGACGACTTGTCGGGCATCTCTTCTTATCGGGTTGAGGTGAACGGGAAATGGTGTTTGTTCACGTATGATGCGAAAAATCGCCTGCTGGAAGGTAACATAAATGAACCCGTTTTCGTGAAAGGAAAAAACAGGCTTGTCTTGAAGGTGGAGGATGCCGTGAAAAATATTGCTACCTTTGAGACGGATATTTATAAAAAGTAAAAATAACAATGAATATAGAAGACGCAAAACAACTGGCAAAACAAGGCGATCGGGAAGGAGCAATTGCCATGCTCCGGCAAATGTTAGAACAGAATGAAGGAGAACGGGAACTCGTGCTGTTGGAGCTGGGTGTGGTGTATAACGCCATGGGGGAGACAATGCAAGCGATAAACCATCTGAATGAGGTGATGCGTATAAATCCCGAAAATATAAAAGCGAAAGCTTATCTGGATATGATCAATGGGATACTTGATTATTATTGTAAGGACTTGTTGAATCCTTGATGTACCACCGTAATTCTCTTGAAATACTGAAGTAATAATCTGGCGTGAGTCTTTCATCAAGCTCTTCGTTCCGTTGTTCGCTTATGGGGAATGGGCTATGAAAGGGCGATGGAAGGGAGCTAAAAGAGCAGAAGGAGATTATTACTTTGGTAAAAGTCTGGTGTAGTACTAGCTTTAAGCTATGTCAATCTATTATTCTCTTGGTTGTTTACTGGTAGTTCATTTAAACCACGGAGCATTCATCCTGCATTCTTCTAGCATTTATCTTCGATAAAATTGATTTTTGATACGATTGTATTTGTAATTTGAGTGTGTGGTGTAGTATATTAGCTATCTGGAAAAATAGACTTGTTGGGCAGGTAAGGAGGGCGAAGTCAATGAGAAGGGGGATGACAGCGGCGAGCGAGCCCCCCCCCTTTTTTTTCATTTAAGCTCCTTTCTAAATCTTTGTTTTGGCGATGTGCTTCTCTGCTGGTAAAAATGCACAGGGGTTTTAAGTTTGGATACTTAACGGCGAGAGAATCTGTTAACTCCTTCTCGTTTGTATTCAGAACACTAAAAACGAAATTTTATTTTTATATCTCGATTAATTGATTTACCTTTGCGACCAGTTTTCGAATTTTTTAATATGAACTTCAATCCGCTTGAAAGGGGGTGGTCAATTATTTTTGAGATAGTACAAAATATACATATATTTAATTAGAAAGCAGCACATAATGGTGTTGCAGAATTTTTTTATTATAAAATTAAGTATTCATTTTTTAAAATTGTAAATCATGATAATTGTACCATTAAAAGAAGGCGAAAATATCGAGAGAGCACTGAAAAAATTCAAAAGAAAATTCGAAAAGACCGGCGTGATTAAAGAACTGAGAGATCGTCAGGCTTTCACCAAACCGTCTATTAGAAATAGAATGGCCCGGATGAAGGCTGCCTATCGTCAATCTTTGCAACAAGCGGAAGAATAAATCGATCACTTTCTTTGTTTTTCCAAACAAAAAAACGTAACTTGCTTACGTTATTAAAATAGTAGAAATGATACAGATAGAATTGTTCTTGAAATATTTGAGTAGCGTGAAACGTTACTCGGAAAATACGATCATTGCGTATAAGGCGGATTTGTATCAGTTCTACGAATTTTGTGGTTTGGAAAGGAATAATGAGGATTTTTCTCGAGTGACGACCAAGCTCGTTAGAGAATGGGTCGTGGCAGAGATGAGGGGAGATCTGAGGGTGAACGGTGCCAGAGGGAAGTTAAGTGCCGCTTCCGGTAAACGTAAGTTGAGCAGTATAAAGGCGTTTTTCCGTTTCCTTGTAAAAGAGAAAGTGATAGAGGTGAACCCCGCCGAGAATATTAGCGGACCGAAATTGCCGAAACGATTACCGGTTTTCGTGAGGGAAGAGGAGATGGAATGTACGTTGGATGATGCGGAGAAAAAGAAAGGTTTTTCCGGATTGAGAGATTTCTTGATCTTGTTGATGGCTTATGATACAGGGATGAGGCGTTCTGAAATTATTGGATTAAAGGTGGGGAATGTTGATCTTTCGCGGCGTTGTATTCGTGTTTTCGGGAAAGGTGGAAAATGGCGAGAAATCCCGATCGTGACCGAGTTGATGCAGGACATCGAATGTTATTTGGATGCCCGGAGTCGCGTGGTGGAAGGGGAGCATGATATGTTTTTCGTGACCGATAAGGGAAAGCCGCTTTACGCTAATTTTGTTTATCGTTTGGTGACGAAAGAACTGGAATCACATACTTCTTTAGCAAAACGCAGCCCGCACGTGTTGCGACATTCTTTTGCCACGCATCTGTTGGATAACGGTGCGCCGATTCAGGGAATTAAAGAATTGCTGGGGCATTCCAGTCTGGCAGCAACCCAAGTGTACACTCACAACTCTGTGGAGAAGATGTTGAAGATTTTTAAACAAGCTCACCCGCGAGCATAAATTATAGGAGGAAACGATATGGACATTAGAATTAATCCTGTAGGTTTTTCAGTAAATCCAGTGTTGGAGGAGTTCATTAATAAGAAATTCTCGAAATTGGAGAAGTATCACGACGGAATTATGAGTATAGATGTGACGTTGAAGTTGGAAAAAGACGATCATCTGGAAAATAAGTTGACTGAGGTGCATGTTGACGTCAAAGGGCAAGACGTGTTCGCTAAAAAGAATGCGAAAACTTTTGAAGAAACAGTGGACGAGTTGTACGATGTATTAAAGAGGCAACTTGTTAAAGCGAAAGAAAAAAGAGAAAATTAAGAAAAATGATCTCATTTATTGTGAGATATGATTTTTAATTTGTACATTTGCAAGCCAAATTAAATGGGTTTTCTCGCACTTGTCTGGGTAATTTTCAGGTAAACAGCGAGTTACTTGCATGAAATTGAGTTATTGAGATAAATTGTTTAATAATAAAAATTGTTTTAGAGTTATGGCTAAAGAACATTTTGACAGGTCCAAACCACACGTAAATATTGGTACTATCGGTCACGTTGACCACGGTAAAACTACTTTGACGGCTGCTATCACTACGGTATTGGCAAAAAAAGGTCTTTCTGAATTACGTTCATTCGATTCTATCGATAACGCTCCGGAAGAAAAAGAGAGAGGTATCACCATTAACACTTCTCACGTTGAATACCAGACTGCAAATCGTCACTATGCACACGTTGACTGTCCGGGACACGCCGACTATGTAAAGAACATGGTAACTGGTGCTGCTCAGATGGACGGTGCTATCTTAGTTTGTGCCGCTACTGATGGTCCGATGCCTCAGACTCGTGAGCACATCCTTTTGGCTCGTCAGGTAAACGTTCCGAGAATCGTTGTATTCTTGAACAAAGTGGATATGGTGGACGACCCGGAAATGTTGGAGTTGGTTGAGATGGAAGTTCGTGAGTTGTTGTCATTCTATCAATATGATGGAGATAATACTCCGGTTATCTTAGGTTCAGCTCTTGGAGCATTGAACGGAGAGGCAAAATGGGAAGAAAAAGTAATGGAATTGATGGATGCAGTTGATAACTGGATTGAGTTACCGACTCGTGCCGTTGATAAACCATTCTTGATGCCTGTTGAGGACGTATTCTCTATCACTGGCCGTGGTACTGTTGCTACCGGTCGTATTGAAACTGGTATCGTTCACACGAGTGATGAGTTGGAAATTATCGGTTTGGGTGCAGATGGAAAGAAAACTGTATGTACCGGAGTTGAAATGTTCCGTAAGATTCTTGACGAAGGTCAGGCTGGTGATAACGTTGGTTTGTTACTTCGTGGTATCGATAAAGATGAGATCAAACGTGGTATGGTATTGGCAAAACCGGGTTCTGTTAAACCGCACGATAAATTCAAAGCTGAGGTTTATATTTTGAAGAAAGAAGAAGGTGGTCGTCACACTCCGTTCCACAACAGATACAGACCTCAATTCTATATCCGTACCTTGGATGTTACTGGTGAAATCACTCTTCCGGAAGGACGTGAGATGGTAATGCCTGGTGATAACTTGACGATCACCGTTGAGTTGATCACTCCGGTAGCTTGTAACGTAGGTTTGCGTTTCGCTATCCGTGAAGGTGGTAGAACCGTAGGTGCTGGTCAGATCACTGAGATCTTAGACTAATACAATTTTAGATTTAATGATTTTAAATTGTAGATTCGCAATTTAAAATTTAAAATAATGAGCCGACTTCGGTCGGCTCACACACGGGAGTGGCTCAGTTGGTAGAGCATCGGTCTCCAAAACCGAGGGTCGGGAGTTCGAACCTCTCCTCCCGTGCAAATTAAATATAGAACAAATGAAGATTAAAAGTTATATATCAGATGTTTATAACGAGCTGGTGAATAAAGTAACTTGGCCTACGTGGTCTGAGCTCCAGAGTAGTGCAACGATCGTGATGATTGCTTCCGTTATCATAGCGTTGTGCATTTTTGCAATGGATTTTTCGTTCAGGCATATCGTGACCGGTATATATAATTTGTTTTACTAAAAATCTTGGAGGTCTAACATGGCTGAAATGAAAAAGAGATGGTATGTGCTTCGGACCATTGGAGGAAAAGAGAAGAAGGTAAAGGAGTACATCGAGAACGAAATCGCCAGTTTAGGGCTTCAGGATTACGTTTCACAGGTTTTAGTGCCTGCAGAGAAGGTGTATCAAGTGCGTAACGGGAAAAAGTATAGCAGTGAGCGAAACCTTTATCCGGGGTACGTGCTGATAGAGGCCGCACTCGTTGGAGAAATCCCCCACATACTTCGTGACATCACGAATGTGATCGGCTTCCTGGGGGAAACCAAAGGAGGAGACCCCGTGCCGATGCGACAAGCTGAGGTGAACCGGATCTTGGGTACTGTTGATGAACTTGCGGAACAACCAGAAGAAATAAGTATCCCTTATTTCGTTGGCGAGTCGGTTAAAGTGACTGACGGACCGTTTAATGGTTTTACCGGCGTGATAGAGGAGGTGAATTCGGACAAGAAACGATTGAAAGTAATTGTCAAGATTTTCGGACGGAAAACGCCCCTCGAATTAAGTTTCATGCAGGTAGAAAAAGAATAACAATTATTTGATTAAAAACAATCATGGCAAAACAAGTTGAAGCTATTATCAAGCTGCAAATTAAAGCCGGAGCTGCTAATCCTTCGCCTCCAGTAGGACCGGCGTTAGGTTCTAAGGGAGTCAATATCATGGACTTCTGTAAGCAATTTAACGCTAGAACTCAAGAGCAGGCAGGAAAGATCATCCCGGTAATTATACAGGTGTATGGTGATAAATCGTTTGATTTTATTACAAAACAACCTCCTGTTGCTATTCAACTTTTGGAAGTTGCTAAAATCAAATCCGGTTCCGCAGAGCCCAATCGTAAGAAAGTGGCTTCTATCACTTGGGATCAAGTGAGAGCAATCGCTACGGACAAGATGAAAGATTTGAACGCTTTTGAAATCGAGAAAGCAATGAGTATGGTAGCTGGTACCGCCAGAAGTATGGGTATAACCGTAACCGGTGACAGACCTTTTTAATGAACTTGTAACACTTCAAACGTAATGAGTAAACTGACAAAAAATAAGAAGTTAGCTTTAGCGAAGATCGAAGGTGGAAAAGTATATTCTATCGACGAGGCCGCACAGCTTGTGAAGGAAATCACTTTCACGAAGTTTGATGCGTCAGTTGACATGGACGTTCGACTGGGTGTAGACCCGCGTAAAGCCAATCAAATGGTACGCGGTGTATGTACTTTACCTCATGGAACCGGTAAACAAGTAAGAGTTTTGGTTTTGTGTACGCCTGACAAGGTGGAAGAAGCTAAGGCTGCCGGAGCCGATTACGTTGGATTAGATGAATATATCGAGAAATTGAAAGGCGGTTGGACCGACATCGATATTATCATCACGATGCCTTCTGTAATGGGTAAAGTAGGTGCTCTTGGTAGAATTTTGGGTCCTCGTGGATTGATGCCAAACCCGAAGAGTGGTACTGTAACCCCGGAAATCGGGAAAGCAGTAACCGAGGTGAAGGCTGGTAAGATCGACTTTAAAGTTGACAAATTCGGTATTATTCACGCTTCTATTGGTAAAGTTACATTCGAGCCGAACAAGATTATGGAGAACGCTAGAGAATTCTTGAACGTGATCAATAAATTGAAACCGGCTGCCGCTAAAGGTACTTATATCAAGAGCGTGTATCTGTCAAGTACGATGAGTCCCGGTATTCAAGTAGACCAAAAGACTTTACTTGATTAATGTAGTAATCTAAAAAGGACTTCAGTAGTATGAAAAAAGAAGATAAAAAAGTCGTAATAGAAACCTTGACGGAGCAAGTGAATTCTTACAAGCACTTGTATGTTAGTGACATTTCCGGTCTTGACGCTGTGGACACTCAGGCTTTGCGTCGGGCTTGCTTTGATGCTAACATCAAATTGGTGCAAGTGAAGAACACTTTGTTGAAAAAGGCTTTGGAAAACGCTACCAACAATTACGAGGAGATTTTCTCCGTATTGAAAGGTGATAGCGCTATCATGTTGTGCGACACCGGAAACGGTCCTGCAAAACTGATTAAAGAATTCCGTAAGACCAAAGACAAACCGGTATTCAAGGCTGCATTCGTAGAAGAATGCGCTTATGTAGGCGAGGATCAGCTTGAATCGTTGATCAGTATCAAGTCTAAGGAGGAGTTGATTGCAGACATTATCGCAATGTTGCAGGCACCGATGCAGAATGTTATTTCCGCATTACAATCCGGACAAAATACCATCGCTGGTGTTGTTAAGACACTTTCTGAAAAAGAATAATTTTTATAGTTTAGTAAACAAACAATTTTAAATAGTATAGAAATGGCAGATTTGAAAAAACTTGCAGAAGAGCTAGTAAACCTTACCGTAAAAGACGTAAAAGAATTAGCTGACATTTTAAAAGAAGAGTACGGAATCGAACCTGCAGCTGCTGCTGTAGCTGTTGCTGCTCCTGCAGCTGGTGGTGCTGCTGCCGCTGAAGCAGAGCAAACTGAATTCGATGTAATTCTTAAATCAGCTGGTGCTGCTAAATTAGCTGTTGTTAAGTTAGTGAAAGAATTGACCGGTCTTGGATTGAAAGAGGCTAAAGAAGTAGTTGACAAGGCTCCGGCTCCATTGAAAGAAAAAGTTTCTAAAGAAGAGGCTAACTCATTGAAGACTCAATTAGAAGAAGCAGGAGCTGAAGTTGAACTTAAATAAAATAAAACCGGTTGGTTTTTCCAGGTTTAGAGTCTCATGTGGACTCTAAACCATTTTGTTGTTATGATTGTTTAGGTTCAAAAAAAATAATAGATGTCTTCATATAATTCAAACAATAGAATAAGCTTTGCATCGATAAAGAATCAGCTGGAATACCCTGATTTTCTTGAAGTGCAATTAAAGTCTTTCAAGGACTTTTTTCAATTAGGTACCACACCTGAGAACAGAAAGAATGAAGGCCTTTACACGGTTTTCAAGGAGAATTTTCCTATTACTGATACTCGGAACAACTTTGTTTTAGAATTTTTGGACTATTTTATAGATCCGCCTCGCTATACTATCGAGGAGTGTTTGGGTCAAGGATTGACTTATGGCGCCCCCTTGAAGGCGAAACTAAAGTTGTACTGTACAGATCCGGAACATGAAGATTTTGATACCGTTATCGAGGATGTATATTTAGGAAATGTTCCTTACATGACCCCGAAAGGTACTTTCGTGATCAATGGAGCAGAGCGAGTGGTCGTTTCTCAGTTACACAGGTCTCCCGGTGTTTTCTTCGGGCAGAGTATTCATGCGAATGGTACGAAGCTTTATTCCGCTAGAATTATTCCGTTCAAGGGTTCCTGGATCGAGTTTGCCACGGACATCAATAACGTGATGTACGCATATATCGACCGGAAAAAGAAATTACCGGTAACCACTCTTTTACGAGCTATCGGTTTCGAAACGGATAAGGATATTCTTGAAATATTCGGTCTGGCTGATGAAGTAAATGTTTCCCGTACGGGGTTGAAGAAAGTCGTTGGCAGACGGTTGGCTGCTCGTGTTTTGAAATCTTGGATTGAAGATTTCGTTGATGAAGATACCGGTGAAGTTGTTTCTATCGAGCGTAACGAGATTATCGTTGATCGTGAAACAGTGCTGGAGCCTGAGCATATTGATGCGATTGTTGAGTCAGGTGCGAAGACGATCCTTCTTCACAAGGAGATGCAAAATTTGGCGGATTATGCCATTATATATAACACGTTACAAAAAGACCCGTGTAACTCGGAGAAAGAGGCCGTGTTGCATATCTACAGGCAGTTGCGTAGTTCGGAGCCACCTGATGAAGCTACTGCTCGCGATGTGATCGACAAGTTGTTCTTCTCTGATAAACGTTATGATTTGGGTGACGTGGGACGTTACAAGTTAAACAAAAAATTGGGACTTGCAACAGATCCGGATATCCGTGTCTTGACGAAGGAGGATATTATCGAGATCATCAAATATTTGATTCGTTTATTAAACGCCAAGACTGACGTGGACGATATTGACCACTTGAGCAATCGTCGTGTACGTACTGTAGGCGAACAATTATATAATCAATTCGGCGTGGGATTGGCCCGTATGGCCCGTACGATTCGTGAAAGAATGAACGTGCGAGACAACGAGGTATTCACCCCGGTTGATTTGATCAACTCGAAGATTTTGTCTTCCGTGATCAACTCGTTCTTCGGAACGAATGCATTATCTCAGTTTATGGATCAGACGAATCCATTAGCCGAGATTACTCACAAGAGACGTATGTCTGCCTTGGGACCCGGTGGTCTTTCCAGAGATCGTGCAGGATTCGAGGTGCGTGACGTACATTATACTCACTATGGTCGTTTGTGTCCGATCGAAACGCCTGAGGGACCGAATATCGGTTTGATTTCTTCTCTCTGCGTGTACGCTAAGATCAACGATTTAGGATTTATCGAGACTCCTTACCGTAAGGTGAATAATGGTGTTGTGGACCTTTCAGAGGAAGGCGTGCGTTACTATTCTGCCGAGGAAGAGGAGGAATTGGTAATTGCTCAGGCAAATTCTGCTATTGATGAAGATGGCAAGTTTACAAATAAATGGGTAAAAGCCAGAAAGGATGCGGATTTCCCGTTAGCTGCAGGAGAGGATGTCGATTTGATCGATGTTGCCCCGAACCAGATTGCTTCAATTGCAGCTTCTTTGATTCCGTTCTTGGAGCATGATGATGCTAACCGTGCATTGATGGGATCGAACATGATGCGTCAGGCAGTTCCGATTATCTCCCCGCAATCTCCGATCGTGGGAACTGGTTTGGAAGCCAATTTGATCAAGGATTCTAGAACGCAAGTTGTTGCTGAGGGACCGGGAGTGATCGCTTTTGTTGACGGACGCAAAATTGTTGTTAAATATGACCGTACGGAAGAAGAGGCTTTTGTAAGCTTTGAACCCGATACGAAAGAATATTACCTGCCGAAATACCAACGTACAAACCAGAGTACGACGATCACGCTAAAACCGATCGTGAGAAAAGGTCAACGTGTGGAAGAAGGTCAGATATTGACGGAAGGATACTCTTCAGAAAAGGGAGAATTGGCACTTGGACGGAACTTGAAAGTGGCATTTATGCCGTGGAAAGGATACAACTACGAGGATGCTATCGTGATCTCCGAGAATATCGTGCGGAATGATGTCTTTACATCTGTTCACGTGGACGAGTATTCTCTGGAAGTTCGTGAAACGAAACGTGGATTGGAAGAGTTGACGGCTGATATTCCGAACGTAAGTGAGGAGGCCACGAAAGATTTGGATGAAAACGGAATCATTCGCGTAGGGGCTCGTGTTCAACCGGGAGATATCTTGATTGGTAAGATTACCCCGAAAGGAGAGTCTGATCCGAGTCCGGAGGAAAAATTGCTGAGAGCAATCTTCGGTGATAAAGCCGGTGATGTGAAAGATGCTTCATTGAAAGCTTCTCCTTCGTTGAAAGGTGTTATTATTGATAAGAAGTTGTTCCAGCGTACGGTAAGTGATCGGAAAACGAAAGCTGCCGGCAAGAATCTTTTGGCTGAACTGGATGAACAATTCCAACGTAAAGTCGGGGATTTGACTACTTTATTGATCGACAAATTATTCGAGTTGGTAAATGGTAAGACTTCACAAGGCGTGAAGAATTACTTGAACGAGGATATTGTTCCGAAGGGCGTGAAGTTCTCTTACAAGATGTTGCAGAACATGGACTTCTTGCAGATCAACCCGAACAAATGGACGACCGATAAGCAGAGAAACGATATGATTCGTGACTTGTTGCATAACTATATCATCAAGTACAAGGAGATCGAAGGTCAGATTAAACGTAAGAAGTATAACGCTACCGTTGGTGACGAACTTCCTTCCGGAATTATCAAGATGGCTAAGGTTTACGTGGCTAAGAAACGTAAATTGCAAATCGGTGATAAGATGGCAGGACGTCACGGTAATAAGGGTATTGTATCCCGCGTGGTAAGGGTAGAGGATATGCCGTTCTTGTCTGATGGAACTCCGGTTGATATTTGTTTGAACCCGCTGGGTGTGCCTTCCCGTATGAACTTGGGACAGGTGTTTGAAACCGTGTTGGGTTGGGCCGGAAAGAATTTAGGATTGAAGTTTGCAACTCCTATTTTCGATGGTGCCTCTTTGGACGATATCAACAAATACACGGACGAGGCAGGTGTGCCTAGATTCGGGACCACCTATCTGTATGACGGTGGAACGGGAGAACGTTTCGACCAGCCGGCAACCGTGGGTGTGATCTATATGTTGAAATTGGGACACATGGTTGATGACAAGATGCATGCTCGTTCTATCGGACCCTATTCGTTGATCACGCAGCAACCTCTTGGAGGTAAAGCTCAGTTCGGAGGTCAGCGTTTCGGAGAGATGGAGGTTTGGGCTCTAGAGGCTTTCGGAGCATCACACATCTTACAGGAAATCTTGACCGTGAAGTCTGATGACGTGATGGGTAGAACCAAAACTTACGAGCATATCGTGAAAGGTGAACCTCTTCCGACACCCGGAATTCCGGAATCATTCAACGTATTGTTGCATGAACTTCGCGGGTTGGGATTGAGCGTTAATTTAATATAATTGTTGATTTATGATTTTAGATTTACATGGATTGTAAATCTAAAATCTAAAATCTAAAATCTAAAATATGGCCTTCAGAAAAGACAATAAAGTAAAAAATTTTACTAAGATCGCTATTGGATTGGCTTCCCCGGAAGAAATTCTGGAACGGTCCAGTGGTGCTGTATTAAAACCGGAGACGATTAACTATCGTACTTACAAACCCGAACGCGACGGTTTGTTCTGCGAACGAATCTTCGGTCCGGTGAAGGATTACGAATGTCATTGCGGTAAATATAAACGTATCCGTTACAAGGGTATCGTTTGTGACCGTTGTGGTGTTGAGGTTACGGAGAAGAAGGTTAGACGTGAGCGTATGGGACATATCCAGTTGGTGGTTCCGGTGGCTCATATCTGGTATTTCAAGTCGTTGCCAAATAAAATCGGTTACTTGTTAGGGTTACCTTCCAAGAAACTGGATACCGTTATTTACTACGAGAGATACGTGGTGGTGAACCCGGGTATCATGGGGGATTCCGGTATCAAAACGATGGATTTCCTGACGGAAGAGGAGTATTTGGATATTCTGGATAAGCTTCCGACAGATAATCAATATCTGGATGATGATGATCCAAACAAGTTTATTGCCAAGATGGGGGCGGAAGCTATTTCCATGTTGTTGGAACGTCTGAATTTGGATGATCTTTCATACGATTTAAGAAATAAAGCTAACACGGAGACCTCTCAACAGAGAAAGAATGAGGCTTTGAAGCGTCTTCAGGTAGTAGAGGCTTTCCGCGAAAGTAAAGAAATTAATAAACCGGAATGGATGATCGTGAAGGTGTTGTCTGTAATACCGCCCGAGTTGCGTCCGTTGGTTCCGTTGGACGGAGGTCGTTTTGCTACTTCCGATTTGAACGATTTGTACAGACGGGTGATTATCCGTAATAATCGTTTGAAGAGATTGATCGAGATTAAGGCTCCGGATGTAATCTTGCGTAATGAAAAACGTATGTTACAAGAGGCCGTAGATTCATTATTTGATAACTCTCGTAAATCCAATGCGGTTAAGATTGAAAATAACAGACCGTTAAAGTCTCTTTCCGACAGTTTGAAAGGTAAACAAGGGCGTTTCCGTCAGAACTTGTTGGGTAAGCGTGTTGACTACTCTGCACGTTCGGTAATCGTTGTAGGTCCGGACTTGAAGATGCACGAGTGTGGTCTTCCGAAAGATATGGCGGCTGAATTGTATATGCCGTTTATTATCCGTAAGCTGATCGAGCGTGGTATCGTGAAGACGGTGAAGAGTGCCAAGAAGATCGTGGATCGTCGTGATCCGATCGTTTGGGATATTCTTGAAAACGTGTTGAAAGGTCACCCGGTATTGTTAAACCGAGCCCCGACCCTGCACCGATTGGGTATTCAGGCATTCCAACCGAAATTGATCGAGGGTAAAGCAATCCGTTTGCACCCATTGGCTTGTACCGGATTCAACGCCGACTTCGACGGTGACCAGATGGCTGTACACTTACCATTAGGTAATGAGGCTGTGCTGGAAGCTCAGATTTTAATGTTGTGTTCTCATAACATTTTGAATCCGGCTAATGGTGCGCCTATCACGGTGCCTTCTCAGGATATGGTACTCGGTTTATACTATATCACGAAACCGAGAAAGGGCGTGAAGGGTGAAGGATTGAAGTTCTATTCTCCGGAGGAAGTGATTATCGCTTTCAACGAGAGAGCTGTAGACTTGCATGCTGAAATCGAGGTGAAGATTGATAACGTGGACAAGGACGGTCAACCGATCAGACATATGATCAAAACGACGGTTGGTCGTGTGATTTTGAACCAGTTCACCCCGAAAAACTATCCTTATATCAATACGTTGATTACGAAAAAAGCGTTGCGTGACATTATCGGTGACGTGTTCAAACGTTGCGGTGTGGACGTGACGGCTAAATTCTTGGATGATATTAAGGATTTGGGGTATCGTAAAGCATTTGAGGGTGGTTTGTCTTTCAACTTGGGAGACGTTATTGTTCCGGAGAACAAACAAGATTTGTTACAAGAAGGATACGATCAGGTTGAAGAGGTAATGGCGAACTATAACATGGGATTCATTACCAATAATGAAAGATATAACCAGATTATTGATATTTGGACACACGTGAATGCGAACCTGACCGCCACGTTGATGAAACAATTGGCAGCGGACGACCAAGGATTCAATTCTATCTATATGATGCTGGATTCCGGAGCCCGTGGATCTCGTGAGCAGATTCGTCAGTTGGGAGGTATGCGTGGATTGATGGCAAAACCGCAGAAATCAGGTGCTACAGGGGGACAGATTATCGAGAACCCGATTTTGGCAAACTTTAAAGAGGGACTTTCGGTGTTGGAGTACTTTATTTCGACTCACGGTGCTCGTAAAGGTTTGGCCGATACCGCATTGAAGACTGCCGACGCCGGATATTTGACTCGTCGTTTGGTTGACGTGGCTAACGATATCACGATTACCGAGGAAGATTGCGGTACGTTGAGAGGTATTACCATTTCGGCAATCAAGAATAACGAGGAGATCGTGTCTTCTTTGTCAGAGAGAATTTTAGGACGTGTTTCCGTGCATGATATTTATCATCCGAATACGGGTGAATTGATCGTGTCTTCCGGAGATGAGATCACGGAGGTGGTTGCCGATATTATCGAGAACTCCCCGATCGAGCGTGTTGAAGTTCGTTCTGTATTGACTTGTGAGGCAAAGAAGGGTGTTTGTGCTAAATGTTACGGACGTAATTTGGCTACCAGCCGCATGGTGGAGAAGGGCGAGGCTGTTGGGGTTATTGCAGCGCAGTCTATCGGTGAGCCGGGTACTCAGTTGACATTGAGAACCTTCCACGTGGGAGGTACCGCAGGAAATATTTCCAGCGAGAACTCGTTGAAAGCTAAGTATGATGGTTACGTTGAGTATGAAGAATTGCGTTCTGTCGAGTACACGCAAGATAACGGAACGACCTGTGACGTGGTTGTTGGACGTTTGACAGAGTTGCGTATATTGGATAAGAACACGAATATTATATTGATTTCTCATGCTATCCCTTACGGTGCTAAGTTGTTCGTGAAGGATGGACAGGAGATTAGCAAGGGTGAATTGCTTTGCGAATGGGACCCGTTCAATGCTTTGATCATTACCGAATTCTCCGGTACGGTTGGGTTGGAAAACTTGATTGAGGGTGAAACCTATAAGGAAGAATCCGATGAAACCACCGGATTTAGGGAGATGATTATCATCGAGTTCCGAGACAAGATGAAAGCGCCTGCTTTGTGTATCAATGATGCGGAAGGAAACACGGTGAAGAGTTACAACTTACCGGTAGGTGCCCACATTGTCGTGAAGGAAGGAGCTGAGGTTGTTGCCGGTAGTACCATTGCCAAGATTCCGAGAGCTGTTGGTAAGGCAGGAGATATCACGGGAGGTCTTCCGCGTGTAACCGAGTTGTTCGAGGCTCGTAACCCGTCGAATCCGGCCGTTGTATCGGAAATTGACGGAGAGGTAACTTATGGTAAGATCAAACGCGGTAATCGTGAAATCATCGTGACATCAAAAGCCGGAGAGGTGAAGAAGTATTTGGTTTCTTTATCAAAACAGATTTTGGTACAGGAGAACGATTATGTGCGTGCTGGAACCCCGCTATCTGACGGTGCAATTACCCCGACTGATATTTTGAATATCGAGGGACCGATCAAGGTTCAGGAGTATATCGTGAACGAGGTACAGGATGTATACCGGATGCAGGGTGTGAAGATCAACGATAAGCATTTCGAGATCATCGTACACCAGATGATGCGTAAGGTGTTGATTCAAGATGCCGGAGATACGAGATTCTTGGAAAATCAAGTGGTTGACAAAAGCGAGTTCATGGAAGAAAACGATGCGATCTACGGAAAGAAAGTGGTACTGGAAGCCGGTGATTCGGATCGGGTGAAACCGGGACAGATTATCTCTGTACGTATGTTGAGAGATATTAATTCGCAATTGAAACGTAGAGACTTGAAGGTGGTAGAGGCTAGAGATGCTGTACCCGCAACTTCAGCTCAGGTATTACAGGGTATTACCCGTGCTGCTTTGCAGACATCCAGCTTTATTTCTGCCGCATCATTCCAGGAGACCACGAAGGTATTGAATGAGGCTGCAATTTATGGTAAAGTCGATCCGTTGGAAGGCTTGAAAGAAAACGTGATTTGCGGTCACTTGATACCGGTGGGAACAGGTATGAAAGAATTTAGAAGTCTGATTGTAGGTTCTAAGGCAGACCTCGAAAGGATGGAAAAATAAAAATAGATAGAGGCGCCGAAAGGCGCCTTTATTGTTTGTATAAACTATTAACCAAGGACTATTATGGAAGAGAAAAAACAACAATTTGATATTGAATTAAATCGAGAGGTTGCACAAGGAACTTATTCGAATTTGTCAATTATTTCTCATTCTTCCTCCGAGTTTATTGTTGACTTTATCCGTATTATGCCGGGGATGCCCAAGGCTGAAGTGAAAAGCCGTATTATTTTGACCCCGGAACATGCGAAACGCTTGTTGCTGGCGTTACAAGATAATGTTCGGAGATTCGAGATGGATTACGGGAAGATTAATTTACCAGAGGGCGGCCCTATAGCTCCCATGTTCCCGGTGGATCTAGAACCGCAAGGACAAGCTTAATTATTTTAACATGATTTTATATAACTCAAAGTAAGACAAGTTGCTTGTCTTCGATAACTCTTACATCGACGGCAGGCTTCTTTTCCGAGAAACAGTAGGCTGTAGTGATTGAGGGGCGTTGGCAATAAAATTATTGAATGTAAAGCGGCTTTGATATTCAAATGAATAATTTGAATGTTGGAGGGCTCTATTCGATATTGCTATGTGTCAAAATTGACCGGGATAAAAATAGTAGGAACTTGTGCAATAATTGTTATTCCCATTTTTTTCTCTATTTTTGTTATCTCAAGAGAATTTTTGATGTAAATGGAATAATCATGTATGATAATAATCAAAATAATGGTGATAGATTATTTGAATCCATTCGTCAAGGTGATATTGGTGCCTACGAAATGCTTTTCAAAAAATATTACTTGTCCATGTGCATGATTGCTCGTCGTATTGTTGAGGATGAGGATGTGGCGAAGGATCTTGTTCAGGAAATATTTATTCGCTTGTGGGAGAAAAGGAAAACTTATGATTTTCAAGAGATGACAGATATATTTTTATACGTGTCTGTTAGAAATAAATGCTTTGATTATTTGAGAAGTCGAAAAAAACTTCCACTTCAACAGGAGTTAAAAGCTGCTGATAATGAGTACTTTTTTCGCGATATTTTAATAGAAGAGGAAACCTATAGGATCATAATGGAAGCTATTGATGCTTTACCTGTTCAGAGTGGGCGAGTTATAAAATTGAGCTTGGAAGGAAAACAGAATAAAGAAATTTCTGAAAATTTAGGTATTTCCGTGAATACTGTCAAGTCTTTGAAATATAAGGCTATGGATACTCTTCGTGCGGTTTTAAAAGATTACTTCTATCTTCTTTTGGTGTTTTTAGCGGAAAATAATTGAAAAAAGTGGAAAATTCACTCATCCTTTAAGATGAATTTATCGTTCTATATATAGAATTTGATAAATGTTTAGTATGGTAGAGTGTCCTAAAGATTATAAAATATCCCGTTTGATAGCTAAAAAGTTAATGGGAGTTATCTTGCCCGAGGATGAGGAAAGACTAAATGCTTGGCTGGAGGAGGATGCAAGAAATAAGGATTTATATCGACGTATTCTTGAGACCGAAAATCTTTCTGTTAGGGATATGTATGCGAAGCGTTTGGATGTAGAACATACTTGGGATACCTTGAGAGTGCAGTTGGTTGGACAAAGAAAGTGTAGATCTTTATTTTCGTCTTGGCAGATTGGAGTAGTTGCTTCCGTAATATTGTTTGTAGGAATTGGATTGTACTGGGGATTCTGGAAAAAATCGGAGGTAGAACAAGTAGAGATGGTGGCTTGCGTGGAGATGAGAGGAGCCAAAGCTGTTTTAGTGACTTCCCAAGGGAATGAGATTGTTTTACAGGATAGTACTGTACGGTTGATTTCCTTGGGAGGGGGAATGGTTGCCCAAAATGATGGGAGTCGGGTGTCTTACGAGGGAAATGGAGATATGGAGAAAGATGATGTACTGGAATACAATACTATCCGAGTACCTCGAGGAGGGGAGTATAAGTTGTTTTTATCCGATAACACGGAAGTCTTTTTGAATTCTGATTCGGAAATTCGTTTCCCGGTGAAATTCGGTAAGGGGAAACGTGATGTTTTTTTACGGGGAGAAGCTTTTTTTGTGGTTACTAAAGATGCTTCCCGTCCTTTTGTTGTGAATGCTAACGATAAGATGTCAGTGGAAGTTTTGGGTACGCAGTTTAATTTGCAGGCTTATCCGGATGATACTTTTGTGGAGACGACTTTGAATGATGGGGCGGTACGGGTATTTAATGGCAAACAGGGAGTGAAACTTCGTCCGGATGAGCAAGCCGTTTATGATGAAGGGAAATTCACGGTTCGTAAGGTTGATGCCAGTCGTTATTCTGCATGGAAAGAAGGGAAATTCATGTTGTTGAATCATTCGTTGGAGAATATTATGACTCGTTTGGCGCGTTGGTACAATATAGATATATTTTGGGAGAATCCAGAGGTAAAAGAGTATCATTTCTCCGGAGAATTGGCCCGGTACGAGGATTTCACGGAAATATTGAGAATGCTGGAGTTGGCAACTCGGGTACATTTTGAGGTAAGGGATAGGACTGTGTTCGTGCGTAAAATAGAAAAATGATGAGTTTAAATATAAAAGAGCAGAAAACATTGGCACTATTTTCTGCTCGAGAGTGAGTTTAAATAACGATTAAAAACAGAATTATTAATCATTAAGCATGTAAAAGTATGAAAAAAAACGGAATCGAAGTCTTTGATGGAGGTCAAAGATTAAAAAAGATGCGATTTATTTTAAAACGCAGCCTTCTTTTTCTGTTTATGTCGATCTTTTTCTTGCAGGCCGAAGCGGCCTCTCAAGTGGTAAGATTGACGTTGAATTTGAAAGATGTTACGATTGATGAGGCCATCACGGACATGAGCCAAAAAACGGGGTATCGTTTTTTGTATCAGATGGAGGAAGTTTTGAAGTATGGAAAACGTGATGTAAACGTGAAAGATGCGACTTTGGACGAAGTATTGAAAGTCTTGTTTAAAGATACACATTTGTCTTACGTGATTCAGAATGATGTAATTATCATTACTCAAGCAAAAGACGAGAAAAAGCAAGAACAACCCAGGCAGATCAAAGGTAAGGTAATTGACACGAAGAAAATGCCGTTGCCGGGAGTTACCATATTAATCAAAGGAACTAAATTGGGAGTGATAACAGATATAGACGGGAAGTTTAAAATCGAGATCCCGAAATTGGATAGTACGATTTTGGTATTTTCGTTTATCGGAATGGAAACGGTTTATCACCAATTGAGTAATGATCGAAAAAATGATGAAAAAGAGCTGGTAATCACGATGAAGGATGATGTGAAAGAGATGGACGAGGTGGTTGTAACTGGATATGGCAATATCAAGAAGGAGAGTTTTACCGGTAGTTCTATCTCCGTGAAACGGGAGGATTTATTGAAGGCATCTGCCACGAACGTGGTGCAAGCATTATCAACATTTGATCCATCATTCCGTATACAACAGAACAATAAGTGGGGATCGGACCCGAATGCTATTCCTGAAATATATATACGCGGACGTTCCGGTATCGGGGTGAAAGAACTGGATAAAGATGCGTTGTCTAAATCTTCTTTGAAGAATAACCCGAATCTTCCTATTTTTATCATGGACGGTTTCGAGGTGAGTGTACAGAAAGTGTATGATATGGATCCAATGCGGGTTGAAAATGTCCAGATATTGAAGGATGCTTCAGCTACGGCAATGTATGGTTCTCGTGCGGCGAATGGTGTTGTGGTGATCACTACTGTTGCCCCGAAACCGGGTGAAGTGACTATTTCGTACAGCCTGACAGGTTCGGTTTCTATGCCTGATCTTTCTGATTATAACTTGGCTAATGCAAGGGAAAAATTAGAAATAGAGCAAAAAGCCGGGATTTATACCCCGCAATATTATATGACTTGGAAACAAGCTTTGGATGCTTATAACCAGCGATTGTTGCGCGTAGAGGAAGGTGTGAACACAGATTGGTTGTCAATTCCTTTGCGAAATTCCGTTAATCATAAGCATAGTTTTTCGATAGAGGGGGGGAATGCAGATTTACGTTATGGACTTGATCTCTCTTATAATAAAAATAATGGTGTGATGAAGGATTCTTACCGGGATATCATGAACGTGGGGTTTCACGTGGATTACCGGCTTAAGAATTTGCAGGTGGTGAATTATATCGAGTATAATTATACCGAGGCACAAGAGTCTCCTTATGGTGATTTTTCCGATTACACTCATTTACAACCATATGATCGTCCTTATGACAAGAAGGGAACATTGATTTCCGGAGCATTGGAATTTTCAACACTACCTCATAGGGATACCCGAGTGAATAATCCTTTGTACGAGGCTCGTTTAAATAATTTTGAATACGAGAAAGGGGATGTGTTTATCGATCGATTGATGGCTCAATGGTTCTTGACGGATTATTTGCATTTAAAAGGTCAGATTGCTATAACGAAAGAATTTACTAAAAAAGAACGTTTTATTGATCCTCTTTCTTCCAACACGACTGCAAAAGCTCAGAAGGAAGCGGAATTGGAGGGTGATCTTTATTTAACGAAAGGGGAATCCACGAATTGGGATGCTCAAATTGGTGCGTATGTATCAAAATCATTTGGTGCGCATGCTTTGAATGCTTCAGTGGTAGTCAATGCCACGTCTCGCAAATCTGAAAGTACCTCCAGTCATTACCGAGGATTTCCTTCCGGAGAGTATCATTCTCCTAATTATGCAGCAGAGATCAAGGATAAACCCTCAAAATCTCAGAGTGCTAGTCGGTTGGCCGGTTTTTTGCTTTTAGCGAATTATACTTGGAATGATATTTATCTGGCAGACGTGTCTGTGCGTTTTGATGGTTCATCTGAGTTTGGTTTGGATCAAAAATGGGCTCCATTCTGGTCGTTTGGAGCGGGTGTCAATTTGCATAACTATGCTTTCTTGAATGGGAGTAAGGTGATCAATCGCATGAAATTTCGTGCTTCTTACGGGCAAACCGGTAAAGTGAATTTTCCGTCTTACAGTGCCAGAACGGTTTATCGGACGTTTGATCGTTGGTATATTGCCGGTTTTGGAGTCGGTTTGAAGGCATTGGGAAATAGAGATTTGAAATGGGAGACAACGAATAAATTGAATGTCGGTACGGATATGGAATTTTGGAATAGTCGGATTTCTTTGGTGTTTGATTATTATTACAATAAAACGGTTGACTTGATCACGGATGTAACTTTGCCGGGATCTGCCGGTTTCTCTTCTTACAAGAGTAATTTGGGTGAAACGTTGAACAAGGGATTCGATATTCAGTTTCGTTTTGATGTAATGAAAAACAAGGATTGGAATGTTGCCTTATGGGGTAATCTGAACCATAATAGGAATGAAATTCTGAAAATTTCAGATGCTTTGAAAGCTTATAATTCTCAAGTGGAAGATTATTATGGACTTGCTGAAGAGAGTCAAACACCAACTTTATCATGGACTCAGGCCGGTAAGACCTATTCGGATTTTATCAAACCGATCATGAAGTACGAGGAAGGCGCCTCTTTAACAGCAATTTATGGCGTACGTTCATTGGGTATTGATCCCTCAAACGGTAAAGAGTTGTATCTCTACCGTAATGGACAGGTCAGTCACAAATGGAAAGCAACAGAAGAGGTCGTGCTTGGAGATTCGGAGCCTAAGGCTAGCGGGTCTTTCGGTTTGAATGCTACCTACAAGAATTTCTCGTTATTTGCTTCCTTCGGTTATGAATGGGGAAAACAGACGTACAATGAAACGTTGATCATGAATGTTGAGAATGCGGACATTCAAGGAAGTAATGTTGATAAACGTGTGCTGACACAGCGATGGGAAAAACCGGGTGATATTGCTCCATTGAAAGATATAAAGGATATGAATAGTGTTACGTTGCCTACTTCCCGTTTTGTGCAGGATGAAAATGTTTTATCTTTAGATGCTTTGACGTTGAGTTATGATTTTGACCCGCTATGGCTTCGGAAAATATTTTTGAAAACTCTGCGTTTGGAAGTAAGTACGAATGAATTATTCCGTTTGTCTTCCATCAAGCAGGAGCGAGGGACGAGTTATCCTTTTGCCAGAACGGTGAATTTTTCTTTACGTGCAACTTTTTAGTAAGTCAGGAATATGAGAAATAAATTATTGTATTTAGTTTTACCGTTCTTTATGTTGTCATGTAATGAATGGTTGAATGTGGAACCGGAAGATGAGATTAGTGAAGAGAAGTTATTTTCCACGGGCACAGGTTTCCGGCATGCTTTAAATGGTGTTTACTTTACCATGGAGTCAAGGAATTTATACGGAAAACATTTGACGTGGGGAATCGTGGATGCATTGGGGCAGGTGTATGATTATAAAAAAGCTCCGGGTGTAAACGAAATGCAGTATGGTGCTGCTAAATATGCATGGGACTATTATGAATTCAAACCGGTGTTATCTTCTATCTGGACGGAGGCTTATAATGTCGTGGCCAATTGTAATAATATAATACAACAGATAGAATATGCTGATCCAGAGATATTTGCCTGGAAGGAAAATGAGAAAGCCATGATCTGGGGAGAGGCTTTGGCATTACGGGCGTTTATACAATTTGATATGTTACGTTTATTTGCCCCGGCACCCTCGACGAATCCGGGTGATCGTAAGTTTATTCCTTATGTGAATACTTACCCATCCTATATTTCTAACCCCAAAACGGTGAATGAGTGTCTGGAGTTGATTGCCAAGGATCTGATTGATGCGAAACAATTATTGTGGAAATATGATTCTGCAGGATCTTTTAGTCGTTCGGATAACTTCGAACTGGCGGGAAGCGGTGAAAAAATATTTTTAATACGTCGGGGTTTTCATCTGAATTATTGGGCGGCTACCGCTTTGTTGGCTCGTGTGTACTTGTATGCTCAGAAAGAGGATGAGGCTTTGGAACAAGCAAAAGAGGTGATGAATTTTGCATCCCAAAAAGGAGCTTTCTCTTTGGCAGATAGATTTTATTATGGAGATCGGAAGTGTTATTCCGACGTGATATTCGGATTGCATGTTATAGACCTGTTGGATTATAATAAGGATATTATGAGCATGGAAAACGAAAACAATGTTAAGTATTTGGCTGTTTTGGAGGCGGACAAGAATTATTTTGGTGAAGATTTGGAAATATCCAAAGGGGATAACGGGACCATAATGACAAGCAATGACTATCGTTTTAAATATTGGATAGAAGATATGAATAATGAACATTATTCTTATCGATTGACCAAGTATGATGCGTCGACTTCGGGAGCAACTGCCAGAGTAATGGAAGTTTCTGATCATATCGTACCTTTTATCCGGATGAGCGAGGTGTACTATATTGCTGCCGAGATTTTATGCAAGCGGGGAGCGGAAGGATTGACGAAGGCGAAATCTTATTTGTCATATATAAAAGGACGACGCGGGTTGAAAAAGACGGATATGACCCTACAAAAAATTGAAAATGCGCAACCCGATGAATTTATGGATTTATTGATTAATGATATGCGTCGGGAATGGATAGGGGAAGGACAGACGTATTTTATTTATAAACGTTTGAATAAGAATATTCCGAATGCAAATGGAGGTTCTGTTCTTGCTTCAGAAAATGTGTTTGTGGTACCACTTCCGGATGTTGAAACTAATTTGTGATGATTATGAGAAAATATATTTTGTTTGCGTTCGTTTGGGCGTGTGTGTTGTCTGCTTGTAGTGAAAAAGGGATCATGGAATATTCCGATAATACCCTTTACGTGTATTTTGCTGCAGATGCAACGAAAGATAGTACAACTTATTCATTTAAAGCTTATCCTAGTGGAGAGATTCACGTGAAGATTCCGATGAAATGCGATGGTGTTTGGGAGAGAGAGGATCGGGAGTACACCGTATCTGCTGACAAGAACTTTACGACTTTACCTTCCGATTTGTATGTATTGCCAGAGAAGTGTGTTTTCCCGGCAGGACAATTGCAGGATACGATAGAAATCGTATTGTTGGATGGCGAAGTATTGAAAGAAAAAATGTGTCGGTTGATGTTGAAGGTGGACGAGACTGAATTTGTGAAAGAGGGAGAGGTGGAATTCAGTCGTGCCATATTCTTGGTTTCCTCGAAGTTAATTCGTCCTGATTGGTGGACCGTGTGGGATGGTGGTTATGGTGGAGCTGAGAATTATTTTAATATTGCGGAGCAGATTTATCTAGGTGAATATTCGGAAACGAAATACACGATGTTTCTGGAGGAATTGGCAAAAGATGGAGTGGAGTTTGATGGGAAGAATAAGTTGGTGTTGAAGAAATATTCCCTGCGTTTGAAGCGTCGAGTAGAGGAATATAATAATGATCCCGAGAATATAGCCAATGGTAAAGTTCCATTAAAAGACGAGAATGGTAATAAAATAGTTATTCCTGTAGTTGGGTAAAAACGGATAGAGTATGAAAAAAAATTTGATATATATTTTTATTCTGTTGTCAGTCATGGCTTGCTTGGATGATAAGAGCAACTATGATTATAAGGATTTGAATGACTTTGAAAATTGGGATCGTAATGGAGTAAGTAATGTTGATAGTGATTACACGTTATATCCCGGTGAAGAAATTCTGTTTGAACCGAAGGTCCGATTTTCGATTGATTCGTTAAACCCGGATGCATCATATGCTTGGTATTTGGGTAAAGAAGAGGAAAAGACTTTGTTGTCGGAACAATTGAACTATACCTATAAGGCAGAAGAGATTGGGGAATTTACTTTGTTGTTTTGTGCAACTGATAATAAAACGAATGTCACGTTTACAAAAGAGATTAGTGTAGATGTGATTGCTTCCTGGAAATACGGTTGGATGGTATTGTCGCGGTCTGCCGGTAATGAATCCCAGTTGTCCATGATCCTGTCCAAAAAGCAGAAGATAAGTGTGACTGTTGATGGTAAAGACGTGTCACGGGATACTGTTGTTTATGTGGGAGAAAACATGAATATAGTACCAAATTTGGGTAGAGGTCCTCGTCGTTTGGTTGAAAATTTCATTCTCCCGACAGTACATGGGATGTTGGTTGAAGATGAGGTTATGGTGTTGCAGGAGAGTGGACCGGTGGAGTTGGATGGAAATAAATTGACACCGGTGGGATATGCAAAAAATGAGTTTTTTGACGGGATTCCGGATCATTTTGATCCGGTGGATGCCGTGCTGACGTTTGACGGGAAGTGGCTTTTGAATTCTGATAATTACATATATATGGCTAATCTTTCCGTTGCGATTGATTTGCACTCCGGGTTCTACTTGAAAGATGCGTCGTTAAACGGGAAAAAGGTGAAGACTTTATTACCATATTACAAAGGTGAAGGTAATTATCTGATCGTTGGTATTGATGAAAACGATACTTATTTCGGGATCGTGAATGATGGAGAGTGTGGTTATAATTCTACCGATTATGTGATAAACCCCTTGAATAGCGTGGGAGCGTGTGCGGAGTTTCGAGATGATTATGAGAATGATCTTTTTAAAGGGGTAGAAGGTGAGTTTATTTTTCATGCTTGGGCTAACGAGGCAAATTATTATACTTCACCAGCCTATTTTTCAGTTCTTGACCAAAATGGAGAGTATTTGTGGCACTATTATGAATTAGATTACCGGAAGGAAAATGATAAATTCTATTTGACTGAGGAATCCAGTGAATCCGGTCAAATACCTGCTTCTATCATGGTTGATTATAAATGTATGGCTTTCTTCCCTTGGCATGAATGGTTGCTTGTTGTTTCTAGTGACCAATTACATTTCTATGATTATTGGGAAAATAGAATAATCAATCTGGCTTCTTTGCCACAGTTCAACTCGGAAATTGTAGGTCTTGCTGTAAAGGATTATGATTCATATTATGGTACTTTAAATGCTCATTTGGCTGTGGCTTTGAAGTCCGGTGAGGTTTATATTTTTGAAGTAAAGTATGATAGCGAACTAGAGGAAATGGAATTAGTGGAGTTGTACCACAAGGATGGTTTCGGGGAAATTGTAGATATCGAATGTAAGTTTGGTCAAGGAAATAAGCCAGGCGCATCTAGTATGTATTAAGTATGTTGTTTTAACCGATAGAATTTCAAAGGGAGCATTGCTCCCTTTGAGTTCTCTTTTGTTATTTTAAAAATAGGTGATTATTGTCATTTGTATGTAAATCAGTTGTTTGTATGAATAAGGTATTAGTTTTATTGTCATTGTTATTATTTACTTTTTGGGGAAAAGCCCAGCAGAAAGCGAATTATAAATTGGCAGAGAAGTTACGGAATGTTTCATTGGGTAGTTTAATCGGGAAGTATAGTATGGACGTGTTTCCCAAACAGATTAACAATACGGATAAGTTTTGGTTTGAGTTTACCACGGAAGAGGGAAAGAATTTCTATTTTGTTGATCCGGTAAAAGGAGAAAAACGTTTATTTTTTAATAATACGGATATTGCACAAGGGGTAAGTCTGATTACCCGGAAAGGCTATAACGAGAAAGATTTGAGAATCTCCGATATAGAGTTATCCAAAGATCTGACTAAAATGACCTTTTCTATGGATGGTCGTTATGAATTTGACTTTAAGACAAAGAAAGTACGGGCTGTGGAGAAGGATCATTCAGAGGAAGATGACGAAGTGATTTATTCTTGGATGACCTTTTCTCCGGATCGGAAATATATATTGTATGCGAAAGATCATAACCTGTATATACGAGGTAATAAAGCTAAAGGTATAGATACCACAGAAATTCAGTTAACAACTGACGGAGAAAAATATTACTCTTTTGCTCGTAATTCGGAGGATGATAGAAAAGATGAAGCGGAAACAAATGCTCGTTGGTTTAAGGATTCCAAGCATATTTATGTGGTACGTGAAGATAGCCGAAAATTGAAGGATATGTTTGTTATTAATTCATTGACTAAACGTCCGACGTTGGAAAAGTATCGATATGAGATGCCGGGAGAGAAGGATTTATGCCAGTACGAATTGTGGATTATTGACATCGAGAAAAAAACAGCCAACCGGGTTCCGGCTGATAAATGGACGGATCAATACATTCAGGTTATCCAACCCGGAGAAAAAGGTGACAAGCTTTTTTTCCAGCGTTTTAAACGTACATGGGATGAAGTTGATATTTGCGTGGTAAACACGGAAACGTTGGAAGTAAAGGAGTTGATTCACGAGGTTGACAAACCTTACCGGGATTATCATATGCAGAATACGGTAATATTAAATGACGGGAAAGATATTCTGTTTCGTTCGGAGCGCACGGGTTGGGGACATTATTATCATTATGACGGAGAAGGACGTCTGAAAAATGTTATCACTTCAGGACCTTGGGTGGCCGGACAGGTGGCGGCTATTGACACCGTGGGGCGTACGATTTACTTGTACGGTTTCGGAAGGGAGAAAGGGGTTGATCCTTATTATTATATGCTTTATAAGGCAAGTATTGATAAAGAGGGCGTTACATTGTTGACTCCAGAGAATGCTCAACACGGAGTTTCGTTCTTATCTTCTAAACGTTATTTCGTGGATACTTATTCACGGGTGGATATGGAGCCGAAAATTGTTTTGAGGAATAACCAGGGGAAGATGATCATGGAATTGGCAAAACCCGATACCCGACGTTTGAAGGAATTAGGATGGAGAGCCCCCGAACGTTTTACCGTGAAGGCGGCAGACGGTTTGACTGATATATATGGGATTATGTGGAAACCTGCTGATTTTGACCCGAACAAGAAATATCCGATTATTTCTTCCGTGTATCCCGGCCCGTTTTTCGAGTACGTGAATACCTCTTTCCGTGTGGATGATAGTTATAACATGAGACTGGCTCAACTCGGTTTTATCGTGGTGGCTATGGGACATCGGGGGGGAAGCCCGATGCGGGGCAAATTCTATCATCGTTACGGGTATGGAAAATTGCGGGATTATCCTTTGGCAGATGATAAGTATGCCATCGAGCAATTGGCAGATCGATACGCTTATATTGATCTCTCTAAGGTTGGTATTTTCGGACACTCCGGAGGAGGATTCATGTCAACTGCAGCACTTTGTACTTATCCGGATTTTTACACTGCAGCCGTGTCGTCTGCGGGAAATCATGATAATAATATTTTTAACCGAGGATGGTCCGAGATATATCATGGGGTTAAGGAAACTGCCAAGAAGGTGAAAGGGAAGGACGGACAGGATAGTACAGTGTATACGTATTCGTGTAAGGTCCCTACGAACATGGAGTTGGCAAAGCGTCTGAAAGGGCACTTGTTGTTAGTGACGGGAGATATGGATAAAAATGTGCATCCTGCTAATACATTACGTATGGTGGACGCCTTAATTAAGGCAAAGAAGAATTTCGAGATGATCGTGTTACCGGGTAATGGGCATGGTTTCGGGGGAAAGGCAGAGGCTTTCTTTGAGCGTAAATTGTGGTATCATTTTGCGAAGTATTTGTTAGGAGATGAGAGGATAGTAGAAGATGATGAATTGCAAATAGAGGATTAAGATGAACAAGATAATAATGTGTATAACGCTGGTTGTCTGTGCTTTGTTGACGAACGGACAACAAAAGGCAAATTATAAGCTGGCGGAACGATATAAGAAGCATGAAATTGTGGGTGTTTCGGGTAATAGTATGGCGATTTACCCTGAATTTATTAATGATTCCGATCGCTTTTGGTATTCTTTCTCGGATAGTAATGGAAAAAGATATTATTACGTGGATCCGGCAAAGAAATTAAAACGGTTGTTGTTTGATAACGATGAATTGGTAGCCCAAATAAGTAAAGAAACTCGTAAGGCATATAATTCAAAGGATTTATCCTTGCAATCTATCGAATTCGATAAAAAGGAACGTTCATTTACTTTCGAGTTTGATGGGGCAAAGTATCGGTACACGGTTAAAACCGGGAAAGTGGAAAAGATTGATTCTTTGCAACCGTGGTCCGGTCGGGAATCGTGGATGAAGTATTCTCCGGATAGTTTATATATTCTGTATTGTAAAAATCACAATTTGTACGTGATGGGTAATAAGGACAAGGGACAGGATTCCACGGAAGTGCAATTGACTTTTGATGCAGAAAAGAATTTTACTTTTGCCAAAGAGATGGATGACTCCGATGGAGAGGTAGAGACTGTTGCAGAATGGTTTAAAGATTCAAAAAAGATTTATGCCGTGAGAGAGGATGCCCGGAAGGTGAAGGATTTGTATCTGGTAAATAGCTTGTCGCAACCTCGTCCGACGTTGAAAACTTACAAGTATGATATGCCGGGAGATAAAGAAATATCGCAAAGTGAATTGTTGGTGATAGACGTGGAAACGAAGAAGATCACTAAGTTCAATATCGATAGATGGCAGGATCAGTATTTTGAAGTGTTGTATGTAAGTAAAGATTCGGAAAGAATTTATTTTGAACGGACAAACAGGGCGTACAATGAAAAAGAATTATGTGTTATAAACGTGCTTACCGGGGAGGTGAAAGTGTTGGTTCACGAGGTTGACAAACCGTTTATGGATTTTAAGATGGTGAGCGTCTCTTTCCTGAATGATGGTAAGGATATCGTGTATCGTTCTGAGCGTAGTGGCTGGGGGCATTATTATCTATATGACGGAGAGGGAAATCTGAAGAATGAGATCACTTCCGGAGATTGGGTTGCCGGTCCGATATGCGAGATAGACACGGTGGGACGTGCGCTTTATTTCTACGCCTTGGGTAAGGATGAGAATATAGATCCTTATTACTATACATTGTGTAGAGCTAGTCTGGATAAACCAAATTCCGTGGAGCAACTGACATTTGACAATGTGACTCATGCTGTAGATTGGTCTAAAACGTTTAATTATTTTATTGATACTTATCAACGGGTCGATTTGGAACCGCACGTCGTTTTGCGAAACAGACACGGAAAGAAAATCATGGATTTGGAGAAGGCCGATATATCTCGGATAAAAGAGATGGGGTGGAAAGCTCCGGAACGTTTTAAAGTAAAAGCGGCAGATGGTGTTACGGATTTGTATGGCGTGATGTGGAAGCCATTTGATTTTGATTCCACGAAACATTATCCTATAATATCTTCTGTTTACCCAGGTCCTTTTTACGAGTATGTGCCGACCCAGTTTGATTTCATTCATGGCCGTAATACGCAATTGGCACAACTTGGATTCATTGTTATTGCCGTGGGACACCGGGGGGGATCGCCTATGAGGGGAAAATATTATCATACTTATGGTTTTGGAAATTTACGAGACTATCCCTTAGCGGACGATAAGTATGCCATAGAGCAATTGGCTGATCGCTATCCCTATATTGATGCCACGCGCGTGGGAATTTTCGGACATTCGGGAGGTGGTTTTATGGCTACTGCTGCCATCTGCACGTATCCAGACTTTTATAAAGCAGCCGTTTCCGCTGCCGGTAACCATGATAATTATATTTATAATAAATGGTTTACTGAAACGCATAATGGTGCGACGGAGGAAAAGAAAGTGGTTAAGGATAGCGTGAATGGAGATCGTACGGAGTACACGTACAAGTTCCGAGTGAATACAAATATCGACTTGGCAAAGAACTATAAAAAAGGATTATTGCTTGTCACGGGTGATATGGATGACAATGTGCATCCGGCACATACTTACCGTATGATAGATGCTTTGATAAAAGCCGGGAAAAATTTTGATATGTTGGTTTTGCCAGGACAGGATCATGGATTCTCCGGGGCTGCAGAGTTATTTTTTGAACGGAAATTATGGGCTCATTTTGCAAAATATTTGTTGGGAGATTCTTCTGCGGATTACAAAAGTTCAATTGAAAATTAGAGTATAAAGAAATGAATAGAATAATCATTTTACTGGGATTCATCGCTTTCCATATAATGGGATTTGCACAACAAAAGGCAAATTACGAATTGGCGGAGCGTATGCGGAAAATCACACAAACCCCCATAGCAAAGAATACTTTGATTATAAGGCCGAACTTTATAAAGGGAAGTGATTGTTTTTACTACTCGTTTCAAACAGAAGAAGGGAAAAAATACTATTGGGTGGATCCGAAACGGAAAGAGAAGAAATTGTTGTTCGATAATGCCGAATTAGTGTCTAAGATTAGTGAGATGACAAGAAAACCTTATAATCATAAAAATTTGGATATCGATGTAAAATTTCTGGATAAGGAAACATTTAGATTCTATCTTGATCGTCAGGATTATACTTATAATATTCGGACAAAAGAGTTGAAACTTTGGAAGGCAGAGAAGCAATTCACGGCAGATCCTTATTGGATGTATTATTCTTCGGATAGTACTTATATGTTGTTTGCTAAACGCCATAATTTGTATTTGGTGGGTAATCCGGCGAAAGGTAAGGATACGACAGAAGTACAACTTACGTCAGACGGGGAGAAAAACTATTCTTTCAACCGGGAGGATGAAGGGGAGTTAGATGGGCGTTTCCTCTGTGAAGCCAAGTGGTTTAAAAAAGGAAATAAATTTTATGCTTTGCGGGAGGATGCTCGTAAAGTGAATGATATGTGGGTTGTGGATGTGCTTGCGCAACCTCGTCCCAAGTTGGAAACCTATAAATACGAGATGGCAGGTGATAAACATGTTATTCAACATCGTCTGATTATTGGGGATGCCGATTCTCGGCAAGTGCGGGAGATTGATATTAACCGTTGGCCGGATCAATATGTAGATGTCGTTTATTGTAGCAATGACGGGAAACGTCTTTATCTCCAAAGATATAAGCGTACGTGGGATGAAGCGGATATTTGTATGGTGAACGTGGAGACAGGGGAGGTGAAATCGCTTATCCATGAGAAAAATAAACCTTATTTGGACTATCAGATGAGGAGTATTACTTTCTTGAATGACGGAAATGAGATATTGTTCCGTTCGGAACGTAGTGGTTGGGGACACTATTATTTGTACGATAAGGATGGAAATTTGAAAAATCAGGTTACCTCGGGAGCTTGGGTTGCCAGTCCTTTGCTACAAGTGGATACGGTTCGTCGTCAGATATATTTCTACGGGTATGGACGAAAAGAAGGAGTGGATCCTTATTACTATATTTTGTACCGGGCAGATTTGGACAAGGAGAACGAGTTGACATGTTTAACTCCAGAGAATGCAACTCATAATATAACATTATCTCCTTCTTGTGATTATTACGTGGATGGCTATTCACGAGTGGATATGGAACCGAAAAATGTCGTTCGGAATCGGAAAGGAAAAATCATCATGACGTTGGAGGACCCGGATTTAGATCGTTTGTACGAGATGGGGTGGCGGGCTCCGGAACGCTTTTCGGTGAAAGCTGCCGACGGGGTTACTGATTTGTACGGAGTGATGTGGAAGCCTGCGGATTTTGATTCAACAAAATTATATCCGATTATTTCCTGTGTGTATCCCGGACCATTTTTCGAGTATGTCCCGACACGTTTTACCATAAATGACGAGTTGAATACCCGATTGGCACAACTTGGTTTTATTGTTATCACCGTGGGACACAGGGGATGTTCTCCCATGCGAGGTAAATATTACCATACTTTCGGGTATGGTAATCAGCGGGATTATCCTTTGGCAGACGATAAGTACGTGATAGAACAGTTGGCTGATCGTTATTCTTTTATTGACAGGAAGAAAGTCGGTATTTATGGTCACTCCGGAGGTGGTTTTATGGCTGCTGCCGCTATTTGCACGTATCCTGATTTTTATTCGGCAGCAGTTGCATCTGCGGGTAATCACGATAATAACATGTATAATAAGGGGTGGGTCGAGATTCATTATGGCGTGAGGGAAAGTAAAAAAATGGTGAAAGATTCTCTCGGCAATGAACATGAGGAAATTACATATTTCACGTCCAGCAAAACAAATATGGACTTGGCTAAAAACTATAAAAGTGGTTTGTTGCTCGTGACAGGTGATATGGATAATACGGTTCATCCGGCGCATACGATGAAAATGGCAGATGCCCTCATTAAAGCAGGAAAATATTTTGATATGCTGGTATTGCCCGGTAATAGACATGGATACGGGGGAATGGCAGAATATTTTTACGAGCAGAAATTATGGCATCATTTTGCCCGGTTCCTTTTAGAGGATTCATCTGCCGATTATCAGACAGATTTGGATTATTTCATGAAAAAATAAACTTGTATTGTATAAACGGTAAAATACTAAATTTTTTATTATGAGACTAAAATTAGTCATTATTTTCATGAGCTTTTTGTTCGTGCAAGAAGTTGCAGCCTCTTCTGCGGCTATAATTTGGAAAAAGAAAGGAAAAAAGGAGGAAAAGGTCGAAGTGAAAAAAGAGACTCCTTATGAAAAATTTTTTAAGGGGAAAAAATGTGAAACAGTCAAGGGGTTGATAATCTTGCATAAAATGGATAATAAAATCTATTTTGAATTGCCTTTAAGTTTGTTGGGGAAAGACATGCTTATTGGTTCCACGGTGACTGAAATTACGAATAATGGTTTTGCCAATGTGGGAGAAAAACCACATGAACCGATGCATGTCATGTTTACTCGTACGGATTCAACGATAAATTTGCGGCAGGTGACTTGTGCTTACATGTCCAAAGATAGAAACTTGCAGGAGCGTATAAAGACAAGTATGATGCCTGCTATTATCGAGAATCTGGCGATTAAAGCTTATAGTCCCGATAGTACGGCTGTTGTGATTGATATGACTAATTTTTTATTGAGTGATAATGAGCAGTTGAATCCTTTTTCTGCCTACGCTCCGGTTACTTGGAGTGGAGCTTGGATAGAAAAAGAGTTTAAAAGGAATAACTCACAAATTGCTAAAATAAAAGCATTTGATGATAACGTGAGCGTGCAATCTTCTTTGACATATTCGGTTAGTCTGCGGGATAAACGTTCATATTACTGGTACAAAGAACCTTTTACTGCCGTGATGACACGTACTTTCTTATTGTTGCCGGAAGAACCGATGCGTCCGCGTCTGGCTGATCCTCGTATTAATATTTTTTGGCAAGGGTATTCAGAATTCAGTAACGAGGGAAATGGTATGAAACCATTATACTATGCAAATCGTTGGAGATTGGAACCTAAGGATGAGGCGGCTTATCGTCGAGGAGAGTTAGTTGAACCGAAGAAACCGATCGTGTTCTATATAGATAATGCATTTCCCGAGATGTGGAAACCGTACATGAAGTATGCGGTAGAAGTTTGGCAGAAGGCTTTCGAGAATATAGGTTTTAAAAATGCAATTATAGCTAAAGATTTTCCGACGGATGATCCTGAATTTGATCCGGATAATTTGAAATATTCCTGTATTCGTTATTCCCCTTCTTCTGTTGCTAATGCCATGGGACCCTCGTGGACAGACCCTCGTACGGGAGAGATTATCAATGCTTCGGTGTACGTGTATCATAACGTGATTAAATTGGTGCAGGATTGGAGATTCCTGCACACGGCAGCTGTCGATTCGGATGTGAGGAAAGTGGTATTAGATGATGAGATTATCGGGGATTGTATCCGTTATGTAGTTTCTCACGAAGTGGGACATTGTTTAGCATTGATGCATAATATGTCTGCTTCAGCAGCTATTCCTGTCGATTCGTTGCGTTCTCCATCTTTTACGCAAAAGTACGGTACGACTTATTCCATTATGGATTATGCTCGGAATAATTATGTGGCACAACCCGGGGATAAAGAGAAAGGGGTTCGGTTGACCCCCCCGGAACTTGGGTTGTATGATATGTTTTCAATTAGTTGGTTATATCGTCCTTTGTTGGATGCTAAAACTCCGGAAGATGAGGTGCCCACATTATCTAAATGGATTTCGGAGAAGTCTGGTAATTTGGCTTATCGTTACGGTAAACAACAGTTCAGAACACGTCTTGATCCGAGTTCCGTAGAGGAAGATTTGGGAGACGATGCCATGAAAGCTGGGGTTTATGGTATCAAAAATTTGAAAATTATTTTAGCAAACTTGAACGGTTGGGTGGGAAAAGATGATCCTGACTATCGCTTCCGCCTAAATATGTATAATGAGGTTATATATCAGTATTTCCGTTATTTAAATAATGTACTGATGAACATCGGTGGTATTTATATGAATGAACGGTATGATGGGGATGTTCTTCCGAGCTACACGGTTGTTCCGAGAAAAGATCAACGGCGAGCCGTGAAATTCTTGTTGGATCAGATGAAAGATATGGATTGGTTGGATGCAAAAGAAATGCAGGAAGGCTATCCTTTGCGAGGAAATATTGCATCTTATTTGCAGGATGAAATTTTTTTCGCGATGATCAAACAAATTGGTAATGTAATGATCTGTGCCAGCAAGTCGTTAGGAGAGGATGTTTATACTGCCGAGGATTATATGAAAGATATTTACGATTATGTGTGGGCCCCTACCCAGCAAGGAAAAACATTAACTTCTATCGAGAAATTAATGCAAATCAATTTGTTGACAACTATTATGGATCAGGCTGGTGTTGTTTCAGAGCAGAAAGGAACCCCTTTCGCTTTGGCTGGAAATATGATTCGAATACCTGAGGTAATGAAGGAGCAGAGCCGGGCTGCTTATGGCTTAATATCAGAGGAATTTGCCGGAATTTATTCCAACTTGGAGCGATTGGTTCCGTTCGAGTCTGAGGATTTATTACGACAGGCAGAAAGAATGGGATTCGATTCTTATGTAGGCGTAACTGCTCCTTATATTCCAACGGGTCATATTTATTTCGATGTGCTGAAAAAGACCTTGTCTTTATTGAAGAGTAAAGTAAATACGGGTTCAACGGATACGAAACAACATTATAAGTTATTGATTTATAAGATCGAGAAGGCATTGAAGTAATTTATTAAGATGATAGGAAATACGATGAAAGAAATAATATATGCTATATTCCTCTCTTTCTTTCTGTGTGGGTTGTGTGGAAATGCCGAAGCTAAAAAGAAGAAGGAAGTAAAAAAGGCGATTAAGAGAGAGGTTCAAACGCCTTATGATAAATTGTTTAAAGGAAAAAAAGCATTCACAGTAAATGGGTTGATGAAAATGCATCTGATGGCCGGGAAAGTGTATGCAGAATTTCCAATAGAATTATTAAACAGAGATTTAGCTTTAACCTCTTCGATTGAGGATATTAGTGATAACGGGGAAGGCGTTGTCGGGCAGTTTGCGGGACGCGTGAATCAGTTCCGTTTTACACTGCAGGATTCTATGTTACAAGCCCGGTTGGTACGACGGTATGGTGTGAAGAATACAGGGATGGGTAAGAATGCAGATCAGATAATTGAACGTTCCAATACCCCAGGGATTTTTCAGAGTTACAAAATATTAGCTTACACTCCGGATAAAAAGGCTGTGGTTGTCGATATGACAGAACTTTTCCTGGAAAGTTCCAGGTTGACGAATCCTTTTCCCAGTTATGCCGGAAATTCGCTTTACGGTTTTGTACAACGTATCCATAAGTTTCAATCCCAGCGTTCCGAATTATTGGGAATATGTGGAAACGATAACAGTATGAGCGTGCATTGTAATTTAGGTTTTAACGTTGACCGATTAGTGCTCGGTTCTTTCATGCAGGCAAAAGATGTTCCGGTTTCTGTGACTGTGAATAAAATTCTCATGTTATTGCCTGAGGATCCGATGAGACCTCGTCTGGCAGATTCTCGAATCGGAGTAAATGCCATTATACAAACAGAATTGCCAGATGTGTGCCAGGGTATAAAAACTTATTATATTACCAAGCGTTGGCGGATTGAACCCGTTGATGAAATCCGTTATAAACAGGGTGAGATGGTGGATGTGAAAAAGCCAATCGTGTTTTATATCGATACGTTAATGCCTGATTCATGGATTAAGTACGTAAAGGCCGGGGCAGAGGCTTGGAATGCTGCATTTGAGAAAATAGGTCTTCGGAATGTGGTACGGACTGAGTTGTTCCCGAAAGATTCCTCTTTCGATGCCGGAGATATTCACAATTCGGTGATTCGTTATGCTCCGTCGTGGATGTATTATCCGCAATATTCCATGCATACCGATCCTCGTACCGGCGAGATTCTGAATGCTTCTGTATATTTGCCCGCTAACGTGGCTTCTTATTTCTACACATCTCGTACTGAAGAGACGATGGCAGTTGATCCTTCCGTGCGTAAGGCCCGTTTATCAGAGGAGCAGTTTGGTGAAATGTTCAAGGCGAAAATGATGCAGGCTATTGGTCGTTGTTTGGGTTTGACGGATAATTATGCTGCATCTTCTGTATATCCGGTTGATTCGTTACGTTCAGCTTCCTTTACAAGAAAATATGGTGTTGTTGCATCTGTTATGGATGATTTCACTTGTAATAAAATAGCCCAGCCAGAGGACGTTAAGAAAGGTGTTGTTCTGGTTCAACAAAATTTGGGTCCTTATGATTATGAAGTGATTAAATACCTGTACAAGCCGATAATGGAAGTCAAACATTTTCGGGAAGAAAAAGCTGTGCTTGGACAATGGATAAAAGAAATGCAGGATAAGCCGTATTGTTTATACATGCAGACTCCGGATAACTGGGCGAAATTTGATCCTCGTGTTAGTCGTAAAGATCTAGGAGATGATCCGGTGAAAGCGAGAGAATATATTATTCGCAATTTGAAAATAGCGATTAATAATTTTTTTGAATGGTATAAAGAAGATGACATGGATCTAAGTGCTCGTCGTTTATGTTATATGGAATTGACCGAGGGTTTTAAAGGAGAGTTCGCTCCGATAGTTGCTTATTTAGGTGGAATTGAGTTATATGATGAGCAAATGCCCAGCTATAAAGTAGTTCCTAAAGAAACGCAGCGTCGTATGCTTATCTATCTGTTAAATTCATGTAAAGATCTTGATTGGCTGGATAATAAAGATGTTTTGCGTCAATTGCAGATTATGGATTTGCCTTCTACCAAGATAAGGGAAAGTCTTTTCGGAGAGATTATGTCCCGTTTACATTACGTGAGTATTGCTGCACAGAAATCGGGAGGCGAATATACGCCCGAGGAGTTTGTTCTTGACATATATAATCATATTTGGAAAAATACGATGCAGAATAAACCTTTGACAAAGCATGATATGGACATGGAACAAATATTCTTGGCTAGTATCATTGCAACTTCTTGTGTTGATGCTCCGGTAACGGTATTTTCCCCTAATATGGAAAATGGATTCCGTTCTTTAAATCCGGAAGAGTTAAAGCTTGTAAACCGGATACAGCAAGGAATACGACAGAGTATGAATTATGAGTTGCGGGATGAGGTTGCGGGATACAATTCGATCCCTTATTTTGAAGCTTCCAATGGACCAATAGCTCATGTTTATTTGGATCTGTTACTGAAAACACGAGATATGATTCAGCGGGCGGTGATAAGTAGTACAGGTGAAACGAAACTACATTATGAGTTTATGTTGTATCGGATCAAAAAGGCATTAGAGAAAAAATAGAACATCAATAAGCGGAAGATGTCTTCCAAATATTCTGGTGCGGTATTCTGAATTTAAGAACCAGAAATTTACATCCAGGTATTGGAAGACAATCTTTCTTTTTTTAATGAAATAGAATATGATGAAATTCGTAATAATTTTTTTGTTGATTCTCTCCGGTAACATTGGATGGTCTCAAAAAAAAGCTTTGGATACAGCGTCATATAAATTATGGCGAAGGGTGGATGCTCCCAATATCTCTGAAGATGGGAAATGGGTAACTTATCATTTTGTGCATATTGATTCAAAATATGATACATTACCCCGGGTAACTTATCTATATAATCCGGAGAAAAATATCAAGGAGGAATTGAAAAATGTGGTTAGACCTTCATTTTTTGCGAACGGGAAATGGTTACGTTATACGGTAACGGCTCCAGAGGCGGATACTTGTGCTTGCGATTCGACCTTTTTGTTGCGTTTGCGGGATATGAAAAAGATATATTGGGATAAGGAGTATGATTTCAATGAATATAATACTTCGGAATTAATCACGTATTCTTACCCGATAGATAAAAAATCTCCGCGATACAGGCGATTTGTCATTAAAAATATCGGGAGTTGCGACTCCATCGTGATGGATAGTGTGGAAAATTGCACATTGTTGAAGGGGCATAAAGCTATTGTTTATATCAAAAATCATGGAGAGTATAAATCTTTGTGCTATAGTCCCTTGAAGGGAAAACCTGTTGTTATTTTTTCCGACAAGGAACTTTTGTTAAAAGATTATTCATTAGCACACAATCAGTTGGGTGGAACTTTCACGGTGGCCACGGATTCATCCAAAATGAATAATCCTGATCTCTTTTATTCTTTTTCTCTTCCACAAGGGAAGTGTCGATTGCTGGTGGATTGGGATGATGTGCAATTCCCGGAAAACTATGTTTGGCGGAGTAGAGCTTATCGTTTATCCAATGATGGAAAACGTGTTATATTGGATGGGGACACGATTCTTCCGGTGCCGGAGAAAAAGCGGAAAAAGAAGGATACCCGTTTCGAGTTGGAATTATGGACGTGGAATGATGAAATTTCCTCTTTACAGCAGAGAGAAGGAAATTATAGGTCCAGTAACGTGAAACTCGCCTATAATTTGGATACAAAAGTTTGTTGCCGGGTGACAACTCAAAATATGGAGAAATTGATCGTGCCGGATGGAAATAAGTATGATTATGCTTTTGCTTTAGATAAGACGCCTTATAGACGTTTTTCAGACTGGAAAAATGATATTAATGCGGATATTTACCTGATTAACTTAAATACTGGAAAAACGATTCTTTTTGAACGAAATTCCTACACGGAACCGGAATGGAGCCCGAACGGCAAATATGCGTTATGGTATAATGCTTTGGAAAAGGTTTGGTATAAAATTGATCCAAAGACTTGTCAACGGGTAAATATTTCGAAAGAGATAGGTTATCCTGTTTACAATGAACTGCATGATTTGCCGAAACCGGCAGAAGCATACGGTATTGCGGGATGGTCAAAAGATGGTGATCGGGTTGTGCTATATGACCGTTATGATATGTGGGTGATAGACTTGACGGGGAAAAAAACTATTTATTCTTTAACTGACGGTTATGGAAGAACTACAAATCGACAATTCCGTTGGTTAAAAGATGATTATGGAGATAAAATTATTGATTTTGAAAATGGATTTTTAATGACTTCCGTGAATCTGGAGAATCGGGATGAGGGAATTTATCGTTTTCAGGCTAATGGTAAATTGAAAAAATTAATGGAAGGTCCTTATTCTGTCACGGTAAATCAAAAATCGGTAGATCAGAAATACTGCATATTTACTCGGCAAAGTTACACGGAATTCCGGGATTTGTGGTGGAGTGATTTGGCATTTACCCGACCGGTAAAGATAACGAATACTAATCCACAGCAAAAAAATTACCTTTGGGGATCGGTGAAGTTGGTCGAGTGGACGAACTTCGAAGGAAAAAGAAATCGAGGATTACTGTATTTGCCGGATGGTTACGATTCTTCAAAACGTTACCCGGTTATCGTGAATTTTTATGAAACACATACGGAGACGTTACATGACTACATCGTACCGTTTTGGTGTAGTGGTATGCTTAACGTGGTTTCTTACGTGAGCAATGGTTATGTAGTGTTTATGCCGGACATTCATTTTACCGTGGGCGCTCCAGGAGAGAGCAGTTATAGTGCTGTCGTTAGTGGTACTCGGATGCTTATCGACCGGGGAATAGCGGATAAAGAGCGAATTGGGATACAAGGACATAGTTGGTCCGGATATCAGGTGGCTTATTTAGTGACTCGTACGAATATGTTTGCCTGTGCCAGTCCGGGAGCGGCCGTGTCCAACATGGTTTCTGCCTATACGGGGATTCGTACGGGAAGTGGAATGCCTCGAATGTTCATGTATGAAGAAACGCAGAGTCGTTTGGGCAAATCTTTGTGGGAGGATAAAGAGATGTATCTTCGTCACTCGCCAATCTTAAATGCAGATAAGATAGAGACTCCATTATTGATATTCCATTGTGATAGGGATGAGGCTGTTCCTTATGCAGAGGGATTGAATTTATTTCTTGCCATGCGACGTTTGCAGAAACCTGCTTGGTTGTTGAATTATAAGGGGGAACGTCATTTCTTGTACAACAGGGCGGCAGAGATAGATTGGACGATTCGTCTGCAACAATTCTTTGATCATTATTTGAAGGGAGCTCCCGAGCCCCGATGGATGAGGGAAGGGATTCACGCTAATGAGCGTGGGATTGATCAAAAGTATGATTTGGTGAAATAATTTTTGAAATAGTAATTTTAATTTAAAATAGTATGAAACATTTATTTTGTATCGGATTGACTTTGTTGTGTTTGGCTTGTGCCAGCGATCCTCAAAAAGAGATGGAAAAGAAGATTATTGGGGAATGGTGTAATCCTTACACTTACGAGTCAACGGGAGAGTTGAAAGGTTTTTCTTTTAAAAAAGGAGGAGTATGTGAAGCGATCAATATTCCCTCATTGGATTTGAAAACATGGAGTATTCAAAATGGTTATTTGTTGATAAAAGGTTTTAGCCTTGAGAAGGATGGGAAAAAAGAAGTTTACGAGACCAAGGAAAAGATTGATCTACTGAATGCTGATACGTTGAGTGTTGTGGCTCGTGAAGCCAATCCCCGCCTTGTTTTTCTTTATTTGAACGCAAAGATTATCAAAGAGCGAGTTCGTGTAGATACGATGTCACATGAGTAGTATTTAATGTGAGTTTGATATAACTCAAAGCAATATAAGTTACCTGTCATTGATGAATGCCACATCAATGGCAGGATTCTTTGAGAAGATTACGAAATGTTTGTACAGTACAGATGTGTCTAAAATTATTAAAGCCATTTTTTTCTTTTAAAGTAGAGGAGCATGGTAATGGTGATGACAACCATGATGCCCCAAAGGATAAAGTAGGCGTAGTGGTGTTTTAGTTCTGGGATATATTCGAAGTTCATTCCGTAGATACCGGCGATGAAAGTAAGTGGGATGAAAATGGTTGAAAAGATAGTCAACACTTTCATGACATCATTTTGTCGGTTTCCAATGTTAGTTTGGTAGAGATTTATTTGATCGGAGACCATGGAGTAGTATATTTCGATGGCTTCTTGGGCTTGTACAACCAGATCATCCAAGTCGTGTAAATAGGTGTACGTGTTTTGGTTTACTAGTGGAGAATCACAATTAATGAAACGGGTTGTGACTTCTTTGAATGGACGTACGTTTTTCCGGATATATGAAAGTTCTGTTTTATAGTGGTAAAGATCTTCAACCACTTTGGCATCAGCTTCTAAAATTGTTCTACCGCGTTCTTCTATGGCTGCGCCTAATATTTCAAGATTAATGATATAGCTGTCAACGAGAGTGTCCAGTAGGGCGTAACAGAGGTAATCCGTCCCGAAAGAACGAATGCGGGTTTTGCCGTCATATAAGCGTTTCTTCACATCCCTGAAATAATCGGTATCTGTTTCTTGAATAGTGATCAGGTAGTGAGAGCCGACAATAAAAGAGAGTTGTTCCATGTGTACAATACCGTCTTCCTTACCGAAATAGAAGGATTTGGCAATGATATATAAATGGTCGGATTCTTCACTGAACCGAGGGCGTTGGTCCGTGTTTAGAATATCTTCCAGAAATAGAGAAGATACATCGAAAGCCTTGCCCATATCGGCAATCAGTTTAGTGTTTTGCAAGCCGGATATGTTGATCCAGGTCATGTGATCGTTGGATACGATATTAGCTATGTTTTCCAGAGTTTCGGGAAAGAACTCTTTGAGTCCTTCTGACGTGTATTGGATAACCTGAATGGAGTTTTTTGTCATTTTTTGTTTGCCGATGAAGATTAGGGAGCCGGGTGCGGCTCCTTTTGATTTCGTTCGGTCTTTAAGAAAACGGGCCATATTATGGAGTTGAAAGTTAATAACTGAAAGGTAAAAGTTATTTCGGATCTGAGTCAGAGGGTTCTATTTTTAGTTTTATCGGGTTGGAGCTATCTCCCCAGGTTAGCGTGCGATAGGGGAAGGGGAACTCCACGTTCTTGGCATCAAATACTTTTTTCAGGCGACGGCGATATTCTCGGCCAACGGCCCATTGTTGCATGGGTTTGGTTTTGATGACAAGGCGAATGATCACGGCACTATCGGCAAAGTCGTTTACCCCGCTGATGACCACGGGTTCGAGCATTAGCTCTTTGTAAACGGGGTCATTGAACATTTCGTCTCCGACTTGTTGCATGAGCATGACAGCGTTGTCCGTGTCTTCTTTATATGCGATACCGATTTGCAGGACAATGGCGGACCATTCTTTGGTCATGTTGGAGAGTGTGTCTATTTTCCCGTTTTGGAAAATGTGTACGACGCCTGAACTATCCCGTAGGGTGACGGTTCTTAATTCGATTTTTTCAACTAGCCCTTCTGTTCCGTTGATAACGGCCCAGTCTCCGGTGCGTAGTTGATCTTCCAATAGAATGAAGAAACCGGATATGAAATCCCGGACTAATTCTTGAGCCCCGAAACCAACCGCTAATCCGACAATTCCTGCACTAGCGAGGATGGGGGCAATGTTGATATTGAATTTTCCGAGTAAGATTAGTAAAAAGATTACCCACAGGAAGATTCTACCGATACCGTATATGATTCCTGTGAGTGTGTTAATTCGTTTTTCAGCTTCATTGTTGTCAATGTTTTCAGCCTTATGAGCTTTATTGATGGCGAGCTTTTTCATTTTTCGAATTGTGAAGCGTAAGGCTCTTAATAAGGAGACGAATAAAATAATGAGAATGGCAATTGACGGGAGTTGAATGACACACCAGGTGATTAGTTTTGTCAGCATTTCATTCCAGAATGCAGCTGTAAAGACAGCAGGAATATGTTGGGCTTCTTTCGTGTTCCAGAATACGATAATCCCGTCTATTTGGGCGCTGTCCGGAATATTCTTTTCGATGATTTGGTTTGTGGTGTTATCCCACCAGGAATCATCCAAGGTTGCCTTGTTGATTAAGAAATTAGTACTGACTTTCGGAACAGAAACGACAATTTCTCCTGAGGAAGGGAGATAGTTTATATTGTGATAGGCGTCTCGTATTTGTCCTAAATTGGAATTAAGGCCAATACCTTCAAGAGTTTTGAATGAGGTGTCCCGAATAATGATACGATTAATGAATGAGCTGGTATCTCCGGCAACTTCCGGAGTAGCTATAAAAAGGAGTTTGCCATTATTGTCATAGACATTGTAATCATCAAATTCCTGATTGAAGAACCCCTCTTTATTTTTGATGAGCTTGATTTGTTTAGCGGGGAATATAGAATAGAGTTGATGAATATTTGTACCTCTAGCAATGGAACCTACACGGGTAGAACTTATGATGTAGGGATTTTGTGAATCGTCTGAAATACCCATTAGCTCCGGGATGGATGATTTTTTTCCACAACTTATTGTTCCAAGAATCAAACAGAGTAAAATCAAATAGTTTTTCATGGTAACATGTTTAAGTATTACTTTATAGCTGTATAGATGTTTACTTGATAAAATTATACAAAACTTATTATCTATACAATTTAAAGGCTGATTTTGTTCCATATTGAAAGGGATTTTATCGCTAGAATTTTCAATCGTAACAAGAATGTAACCGAAAAACGACGGAAAAAGATTCGTTGTTTAGAATTGTTTTATTTTATTTGTGCTGAAAAATATGTTTTTTGACATGCTTTGACTTGATTGTCAAGGTGATATCGAGGAATAAAAAAATACTGATACAAACTTGTTTAGATATTTGTATTGGCTACCTTTACGCATGTTTTACAACATAAAATTCGTGTGATATTATAGAATATAATTTATAATTTAGTATTTAAGAACAAGTAACTAAGTCATGAGTGAAAAGACAGAAGTTATCGACAAAAAAGACATTGTAATTCGTTTCTCGGGAGATTCGGGAGATGGAATGCAATTAACCGGCCAGCAATTCTCGGATGCTGCTGCTTTATTTGGAAACGGTGTATCAACGTTTCCGGATTATCCTGCTGAAATACGCGCCCCGCAAGGTACGGTTGGTGGTGTTTCCGGGTTTCAAGTACATATAGGGAATGATCCCATTAAAACTCCGGGAGATTTTGCAGACGTGCTCGTGGCGATGAATCCTGCCGCTTTAAAGGCTAACTTGCGTTGGGCAAAGAAAGGTGCAACGATTATCGTGAACTTGGATGCATTTACTGACAAGAACATCGAAAAGGCTGGGTATAAAGAAAACCCACTGGAAGATGCTGTCTTGCAAGATTATAACGTGGTTCCTGTGAAGATCACAACTTTAACGGAAGAGGCTTTGAAAGACAGCGGTCTAGATCAGAAGTCTATCGTTAAATGCAAAAATATGTTTGCTCTTGGTATGATTTACTGGATGTTCGACCGTACAGTGGATCACACGAGAGATTTTATTAACCAGAAGTTTGCCAAGAAGCCGGAAATCGCTAGTGCTAACGTGAAAGTGTTGGAAAGTGGTTTCAATTATGCTTCTAACGTTCATGCTTTGGCTGTACACTTCAATGTGGCTCCTGCTCAAATCGAGAAAGGACGTTACCGGACAATTACTGGTAATAAGGCTACGGCATGGGGATTTTTGGCTGCTGCTGAAAAAGCTAATTTGCCTTTGTTCTGTGGTTCTTATCCTATTACTCCGGCAACAGATATTTTACAAGAATTGGCGTTGAGACGTGATTTGGGAGTGAAGACCTATCAGGCAGAGGACGAGATTGCCGGAATTTGTACTTCTATTGGTGCAAGTTACGTGGGTAATCTGGCTATCACGACGACTTCAGGGCCCGGTTTGGCATTGAAGAGCGAGGCTGCCGGCTTGGCAGTAATGGCCGAGTTACCTTTGGTAATCGTTGACGTACAACGTGGTGGTCCTTCAACTGGTTTGCCCACGAAAACGGAACAATCCGATTTGTTGCAAGCTCTTTACGGGCGTAACGGTGAAAGCCCTATGCCTGTCGTTGCTGCAAGTACTCCCGGAAACTGTTTTGACTATGCTTTTTGGGCGGCTAAAATTGCAATAGAGCACATGACTCCGGTTGTTCTGTTGACAGACGGATTCTTGGGGAATGGCGCTCAACCATGGAAGATTCCTTCGTTGAAAGATTACCCTTCTATTACCCCGAGAGTGGCTAAAGAAGGGGATGATTATAAACCATATGCACGTGATCCGGAGACTTTGGCTAGAATGTGGGCTTTACCGGGAACGAAAGGTTTGGAACATCGTATCGGTGGATTGGAGAAGGTAAATGTAACAGGAGAAATTAGTTACGTTCCTGAAAACCATCAAATTATGACTGATTTGCGTGATGCGAAGGTGGCTAAGATTGCTGACAGCATTCCTCAACAGGAGATTTTCGGGAACCAAGATGGTGGGGATCTTCTCGTTGTTGGATGGGGTGGAACTTACGGTCACTTGTACTCGGTAGTTCGAGAATTGAGAGAAGAAGGTCACGACGTGAGCTTGGCTCATTTCAACTTTATCAACCCGCTTCCGAAGAACACGGATGAGGTTCTTGGTAAATTCAAGAAGATTGTCGTTTGCGAGTTGAACTTGGGACAGTTTGCACAGTATTTGAGAGCTAAATTCCCGCATTACACGTATTATCAATATAATAAAGTAGCCGGATTACCTTTCACGGTAGTTGAGCTGAAAGAAAAAATAACCGAATTATTAGGAAAATAATCATGGCAGAACAATATACACCGAAAGATTTTAAGAGCAACCAGGAGATTCGTTGGTGTCCGGGTTGCGGTGACCATGGTATCATTAACTCCGTACAGAAAGCCATGGCTGAACTGGGGTACCCGAAAGAGTCGTGGGCAGTAATTTCCGGAATTGGATGTTCTTCCCGTTTCCCCTATTACATGAATACTTATGGTTTTCATACGATTCATGGCCGGGCTGCTGCTATTGCATCCGGAGCTAAGAGTGCCAATCCGAAATTGAATATTCTTCAAGTTTCCGGTGACGGTGACGCTTTGGCTATTGGTGGTAACCATTTTATTCATGCTATTCGCCGTAATATTGATATTACCACTTTGGTGTTCAATAATGAGATTTACGGGTTGACGAAAGGACAATATTCTCCAACCACGAAATTGGGTACGAAAACTAAAACTTCTCCTTACGGAACAATTGAGACCCCGTTTAACCCGGGAGAGTTGGTAATCGGTGCGCAAGGGAAATTTTTCGCTCGTACGTTGGATATGAATATCAATTTGAGTGCAGAAGTTATCGAGGCTGGTGTGCGTCATAAGGGTACTGCTGTTGTGGAAATTCTTCAGAACTGCGTGATCTTTGCTGATGGGGCTCATGCTGCTATCACGGATAAAGAGATGAAGGAAGAGCGTCAATTGATCTTGAGACATGGAGAACCGATGGTTTTCGGAAAGAACAAGGATAAAGGTATCATGTTCGATATGAAGGCCGGTAAGTTAAAAGTTGTAGAGATTGGTAAGGATGGTATCACGTTAGATGATATTATGGTGCATGATGCTCACAGCGTGAATCCTTCTATACATTGGATGTTGGTACACATGAAAGCTCCGGAGTATCCTGTGGCTTTGGGTGTTATCCGTGATGTGGAAGGTACGACTTATAATGATGCGTTGGAAGCTCAGATTGAAGACGTTAAAGCAAAATCTTCTATTCGTTGTGTTGAAGATTTATTGAACAGCGGAGACGTTTGGGAAGTAAAATAATGGTTTTTAATATGTAGAAAAGTCCGAGTTTAAAGCTCGGACTTTTTTGTTTTGTTATTTAGAATGGGGTATGGATGAAATTCCCCAGTGAGTATTCGGGGTCGAGTCCATTTGTAGTTTCAAATGTCCGCCATTGATAATTTCCCTTCGATAGAACCAGCAATCTTCTAGCTGTTGCCCGTTGAGTGTTGCCGATTGAACGTAATAATGATTAGGAGCATTATTTTCTGTTTCAATCACGAATGTTTTACCGGAATAGTACCGGGGATCGAGTTTAATCGTGATTTTACGAAATTTAGGACTGCCGATTTGGTAAGAAGGGGAGATGTTGGTTCCTCCCTGTACGTCGAATAAACCCATGGCAGCCATAACATACCAAGCTCCTAATTGTCCTTGGTCTTCGTCTTGTCCGTAACCGTAACCATGTTCCGGGGTGATACCGTAGAATTCATCACAAATTAACCGGGTGTATAGTTGTGTTAGCCACGGTTTACCGGAATAGTTGAAGAGCCAGGCATCATGCAGGCAGGGTTGATTCCCTTGATTATACAATTTTTCGACTCCGGAAAAGCTATCAATTTCTTTCCCTCCCCCAAACAAGGTTTTCCGGGATTCGATAAACGTGTTTTCCAGTCTTTCGTTGAAAAGATCAATACCCATGAGTTCTGTCAGACCTTGGATGTCATGGGGAACATACCAGGTATATTGTGCGGCATTGCCTTCTTGGAATCCTTTCCAGCCTTTTAACGGGTCGAAGTCTTTCATGAAACTGCCGTCCATTTCACGGGGACGCATATACTTTGTTTCTGGATCGAATAGATTTTTGTAAGCATACGAGTATTGCATAAGGGTGTCGTATGCGGCTGTTTTCCCGATAGCTTTGGCCATTTGAGCCGCAGCATAACAACTAAAGGCGTATTCCAACGTGTGGGAAGCTCCGAAATTGCAGACCCAGTCATTAGGATATAGATAATCTTTCAAGGGAATAAAACCTTGTTGGATAAAGTATTCATTGTCATATTTCCCGTTGCCCATATCCCGTCCTTTGTATTCCAGTTCGTTTTTACAGATGGCACTCCAAGCCGTTTCAATGTTGAAATCACGAATTCCGGCTTGGTAAGCGGCACATATGATTAAACCTTGAAAGTTGGTTTGTACACCGTTCGTGTACACTCCGGCAGCTTCCCCGTCGTGTAGCCAACCGGAATTTTTGAAGAAGTCCAGATTCGATTTTATGTAACTGGAGAATATTTCAGGATAGGCCAACGTCCATATTTGGGTAAGATTCCAAAAACCACCCCACATTCCATCGGTGTTGTGATGGGAATAGAGTGGAATTCCATTTTTGTCCAAAGGTATTTGTCCGATCGTCTTATCATGTTGAATGTATTGTCCGTTTATGTCGTTGGCGATCCCCCTGCCGAGTAGTGCATGATAAAGTCCGGTGTAGAATTTGGTTTTGTCTTCCGGGGTTCCACCTTCCACTTGGATACGGCCAAGCATTTCATTCCAAGTCTGACAGGCTGCATTTTTCACGTCATCGAAGCTTTTTCCGGTAGCTTCTGAATCTCGGTTATTACGTGCATTTTCAATGTTGGTATAGGATAGACCGACTTGCATTTGTATTTGTTCTTTGGCTTTTGTTTGGAAAGTCAAGTATAGTCCGCATCCGGGGCCTTTTACCGAGTTGGAATTTTCTTGTATTTTTTCGTCAATAAATGTCCCGATTGTTTGTGGTTTCTTGTCTAGTTTGGCGGCAAAGAAAATTTTTATTTTCCCGTTCGGTTGGCAGAATGTTGCATAAATCGGATAGTTTTCTACCCATCCGGTGACTTCGTTGGTTTCCGGGTGATATGTGACTTCTGCATCCGTGATGGTGGCACTTTCTCCTTGTTTGTGCCCGATGTCAAATAGTATTCTTGATGTAGTAGATTTGGGAAAGGTATAACGGTGAAAGCCCGTCCGGGTGGTTGCCGTGATTTCTGCTTTGATATTGTAATCCGTGAGTGTTACAGCGTAATAGCCGGGGATGGAGACTTCTGTTGTCTTGTCAATGCGTGAACGATAACCGGAATCCGGATCTTCTAATGTTCCCGGTAGGGTTTTTAGCTCTCCGGTGGTGGGAATCGTTACGACTCCCCCTATTTGGAACTCATGAAAATGGGCGAAACCTTCAATGGAGGTATGACGGTCATCATACCCACAGGGGAGCCAACTACCATAACTTCCGTAAGCATTGGTGGTCGGAGCCAGCTTGGCCATTCCCATGGGAAGAGCGGCTGGGGTATAGAAGAACCAGCGGCAGTGTACCGAACCGATTTGCGGATCAACCCAGTCTACCGGTTGTTTCTTTTCCGGGGTAGGTTGACACGTGTAAAAACCTAGAATTAATAAACATAGGCTAAAAAGGCGGATTGTAGTTTGCATCTTTTTTTAGATTAAGGTGATTTCGCTGACAAATTTATCTTTTTTTACTTCTTTATTCATTAAAAAAGAATAAATTTGTAATGTAAAGAGTAGAAATCCGGCTAAAATATTCCTTCTATGTTGAATCTGAATATATTAAGTGTTACATTACCGTTAACGAATCCCGTGTTAATCTTTTCTGTAATTCTTTTTATTATTCTGTTTGCTCCACTTGTGCTACACCGTTTTAAGATTCCGGATATTGTCGGTTTGATTATTGCCGGTGCATTGATCGGGCCTTACGGTTTGCATATTATGGATCGGGATAGTAGTATCGTGTTGTTCGGGACAGTGGGGTTATTGTATATCATGTTCGTGGCGGGGCTGGAAATTGATATGGCGGATTTTAAAAAGAATAGTAAACGGAGTTTGATATTTGGTCTTTACACGTTTTTTATCCCGATGATTTTGGGAACATTTGCCGGAGTTTATTTATTGGATTTTTCTTATCCTACATCCATTTTATTGGCGAGTATGTTTGCCTCTCACACGTTAGTGACTTATCCGATCGTGAGTAAATATGGAATTACGAAGAATCGGGCGGTCAACGTGACGATTGGTGGAACCGTGGTGACTTGTCTGCTGGCCTTGCTCGTGTTGGCGGTTATCGTGGGAATGTCAACGGGAGAGTTAACCCAGGGATTTTGGATTCAGTTGGGAGTATCAACGATCGTGTTTGCTTTTATTGTGCTTTGGGGATTTCCTTTTGTCGGACGCTGGTATTTCAAACGATATGATGACCGAGTGGGACAGTTTATATTTGTTTTGGGCCTTGTTTTTTTTTGCCTCTTTTTTAGCAGAGGCGGCGGGGTTGGAAGCGATTATCGGGGCATTCTTGGCTGGATTGGCATTAAATCGTCTGATACCGAATACATCGGCATTGATGAACCGGATTGAATTCGTGGGAAACGCTTTGTTTATTCCGTTTTTTCTGATCGGGGTCGGAATGCTGGTTAATTTTCACGTGTTTTTGTATGATCTGACCACGGTATGGGTGGCCGTTATCATGTGTGTGGTGGCGACCGTGTCGAAATTTATTCCGGCTTGGCTGGCACAAAAGAATTTCCGATTTACGACTTCTGAAAGGACTTTGATTTTTGGATTGAGTAATGCACAGGCGGCGGCGACTTTGGCGGCTGTTCTTGTCGGATATAACGTCATTTTGGGAACAACTCCGGAAGGAGAATCGATTCGTTTATTGAACGAAAGCGTGCTGAATGGTACGATCGTAATGATTTTGGTGACTTGTATCATCGCTTCTTTTGCCACGCAGAAAGGAGCGCAGGAGGTGGCTTTGGCTGAATTCGCGGAAGACGAAAGCGTGGATAATGAAGAAATAGAAGATCGTATTTTGATCCCGTTGAGTAATATCGAGAATGTAGAGGAATTAGTCGGTTTGGCTGTAACGATTAAATCCAAGAAGGCGAAAGCCGTGATGACGGCTTTGAACGTGATACAGGCGGATGAGGGGGATAGTATGGCGGAAAAGAAGGCGAATCAGTTGCTGGAGAAGGCGACGAAAGCTGCGGCGGCAACAGATAACGAGTTAGTAACTTCGCTGCGTTATGATGAGGATATTGTAAATGGTATCAAAAATGCCACGAAAGAGCATAAGATAACCGATATTGTACTGGGGCTTCGCAAGGAAGGGGTTATTTCTGATACTTTTTTGGGGAATCTGACAGATCGAGTGTTGTCAAAATGTGCCACGACCACGTTGGTTTACCGTCCCGCACAACCCTTGTCCACGATAAAGCGTTATATTGTGGTGGTACCGTTTCGGGCAGAGAGAGAAATTGGTTTTCCTTACTGGGTAATTCGCGTATGGAATATGGCTAAAAATTCAAGCAGCAAGATCGTGTTTTATGCCGATACTGCCGTGTTGAATGTTTTGCAGGATATACAGGCCAAGCATCATATAGAGGTGGAATTTAATGAGTTTAATAATTGGGATGATTTCTTGATCATATCCCGTGATATAAAGGAGAATGATGCATTGATGATCGTGATGAGCAGAAGGAATTATCCCTCTTATTTGAAAAATATGACGATGATCCCGACTTATTTGAACAAGTATTTTTGTAAAAATAGTTGTATCTTGGTTTACCCGATGCAGATCGGTATTGGTGAACAGGAATTAGGTGCGTTAAAGACTATGCCTCATGCGGATTCTCATGACAGTTTGGATGAGTTGGCAGACGTATTGAGAGGATTGTTCAAAAGAAATAAATGATTTAATTCGTTTGCCGTATGAAAAAAATAATTATTCTTCTTGGTATAATTTTGTTGGGATATGCTTTTAACGAGTTCTCTCCTTTTGAGAAGAAGTTGATAACTAATTTTACGGCACGGATTCGGGAACTGCAACAAGAAAAAGTGTACCTGCACACGGATAAAAGCGTATACACGGTAGGGGATAAGTTGTGGTTCCGGGCTTATCAGGTACATGCAGCAGCGACGTTTCCGATGGTTTTTAGTCACTATATTTATGTCGACTTGATTGATCGTCGGGATTCCGTGATTCAGCGGGTTAAAGTTGTAGGACGGGATTCTTGTTTTTTCGGGCAGATTGAAATTCCTAAGGATTTACAACAAGGGGATTATTCTTTGCGGGCTTTTACGTATTATATGCAGAATGTTGGGGAGGATTATTTTTTCAAAAAGAAGATACGGGTGATTAATCCGAAAGATTCACGCGTGTGGACAGATGTCACCTATACGAAGAATCGGGAGAATAATTATACCGCAACAATTCGTTTGTCGGATGGGCAAGGGGAACCGTATAGTCAAACGTCGGTAACTTACATTGCGGGAGTGAAGAAGGATCAGTATTCCGTGAAACCGGCCCGGACGGATAAAGACGGGAAGTTTGAAGTGAAAATTGATACCACGATGAAAACAATCGAAGTAGAATTTCGGGATGGGCAACCTTTCCCGTTCAAACGTTATATTTATATTCCTTCGCAATTAAAGGATTTTGACGTGCAATTTTTTCCGGAAGGAGGTAATTTATTATCGGGGAATTTTCAGCAAGTGGCTTTTAAGGCTATCGGGGCGGATGGGAGAGCCGTGGAGGCCACGGGTGAGGTATATCAGGATTCGGTCGTGATTGCAACGGTTCGTACTCAACATGACGGGATGGGAAAATTTCGTTTGCCCGTGAATCCGGGAAAGAAGTTTTATGCCGTGATGAAAACGGAGGACGGGGTAGAGAAAAGATTTGAATTACCTGACGTTTCGGAGACGGGATGGGGACTTTCGATTAGTCGAAAGGATTCGATTCTGAGCTATCGGGTGATCAAAGGGGGGAATGCGACATTGCCGGAGGAATTATATACCGTGATACATTGCCGGGGTATTGTTGTCGGGATGAATCGGGTAAACGGTTTGCAGAGGGGAAGTGTTAACTTGAATATTTTGCCGGAAGGGATTTCACATATCGTGTTGCTTGATGCCGTGGGGAACGTGTACAGTCAGCGGTTATTTTTCGTGAAACGCAATCAGCGTCCGGAATTGAAGATTACGACAAATAAGCCGACATATGTCGCTCGGGAATTAGTGGAAATGGAGATTGATTTTGAAGAAGCGTATAAAGGACTCTTAGATGGATCGTTTTCAATATCCGTGACGGATGATCAGAAAGTGGTGCAAGATTCTTTGGAAGATAATATTTTATCCAATTTGTTATTGACTTCGGATTTGAAGGGATATATTGATAACCCGGCTTATTATTTTAATGATACGACACTGGAAGTTGAGAATAATTTGGATTTAGTGATGATGACGCATGGGTGGACTCGTTTTGACGTATCTAAATTGGCAAAAGGGAAGTTTGATAATTTGAAATACCCGTTGGAGGTTGGGCAGGTGATTTCCGGTAAGGTAAATAATTTCTGGGGAAAGAAGTCCAAAGGGGCTAATATTATATTGTTGTCTAACTATGGTCTTTACCGCATGGCGGAGACAGACGAGAAGGGAAATTTTTTGATTGATGGATTGGTATTTCATGATAGTACTTCATTCTTAGTACAAGCGGTAAATGCAAAGGGGCGTCGGGGGGTAACCGTGAGTGTGGATCAGGATGAATTTTTGTCACCGCATTACACGTTGCCTAATACATTGGAGGCCAAGAAAAAAGAGGATGACTTTTATAAGAAATTTAGTCAGGATTATTATTACGAAAATGGAGAAAAAATTTACGTGTTGGATGAAGTCCTTGTGTCTCGTAGAAAGCAGAAAAAAAGTTATTCTTTTTACGATAATTTAGCTCGATATCAGTTGGATTCTGTCCAGATTGCAGAATATTCGATGATGCCTATAGAGTTAATTATTCAGCAGTTGCCGGGAGTGACGTTTGAGAAAGATGATGAAGGAAATGACTGTTTTAAGCATTTCGGACGAACCTTGTATGTGCTTGTGAATGATTTCGAGGAGTCCATGGATCAGATCCGGTTAATCCCGTCGGGGGCGTTGCGTAATATTTCTATGTTGGATCAGATGCAAGGCAAAATTTTCTTTGGAGATCGGGGTGCTAACGGTGTATTACTTATCTCTGTGGAGCCGGGGTGGACCCCGAAGGATTTGGGACGTCCCAATGTGTTGCCTTTTAAAATTATGGGATACCAGATTCCGGACGAATTTTACGTTCCCAAATACGAGATTGATTCCGTGCGTCGGGATAATCGTTATGATGAGCGTTCTACAATTTATTGGGAACCGGTTGTTAAAATCAGTAAGGATACCCCGGCTAAATTGTCTTTCTACACGGCAGATACCTACGGGAAATATTCTGTTATCGTGGAAGGAATTACTTCAAAAGGGGTGATTTGCAGGAAAAGGATTCCGTTGATATTGAAATAATTCAAAATTTATTCGCATATTTGTCGTTCATAGAGATGGATGATAGGTATGAACAGGAATTATTGTTTCACATTAATTAATGGGACACGGCTTGATTTCAAGCAAGTGTTTGATCAATATTTCAATTCCTTGGTTCTTTTTGCTGATCGTTATTTGGGAGAGCGAGAAGAGAGTGAATCTCTTGTGCAGGATGCTTTCCTTGCTTTGTGGGAAAATCGATTAGAGTTTCCGGATGAACTCTCCGTGAAGGCTTATTTGTATTCTACCGTACGTAATAAAGCTTTGAATGTGTTGAAGCATCGTAAAATTGAACAGCATTATGTGAATGAAATCCTTCAAGATGAGGATGCGGAGCTTTATTATATGAGATCGGTAATTGAAGAAGAAACACGTCGGTTAATTTTTACAGCCATTGATTCTTTGCCAGAGCATTGCAGAAAGGTGTGTCTGTTGAATTTGGAGGGGATGGATAATCAGGAAATTGCAGATGAGTTGCAGGTTTCTCTGAATACGGTGAAATTTCATAAAAAGAACGCTTACAAACTATTACGGGATAAATTGAAAGATCAATTTTATCTTCTGTTTCTTATTTAGAAAATCATACTAAAAAAGATCGATTTTTTCTTCATTTTTCACTACCCGCTTTTTTCTTTCAGTTGTTTTAGGAATATAAATGAAAATATATGACTAAAAAATATATTCGAATAGCGGAATTGATTTATAAGGATAAAATCGGGAATCTTACCGAGCAAGAGAAGTGTGAGCTACTTGCTTGGTTGGAAGAATCTGATTTTAATCGGCAGATATTCGATGAATTAGCAAAAGGGAGTTCATTAAGTCGGAGTTATGATGAGTATCGGAATATTCATCGAGAACAAGTGTGGAATGCGATCGAAAAACAAATAGTCCCGCAGGGACGTCAATTGTCATTGCAATGGGTGGGATATGCGGCATCCGTGATGATTTTGGTGGTTGCGGGATGGTTTATTTTCCAAATGTCAGATAACAAGAATGTCGTACAAGAGGGCAAAAAAGTGGCTCGAATTACACCGGGAACGCAAAAGGCGATATTGTATTTAGATAATGGTGAACAAGTCGTTTTGGCAGACAATAACACGGTGGTTGTAGAAGATAGTCTTTCCGGAAGAATAGAACAGGTAGATAAATCGTTAGTTTATCAAACAGAATCCACCGTGAAGGAAGAACGACTTAATGTGTTGGAAATTCCTAATGGGGGAGAATTCCAAGTGACATTGGCCGATGGAACTAAAGTGTGTTTGAATGCTGGAACGAAACTGACTTATCCGATAGCTTTCGTGGGAAAGGAACGGCGGGTCCGTTTGGAGGGGGAAGGTTATTTTGAGGTAAAGCGAGATGAGAACAAACCTTTTATCGTGGAGATAAATGGTATGGAAGTAAAAGTTTTGGGAACCTCCTTTAATTTGAGGTCTTTTGCGGCAGATAATCGTTCTACTGCGACGTTAATAAGCGGTAAGATTGAGGTGAAGACTTCCTCTCGACGTGTTGAACTTTCACCGAATCAGCAAGCGGATTTATGGGTAGGGGAGAATAAACTTGATGTGCGTGAAGTTGACGCGGCCGTTTATAGTGCTTGGACAAAAGGAAGATTCGTATTCCGACGGGAACGTTTAGAGACAATTCTGGATGATGTGTCTCGTTGGTATAATGTGACGGTATTTTATGAACAAAGTAGTGCGAAAGACATTCTTTTTTCCGGAATTATGGAACGGTACGCGGATATATCTAAAACATTGGAGATGTTGGAAAAAACAGGAAAAGTAAGTTTTATTATAGATGAACAGAAAATTATAGTACGAGCCAAGTAAAAAAAGAAACAGGAAAGTGCTCCAACACTTCCCTGCTTAAAGTTTCATTATTGGTAGTTTGCTCCAACAAACTAGCAATAGAGTTTAACCTTAAAGAATTAAACAAAACTATGAAAAAAAAACGAGAATTTGACTTTCTCAAGGAGAGAAAGTTGCAAATTAGTTTGTTAAAAATGAAAGTGACAGTGTTACTACTTTTGGTGTGTGTCCTGCAAAGTGTGGCAGGAGCGTATTCCCAGACAACGAAGTATGATATTTCGATGACAAGCGGGAAGTTGGAAAATGTGTTCAAGTTGATAGAACAGAAAGGCGAATATACCTTCTTGTATTCGATAGAAGATATAGATCAGATTTCTTCTGTCAATGTAAATGTGAAGCAGGCAGATTTGAAAGAGGTTTTGGATATTTGCTTGGCAAATACCAAACTAACTTACGAGATTAGTGGCCATTTGGTTATTATCCGGGCGAAAGATGAAAAACCGGAAGACAAAATGGTTGTGATTAAAGGCGTGGTGAAAGATAAAAAAGGAGAACCACTGCCGGGAGTGACGATAGTGGAAAAAGGTACTAAAGTTGGTGTGGCAACAGGTGTTGATGGTAAATTTACATTTACTGTAGCCAAACATGATGGAATTATTCTCGTGTTTTCATTTGTGGGGATGAAGACAAGAGAGATAACGTGGACCGGACAGAAAGAGTTGAATGTCGTAATGGAGGAAGAGTCTCAAGATATGGATGAAGTGGTTGTTACGGGCTACATGAATGTCAATCGTCGAGATATGGTTGGCTCTTATACGACCTTGAAAGCCGATGATGTAATGATGCCTGCTTATTCTTCTATAGATCAGATGTTACAAGGACAAGTGCCGGGTATGATTGTGATGAATACGAGTACACGTGTAGGAACAAGTCCTAAAATACAAATTCGTGGAACATCTACATTGTTAGGTAATCAGGATCCATTATGGGTGGTTGATGGTATCATTCAAGAAGATCCTTTGGAAATTGATGCGAATTCGGCAATGATTACAGACTTGGAAACTATTTTGGGAAATCAGATTTCTTGGTTGAATCCTCAAGACATAGAGACTATTACTGTTTTAAAGGATGCTTCTGCAACCGCAATTTATGGTTCAAAAGCTTCTAATGGTGTTATCGTGGTCACGACTAAAAAGGGAAAGGCCGATCGTTTGTCAATAAATTATTCTGGAAATTTCTCCGTGGGAACTCGTCCCAATTACGGACAATTTAATCTGATGAATTCTAAAGAGAGAATCCAGTTGTCGGAAGAAGCTTTTAATGATGGGGTATTTTATCTGGAAGAACCTTATAAGCAACCTTATACTTATGAAGGTGCTATGCGTATGTACCTGGCAGGGGAAATATCGCAGGATGAGTTTCTAGATCGTAAGGAACAGTTAGAAAAAGTAAATACAAATTGGTTGAAACTGTTAACTCGTGCTGCTTTTAGTCATAGTCATAATTTGAGTGTTTCCGGAGGAACCTCTAAATTTAATTATGTTGCTTCTGTTGGATTTAATCAAGCTGACGGACAAGAAATAGGTAATAGTAGTAAGAGAATGAGTGGACGTGTTTCTGTTGGTATGCAATTACATCCTAAAATGAGAGCCACTGTAAATATAAATGGTTCCGTTACTACTAATAAGGGATTTGCAAACGGGGTTAATCCTTTAGGATATGCAACATCTACAAGTCGGGCGATTGAGGCTTATGATGAGAATGGAGAGTACTCTTTTTATCGTAAAAAAGCATCTTATCGCTATAATACAAATACAGAATCTTTAGGATATAATATTTTGAATGAGATTGCAAATAGCGGATCAACTTCAGAGACTTCTCATCTTGCGGCATCTTTAGACTTTTCTTGGGATATTACGGATTGGTTAAAATATCAATTTACGGGAGGGTATAATCGGTCGATGAATACAAGTTCTGTTTATCGTTCAGAACGAACTTTTGCTGTGGCTAATGAGTATAGAGGTTATGATTTTAATACTGTGGAACCGGGAAGTCCTGAATTTAAGGCAGCTTTACTTCCTTTTGGTGGCGATTTGTTTACCACGGATGCTGTTCAAGATTCATACAATATTCAAAATAAGTTATTGATTTCTAAAACGTTTAATGAAGATCATCGTTTAAATGCATTGATCGGTATCGAAGTTCGTTCAGCAAAGAATGAAAGTATCGGAAACACGGTTTGGGGATATGTTCCTGATCGAGGGGAGAAAATTATGAAGCCAACTACAATTGATAAATTGGAACCTATTGGAGCAGCAAAACCGACTAATTTAGGAATCTTTGATGTATTATATTCTGGGCGTTGGAATAAAACGAATAAAACGGATAATTTCTTTTCTGTATTTGCAACATTGGCTTATTCATTAAAGAATCGCTATGTTTTGAACGTGAATGTGCGTAATGATGCTTCTAACCGTTTTGGGCAAGATGTGAACAATCGTGTGGATCCAACCTATTCTTTTGGTTTTTCTTGGAGAGTTTCTAGTGAACCTTTTATGGAAAATATATCTCGCTTTATTCATAACCTGAATTTTAAGGCGACTTATGGTATCCAAGGTAATGCGTTGGTGAAGTTGAGTCCTGAGTTGATATTGAAACAAGGAGGTGTGGCCACGACTTATAATCAGTATCAGGCTACTATATTGCGTATCCCTAATCCTGAATTATCATGGGAACGCACTCGTACATGGAATTTCGGTTTGGAATTAGGTTTATTTAATGCTGTGAATGTAAATATTGACTATTATCGGAGAAGGTCAAATGCTGTTGTCACTCAAGATTTGTCTTATGAATTTGGAGTGAAATCAATGGAAGTGAATGGAGGTATTATCTATAATAAAGGGCTCGAAGTTGTAGTGAATTTTACTCCGGTTAATAGGAAAAATTTTGGAGTAAGCGTAAGTATAAACTCTTCAAAAAACTGGAATACAACAGGTAAACCAATTGAAAATGTGACGATTAATAATTATCTGAGTGGAACAAGTAATATGGTTTTGAAAAAAGGTTATCCACTTGGAGCCATGTGGTCATTCTCTTATGCCGGTTTGAATCCGGAGGATGGACGACCGATGTTTAATTTGATGGATGTACCGGAAGAAGAACGGGATTCCAAAATAGATCCAACAACTTTTTTGGTGTATTCTGGGCAGAAAGATCCTTATTTTACAGGAGGACTTAATTTGGGAATTCGTTATAAATCATTGAACTTGAATTCTTCATTTGCATTACTTTTGGGTGGTAAAAAACGTTTACCTTCTCCTTATGCTAATTTTACAGGAGGGACTAAACTTCCGAATCCAGAAACTAATGTAAATAAGGATGTTGCCAAACGTTGGAAGAAACCGGGAGACGAAAAAGTAACTGATATTCCTGCTCTAATAAAAGGATTGAATTATAGTTTTACCCGACCGGATGGTCAGCCTCAAGATTATATTGCTGCTTGGGAACAATCTGATTATATGGTTGTGAATGCCTCTTTCTTGCGTTGTCGTCAAATTAGCTTGGCTTGGAACGTGGAACGTCGTTTATGTCAAAAAATTGGGGTCAATTCAATTTCTTTGAATGCTACGGTAAATAATATTTTCGTGATAGCTAGTAAACGTTTTAATGGTTTCGATCCGGAGGTTGATAACAGCGTTATGCCTCGAACATTTTCAGCAGGTATAAATATTGGATTTTAAAATAAGAAAATTATGAATAAAAATGTTGTATATATTATTGGGTTACTGATGATGGTGACATCTTGTTCCGATTTTTTGGAGCCCAAGTCTCAAAGTGAGTTTGTTCCCAAGAATGCAGTATCTTTGAATGAGATGCTTTTAGGGGATGCTTATCCTCAACCGAATGTATCAAGTTGTTACCTGTTTTCTTTGCAGACGATGTTGGATGATGATATTTGTTGTTCATCTTTACCTTATACGGCCTATCAGGTAGCTCAGTTACCTGGGTACAATGCGTTGTATTCTTGGCAACCGGATATGTTTTATTTGATGGGAGAAGTGAATATATTTTATAATGTATGGGAATCTTATTATCAATTTATTTTAGGTGCAAATGCAGCATTGGACTATATTGATGATATGGTTGGGACGTATGAAGAAAAAGCGATTGTAAAAGCGCAATCTTATGCTTTACGGGCATTATACTATTTTAATTTGGTAAATTTGTTCGGAGAGCCTTATAACCATAATAAGAAAGCGTTAGGTGTTCCTTTGAAAATTAGTAGCGAACTAACAAGTACGCTTCCGGCACGTAATACGGTTGAAGAAGTGTATACCCAAATTGAAAAGGATTTGAATGAGGCAGAAAAGTTCTATCTCTCTTTGCCGGAATCAAGTCAGTTTAGTAAAAATTATAGGACGAGTTTGCCTATGGTGCAATTGTTGAAATCCCGAGTATATTTGCATATGGAGAGATGGAGTGAAGCGGCTGAATATGCGGATAAAGTGATTTCTGATTGGAGTTTTTCTTTGGTGGATTTGAATACATTGCCAGCTCCGACGGCGAAAGAACCGTATTATAATTTTATTTCTTTCGATTGTAGCGAAACGATTTGGTTGTATGGTAGTGTTGATGATGTTACGAAGTATAATAAGTTTATTATTGGAGGGCAAGATAAGCAACCTCGGTGGTATATGTTTAACGCTTCTACCGATTTATTGACTGGTTATGTCGGTGGTGATTTGCGTAAAGAACGTTATATTGTGAAAGAGTATAGTGATCCTACAATCTATTTGACTTTTGGAAAATATTTGATAAGTTCTACCCATGTACCAAGTAGTGGGACAGAATTTGGGGTAGCGTTTCGTTTAGCGGAGGCTTATTTGAATTTGGCTGAAGGAGCAGCTTTATCCAATGATCCGGTAACAGCCCGTGCCGCGATAAATACATTAAGGGAGCATCGTTTTACACCTGAAACTTATACTCCGATGCCGGAATTAACCGGACAGGATTTGGTTGATTATATTCGTCAAGAACGGCGTTTGGAACTTTGTTATGAAGGATTCCGTTGGTTTGATCTACGTCGTTATGGTATGCCTTCTTTCTCAAGAGATTGGGTGGTAAATGGGGAAAAAGTGGCAACTTATGTTATAGCAGAAAAAGATCCTTCTTATACACTTCCTATACCGGAACAAGTATTGGAAAAGAATAAGAATTTAGAACAAAATACATTAGCGAATCCAAGATAATTACGAGGTATGAATAAGTTTAAAATAGTATTATATGTATTTCTTTGTAGCGTGTTGTTAAGTGCATGCTATCACGAGGATGATATTATCCCTTCTGAGAAAACAATGGTTCTTCGTTTTGATTTTCCTCAAGGTAATAATTCATGGGATGAGGATTTGGTTAAGATAAACGAGGAATTTGGCGTGTGTATGATATATAAAGATATAGAAGAAGGAGATTACAATCGTTCATGGACTGGGGGAGGAGTGTTTGCAGCCGAGTTTCACGGGCAAGATTTGAATGATGAGCAGGCTCAATTCTATACGAATTTCTTTAAGAATCATGTTTTTAATTATTTAAATGCCGAGATAACGCAGAAGGTATTGCCCCCTTATTATTATATGGTCTATGATTATCATGCCTTATATTCTTTTGGGACAATGCAATTGAAAAGTGAAATGAGTTTTTATACGGATAATTTAGACTTTTGGGTGACTTGTCTTGAGGGAGATGTGAATCCCTTGACATTTGCACAACTTGTACGTCCTAAGACTGCCGAGGATTATTTGATGTGTAGGGGCGTTATTTTGAAAGAGATATTTGAAAAAGCGATAGAGGTTGGTAATATCGTGGTTCCAGAAGAATTTAATACGGGAATAGATTATCAGACGGAAATTACGTATAAGGTTGGGTATGAGAATGATGATAATTATTACGTGAAACGAGGATTTCCTGGTATAATGTATACTACATTTAATTTTTCTGATTTACAAAGTGTTACCAAGATAAATCCTCAGACTAATTTTTTGCAGTATATCAATTTGGGGATGCGCTATACGAAGGAAGAGTATGAAGCGTTGCGTCCTTCTTCTAAATATCCATTAGTGCATGAAAAACGGCAATTTGTGATAGATTACATGAAGAGAGTACATAATATAGATCTTGTGGCAATAGTTCGAGGGCCGGAGTTGTAAAGTTTAAGCTGTGCCAAAATACTCTAAGAATTATATTTTGACATTTTTGGCACAGCTCTTTCTTGGGTTATTATTCAATGTGTTATAAAAATAGAATAGATATGCTTAAGATAATTGTATTCATATTGTTACTAGGTTCTCTGCCTGTGTTCGCTCAATCTGACCTTGAAATTTCGGGGAAATTGAGAACATTGGAAGCTCTTGAATTACGGCTAGAGGATATTGAAGGAAAAACGATTTTGTCTGCCGAGGTCCGGAATGATGGAACTTTTTCGATGGGACCGGTAAAAATTGTACCGGATTTATATTTTCTTTGGTTTGGAAAGACGAAACAACCTATATATTTAACTAATACTAAAGTGACAATTAAAGGGTATTATGATCACGTGAATCCGGGTAATAGTTCTTTAGTATTTACAGGAATTGATGAATTCCTGAAATTATCCGAATGGATCCCAAAGGAGGAAATTGCCCGAAAGAAGACGATAAATAAAGAAGTTCAGGATAATTTACGAGGAACAATGTTTAGCGCTTTAGCATATTTGTCTGGAATGACTGCTTACGAGCCGAATAAAATGTTGTTAGATTTCATTTTGCCGGAAGATCGGGAGGCCTTGACTGTGAAATGGCTGGTTCAACGAGTAGATAGCTTGTCGAAATTTGCCATTGGAGCGAAAGCGTATGATTTTAGTTTTGTGGATGCTAGAGGCAAAATGGTCAAGTTAAGTGATTTTAGGGGAAAGTTTGTGCTCGTTGATTTTTGGGCTTCGTGGTGTGGACCTTGCAGACACGAGATGAAAAGTTTATTGCCAATATACAATGAGTTAAAGGGGAATGATTTGGAGTTTATTAGCGTGTCGCTTGACAAACGAGAAAAAGATTGGAGAAAAATGCTTGACGAGGAAAAGTTACCTTGGGTGATGTTGTGGGATAAAGAGGGATTTACGATTGGTAACGAGCCGAATGTTATCCAAAAAGCCTATGGTTTTTACAGTATCCCTTTTATCGTTTTAATTGATAAGGAGGGCTGTATTCTTGAAAGATACTTGCGGGGAGAAAAAGTAAAAGAGGCAATATTGAAAGCTAGGAAGAATTAGTGTTTAATGTTTGGTATTGTATAATATAAGTAAATTTTGTAAGGATGAAAAAGTATGTTTTGTTGTTGTTCGCGTGTATGGGCATAAATATTTCTTATGCGCAGTTAATAGGAACTGGTGGTTCCACTCAAAAAAAGCAATCAGATTTAGATTGGTATAACTGTTCTTTTGATAAAGATGGTGTGTATGGTTGTGAGGTGAATAAGGCTTACGATTTTTTGAAAGATAGGAAGATTAAAAAGAGGCCTATTGTCGCTTTGATTGGAACGGGAATTGATGTTGAACACGAGGATATAAAACAGGCAATTTGGGTGAATCCCAAAGAGAAAGCTGATGGAAAAGATAATGACAAGAATGGCAGGATTGATGATATTAATGGTTGGAACTTTTTGGGAGGTAAAGATGGGCAGGTGATGGAATCGCTGATGCAGGAAGGCGATCGTGAATTTCTCCGTTTAAAGGATAAATATGCTGATTATATGACTAGTAATGGAGAGTTTTTTAAAATCGTAAATGAAAAATTAACTAAAGTCCCGGCTCCGGAAAATTTAACTGAATATACTTATTATAAAAATAAAGTAATGCCAGAATCTTGCCTTGCCAGTACTTATGGAGGTTGGAAAATGGGATATGTTATTCAGGAGTATGCCAAAAAATTTAAAGAAGAATTAAATGCGAAATTTCCGGGACAAAAGCATACGGTAAAAGAATTTCAAGAATGTTATGATCCAAAAGCTCCCCAAGATACATTGAGGGATGTTGCATTCTCTCTGATTGCTATCGGGTTTAATTTATATAAAACGGATGATTTGGATGTGATTTATAAGGCTTTTGTGGAAACAGCTGTTCAAAGAGGGAAGGAAACTTATGAGAAAGAGTTTCAAAAAATCAGTTCGGATGGCCGTAAAGATATTGTCGGAGATAATTATTTGGATATAAATGACAACAAGTATGGTAATAATGTTTTGTTGACTTCTGAGGCTGCAACGGGAACAATGCAAGCTGGTATTGTGGGAGGAAAAAGAGGAAATGGACTTGGTGGAGATGGAATTATAGATCAAGCAGAAATTATGTGTTTGCGGGTTGGTGCAGGGAGTGGAGAACCTTATTTGAAAGACATGGCACTTGCTATTCGTTATGCCGTTGATCATGGTTCTGATGTTATTGTGTTGCCACAGCAAAATACGCTGTATCCCGAGAATCAGAAAGCATGGATGTCAGAGGCTCTTCGTTATGCAGAAGGCAAGGGCGTATTAGTCATTGTGCCGGTTTGGGAATTATCACGAGATTTAGCAAAACAAACTTTCTTCCCGAATCGTTGGATGGACGGCAGCAAAGAATTGACTAATTTGATGGTTGTTGCTCCATCGGATAAGAATGGCAACCCTTCCATGAATTCTAATTACGGTGCGAAAGAATTGGATTTGTTCGCCCCGGGGGTAAATATTTACTCGGCTTACATGGGTGATACTTATAAAACAGGAAGTGGGGTCAGCTTGGCTTCTGCTTCTGTTGCCGGAGTGGCAGCTTTGGTAAAGGCTTATTACCCGAATTTAACGGGAGCGCAAATTCGTAATATCCTGTTGAATAGTGTGACCTCACGGAAAGGAGTGGAAGTGGAAAAGGGTATTATTGTAGATGGCAAGCAGGCTCAAGATTTATTCCTTTTTGAAGATCTCTGTTTATCCGGTGGAATTTTGAATGCTTATCAAGCTATTATGGCTGCGGACAAGTTTGGTAAATAAAAAAGATGAGAATGATGTGTAAAATAATTTTCTCGTGTCTTTTTTGTATGATATTTTTTCCAATGGTAGCACAGCAATACAAGACTGTGCTACCCTACCGGATGGTTGGTGGAAAAATGATTGTCGAAATGTCTATAAATGGTTCTTCTCGCTCGTTTATTTTTGACACGGGAGGACGTACCGCATTGACGAGCGAGATTTGCGAGGAATTAGGACTAGAGGTTGCCGATTCGCTCCAAGTTACAGATGTAAATAGTAATCAAGCTTTCTATCCGCTTGTGACGATTCAAAGTTTGCTCACTCCGGATCAGAAAATTAATTTCACGAATGTTCCGGCTTTGAAATTATCTTCTCCGTCTCCTTTCGAATGTTTTCAGGCAGATGGGTTGATTGGTAGTGATTTGTTGGCGAGGACGATGGTGGAAATTGACGGTAAGGCAAAGACGATTACAATTACTTCTGCCGAGAAAGCTTCTCGGGTTTCATTACGTAAAATGCTTCCTTTTGTGAAAGCGGGAATGCCGATTATTGCGTTGCAAGCAGGGATGGGGAATGACATTATTTGTTTATTTGATACGGGTTGTCCCAGTTTTTTCTCTCTGAAAGAGAGTGATTTTGATAGGTTGAAGACGGCCGGTGCTTTTCAGATCCTTTCGGAAGGATATGGGGAAGGTTCTATCGGGGTGGCCGGAATGGCAATGGCAGATACTTCTTTGCGGGTACAATTCCCCCTATTGTCGGTTGGTGGAACTAAATTTCAAAATGTAACCTCGGAAACTTCAACTCCGCCTTTTACCTTGCTAGGTGTTAAACTTTTAGATTATGGCAAAGTAACACTGGATTATCCTCGTGCTCGTTTTTATTTTGAAGCTTATGAGCCGGAGTATGATCTTGCCAGCAAACATTATAATGTGGCCCTTCGAGTGAAAGATGGAGAATTAATTATTTCCACGGTGTGGACTTCCATGAAAGGAGTTGTTGAGGTGGGGGATAAAGTGACGAAAATTAACGGGAAACCTGTCGGGATGTATGATTTTTGCGAGAGTATTATTAATGGAATTCCGGAGTTAAAAGCAAAGAAAAAGACAAAGTTGACCGTGCAAACCAAACGGGGAGAGAAAGTGATTGTTTATCAAAAAGAGTAAGATATGCGAATTGTTGTATTATTGCTGCTTGGTTTTATGACCTCTTTACCTGTTGTTACAATTGCTCAACAAACAACTCGACGGATTTGTGACACGATTCATTACGAATATGTTCATGATAAAATCATTATACCTGTGATTGTAAATGGCGTGAAAGTGAAGTATATCGTGGATACAGGAGGGCAGACAGGAACGATAAGAGAGAATGCAGTGGAAATGAAGGCTATGAGTGGGGGAACTTCACGAGGGGTATCCGATCTGAACGGAATGTCGTTAGCTTATGAGGAAGCCGTGTTGTCAAATGTCCAGTTAAGCTCGAATTATAAATTAACCCAGATGAAAAGCATGGTCTTCCCGTCAAATGGTTTCTTCCGGGAGTTAGGAGTCGTGGGGATCTTGGGAAGTGATGCTTTTGCCCAGGCTGTGGTTACTTTTGATGCCCGGGAACAAATCATGATTATTAATTATCCTTATCGTCCGGATGGTTTGAAAATTTCAGAGGGAGTTGCTATTTATCCGGGGCAGACGAGTCATCCTATCGTGGATGTGGATTTTGGTGGGATTATGAAGCGGGTGTTGTTTGATACGGGAGCCAACGGGTTATTAATCCTTTCGGCTGATGATTACGAGGATTTAAAAGACAAGGTTGAGAATCGTTTACTTTCTCGCGGAATTGGGATTAGTGGTGTCGGAATTGGTGGTTTTGATTTGAAGAACACCATGGAGATGAAAAAAGTTAGTATCGGGGAGCTTAATTTCGTTGGGAAAGAGTTTAACAACATGGAAAGTGTCACGTGTAAGGGGAGTTCGTTAATGGGAGTGGATATGTTGAAATACGGTAAGGTGGTGATTGATTATATGCGGAACCGTTTTTACTTTTTCCCCTATGAAAGTAGAACAGAAGATATGACCGGAGAGTTGAAAAACTGGAACGTGGGAATTCTTCCGGTGAAAGGTCATTTCGAGATTACAGCAGTATGGGATAGTGCTAAAGATTTGGTCGCTTTGGGAGATCAAGTGATCCGTGTGAATGGGAAAAATCTATCCGAATTGAAACAAAGTCAACTGGAAGTAGAGGCTTTACTTGATACTGTGGAAGGGGACGTGACGGAAATTGTTATTCTGAAAGATGGTAAAGAAAAGAAGGTTGAAATTAAAAGAATGTGATATGAAAAATAGATGTTTTATCTTTTTATTAATAATGTTACTCCCTTCATTGACGTGGGCACAAACAAAGAATACCGCTACCGAGGTGAAGGATTATCGGGAAGTAGACGGGAAAATTATTCTGGATTTGATTGTTAATGGAGAACAGGCTGGTTTTGTGTTGGATTTGGCGGGTCACACGGCGATATTGCCGGAATACGTGGAAAAATTTAAGATAGACACCAATACGCCGGGGAATTTCGGTTATGAAGGTTTCCTTTACAAGCATGTGCCGACGAGTAAGAGCGTGTTGATTAGTACGATGTCATTCGGGAATAACGTGTTTGGCAATGGTGTTTCGGCTTTTGTGCTGGAAGATGAGCCTTATTTACGAAAATTGGGAGTAGCCGGGGTTATTGGGGGAGCTTTATTTCGTAACGTGGTGTTGACGATTGATCGTAAGCGTAAAAAAATAACGACATCAATGCCTTATCGGCCATCATACATGAAGTTGGATCATCGGGCAGATATAGAAATTGTATCCGGTTCTGGGATTGTTTGCACGGTAACACTTGACGGAAAGGCTTACCCTTTGTTATTTGATACTTGGAATAATGGGATGATCTCCATGACAGCTGAAGATTTTGCTAAACTTGGTGGAAATCGTGGTGGTGACGCTACTATTATGAACGGTTATAAAGAGGCCGGAAAAGCTTCTGTGACGAAAACCGTCGGGACATGTAATTTCGTGAAGGATCAGTTGGGTAGTGTGGTTGTGTCTGAGAATACGGATCTATCTCGTTCTGTGTTAGGTACGGGGATATTGGAAAAGGGAATTGTTTCGATAGATTACCAGAAACAGAAAATTTATTTTCAGCCTTTTGATCTGATTGAAATAAAAGATGATGTGGTTGAGGACATAGCATCGAAGGTAGAACCCGGAAAGTTAAACCCGATTACCCGTGAATATTTCCTAGAGCACATTTATGATTATCGTAAGGATAAAGAATTCGTGTTTAAGGGAGATAAACCAGTGGTTATTGATTTTTGGGCAACATGGTGTGGTCCTTGTATGCGTTTGATTCCGGAGATGGAAAAAATGGCCGAAAAATATAAAGATCAGGTTATATTTTTAAAGGTTAATGCCGACAAGGAAAAAGAATTGTGCAGTATGTTTAATGTGGTGGCATTACCGACACTGTTTTTTATCCCGGTGGGAGGCAAACCGATTATTGAAACCGGGGCTATGCCCGAAAAATACGAGCAAATTATTAAAGACAAGTTGTTAAAATAGTCTCTTGTTTAACATTTTACTAAAGGCAAGCTTCTATTCGAGGGTTGCCTTTTTTCTGTCTCAATTTATCGGGTATTTAGATATGTTTTTTAGGAAAAATGATTGGCTTTTTGGAAAATGAAGAAATCTTGTCTATTTTTGAGTTTAGATATAAAAGCAATAATACTCAATACGTGCGAGGGAAACAGGGGCATACGATTCATTTTTCTGAGGGAAAATCTTTCTCTGTGGATGAGTTGTATGACCGTTTTTATAATGAATTGGTTTTGTGGGCTGATACCATATTGAATGATATGGAGGAGGCCGAGGACTTGGTACAGGATTTCTTCGTGCGATTGTGGGAGAAAAAATTGAACGAGAATCTAGAGGGAGAGCGGGTAAGGTCGTACTTGTATGTTGCCGTGCGGAATATGGCTGTCCGAAAGGTAAAAGATCGGAGCCGGATTCGGCGGATTCCGGATATATCGGTCGTGGAAAGTGTATGGGAGAATGAGGATGTAATGCGTGATGACATGATAGATCAGGTGTTGAAGGCGCTTGATGTGTTGTCACCTAGAAGCCGGGAGGTGTTGGAATGTGTGCATTTGAAGAATATGAAATATGTCGAAGTGGCGGAATTACTGGGCATATCCGTGGCTACGGTAAAAACGTTGTTGGTGCGTAGCCTGAAGACGTTGAGGGGTATTGTTTCTGATACAGCTTTGTTGTTGGTGCTTGTTTATAGGGAAGATGGCGGTAAGCGTTCAGATTTGGGAATGTTCACTAAAAAGTTAGTTTGAATAAATGTAAAATAGTGTCATTAAAATGCTATAATATTGTTATCATATTGTAAGCCGCTCCCATTCCGCTCCTATTCTACTCCCATTCCGCTCCTATTAAAATGATAAAATATTAGATTATAATAGTAATTATTAATGATTGGATAACTCTATTATAAAAACTTGCTTACAGAATAATAGTTCGAACAGATAGGTATTTTATCAAAATGCTCACATTGCCTGGACAAATCCCTGCTTGCCGAGGTTTCTCGTCGGCATGATGGATTTGATTTTTCCGTATCTTCAATGTGCTCTCTACAAGGAAAAAAATAAATAATCACGATAATTTTTGAAAATATTTTCATTTTCCTGTCAACCGTTTTGCTTTTTGATGTCTACTATATGTGAACATTGAGTAGAATAATATGAATCGAGAAGAATGGGATATACGATTACTTGAATACTGGCAGGGGGAATCTCTCTCCCCGGAGGAGCTGCGGGATGTGGAAAATTGGTTGGGGGAGAAGGTTGAGAATCGTCGGTATTATGAAGATTTGCGACGAAAGTTTTTACTCCAGCGTTGGGTGATGCGGGAAGGGTTGGTGTCCCGGAAGGGGGAACGGCGTTTTCGGCAGGTGGCAAAGAAGAGGATGATGCTCCGGCGAGCCGTGGCGTTTGCCGCTTGCGTGAGTGTTTTTATCTTGGCCGGAATCGGGTATTATTGGAGAAGCGAAGAGATGAGGGAAGTGCAAATGGTCGAAAACGGGGTGATTCATCACGGTTCTTCCAAAGCTTGCTTGTTTCTTTCAACGGGAGACATGGTTGAGTTGGGAAAGGAACGAAAGTCGTTACGAGAGGAGCAGTCTGTTGCTATTGACGTGAAGCAGGAAGGAATGGTCGCTTATCGAGATTCGATGGTTACAGGAGAGGTCGGGAATATAGTGTATAACAGGTTGGTCGTGAATCGGGGAGGAGAGTACCGGATCGTGTTGGCAGACGGTTCCGAGGTGTGGGTGAATTCAGAGAGTGAGTTGGTATACCCGGTGCGCTTTGTGGGGGAAAAGAGAGTGGTGCGGTTGAAAGGCGAGGCTTATTTTAAGGTGCAGGCAGATGCTGACCATCCGTTTATCGTGGAGGCGAACGGGATTGACGTGGTGGCTGTCGGGACGGAATTCAACGTGAATTCCCGGAAAAAGAAAGTGGTGGAGTCCGTGTTAGTGAAGGGACGAGTGGAAGTGGAGAATGAAATCCGGCAGGTGATGTTGAACCCGAATCAACTGGCTGTTTGTGATGTGGAGACGAATGGAATCATGGTGAAAGAGGTTGACGTCAGGAAGTATATCGATTGGAAAAACGGGGACTTTGTTTTTAGTGATGATCGCTTGGAGGACGTGATGAATAAGTTGGCTTTATGGTATGATTGTGACGTGGTTTATTCCGATGAAAAATTGAAGGAAATTCGCTTGTGCGGTGACATGAAACGGTATGGTGAGGTGGAAGAGTTTCTGCACTTTTTGGAGATAAGCACGGGTGCGCATTTCAACGTGAAAAATAAAACGATTGTAGTGAGTATAAAATAAAAACGGAAAGATTGGCAGATCCTTCCGTCTTGTAGTGAACGCCAGTTAGCTCTGGCTAATAATAATTTATTATCAACAAAGTTATGAAAAAAAGTGGAGAATGTAAAGGAAATTTACGCTCGGCTCAAAAAATCTTTAGAGTGATGAAAATGATGTGTTTTCTGATGTTCGTGTTACTGGTACAGGTTCGGGGCGACGTGGTTGCCCAGAATCAAGTGGTCAGTGTGGACATGAAAAATTGTAGTGTGGAAGAATTTCTTCGGGAGATTAAGGAGCAAACGGGTATTCGTTTTATGTACAAGAGTGAGTACGTGAAGGCAATTCCTCGTTTTGATGTACGGGTAGAAGATCGAGAAGTGATGGATTTGTTGGAAGAAGTTTTTGCCGGTAAAGGGATCAAGTGTTTGTATGACAATGGGGTGATCATACTTACGAAACATGCCGGGAAAGAGGAGCGTGTGACGGTTAAAGGTGTCGTGAAGGACTCTCGAGGAGCGGCTTTGCCCGGGGTAACAGTCGTATTGAAGGGTACGACGACGGGGGTGGCTACTGGAATTGCAGGAGATTTTGTTATAACGCTTCCTAAACGGGATTCTCTGATCTTGGTTTTCTCGTTCGTGGGAATGCAGACGAAGGAAGTGAGATGGAGGGGCGAACCGGAGCTTCGTGTTGTGTTGGAAGATGACGTGAGCGAGATGGATGAGGTTGTGGTGACTGGTTACCAGACGATCACGCGTGAAAAGGTGACGGGGGCGGCCTCTACGATTTCAGCTCGTCAACTGGAAGAGCGTTATACAGCGAACATTTTGGATAACCTGGAAGGACGTGTGGCTGGTTTGGTAACATATGGTGACAAGACGATGATTCGGGGTACCAGTAGTTTGTATGTCGAGACGGCACCTCTGTTGGTCGTGGACGGGTTGCCTATGGAGGGTAAAATCGAAGACCTGAATCCTTATGACATAGAGAGTGTAACCGTGTTGAAAGATGCTGCTGCCGCTGCAATTTACGGGGCTAGGGCTTCTAATGGGATTATAGTGATTACTACGAAGAAGGCAAAACAAATGGGGAGTACCGAAATAGAATTTTCCGGTAATCTTTCCATTTTTGAAAAAAAGAACTTGGATTATCACGATAATTTTTACATGTCACCGGCAGAACACGTGGATGTGGAAAGTGATTATTGGGATTACTATTTTTTTCGAAATCGGGATGAAGCTGATCCTATTTCCAGTTTTGCAAGTGCTTATAACAAATCGTCATACATAACTCCCATTCAACATGCTTATTACCAATATGCCACGAAGCAAATTGATAAGGCTGAACTGGAGAGTGTTAAAGCAGATTTGCGTAAGAATAATTTTGCCAAAGAATTTGAAAAACACGTGCTTCGTCGTCAATTTTTGCAGCAGTACAATTTGGCTTTTCGCACACGAACGGAAAAATTCAATTCAAATTTGGTGATTAATTATCGACGTGACAATAACGGTATTGTTCATTCTTATGACAATCAGGTGAATATTGCCTACCGTGCTTTCTATGATATGAAAAAATGGTTATCGGTAAATTTTGGAGCCACAGGTATCATTTCTAAAATAAAAGAGAGTGCCAGCGAATATGCAACTAATCCGTTCGAAGTTCCACCGTATACTCGTTTGTTGAATGATGACGGCAGTTATAATTATTACAGTACCGGTATGTTTAATCATTATTATACGAAAGATGATGAAGATCCGGCATTGAAGACAATGAACTTCAATCATTTGGAAGAATTAGGGTATGATCAGAAAATCACAGACCGTCGTAATATGCGTTACCAGGGTGAATTGGTATTTAAGATTATTGACGGTTTGACAGTGAATACGTCTTTTATTTATGAAACGGAACGGCAAAACATTTCTAATTATTCGGAAGCGGACAGTTACGTGATGCGAATGTTGAGAAATTACTACACGCAAGGTCCCGGACAATATCTGATACCCGAAAATGGTGGCAAATTAACAACCGAGGATACCCGTGGAGACTATTGGACCGCACGTGGTCAGTTGAATTTGCAACGTACTTTTGCTGAGAAACATGCTATTGATTTTCTTGGTGGGTTTGAGTTTAGGGAAACTCGTAGTAAAGGGACGAAAAATTTGTTGCTGGGGTATGATGATATGTTGCAGTCTCACGGGGCGATGACCGTGGATTTCCCGTATTTGAAAAATTTATATAGTGCAAATCCATATTTTGCCAATGTCTATTATGGCTCGGCTTATTACAAATATATCGGAAACGCGATAGATATTGTGCCGGAAGAACATCATCGTTATGCTTCCGGATACATGAATGTGACTTACACTTATGACAATCGTTATAATGCATTCGCTTCTTTCCGCAAGGATTACGCAGATTTGTTTGGAGCAAATGCCAAGTTCCGGGGTAAGCCTTTGTGGTCGGTAGGTGCGAGTTGGAACCTTAACCGGGAGGCTTTCATGCAGGACATTGTTTGGTTGAACAATTTGAAATTGCGTGTCAGTTATGGAGGGACAGGTAATATTTACCAGGGAACAACTTCTTACATGACAGCTTCCACCGGAACGACGAATAGGTACACGAAGCAACCGATGGCAAAGGTTGAGTCACCGGCTAATCCCAATCTAAAGTGGGAGAAGACTTCCACGATTAATGTCGGTATTGATTTTTCTCTTTTTGACCATCGTTTGCGGGGAAGTGTGGACTGGTACAATAAAAAGGGAAGTGATATTTTCTCTCAAAAGACATTAGAACCGACGAAAGGTTTCTCTTCCATGAATATGAATATGGCAGACATGACGAATAATGGCGTGGAAATGATTGTTTCCAGTGATTTGTTCCGAGCTAAGAAGGAGGGAGGATTCACGTGGACTGCCTCCTTGACAGCCTCTTACAATAAAAACAAAATCACCAAAATGGAATTGCAAACCATGCGCGCGATGGAATTAACTTCATCAGGTTTTAAAGAGGGGTATCCGACTAGTGCTTTGTTTTCTTACCGTTATGCCGGTTTGAACCAAGAGGGGGTTGGAGAAAGGCAGGATGAGTTGGGGCAACCGATGTATTGGACAGAAGATGGGCGAAAAGTGTTCTCGATAGATATACAAATGGAACCAACGGGGGCTCTCGTGTATAGTGGACAATCAGATCCGAAAGTAACCTTGGCGATGAACAATTCATTCCATTACAAAGGTTTCAGTTTGAATTTCATGATGGTATATTATGGCGGGCACAAGATGCGTTGCCGGCAATATGCACCCGTGTGGAGATTGAATCCGATTTATCCTATGGCGGATTATTATTTGGATGCTTGGTCGCCAACGAATACCGATACGGATGTACCGGGAATTGGGGAATGGTGTTATACGGCTACAACGACCAGTGTTTATTTAGATACGGATATTTTTGTACAACCGGCAGATTTCCTTAAAATCCGGAACCTTACTTTAGGTTATGATGTACCGCGGGAAGTGGTTCATGCTATTGGCTTGAATAATCTGCAAGTGCGTTTTCAAATTGATAACCTTCCTGCTCTTTGGAAAAAGAATAAGGTAGGCATAGACCCCGAAACCATGGGTATTCGGAAACAGATGACATATGTTCTCGGGCTTAATTTTAATTTTTAACGTGTTGATGTTATGAAAATGAAGAAATATATATTAATGACTTTACTCGTTGGGTGGCTGACCGGTTGCTCCGATTTTACGGAAATAGACCCCAAGGGGAAAAATATTTTGAACCGAGTAGAGGATTTGGACTTGGTGTTGAACGCCCATTATGATGTTAGTTGTGAAGATGTTGCCTTTATGATGAATGATATTTTCCCCCAGTTTGTAAATGTTCCCAATCTGTTGACAGAGAAGATTAAAACGTTGAATGGTGTTTTTGTGACATGGGACGAAATGGCTGATCGGGCAGCGTTGACGAGTACCGATAACAAATATTCCAATCTGTATGGCATTATCGGTAAGGTGGCAAATGCCGTATTGTTGAATATTGATGGGGCAACCGGAAACCGGGCCAAGGCTGATCAATTAAAAGCGGAAGCTTTGTTGCTCCGGGCGTGGTGTCATTATATTTTGGTGAACCTTTATGCCGAAGCTTATGATCCGGCCACGGCTGCAACGGATCCGGGTATCGTTTATATTTTGGAAACAGACGAATTGGCTGTTCCCGATGACAAGAAGACCGTGGCAGAGGTGTATGAAGCTATTTTGAAAGATTTGGATGCCGCATTTGCCTTGAATAGTTTGTCGGAGAATCCGGCAAAGATGCGTGTCGGATTAGCTTTTGCTTACGCTGCAAAAGCTAAAATCCTGATGTCCATGCGTGATTATGACGAGGCATTTGAAGCTGCGGAGGCCTCGCTGAAACTGAAAAGTACCATCGATGATTACAATGATAAGTTGGCTCTTTCGGAAATGAATAAAGCACAATATGGTATTGAAGTCTATGAATTTTCACGCTATTACCTGACTTGCGAGGAAGAACTCTGGGAGACCCCGTCTTGGTGGGGTACGATGCCTTTCACGTATGAATTTTGGGATGAGCTGGAGGCGAATCATATTTACCATACCGCATTGTTGACAGATACCTATTTGGCGACGCAGACTCCATTGGTTCAAGCGGATCAGGCTTTAGAATATAACGGATTGGAAAATTTACCATTTCCGACGGTCAATGATGTATATTATAGTTCGATCGGATTGACAACGGTAGATATGTATCTGGTGCAGGCCGAATGTTACATTCGTGATGGAGAAACAGAAAAAGCGATGAAAATTATTAACAGGATTCGGGAGAAACGTCTCCTTGCGGGGACTTATTCTGAAGTTTCCGCGGAGACACCTGAGAAGGCATTTGATTGGCTGAAAAAAGTATCTCGTGTGGAGAATTTCTATACCTTTAAAAATTTTATCAACCTAAAACGTTGGAACACGGAAGAGAAGTATGCAGAGACCCTTCACCGGGAAATTATTTATACTCAAGTTACGGAACGGGATGAAACAGGTAAACCTGTCAAGACGGAAACGATTACTTGTACGTACGAATTAAGTCCGAATTCTCCATTGTGGATATTCGCTTTCCCGCAAGATGTAACAGCGTTAAATCCTTATTTGTCTCAAAATTATTAAATAATACTATTTAATATTATGAAAATCAGTACTATTTTGAGTATCATTTTATGCTTGGTGTTGTGCCAAAGCGTAGATGCCGGTATACGTAAGAAGAATTTGAAAATATTATACGTTGGTGGAACTCCGGAGTTTGAGTATGTCGTCACTTCCCATGATTCCACGGAAATAGCGGAGAGTGCTAAAAAGCGTATGCGTTCTTTTGAAAAACTATTGAAGTGTTATTTTAAACAAGTGACGGTTGTTCATGCCAGTGATTACACAGTGGATATGTCGGATAATTATGATGTGACGATCATGGATGGTGTTCCACGGCCAATAGAGCCCGAGCGATTGGACGAAAACGGGTATAGGGTAAGGGCCAGATATGTGCCTAATGATTTCTCCCGCCCCATGCTGATGATTGCCCAGATGACGGACGAGATCGGTGTTGCTATCGGTTTGAAAATGGATGCTTATTGTCACTGTTTGTATGGTCATGCTCACCATATTCGTATGGAGCATTCGGTATTTAAGGGGCCTTTCCCCGTGAAAATGACAATTAAAACGGAAGAGACACCGGAGGCCGGGAAAAAGATGTATTACCCGTTCGGAGAGAAAGGCATGGCCCCGGATTCCTTGCCTATGTGGCAGGTTCAGAAAAGGAGTTATCTGACTCATCCCGGTATGCGTATCGGTTTAATTACTCATCCTGGAGGTTTTGAAGATTCGCCGGAAGCAGAGTTTATTTCAGGTGGAGTTTCGGGCAAAGGGTTGCACGCTGTGGCCATTGGGCGGCACGGTAATTTTTTGCATTGGGGATTCGCGGCTTCGCCGGACGATATGACGGAAGAGGCGAAAAATGTTTTTGCTAATGCGATCGTGTATATATCCCAATTCGCTGGGCAAACGCCGATAGCGAGAAAGTACCGGGGAATGGCTACACGGGAATTTGTCGGCTGGAATGCCTTTAATTCCTCTGATAAGGCATACCGGGAGTCGCTGAAATTTCAGGAGTCTCTTAATAAGTCAATGGAGGAATTGAAACAAAAAGCCATGGAAAAGCGAGCCCGAGGAGAGAAATTGGAAAGGTATGAGGAAATTCATTTGAAATGGGAATATTCAAAACCACTCACTTATGATGAGTATTTGCAGAAAGAATTCGGGGATTTGTACCTCCTGTTCGGGACGGATGAAAAAGGGTACTGGGATTACTTCACGAATAATTATCCTTATTTTATTCCTAAAAATGGAACTTCTACTTTTCTTATTGACGAGGATGTTCGGAGTTTGGGAATCCCTAATAATGATATTCGGCTTTTGGATAAGGCTATTTCTTTGTGGGAAACGGGAGAGGATATTACTAAAGCCCGCCGCCTTTTGACACGTTATACTTTGTGTCGTTTCGGGACACCGGAGGACTGGCGCGCTTGGTATGAAACGAACGAAAAACGTCTTTTCTTTACTGAAGCGGGAGGTTGGGTGTTTATGGTTAATACTCGCGATAAAAATGTACCGGGTAATGATTACAGCGTGTGGGAAAAGGAGGAACAGGCTAAAATGGAGCCTACCCCTTTAGAAGAATGTGATGAGAAGAATCCTGTAAAAGCATTTATTTCTGCAGATACACTTCCTAACGGCAATCGTTTGGTAACTATTCGCTTAAAAATTTGTAAGGGATATCATATCTATGCACATGTGGCTGACATGGACCCATTTTTACCAGTAAAGGTTGATTTCCGTTTAGATTCGGGTATTAGTCGGGTTGGTGACTTGCAATCACCTGCTAGCGAAGCGTATAATTCTGCGGGTACACTTGTTTATAAAAATGAAGTTCTTTTTCGTCAAGAGTTTTCCGGTAGTGGTATGATTGTTTGTCTTTTGCGTTACCAGTGCTGTAATGATCAAATTTGTATGCCCCCGTCAGATATTGAGTTAGAAATAGAATGAAATATATGGAAAACTGATTGATAATTAGCTTTCCTTTGTGTGACAGGGAGGCGGAGGGGGTGTCTTTTGTGTGGGAGGCACCCTCTTTGTTGTAATTATGTTGTTAGGATTGAATGATAAAGATGTCAAAATATTTTATACTTTTGAGGAGATAATAGGGAAAGCAATTTATAAGTATAGTTTTTCTCATGGATGTACTGACTGGGATAAATAGTAAGGACCGATTGGTATTCAAGGCTTTTTTTGAAGAGAATTTCTCTTCCATCGTGATGTTTGCCGATAAGTATCTGGATGATATGGAGGCGGCGGCAGATGTTGCCCAAGAGTGTTTTATCCAGTTGTGGCGTGGAAATATGACATTCGAGACGAAGGATAAAGTGAAAGGTTTTTTATACACGACCGCAAGGAATTTGGCCTTGAATGAATTGAAGCATGATGCGATTGTCGCCCGGTATGTACAAAAAGGAATGTTGGAGTCGGAGGAATATTTGCGGGATAACGTGATAGAAGAAGAGGTCTACGCGATAATTTATAAGGCGATAGATGAGTTGGCTCCACAGTCCCGGAAAGTTATTTTGTTGTCGCTTCAAGAACTTTCAAATGGAGAGATCGCGGAGAAGTTAGGGATTTCGATTAATTCGGTGCGAACGCTGAAACAGAATGCTTATAAGAAGTTGAAGGGGCTGTTGACGGATTATTTTTATCTTCTTTTCTTGTTGGATTTTACTAGCTGGTCTTAGTTTTTATATGTCTGGTATTCATGTCTTTTGATTTGTTTGTTTTCGAAAAAGAGATGAATAAAAAATAATTTTTTTGCAAGGGGATTCATCGTTTTTGTTTTTTCAGTTGTTATATGAATGTAATAATTGGAAAACATATGGATATCATTTCACAAAATAAGCGGATTTGTTATTTAATCGCCAAACAGCTATGGGAAGGGTTGGATGATGTCGAGCGACGGGAGCTGGAAGCTTGGAGGCAGTTGGGGCCGGAGAATGAAGTGCTTTACCGGAAATTGACTAATCGGGAAAAAGTGAGTCGGTATGTAGAGAAAAGGGCCTCGATTGACATGAAAAAGTATGCGATGGCTTATGATCGGGAGATCGGGTTGAGTGTTCGTGGAAGAATGAATAAATTGTGGGGATATGCCGCAACAATATTGGTGTTGTGTGTTATCGGGGTGACAATCTGGATGAATGAGTTGAAGCAGAATGAGGCGAATCAGTTAGCTCAAGTGACAATAGAACCGGGACGGGCAAAGGCCTTATTGGTATTGGATGATGGGCAGGAGATCGAGTTGGATGACCATGAGACAAGCAAAGTTTTGGAAGAAAGCGGGATTGTTATCGTGAATGATTCTTCCCGGGTGGAGTATAGACCGGCTTCGAGGATGGGTGAGAAAGAGGTGATGAATAAGATTATTGTCCCTACAGGGGGCGAGTATAACCTGATTTTGAGTGATGGAACTCGGGTGTACTTGAATGCGGAGAGCGTGATTACGTTTCCCAAGCATTTCACGGGAGAGAGGCGAGAGGTTACTTTGGAGGGAGAGGCTTATTTCCACGTGACGGCTTCGAAAGAACATCCGTTTATCGTGAAAACGAAAGATATGGATGTTATGGTGACCGGGACGGAATTTAACGTGAAAGCGTATCCGGATGAAATGAATGTGCAGACGACATTATTGCAGGGAGTGGTAACTGTTTTCTCCGGTTTCGAGAAAAAGGAAAAGGTGGAGATAAAACCGAATCAACAAGTAGAATGGTGTCGTGATAGCGTCAAGATGCGGGTGAGAGAGGTTGACCCGGACTTATTTATGGCATGGAAAAACGGGCGGTTTATTTTCCGTCAGGATCGATTGGGGGATATCATGAGAACATTGGCCCGGTGGTATGGCGTGGAAGTGGTTTATTTGGATGAATCGGTTAAAAGCATGCTTTTTGCCGGGAAGTTGGACCGGAGTGAAGAAATTACTCCTATTCTAGATGTGTTACGGACAACGGATAAATTGTCGGTTGATGTGAAAGGAAAAAAGATTGTGATTGGGTTGAAATAAAAAAACAGATGATGCTGCGAACATCACCTGCTCTAGTTTTTACCTCGTATAAATACAAGTTTAATTAAATCGAATAACAAAGTTATGAAAAAAAAGTGGAAAGACTGCTTTCCTTGTAGGGGGAAGTACGTGAAAATTTTTAGAATTATGAAACTGTGTACGTGTCTACTATTCTGTTCTATGATGACGTTGTCTGCCGGGGTGAGGGGACAACATATCAAAATGAGCCTCGATATGAAAGGGGTTACGTTGGAAGAGGTGATCTGGACATTAGAAAAGAAGAGTGATATTACTTTTTTCTATAATGTGTCCGATGTGTCAAAGGTGACTAATGTCAGTGCAGTGTTTAAAGATGCGTCGTTGGAGGCGATTCTTGATATGTTGCTGAAAGGAACGCATCTTTATTACGAAATACAGAATAGGGTGGTGGTGATAAAGAGCGGGCAGCCTATGTCTGTACAGGATTCTTTGAAAGGAGTAACAGTGAAAGGAGTCGTGAAGGATTCTCGGGGTGGGATGTTACCGGGAGTAACGGTAGTTTTGAAAGGAACAACGACAGGGGTTGCCACGGGAATTTCAGGAGATTTCGTGATTACGATTCCTAAACGGGATTCGGTAACGTTATTATTTTCGTTCGTGGGAATGAAGACAAAAGAGGTGAAGTGGAGGGGACAAACAGAATTGACCGTAGTGTTGGAAGAAGATATGAACGAAATGGAGGAAGTGGTAATTACGGGGTATCAGGTGATTGATCGTCGGAAGTCAACGAGTGCTGTGTCTTCGGTAAAAATGGAGGATATCATGATTCCGGGAGTATCGACGTTGGACAAGATGCTGGAAGGGCAGATTCCCGATTTGATGGTGATGACTAATTCCGGAGAATCGGGTGTTGCCCCGAAAATTAGGATTCGAGGAACTTCGACGTTGATCGGGAATCGGGAACCGTTGTGGGTCATAGATGGTGTGATCGTGCAGGACCCAGTGCAGATTTCGCCGGACGAGTTGAACGATCCGGATTATATTAATCGTATTGGTAATGCGATTTCGGGTATTAACCCGCAGGATATAGAGCGTATTGACGTGTTGAAGGATGCTTCGGCGACAGCTCTTTACGGAACGAAAGCTGCCAATGGAGTGATCGTGATTACCACGAAGCGGGGCCACGTAGGAGAACCCCAAATTTCTTACCGGGGTACGGCAACATTGAAGTTAAGACCGCGTTATTCAGACCGGAATATTGATTTGATGAACGCCAAGGAGCGGTTGAATGTTTCCCGTGAGTTGGCGGAGGCTGGTTACCAATATGCGACAAGTGTTACTTGGGTTGGATACGAGAAGTTACTGCGGGAGTTGTATAACCGCACGATCTCCTACGAAGAGTTTGAGAAACAGGTGGCTTATCTAGGAAAGGAGAACACGGATTGGTTTAAGTTGTTGACGAGGGATGCGTTTTCTTCTTCTCACACGGTGAGCGTGACGGGAGGAACGGAAAAAGTCCGTTATTATTCTTCCGTGGGAGTGAATATCGAGGAGGATGTGGTGAAGCCTAATCTTGACAGGCGTTACACGGGGACGTTGAATTTGGATATGAATTTCACGCCTTGGTTGGCAGCTTCGTTTAACGTGAATGCGAACACGTCAAAACGAAAGTATTATCAAGAGGAGATTGCCCCGATTAATTATGCTTATAATACGAGTCGGGCGATTCCGGCTTACACAGAAGAGGGAAAGTATAGTTTTTACTTGATTCCAAGTGGTTTCTCGTACTATGACTACAATATTCTGAACGAGTTGGAGAATAGTAGTAAGCGGCAGGAGGGTTCTTCTGTTACTTTCCGGGCGAATCTGGATGTGAAGCCTTGGGAATGGTTGAAAATTTCAACGATTTTGTCTTATTCGGTGGCGAATACGGATATTGAGGGGTATTGGGGAACGAAGACTTATCATGCTGCTCTGATTCGGAGAAGTGCTGATGAGGCGGGAGCAGATAAAACTTCCGGGATGCCGAGAGGGGGAGAATTGACGGTGGATAAATCTAGAAACAAGTCATATATGTTTCGTTTGCAGGCAGACTTGAATCGCTATTGGGGTGCGGAGCAACAGCATAATATCAACGCATCGGTGGGTATGGAAACGAATTCCACGAAATATGATGCGTACAAGAATATTACCCGGGGATATGATCCGGAGCGCGGGAAACAGTTTATCGTGGTTGATCCGACGGTGTACACGTCCTATGCGAATTGGATGTCAGAGAATGTACCGGTGGTGACGGATAATTTGAGTAATATGTTGTCATGGTACGGTAGTATCTCCTATAGTTACGGGAATTGGTTTACCGTGAATGCCAATGTACGGTATGATGGCTCGAATCAGTTTGGAGAGAGAAGTAATGATAAGCTTTTACCGATATGGTCGGCTTCGTTTAATTATAACGTGATGGAGCATTTTAAAGGGGAGCAGGATTGGTTTGATGATTTGCGGTTGAAAATGTCCTATGGGTATCAAGGGAATATGCTAGACGGACAGTCTCCCGTGGCGATTATTTCGAAGAAGCCGTATAATGATCATTACGGGGAGTATGTTTCGTCGATCACTACTTATCCGAACCCGGATTTGAAGTGGGAGAAAACGGGTTCGTTGAATGTGGGTGTGGAGTTTTCCATGTTTCAGCGTCGTTTAATGGTGGTGGCCTCGTATTACCGGAAGAAGACAGAGGATGCTTATTTGAACAAGGAGATTTCGGGAGTGAATGGTATGACTTCTTACGTGGTGAACGGGGGAGAGATTGTGAATAGCGGGTATGATTTTGCACTTACGCTGAATCCGATTCGGAAGGAAAATCTGCGTTGGTACGTGTCTACGTCATTTACTCACACGAATAATGAGGTGAATTCGTTACCCGGGGCAGATCAGTTCGAACGTATGAATTTTTTGAACGGGACTGCCGTGGTAAAGGGTAAGTCTGTGAGTTCGTTTTACTCTTACAAGTTCACGGGATTAGACGCAAAGGGCTTGCCGATGTTTGATGATATGGAAGAGGAGCAGGAATCACTTCACGGGAAGTCGAAATACGAGGTGTTTACGCAAGTGTTGGAGGAGTCGGGAAGAAGGGAGCCGATTATATTCGGAGGATTGAACACGACCGTGAATTATAAGCGGTGGCGTTTAAATGCGGCATTCTCTTATAGTTTGGGGGCCAAGACACGTTTGTTTAAGTTGTATGCGGATAATTACGCTCGTGTACGTCCGGAGAGTAATTTGAATAAAATTTTTCTAAAACGCTGGCAACATCCGGGGGATGAGAGATATACAAATATTCCTGCATTTATGATAGATGGTGGTTCGTCTTCTGGTTTGCATCATTGGTCTGGTTTTACATCCGGACAAGTTCCAGAAATTGCGGACACGAAATGGGAGATGTATAATTATAGTAATATCCGGGTGGTGAGTGCGGATTATTTGAAATGTACCAATCTGGGATTGACTTATTCGTTCGATGCCGAGCGTTGGGGTATTTCGTTACTAGAGGTTTCCGCTTCGGTGAGCAATCCGTTTATCGTGACAAATAGTAAGCTGAAGGGACAGACTCCCGTGCAGAGTGGGTTTACAGAAGTGCAGCTTTCGGAACGACCAACGTTTACTTTTGGATTGAACGTAACTTTTTAAATTGTAGGGCATGATGAAATATATATATATTCTTTTAATTGCTTTTTTCATTGGTGCGTGTAATCGTGTGGAGAAGTATTCCATTTCGGGGACTTGGAAAGGTGCTGACGGGCAGATCGTTTGTTTGTTGGAAGGTTGGGGCGAGGATGCCCGGGTGGTTGATAGTGCTATTGTTCGAGATGGTAAATTTCACATGGGTAAGGAATTCACGGGGGAGAAAAGGTTGACGCTTTCCATGGGATCGGGAACAGAAACTATTTTACTGGATCGGGAACCGATCATGGTTGAGGTTGTAGGATTTTTGGGAGATGAAAACATTCGGAATTCTTGCACGGTCAAGGGGAGTCCCGAGCAGGCGGTGATGAAACGGGCTGGAGAGTTGCAATTTACTCGTACTTTTGCCGTGATGTTCGGTTATGCGATGGATCAGAAAGATGTGTCGTTAGAAGCATTTATCGATTCTAATTTGAATCGGGTGTCAATTGCTTATTTTATGGAAGATCTACTTTTGTCGAAATACCCGTTCGAGGAAATTGCTAAAGATTACGAGCGTTTGACACCGGAAGTGAAAGCTTCTGCGGCGGGGAGATCGCTGAAAGGTCATATCGACTACATGAGACCAACACAAATGGGAGGAATAGCTCCGGATATTAATTTGACAACACCGGAAGAGAAACACATTTCGTTATACTCGTTGCGAGGAAAGTACGTGTTATTGGATTTTTGGGCATCGTGGTGCGGACCTTGTAGGAAGGAGATCCCGAACTTGAAAGCGATTTATGAGCAATTCCGGGATAAGGGATTCGAGATTTATAGCGTGTCGCTGGATGATAAGCGTGATGCTTGGACGAAGGCTATCTCGGAGTTAGAATTACCTTGGGTACACGTGTCTTCTTTGAAGGGATGGGATTGTCCTGTGGCGAAACGTTATAGCGTGACGAGTGTCCCGAAAATGTATTTGTTGAACCCGAAAGGGGAGATTGTTGCGGTAGATTTGCGGGGTGAGGAGTTGGAGCGAAAAGTGGCTTCTTTTTTTAATTAACATGATAATGCAAGCAATATGAAAAATTTATACTTGATCATTTGTATCTTGGCTTTGTGTGGGTGTTCGGGGTTCTTGGAGGAATACTCGCAGGATAAGTCTTATATTAAGGGTTATGATGATTTGGACGAGATTTTACTGGGGAATGCTTATTTCGAAAGGTTTTACGTGTCTAACGGTTGGCAATTTTCGGGCATAGCGGGAGAAACTTATTTGCCTTGTTTACATGTGATGTCGGATGAGTTGGCGCAGCAGACGAGAGGGAGTTCTTGGGTGGCAGAAGGTGCTTGCGGTACAATCTACGGGTATCATACTTGGCAATACCGGGTGTACGAGAATTTGGAAGGGAAGACTGCATGGGATGATGCGGCAGATTTCCGTCACCTGTATTCTCACATAAATGCTTGTAATATTATTTTGGAAGAGATTAAGGCGTATGAGGATGTGACTGAGGAGGAGGATGTACAAAACGTAAATAGAATTAAGGGGGAGAGTTATTTCTTGCGGGGTAGTTGCTATTTCTTCTTGGTTAATCTTTACGGGAAACCCTACGCCAAGGCTACAGCGGGAAATGATCCGGCTGTGCCGATCAAGTTGTCGAATAGCGTGGAAGATAAGTATTATCAGCGTAATTCCGTGGCGGAGGTGTACGAACGGGTTGTGGCGGATTTGATAGAGGCAGAAAAATATTTGAAGAATGTGTCAAAGAAGTCGGTGTGGCGGGCGGATATAGTGGCAACGAGATTAATGTTGAGTCGTGTGTTCCTGTATATGTGTGATTACGAGAATGCGGCTAAATATGCCAAGTTGGTGACGGAAGAAGGACCGCGTTTGACAGATTTGAACGGGTATAGTAATTCACAGTTTTTGTATCCCGGTTTATCGGAGTTGATATTTTCTACCGGGTCGACTTCTTTGCCGGGGGTACTTTCTTTTTATGCTACGTCGGGAACTTCAATGAGTACTTATGTTTCGAATCAAGATATGCGTATCTCCGATGAGTTGTATTTGGCTTATAAACCGGAGGAGGCAAAAGACTTGCGTTTGGAACATTTCGTTGTTTCTTCTGATGCTTTGGGATTGTTATATAAAAAAATGCATGGACCGACATTCGTGACTCCTGAGATGTCGGATGTATTCGTGTTGCGGACGTCTGAGGCTTATTTGAATCTGGCAGAAGCGGCTGCCTGTGGAGAGGATGAAGTGACAGCCCGACAGGCATTGAATGACTTACGAGAGAGGAGAATTAAGCAGGAGGCCTTTGACAAAGCGGAGGTGAATGCCCTTTCAGGAGAAGAGCTAGTGCGCTTTATTCGGGAAGAACGTCAGCGGGAACTTTGTTTAGAGGGACATCGTTGGTTTGACTTGAGACGTTACAAGGTGGCGGAAAAATTCCCGCAAGAGACGACAATTAATCATGTTGTTGAGAATAGAGTGTATAATGGATCAACTTGGAAGTATGAAACGATTTGGAGGCGTCGATTTACTTTGACCCCAGAGGACCCGGCTTGGGTGTTGCCCTTACCTAAGGTGGAATTGGACAAGAATACGGGAATGATTGATAATCCCCGTAACGAGAGGAAAGGTGAAGATGTTGAATAATTAAAATTAAAGAGATGAAATATATAATAGGATTGTTGATAATAGCCAGTTTATGGGCTTGTAGTAAAGAGGATTGGCCGGATAATAGCCAACCGGAGGAGAATCCGTTTGCTGTGCCTGCAGGCGCCACTGGTGAGGAGGCGGAGTTGCGGAGAGGCTTTTTTGATCGGACGGGTATGTATTTATTGTTTTCGGATACATTGACCGTACGAGAGGTGAACGATATGGGGGGTAAGAAAGAGGTATATACTAAAGTTCATTTGGAGTGGAATATGGTTTCAACCAATCAAGGTATAGATTCTTTTATTTGTTATCCCTATAAGACATTGGAGGAGAAGAAGGCCGTGACGGAGTTTGTTGAACGAGAGGTGTTGACAAGCGTGCCTGAGATGTTTTATCCTTATTCGATAATGTTGTTGGATCGTTTGGTTTATTTCCAATATAATTATGGATCATATAAAGATCCGGTGGAGTATTCTTTTTACGCTGGAATGCAGTCGACCGTGATTGCGGTAGGTAATTTGTTGGCATTCACGGCCGAGGAGAAAGAAGTGTTGAAGACCAATCTAGTGGGAAATTTGATCAGCAGTAGAATTGCTGCTATCCCGGATGATGATTGGGTAGATTTTTACAGTTATAGCGATGAGTATTATAAGCTATCGTCCAAGTATGAGGTCCCTTATCCGATTGAAGCATGTGGGTATTTGCCTACTTATGATACTGGATGGGGCGGACCCGATTTTCACTCGAAAGAGTATGATTTGAAGGCTTACGTGGAGGAGATTTTTAAATTGTCGGAAACCGAGTTTCGGGAAACTTACGCGGAATACCCGATTATTATAGATAAGATGGAGGAGATGGTGAAGGTTTTGCGCAAATATGGAGTGAGTGTGTATGAATAAAATAGGATTGATTTTGTTGTTTTTAATTTTCTTGTGCGCGGGGATCAGCGCACAAGAAAAAGAATTCGTGATTCGGGGGCAGATTCCCGGCATGAGGGATAGTATTGCTGTTTCGTTGTTGACGGCGGAAGAGTTGCCTACTACCACGATTTGTGAAACTGTAGTGAAAAACGGTTGTTTCGAGTTGAGGGGGCGGGTGAAGAGTCCGATGTTATGCACGTTGATAACGACTAATATCAGGAGCCTTGCAGAAGGAGAGGAGATCAGATGGACGTATACTCCCGTTTTCGTGGATAACGTGGATATGCGTGTGCAGGCATCTCATTATGATCGTATTCCTTTGGATGCTCCGATTACTTCTGATTTTAAGATTACCGGGGGACGTGTGCAGGCTGATTTTAACGAGTATAATTTATGGAAATTGCAAGGGAAGGGGGATAAGGATTTTATTCTTGCGAATCCCTCTTCGGCTATTTCGGTTTATTTGGGGAATAAAATGTTGCGAAGGGGTTATAATTTGATGCGGGAAGAGGTGGAAGGATTGGAAAAGGCGATCGTGGGGGCTCCTGATGATCCGGAGCGATTTGCTACGTTTCTTCGGAATTGTGCGTTAGCGAAGTTGACGGCGAAGGGTAATTCTATTGTTAATTTGCCATTGAATGATATCAACGGGAAAGCGTGTGAGTTGTCGGAAGTTATTCCTACGGGAAAGTATGTGCTCGTGGACTTTTGGGCAACATGGTGTGGCCCGTGTGTGGCAGCGATTCCGGGTATCAAGGAGTTGGCTGAACGTTTCCCGGAGGACCTTGTTGTGATTGGGGTTTCATGCGATACGGATTTGAACGCTTGGAAAGTTGCTATTGAGAAGAAGCAGGCAAAGTGGGCACAGTATGTGTTGACGAAACAGGGGTACAAGGATTTTTTGGAGAAGTATCAAATAAGTGGTGTCCCCTATTTCTTGATATTGGACAAGGAAGGACGAGTGATTTCAAATCCTAAACACGTGGAGGAGATCAAGCAAGAGGTAGAGCATTTGTGTAAATAATGGAATATTGTAAGATGAAAAGTTTGTTATTGTATGTAGCATTTGTGATGTGTCTGGTGAACTGGGGATGTGGCAGTCGTGAGGTGAAGGAGGAGAAGTTTGTGATTGAAGGGCAGGTGGAGAATTGTAATACATTTATGAAAGTTGTTGTTGTTGACATCGAGAAGGGAAAAGAGCGTGAGATAGCCTCAACAATCGTGTCGAATGGTGCGTTTCGATTGGAGGGAAAAGTGGAAGGCCATGTGATGGGAGAGTTGCGTTTTCGTAAGGGAACGGTTGATTTTGTTAAGGTGAAGATCATGCTGGAGAATACAAATTATCAAGTGAAGATGGCTTCCCCGGAAGAGGTGCAAAAAACGGATGATGTTTTTCAACGTCGACAAATGGTGAGTGTGAAAGGTCCCAAGGCACAGGAGCAGCTGAGCGAGTTCGAGAATGTGACTCTGGATCCGGAGCGGAATCTTGATAATAAATTGAAGGCTTCTGCTTTTTCTTGGGTGGGGAATTTACCGGAGGATTCTGTGAAGAAGTCTAACGAGGAGATTCAGGTGCTTAAGGCAAAATTGCAAGGTATTTCGGAAAGTTTTATCAAGCGGCATCCGGATTATTTCGTGTCAGCTTATTTGGTCGAAAAGGGACTTAATACTTTTTTTCAATACACGGCGGAGGAACAACAAGCGAGATTACGGTTGGTTGAAAATAACCCGGATACGGCTCGCGTGAACCGGATGAAACGTGTGTTGCCGGGGATGTTGAAATATGCTCGTTTATGTGATTATACTGATTTTGACGTGCAGAACGTGAAGGGGGACACGGTGAGGTTGTCAGAATTGATGACCAAGAATAAATATGTTCTAATCGATTTCTGGGCTTCGTGGTGTGGACCTTGCCGGAAGGCTATCCCGCACGTGTGGGAGCTGTACCGGGAATACCCGAAAGAGTTGCAGGTGTTTAGCGTATCATTGGATGAAAAACTGGAAGAGTGGAAAAAAGCTATGGCTGAGGAAAAAATGGAATGGATGCAATTGCGGTGTGCGGGAGAGATGTTGAGAGATGTAGCTATGGGGTATCGACTCTCCTCGATCCCGTATTTAGTTTTGCTCAATCCGGAGGCTAAAGTTATGTGTGCTACGAATTCGGTGGATGATGTTATAAATCAGTTGAAAAATGCATTAAAAGATTAAGTTATGAATAAGATTGTATTGAGTGTGTTGATTTTTCTGTTCTCGATGAATGGATTCGCCCAAGAGGGGGTGAAATTTATGGAGGGAAGTTTTCAGGAGGCTTTGAATGTGGCGAAGCAGCAAAAGAAAATGGTCTTCGTGGATGTTTGTACCTCATGGTGCGGACCGTGTCGCTGGATGAGCGAGGAGGTGTTGCAGACACCGGAGGCTGCCAAGTATTTCGATAAATATTTCGTGTGTTTCAAGATTGATGCGGAAAAGGGAGAAGGGGTAGCGTTCGCTAAAAAATATGATGTACATGCTTATCCTACTTTCTTGATGATATTGCCGGACGGAACATTGCGGCATAAGATCGTGGGGGCCGACACGTTGCATATCTTTATTCCCCGGGTGGAGCGGGGATTGAAAGAGAAAACTTCGTGGGGGTATTTTATGAAAAAGTACTCGGATGGAGCTTTGCTGAAAAAAGAAATCCCGCTGGCGGTGGGTGTGTTCCGGGAAGCCGGAATGAAAGAAGAAGTGAAGAGTTTGACGGATTCTTTGTTCGGGTTGTTATCCCCGAAAGAAAAATTGGTTTCCCGTTATTGGGTGGTTTATGAAGAGTTGAAATATAGTGATCTGTTTGCTCCCCGGTTTAAGTTTTTCGTGGAAAATAGGGGTGAAATAGCAGGTAAAAAATATGAAGAGGCTTCTTTCAGGATTATTCGTACGATGTTGTCCGATCATTTGATTAATAACACGACCGGACGAATCACGAGTAAGGAAAATCCTTGGAATTGCGGGGAAGCAAACGAGATACCTTATATGCGTTCGTTGATTAAAGAGTCGGATTTACCTGATAAAGAATTTTTCCTTGTTTGGTGCGATTTGGCTGAGGCTTGTTATTTCGGGCAGGCAGATCAAGTAAAGGAATATATTCGTAAAATTACCGCTTGCCCGGAGGCAATAGAATATGGACGGTCATTAGCGTGGACATTTAAGCATTATTTTCCGGAGGATGAGGATGCGTATGTGGAGTTGAGATCGTTGTGGAAGTTGAAAAAATAAGTATTATTGTGGATTTTTGGACTCAAATAAAAGATATGGTTATGGGAAAGCAAGTTTGTTTTTATGTGTTTATATTTATTATTACTTTGATAGGAGGATGTGATCAAAGTGTTGAAAAGGGAATTTTAGATAGATATGAAACTTTTGAAATGTATGCTGATTCGGTGTTTTTAGGGTTTGAGGGAGATTTATTTTATCCTGAAATTATTTGGGGAAATGTTGACGTTTATCTTTCTGCTTTTGACCGAATGAAAGCTCATTTAAAAGTTAAAGATGATCGTTTAACATGGGATTTTAGAAGAGGTGCAGATTTGAATATATCGGAGAATATTTATGAATACGTGATCGGTGTATGGCAAAGACAAAATGAGAAGTTGGATTCCGGGGAGTATAGATTAGAGCTCGTTGGCGATAATTATACGATAGAACCAATTGTGCAAAAAGATATTCTTTCATCACGTACGGGGCAGTTTATTATTCCCGGTAGTCATGCCTATAATATGGAATTATTACATAATTTGTATCAATTACATAATTCTGTTTCTTTAGGAGGAAGATACTTGGGTGCATATATCGAAAATATATGTGACCCTTCTACTTTTAGGCCTGGCTATGGTTATTCTTCAAAAAATTGGAGTTATCATTGTGATAATGGATGCTATTATGATAATAATCCTAATTGTTTTTGTATACATAATCAAATAAGTCATCCAGACTCAGATTTAAGAGGAAATGAATATTGGGAAAAGATTTTGAACATAAATAATTTACCTCTTGTTTCAATAATGAATTACAATAATTTTAAAAACCAATAATTATCGCTTGCGTATGAAACCTTTTTTGATTTATGTTTTTTTGTATTTGTTTTTATCTTGCGGAAATGACAAAATAAAGGATAATGCAGGGAACCTAATTTCTTACAGAGATTCAGTCTTTTTGGAAATTGAAGGAAATTTGAATTATCCTGATACGATATGGGGGGCTAAGGATACATGGATAAAAGCATTGGGGCGATTGGAACGTCATTTGAAGGTTGAAAATAATCTATTGGAGTGGAATGTGAAGGATGAACGTCAGATAAATATGGGGGAAAATGTTTTTCATTTTATTATTGAAATGTGGAAACGAGAAAATGCTAAACTAAGGACAGGAGATTATAAACTTAAATACGTGGAGGGTAATAGGTATGTAGTTGTTCCTATTGTTGAAGGGATGAAGAGTGTGCGTGAAGAGTGAAATTTATTTTGAGTATAAATGAGGTCTATTATTATTTTAGGAGTTGTTTTATTATTTTGTTCGTGTAACTCAAGAAAAATTCCTCTTGAGTGTACAACGGTAATAGGGCAACTCCTGTTTAGCAACTCTGAAATTCAATTTGGAGAAGTAGGTGTAGGAAAAATTGGTTTTGGTACATTGAAGATTTGCAATCCGACAAATAAAGAAGTTCGGGTTAGACTTTTTAATCGTCTTGCAGAGTTACACTTGATAAAATTTGAAGAATGTGCCGTTAAAAATGACGACGAAGAGTTTGTTTTACAATCTTTTGAGACAAAATTATGTCACTTTGAGTTTGTCACATCTGATACTTTGATGATTGGAAGTTATTTGAAAAATATTTTTTTTGAAATCAATGGTGAGTTGCATTTGAAACCAATAGAAATAAAAGTAGTTATTTGTGAGAAGAGAGATTCTTTGAATTTAAGAGAGTTAAAAGAATCTCCGATCATAAGGTTGGAATATGATACTCTTTCATTTGGGGTGATTAAGGGTAACTTGCCTGTTGTAAAGGTAATAAATATAAAAAATTGTGGAAACCGAGATTTAATTATACGAAAAATTGAAACAGATTGCACGTGTACGGCAAGTATTATTGAAAAAAGAGTGATTGCAAGTAATATGTCTGCTCCTTTAGAAATCATGTTTAAACCTATGGGGAGAAAAGGTAAACAGAATAGAACGATTACTATATTTTCCAATGATGTTATGAAACCTGTTGTTAAAGTGCCTTTACAAGGGTATGTTGAATAAGCCTAGTGTGAAATCGATTTTCATAGTCTATGGTAAGCCGATGAAAGTTCTCCAGCTAGAAGAAAGGTCGTTCAACGATCCATCTTTTAACACTGTCCAAAATTTTGTGTAAACGCTAACTCGGGTCTCAGGATTCGAGTTATTTTTTTTACCTTTAAAAGATTAAAATTATGGAGAGTATTATGGCAAAGCGAGACAAGCATCAGGTAGTTCCTTCTGAGATGTTAAGCAAGGAATTTTTGAGTCAGTTTAAGACAGAACAGGATGTAAGTAAATTTCTTAAAGAGCTCCACGCTCAAGTTTTGGAGCAGATGCTTCAAGGAGAGATGGACGCTCATTGGGGTTACGAGAAACATTCGCCAAATGGCAACAACAGTGGCAACTCACATAATAGGAGTTACCCAAAGAAGATCCAGACCGAGCATGGCGAAAGTATTATTCATATCCCCCGAGACCGCAAAAGCGATTTTGAACCAATCGTGGTACCGAAGCACGAGAGTCGTGGTTTATCTATCGAGAATTTAGTAATATCGTTGTACGCTAAAGGCATGAGCGTATCCGATATCGAAGACGAGTTGAGTGACATTTACGATATAACCCTATCCACAAGCTCCATCTCTATTATAACTAACAAGGTTACACAAGCAGCACTAGAGTGGCAGAATCGTCCCTTGGATAAGCTTTATATGGTTGTTTGGATGGACGGTATAGTCTTTAAGGTTCGTGAGGCAGGTAAGATTATCAACAAGACTGTCTACTTGTGCGTGGGGCTTAACAACAGGGGTTACAAGGATGTACTAGGGATGTGGATTGGCAAAACTGAAAGTTCTTCATTCTGGATGAGCGTGCTAACAGACCTCAAGGCTCGTGGAGTGGAAGATATTCTCGTTACGGTCACGGATAACCTAAACGGCTTTACAGAGACCATCAAGAGTGTTTTCCCACAATCTACCACGCAGATATGTGTAGTGCACCAGATACGCAACTCGTGTAAATACGTGGTATGGAAAGATATGAAGGAGTTCACGGCAGACATGAAAGAGATATATACCTCCGTGAATAGAGAACAGGCAGCATCGGCATTGTCTCACTTCGAGCAGAAGTGGGGCTCGAAGTATCGCCATGCCGTGCAGAGCTGGCACCGCAACTGGGATGATTTGACTGCCTTTTTTGATTTTCCTGTCGAAATACGCACGATTATCTACACGACCAATCTTATCGAGAATCTCAACGGTAAAATACGCAAATACACCAAAACGAAAATGTCGTTCCCTACCGACGATGCCCTTAGGAAGTCGGTTTGGCTGGCATTGCAGGAAATCGAGAAAAAGTGGACGATGCCTATTCGGAATTGGGGTTTGGTGATGAATCAATTTTTAACTATCTTTGAAAATAGAATCGGGATTTAGTACTCGACTAAACCCCGAACCTGAGTCTGCATTTACACAAAATTATGGACACTCCCCATCTTTTAGGCAAAACTGGAAACTTGTCAGGGTATTCGTTTGGTCGGAGAACGATCTCCATGGCCCAGCTAAACTTTCTAGCAACCCAGTCCCCCAAAGAACCTTGATATCCACCATCGGCAAGAATCTTTGTCAGTCTCGGAAGTTTGTATTTCATCTTCTCGATAACCTTCGATGCACCCTTGTTATCATGAAGGATTACCTCGTGGACCGCAACAGCCAAAGGAAGGACAAGAGAGTCAACTACAATATGTTCCTTACTACCTTTGATCTTTGTATCCCCATCAATACCTTTGCTGGTAAGGTCCGTATGATGCGATGTCTTTGTGCTCCTAAAATCAATGATCCCCATGCTCGGACTCTCCTTGTGTCCAACGAGTTTCCTAACGAGAGCGTGCAAAGTGTCCATGATATTCTCAAGCAATCCCTCAAGTTTCCACTTGCGGAAATAATAGTAATCTGTCTGTTAGGGGCGAAGTCTAATGGAAGTATGCTTCATTGGCAGCTAGTCTTGTTGACGTAAAGAATCACGTTCATAAGCTCTCTGAGGGGGGGAGACCATGCTATTCTTATTGTTAATCTTTTATTCTTATCCTGTCTTTTGATTTAATGTTGCTTTTGTAAATTAACTCTACATAATGCAGTTTTAATAAATCTTTTCTTGTTGTTTCCATGTTTTTGCTATTTTTAATCTGTTACCAAAACATGGGAATGGATGATTGTTTTTTATTTGAATACAAGTTATTCTTGTTTGAAGTGTTGGGACAGGTAATTGTTCCTGCCCCTTTTTACACATTCAATTTTGGTAATTTGTGTTCACAGCAAATTTTTCATTGCAGCCTTTAATTGAGTGTTTTCAAAGCTATCCAAGTAAATTTGAGTGACCCTCTCAGAACTATGTCCCAATGCATCACATATTAATGATGTACTAACACCTGCCCTTTTTAGAGTGGTGGCATAGGAGTGTCTAGCCACATAGGTGGTTAATTTCTTGTCCAATTCAAGTTCATCCCCAAGTGTTTTTAAACAAGCATTTACTTTTCCAATCACCTTGTGAATCCTGTTCAATTTCTGCTGTTCAGTTTTATGAAAACTGGATAAAATGGGAAATATATATGGATTGTCAGATTTATACTTGTTCATGATCTCCATAGCTTTTGGATGGATTGGAAGGTGTATAAGTTTTCTTGTTTTCTTCCTCCTGTACACTAGCTGTTCATCCATGATATTTTCCCCTGTTAATCTGGCCATGTCTGTGAAATTAATCCCACCCATTAGATATGAGAATGTGAATAGATCAATAGCCAGTTGGTTGTAGGAAGAGTTTGAAACAGGCTCCTTGTGGTTCATGACCTTTATCACATTATCTTTAACAATGGCTCTTTTTGGAGTGTTTTCATGCAGTTTTGATACCTTGTAATCCTTGAATGGATAGAATTCAGCTTTTACATACCCTTCTCTGATAGCGATGTTATACATGGTTCTTAAAGTTCTAAATTTAATTCCAATAGTATTTTCACTGTTTCCCTCACCTCTAAGCCATGTTTCATACCTTCTTAGCCATTGCACATCAATTTCTGAAAAGTATATATCCAGATGCTTATTAAATTTGAGCAAAGATTTGTACACATAATCATGGCATTCAGCATATCTAATTCTTCCCTCTTTTTTTAATTGGGCTATTTCCTGTAAAAAGAGATCATTTACATTCATTCTCTTTACAGGAGTGTTGACTTTATCAATTAGAGTCTTGCCTGTGAAATCTTTTTTCTCAATTTCAAGATCAATAGCTTTGTCTGTATATTCTTTGATTTTTTCTGTAATTAGCCTTTGAATAGCAATTCCATTGGGGCAATTTTTTTTAGGTTTATTTTTCTTAAAATTTCCTTCTAAGTTATTAGGAAATTGAATAAGTAAATTATTATCAAAATAACCTTCTTCATCATGTTTTAATAAATCAGATGTATAATCAATTAAATCATAATTATTATTTAAATCTATAGGATTATTAGCAGTATCTTGATGAATATCAATAAAAGTAGTACCACAAGCCATCATATGTTGTTTATTAGTAAGTTGTTTAAGAGAATCAACAATTTCATAATCAGCTATTAAAAAAGCATGCATATAAAGATGATCACCTTTACTACCAGTATTAGGCATAATAGAAACATGCTCAGTTTTATTAGTGTCTTTTTTTCCTTTAAATGTGTAGACTAAACTTTCTTTATCTTCATGCTTAATCATTTGAGGAATACCATTAATAAATATCATTAAACCAAAATTTGCATCTCTACCTACAACTTCATAATCATAATTAATATCTACATCATTACCATCAAAACTATAACCATCTTCAATATGATGCAATCCAAAACCTACTTTTAAATCAACTGTTTCTTGATTGTTATTTTTTTTGATTGTTATATTTTCTTGTTTGGTACTACATCCAACAAGTAAAAATATACAAAACAT
>ERZ833822.52-NODE-52-length-125403-cov-17.463589_pt1 | contig 125403 bp, 104 predicted proteins | sample MGYA00519913_ERZ833822 | MGnify/ENA primary metagenome ERZ833822 (study PRJEB31850, sample SAMEA3708746) | human gut metagenome | biome: human gut; feature: human-associated habitat; material: faeces | place: China | collected 2014 ... | reverse complement strand
TTATGAAGAATATCGCTACCTCAAAAAAGAGTATGCTGATCTGGACAAGGCAAGTCAGATGATTGATGATTATCTTGTAAGTCTGCGTGATGAGCCTGAACAGAAAAGGAAAAAGGGAGAGTTAGAATGAAATGCTCCCCTTTTGTTAGACAATATGGTATAATAGAAATATACCAATTAAAAAGTCTAACGAAAGGGGGCATTTTTATGCCAAAAGGACAGCCGAACAAAAGATACACGCCGGAATTCAAAATCAAAGTAGTGGAAACAATGCACAGAGAAAAGTTAAGCTATCGTGAAACTGCACATCAATTTGACATACCGAACAGCAGAGTAACAGCCTGGGAACGAATCTATCTTGAGGAAGGAGCGGAGGGACTTTACGTAGAACGCAGAGGAAGGAAATCCACAGGGCGGTCTCCGAAAATCAAGAAAGAAGTAGAAGAAGATCTGATTGCAGAAGTACAGCGCCTTCGTGCGGAGAATGCATACTTAAAAAAATTGAATGCCTTGGTTGCCGAGAGGGTACGGCAAGAGAAAAAGCACAAGTGATATGGGAACTGAGGCATGAACATAAGATAGGGCTGCTCATTGAGATTGCTAATATTCCCCGCAGTACCTACTACTATTACAGTAAGCAATTTGATCATCCAAAGCCGGATCGATATGCTGAAATCAAAACTGAAATACGCCGCATTTACGATGAAAGCAAAGGTCGTTATGGATATCGGAGAATCACCAAAGAATTGAAGAAGAAGTTTGTTGTCAATCACAAGACAGTACAGAAACTGATGCGTAAAATGGGTATATTTTGCCGTGTTCGTATGCACAAGTACAACTCATACAAGGGTGATGTCGGCAGAATCGCACCGAATCTTTTGGAACGGGATTTCAAAGCAGATAAGCCAAATCAGAAGTGGGTAACTGACGTTACTGAATTTGCGTTGTTTGGAATTAAGCTGTATCTGTCACCCATCATTGATTTATATAATGGCGAAGTGATCTCATACAATTTAAGCCGTCATCCGAATTTGAACCAGGTAACAGATATGCTTGAGAAAGCGTTTTCAAAAATACCGGACAATACAAATCTGATTCTTCATTCCGATCAAGGATGGCAGTATCAGCACAAGCACTATCAAAAAATGCTGAAAGAGAAAGGCGTCAAACAGAGCATGTCCCGAAAAGGGAATTGTCTTGACAATGCCTGTGCCGAGAACTTTTTCAGTTTGCTGAAAACGGAGCTTCTCTATTTGCAGGAATTTCATTCTGTCGAGCATTTCATTGAAGAGCTTCATGAATACATAGAATGGTACAACAACAAACGCATTAAGCTTAAGCTTAATGGTCTATCTCCTATAGATTTCAGACAGAAAGCTGCATAGCAAAAGCGACCAAGATTCCTCTTAGTCGCTTTGCATAGATTTTCTTTTGAATCTTTGTCTAACTTTTTGGGGTCAGTTCAGAATAGCTGTGCAAACTGGAATTTTCCGAACTCTTTTGATAGATAATATATCAGATTCTCTTATGCTGTGCGTAAATACTTACAATAATTGATATTAATGTTAAAGCACCTAAGGCAGTATAATAAACAAAATTCTCATTAATTTCAAGCAACCCCATCATAGTATTTGTCCATCCATGCATTACCATACAGAAAACAACTGCTCCTGTAACATTGTATACAGCTGAAAGCCAATAACTAAGTGCAATGCCTAAAATTGCGAACGTCAAAAATGACATACTCTGGTGTGAATTTCCATCAATAAACCAAAGTGGAATATGCCAGCACACCCAAATAGCTCCTACAATTAGTGTAGCTATTGGCGATGGAAGTTTTTCCTGTAAAACAACTTGCATGGTTCCACGCCATCCCAATTCTTCATTTCCTCCGTACAGTATTGTAGCCTGTAAAAATATAACTAATCCTACAATAACAGCAATTGGTGACTTGGGAATAGATTCAATTACGCCATTAGAACTAATATAAAAAGCTAACGTTTCCAATATTATAGCTGCAATTAAAAATGACCAGTTCTTTTTACTGTTGCTAAAAAGAAACCTTTTTAAGTTTTTCTTGGAAAAACCGCCCTCCATACAAACGCAAGCCGCTATTGTTGGTCCAAAGCCTCCAACTGTAAACAATATCATAGGAATCACATCTGACTCTGAAAAAGATGTCACTTTTACAAGTAGTGCATCTCCAAACCAGCATATCCATGTGATTATGTATGTTAACAAAAGATATTTTATTAGTCTTTTCGTATTCATTCAGTTTTCCTTCTTCCACTACAATAATAGAAATTAGCTATTCAACAACTTCCGATTTGTCAATCTGTTTCACTTTCCACTTCCGGCTTATAGTTCTTTTCAATATATTCCTCTACAGCCTTGATAAACATCTGATTCATGCTCATGCCCATTTCAGCAGCGATAGTTTTCAGTTTTTCACGCTGTCCCTTTGGAACACGAATCTTGATGTCATCAAGGTGTGTTTTCACATACTTTGCCGTAATCGCTTTTCGTTTTTCGTTATAGTACATAGAAATCAATCCTTTCATATTGTACCCATTACTATAATTATACTATCTTAGAAGCTTTTTGTCAATTCATCTTATAAAAATTGTCCGGATTTTTTCAGAGAACTTTGTACGCATTGCGGCTTGAAAAAACAAGTGCAATGATATATAATAGTATTGTACCCAATATTAAAACATGAAAGGAGTTTTTCAAAAATGATTCAAAAAATAATTCCCATTGCAGCAAGTATTACTTTGATAGGCTCAGCAAGTCTGACAGCCTATGCCGATATGGTTTTGTCAATATCACTTGACACATTTTATTCGAACAAGAATTATGCAACGAGAAAGATATGATCATGGTAGAGCTTTCTTCGGCCTGCCGGAGGCAGCCCACCGTTGGCGGCGCAGATTGTTCCGGAACCTTCGGACAAGATCTCATCAATAATCTGAGTTGTATTATTAAGGCGTTCTTTCCTCTGCTTGCAGATTTTGTCATACTCTCTTAAATCTGATATCTTTTTATCAAGTTTAGCTATTTCATCAGCCCGACAGGACATTTGTGTCAGAATGTATATTTCTCATTGAATTACGCTCTGCACTGCGATAGTATTTTCTGTAATTTATCGGTGTAACGCCGTACAGCTTTTTGAATCTGCGGCAGAAATAGCCGATGTTCTCAAATCCTGTTTCATGCGCTATGGCACAAACGCTGTTTTCGGTATCAACAAGGAGCTTTGACGCACGTTTCAGTCTGTATTCCACAACGTAATTTATCGGCGATGTGTGCAGGTATATCCTGAAAATATTGAGGACACTGCTTTTGCTTATAAGAACTGTTCCTGCAATATCGTCCAGTGTTATCTGACCGCTGTAATTATCATGAATATACTGCATCATTATCTGAAGCTTAGCCTGCGTCTGTGCGGAATGCCCGGACACGGGGCCGCAGTCTGTTATTTGTATGCTTTCATATAACAGGCGCCATAGTTTCAGCAGCAGTTCTACCGTTTCCATTTCAGAAGCCGTGCCAGAACCCTGCACAGCAAATACCGACCTCATTGTTTCGATAATGCTGTGGTGCGCTGTTTCTTCAGCGGAAAAAATCACACATTCGGTAGTTGATTCAATTATCGGTCTGATGTATCTGCTGTATATCAGACTGCCCTGCGGCGCAAGCAGAACAGGTGAAAAAACAATGTTCGGAATGATGGCGCTGTCTTCTGCTTCAAACCTGTGTATCACCTGAGAATTTATAAAGATCCCATCGCCCGAGCTTAGAACATACCTGTTTCCACCCACCAGAAAATCAGCCTTGCCATGCTGTACATAAACAAATTCGACCTCTGGGTGCCAGTGCCAGTCGATACAGTGAAAATCGAAATCCCAGATGTCCTCATAATAGTAACTGAACGGATATTCTTCGCTGCCGTGACTTGCAGTTTCACGTAAGGTTTCGTCCGTTGTGATCCTGTCCTTTTTGATTTCATTTCCCATGTTCTCACCCGATTTACGATATTGTGTAATAAAAATGTGATTTTGTGTATTGAAATATTACGATATTTACTATATAATCTGATTATATCATTTGTAAAGGAGTTTGTCAATATGGCTGTGAATTACAGAAAAACACTTATATCCTGCTATCTTGGATTCATCACACAGGCAATAGCGGCTAATTTCGCTCCGCTTCTATTTCTCACATTTCACAATGGCTATGGTATTCCGTTTGGAAAAATTGCCCTTATCTCGTCGGTATTTTTTGTTACTCAGCTTATCATAGATGTGCTGTGCGCACGTTTCGCCGACAAGATCGGCTATCGAAAATGCGTTATCGGTTCGCAGGTGTTTTCTGCGCTGGGACTTATCGGGCTTGCTTTTCTGCCAGAACTGCTTCCCGATCCGTTTTCAGGAATAATTATAAGCACGGTCATATATGCAATGGGAAGCGGTCTGACCGAGGTACTTGTAAGTCCGATAGTTGAAGCCTGCCCGTTTGAGCACAAAGAAGCTGCAATGAGCCTGCTGCATTCATTCTACTGCTGGGGTTCGGTCGGAGTCATACTCATTTCAACACTGTTTTTTACTGCTTTCGGCATAGAAAACTGGAAGTGGCTCTCTTGTATCTGGGCGATAATTCCGCTGGTGAATGTTTACAATTTTTCAGTATGTCCCATTGCACACCCCGTCGAGGACGGCGAGGGAATGCGTATCCGTGACCTGCTCAGAGTACCGCTGTTCTGGCTTGCGATACTGCTTATGGTTTGTGCGGGAGCCTCGGAGCTTTCAATGGCGCAGTGGGCGTCGGCATTTGCAGAATGCGCTCTCGGACTGACTAAATCAGTCGGAGATATTGCAGGACCGTGTATGTTTGCGGTGACGATGGGCATAAGCCGTACACTTTACGGGAAGTACGGCGAAAAGCTCGATCTTATGAAATTCATGATAGGCTCGGCGCTGCTGTGTCTGATCTGTTACATCACTGCATCCCTGTCGGGAATACCTGTAATCGGACTTCTCGGCTGCATAATGTGCGGATTCTCGGTAGGTATCATGTGGCCCGGATCTATAAGCATCTGTTCGGGAAAAATACCCACCGGCGGAACTGCAATGTTTGCACTCCTCGCCATGGCTGGTGACCTTGGCGGAGCACTCGGTCCTGCTATTGTAGGAAATATCACCCAGCGTGCAGGCGATGATATGCAGAAAGGTATGCTCGCAGGCTGCGCATTTCCCTTGATACTTATGATATCGCTCCTGCTGCTGAACAGAGCCAGACGCAGGAATAACTGATCGTATCCGGCAGGTTTATGCAAAGCTACAATAGGAAAAAGGCATCATGTATCCGGTCATGATGCCTTTTTGTTTTTCATACAGTGTCAGCGGTCAATTTACGAATTTCATAGAGCCTGTTCTATACTTCTGAACTGCGACGGAGTAATACTCTCGAACCTTTTGAAAATCTTGCAAAAATAACTGCTGTCACAGAAACCTGTTTCTTCAGCTATTTGATCGACAGTTTTCTGCGTTTCCGCCAGAAGCATTTTAGACGCCTGTATCTTGCGTTTTGTGATATATTCCATCGGTCGGCAGTTCAAGGTCTGCCTGAATAATCTGCACAAATGCTGCGAAGAAACGCCTGCGGCTTTACTTATGGATTCAAGACCGGGCTGTTTCATATAGTTTTCGTCAATATATGCGATCGCCTTTGTCACCGCAGGGGCGATTTGTACACTGCCTTTTCCTTTCGCCGCAAGACGGCTCAATTCAATGAAAAAGCTGTACAGATAGCCCGACGCTCACCAAAAAGACGGGAAGACTGCTTTCTTTGCTGATTATCGGATAATCGTAGAATTTCAAAATTAATTCACCGCCTGTGCTAAAATCGTTATATCTTAATAATATCATTCATTGACTTGTATGTCAATAAGCGTTATAATCTATTAAAACAAGAAAGGGTGATTTTTTTTGAGAACAGTAAAAGCACTCAATGATTTTTGGCGATTCACAAAGCTTCCCGCAGGAATGAACATATCAAAAGACAACGTTATCTCTCCCAAATATGAAGATGCGTCATGGCAGCCTGTTGTACTGCCGTATACATATAATTCTGAAGACGGTGCAGGCAGAATGGCAGCTTCAGACGGTGGGGACTACTACCGTGGAACTGTATGCTACCGCAGAAACCTTGCGCTGAGTTTTGAAGAATGCAGCGGAAAAGAACTCTATCTGGAATTTGAAGGTGCTAATACTGTTGCGGAAGTCTATATAAACGGCAGATTTGCAGGAGAGCACAGCGGAGGGTATTCTGCTTTCAGATTTGATATTACGGACTATATATATCCGGACAAAGACAATCTGATAGCTGTTATCGTATCGAATGCTCCCACCGATTATATTGCGCCGATAACCGACAATGGCGATTTCACGAAAATGGGCGGCTTGTACAGGGGTGTAAAGCTTATTGCAGTCGAGCCTGTTCATATTGCTCTGAAAGACAGCGGCTCCTGCGGAGTATATATAACTCCACGCAATATTTCAGAAACATCTGCGGATATAGGCATACTCGTCAAGCTGGATAAAGCTGAAACCGCAGAGGTTAAGGCTGTGATACTTGATCCGCATGGAATTCTTGAAACGGAACTTTTCGGCAGAGTGGACAAAGACAGGATAACGCTTTCGGTAAAAATCAATTGCCCGAAACTCTGGAACGGAGTAAAATCTCCCGCCCTTTATCATGCGGAGATAACCTTATTCTGCAACGGGGAACCTGTCGATAGCATTGGACAGGAATTCGGAATACGCTCGTACCACATAGACGCCGATAACGGCTTTTTCCTCAACGGCAAGCCATATCCGCTCCATGGTGTGAACTACCATCAGGACAGTTACGAATCCGGCTGGGCAATGACTGGCGCTCAGCGTGAGCGGGATTATCATATCATTCGTGATATGGGCTGTACCGCTGTAAGAATGGCTCACTACCAGCATTGTGACCATGAGTATTCATTATGCGACAGGCTTGGTCTGTGCGTTTGGACGGAGATAGGCATAATCAATAAAATGTCTGCCGATGACAGCGACGCTCATGTTCTTTCAGACGGCTTTGGAGATAACGCAAAGCAGCAGCTTCGTGAGCTTATCAGGCAGAATTACAATCATCCGTCGGTTATTGTCTGGGGATTGTCCAACGAACTTTATCAGATGACCAATGAAATATTCGGGCTTTACAGTGAGCTTTATGAAATTGCCTGTGAAGAGGACGATACAAGGCTGAAAACCTTTGCAGACAATCAGTTTTACGGCAGATTTCTGGAGCTTCCTGCTGATGTGGTCGGGTATAACCGTTATTTTGGCTGGTATAAGGAGGCGGGCAGTGCGGAGAATTTCGGCGAATGGCTTGACCTATACCATAACAAAAAGGAAAAACGCCCTGTCTGCCTTTCAGAATACGGCGGCGGTGGGGCAATTTCGCAGCACAAGGACAATGTAGATTGGGAAAGCGACATAGACCCTGTCGGAGTACGACATTATGAGAACTATCAGTCGCAGCTGCACGAGATATTGTGGAAACAATTCTCGGTCAGAAAGTACCTGTGGGCTGAATTTATATGGTGTATGTTCGATTTTGCGTCCTACGGGCGAACAGAGGGAGATACAAAGTCGCAGAACGACAAGGGACTTTGCACAAGGGAGCGTATTCCCAAGGACGTATATTTCTTTTACAGGTCCGTATGGAGCAGCGAAAAAACCATTTATATAACTGAGCGCAGGCATGAATTCAGGGCTTGTGATGTGCCTTTTGCAAAGGTTTATTCAAATGCGGACGCTGTGGAGCTATATATAAATGATGTTTCGCACGGCAGGATATCCCAGTGCGAACTTCCCGATGATGAGAGCACTGTTTTCGTGTGGGAAAATATAAAGATAAAACTCGGCACGAAAAACAAGATATGTGCTAAAGCATATTTCAGCGACGGAACATCAAGGTCCGACTATGCATTCTGGACAGGCATATAAACGTGTCAGTATGTTTTATTCATCATAATAGAGTTCATATCAGGGAACTTCTTAAAAATAATCGAAACTGCATTGTTAAGGTAGGGCTTGCCAGAATTCCCAATACACTTGGAATGCTGCTTGAAAATGCGGTTATATCTATAAGCCTTGCAAATTACTCGTTCATTCAGCCGATGATCCCTGTAACACTTTTCGCAATAGGGCTGATCTGCAGAGAAAAGCGTTCACGGCTCAATTTGATCGGAAGTATTATCTGTATCGTGGGTATAGTGGCTTTTCACTTGACGTAAATTTTAAATACTCTGTATCAAACTTACTTCTGAAAAGCTTTGATACTTATCACTCCAACTTTATATATTCTTAGAGGCTAAATTTCACAGTTCTGAACCACAGATTGAATTTTAATATATGCAGATGTTGCTGCAATGGGTTAAAAGTAGATGTTTATGGAAGCGGCACTAAGTGTATATCCCGCCCACAGAACCGCAACTGCACGGACTTAAAACCGCACTCTGCCGCACTTAAAACCGCACCTTTACCAATGCATTGACCGCACCTATTTGAGCCCTGTATAAATATTCATAGCAAACAAAAATGTGTGACTTGAATATAGGAGGTTCGGATATGACGAACTATCGAAAAATCTTAGAGCTTTATTCACAGGGGTATAGCCAAAGAAACATTGAATTCTCTGTGAGAAGCTCCCATCAAACAGTAAGAGCGGTGATTGACCGAGCAGCGAAATTGAACGTCACGGCAGCTGAAGAGAAGCATATCTTTCAGAAGAAAAAGAATTTATGCTGCCTTGGTGCCAATCTCCTTTGCGAGCTTTATTGCCTGCTTTTTAAACTCTTCATCATATTGTTTTCCTGTTCCCATTGATGACACACTCCTTTGTTTTTATTATACTTTGATTGTTTTGTATGTGTCAAGTTTTATTATACAGGATTAAATACAATATGATTAGGTATGTAGACAAAAATCTCAAATTCAAAGACGATGAATCAGATCCTGCAGGGATGGTGATCCCTTGCAGGGTCTGATTTTTTTGGGATAGGGTGCGGAGAATTTGATGGTTACGAGAAAACCTTTATTTGCAAGGACTTTTAACAAGCCATAACGGAGGGCAGAAAAGGATATCGTATCATTCACGCAACGGCTTCATCAAGGAAGGAAAAGTTGAACAATAAAAAAAACAACCGCTTTGTACTTTGGGAAGATTAAAGTACAGAGCGGTTGCTTTTTAAAAACTATGACCGTGAGCCATTCTTCCTCTTAATTGCCATATAAACAATATCTCGACATTTATTTTTGTCATCTTCACTTAATTCGGAATATGGCATCAAGTTTTTGTGTATCCTTTTCTTGGGATCTTTTATCTTTCCATTATCGGGAACACCTTGTTTCCAATAATTCAGATAATGAAAACGGCACCAACGTATATGTTCAAGCTCGGCAAGCTTTTCTGCATTTGATCTATCTGAAAGTTCTGTGATGACCTCATTAAAGTCCGCAGATGATATGTTAGAGTTCTTCAAGAAGCCCGAAAGTTCGTTCCAGTCCATTTTACCGCCATAGTTAACAGCATATTCTTCATTTAACTTTTTCGCTGTCTCTATCAATTTCTGTTTGCGGATATTATCATCAGTATAAATTTCACTATCAGCACCAAAACACTCAATATTATCAAGATCAAAATATTGGCACAAGCTGCTTGAGTTATAGTAATAATATACTTTTCCGTAATGTGCGTTAAGAGCAAGTTCCTGCACCATTTCTGCAGTCACTTTATCAGCAGAAATAACTATATCTGCTTTTTTTATAACATCCCAAGCACTTTCATTTAAAGAAGTATAATGCACCAGATGATCGTTATTGAATGTTCTAAAATCCGAGTGCTTTATAAAAAAGTTTCCGCTTTTAGATATAATGTGATAAGTTACTTTTTGGTCTGTCGAGAACAAATTCAACTGCAATGCACAACTTAATATATGCTGTGCCAGAATACTATCGCCATATATAACTATATCGAGTTCTTTTTTATTCAATTCCCACACTCTGATCTTTTTCCACAAAACTCTTGCGATAGAATTATTCACATCAAAAATAGTGATATTCCCTGATTCCTTGATAAGCCCTGATTCAAGCTCCCTTAATCCAAGAAAGACAGCCTTGTCCTTGAGCCTATCCTTATTTTTAGCATAGAAATCAAAGTTCTTTAGATCAGATGAGAACAATAGTATGTGAGATCTCGCTGCCGTTTTAAATTCATTTCCTGGGTATATAGCTTTTGTGCCTTTTTCAAATGAAATGTCAATATCCGTATCTGAATAAACGGCTACGCTATCCTTTGAAAAGCACTTTATTTTCCACACTAGCGAGTTCCATATCTTGCTGATTATTGATAATATCAATGTTGCAGATACGAGTGGTGCTGTCCACCTGGCAAGTTCTATATAGCCGTTATGACTGTCAAAAGTCATACTCATACTATATAGTGTTATGCTGCCATAAAGGGAATCTGATACGTTTTCCCCAGCCACAATATAGCCAATAAAACCTATGACCAATGGCACCAAACATATTATCGGCAATATCTTTTTTATTACTTTCTCCATAAAATCTTCCTATAATCGATCAATGACGTTATCAGTACCAATATCAATACTGATAACGCCATAAGATCACTATACATTTAATTACAAACGAGGACGTTTAGCTAATTCAGGGTAACTTACCAAATGAAAAGTACTCTGCGGTACTCCACAGATATTGAGCATTTTTTTGATCTGACCAATTTTATCTTTAAATCCGTAGCTCGTTCCTACATAATACGTCTTTCCGGCAACTTCAAATTTTTTGCACGCTCTGAAATATGTAGGATATGCACGCTTGGTGTCATTTGCATACTCTACGGTATCAGCTAAAGCAACTGAGGTCGCATCGGTCATTGCTTCTGCTTTTTGAGGGAATCTCTTTGTAAGCGCTTCAAAGACGTCATACATAAGCTTGCCCTGCTCCTTAGAACCTGCACGATACTCTTCGCCGAATATTGTATACACATATTCATCTGTAACAGCAGTTGTCGAAGTGTTCTCTGCCGTCGTATGGACAGGCTCAGTTTTCACCGCTGGCTTAGGCTCTTCAGAACTGATATTATTTGAAGGCTTAGGAACAGTTTCGCCCTCCTTCAACAGAACAAATTCGTCGGGAGACTCACCGCATTTTTGGAACATTTTCTTTATCTGGGTCAACTTATCAGCCAAACTAAAGCTTGTTCCTACATAATAATCCTTGCCAGCAACAGTAAATCTTTTCTTTGTTCTAAAATATACAGGCGGATTATCATTGCCATCTACCTTTTCAGCCTGTATAACAGAACTAAACTCAGTCAACTCCTCTGCTTTCTGAGGATATCTTTCTGTCAGCGCTTCAAAAGCGTCAAACATCAACTGACCCTGTCCGCCAGAACCAGCGTAATGTTCCTTACCAAAAATAGTATATCTGTATTCAGAAGGGCTCTTTTTCTTGGTCGGTCTGTTGACGGGTGCTGAGACCTCCTGTTTTGTTTCAGATGTATCCGGCTTTGCTGCCTGCGGCTTTTCTATCTGTGGCTTTTCAACTACAACATTTTCTGCATTATTTGCAGGATTTGATCTTGATTTGTCACTAGATATTTCATACTGTTCAAGTACTGATGCCATTTCGTTGACTAGTGCGTCAATATCGTTATTAAAATCAGCGTATAATCTAAGTGCCTTGCAATCTATACGAACAACCTTACAAACAGCTTCATATGTCGTTATAAGCTTTATATTCTCACTATTAAGAATTTTTTCTTCAAATAGCTCTGCATTATTGCTTTCATCTTCCCAGATATCTATTGCGACAATTGCTTTTATCTTTCTTATTTTCTTTATTTTCTCTAGCTCGTCCTTAACAGTATCCTTTGTTCCAGAGTTCTCACTTCTAAAGAAAAAAGCTAATTGACACTTACCGACCGTTAATGCGCGAAACGCCGCATTACGCCAATCATTTTCATTATAAGGCATATTTGCTGTATCTATCCAAAGATTATAGCCTCTCTCATAGAGCTTTTTAAAAACAGTATGAACTATTGCCGAATCGTGATTATCGTGGGAATAGCTTATAAAAGCATATGGTTTTCCCGTATCACACGTCATTTTCTCAACCTGTTTTTTGTTTGCCTTAAGGTATTCAAGACCCTCCAATTCCTGTGCCATAATTATCCTCCTACTTCAATCTATAAATTCTAAGTCCGTCAAACATTTTGAGCATTGCAAGCATACACTCCATTGGGTCTGTATCCTTATCCTGCTCCTCTTTATCAAGTCTCTTATAATTGTTTTTAGCCTCTTGCAGCGATATCGTATATTCGTTTTCATTGTGATCTGGTACCATATCCATATGCTGTCTAAGAAAATCACGATCTTTCTTTTCTGGCGTTCCGTACACCCAGCCCATATCATAATGCTCCTGAAGCCATCTTTGGTGCTCAAGCACGCCTATGGTCACCATTTCATCTGCTGTAAAGCTTTCAACAAGCTCAAAATCAACAGGTTTATCAGTATAGAAACAGCCTATTGCATTCATATATTTTGCAAAAGCCTTCGCCTGATTAATGTTCGTAAGCTTGTATTCAAGTGAAAGCGACTTGAACGATTCCGAAAATTCTTTAATAATGTTCTCGTCCGACAAGAATTTTTCTTCCTGTCCTGCTGTCTTTGCTGCCTTCCAAGCTGCATTGTTCCAACGACCATTCAAGATCATCGCAAAATTATAAAGATTTATGAATCTGCTTTCAGACAAATAACTCGAATTGCCCTGATGTATATTCTGAGACAGACCTGTATCAACAGAAAGACGTATTTCTGTAAGATCAACTATCCTCTCTATATCTGCTTGGAATGAGGATATGCCATTATGCTTTATAAACATACCCGAATATGCTTTCATTTTAGGCTCTTCCATGCCATTCGGGTCTTGGAGCCATTCAATGTATGAATCTTTAAAGGCATTTATCTTTGGTATTTCCTTTTCATCATAAAGATATGTTACCTTGACATTGTTACCAGAAAGATCAAAACTGCAGCCCATCGGGTGAAGTTCTCTCTTGGAATTTCTGCCATATGCAGTTCTGTCCCAACATTGCAGCTCATCGCAAAGCATAAGCATATATGCAAGCGGATGCAGTTCAGCCTTAAAAGGCTTATTGCCTTCACTCTTATAATGAGCAATATTGAATTTATAGAGACTGTTGTGCATAAGTATCGCTGTCAGAGCGTCAAGATATTCACTATTTATTGTCACGTCCAATTCTTCAAACAGCTTTTTGAAAAGCACAGTTGAACTGAAATAAGCGTGATCCATAAAATAATTGAATTTATCTGGATGACCGGCTTTTTGCTGAAGGCACTCAAGCATTTCCTGCTCTGTGAATCCATATACATCACCGATCTTATCAGCCAAAACCTTTGCAAACAATTCATCAGTCGATGTGATATTATCTGTGCCAAACATATCATTTAGTGCTTTTGTCGTCTTGTCGCTCAGCTTGGTGAATGTGCCTATCGCTTGGTAAGCCATAAATGGTCCTTCTGAACGCTTCTTACCGTGAACTTCAAAATAAGAAGCGGACTGCTCAAACGGCAGCTCAAATGGATATCCGATATCGTGGAAAAGGGACGTTGCTCCCCAATATTGAAAGTAATGACAAGCCGCAGCGTGTTCATCTTTAAGATCATAATACTTGTTATAAGTATCTCTATATATCTTATTTGTTTGATATATAGCCAGTCCGAGACAGAATACATATACAGAATGAGAGTAATGATCTCTATGTCTCATAAGAAGACTGCTTCCGTTGGCCTCAAATTCTGAAAGCAGTTCTATCATTCTTCTGGTTTTCTCATAGTCGCCGATAAACATATCAAGATAACAGAAATACACATTAAAAGCGTCATCTCTTTTACCGGTTTTCAAAAACTGTGATACTGCATTTTCAAGACACAGTCTGTCAACATCTTTCTCCATATTATATGGTATCTGACCATATTTAAGGCTTTTTCCCTCAAAATCAAGCTTGTCAGAGTCGATGTTGACCGCCTTAGACATATCGAACCTCAGACCCTGACAACTATCTCTGATAAAATCAAGGGCAGCTTTCTCAAAACTGTTAGCATCCAGACATATCTTCTTCACAGGATTTTTTAGCATAGTATAGCTCATATCAGTTCCTCCATATCATATTATTTTATTCAAAATGTAACGACTACCTTGTTGCACATATCACAGCTATGATAATAGGCAAGATGATGCAAGTGAAGGTCGACCCCTGTCGATTTAATTTAAATAGAGCCAGTGAAACTATCGCTCCTATTATCGCACAAGCACCAACAGCTAATTTTTCTCCAAAAAGCCAATAAAGTGCAAGACCCCATACAAGCCAACCCGTGGCTGCAACGCCAAAACTCTGTCCTTGATTAAAAGCTTTCAAAGAGCTTTCTTTGCCAGCTTTCATACGTCTGTCACCTTTATTATTATCAAGACACCAATCATAAAATGACTTTCTGTATCCGTTATCAACAGCCGTGACATACTGACTTACATTGGTCTTGGTATTCAGCGGCTTTCCAACATTATCGACTCTATACTTACCCAACTCTCTGCGCTCATCTGAAGAAAGCTGAACATATTCCCCAGAGGCGATCCTGTACAGGATATTTACCTTATCTGTTTTCCTCATATTTTCTCTTCCCATCTAATACTATAATTTTCTTGTAATAGATCACTTTTGATCTTTATCTATTTAGTAAAAGCAGCCCCACCTCTGCGGCGGAGACAAAGCTGCCAACTGCAAAGAACACATTGTTTGCAGTTCCGTGAGCGTGAAAAAGATTCAAACTCACTCCACCCTTTAAAGGATACAACAGCCGCACCTTTCGTCTGTTAAAGATATCTGTCGCAAGATGTGACAGAAAACCGATAGTAAAATACGGCACGAATGGCACATACACAAGTCCGATAGCTATATCCAAAAGTACAAGCGCTAAAAACGAATGCATAAACGATCTGTGTGGTTGTTCTTTGCCAAAAGCACATACTGCCACAAATAAGATCACGCCTAAAACTATCCGCAATGTGCCGCTGTCATTTGCTACCTTATCCAAAAGCTTTATATTTGTGAAATACTCCAAAGCGATAGTGGCGATAACAACTAAGACCGTTAAACCAACAACTTTATCCGCCTCCTTATGTGACGCAGATGTGCCAACATCAATATCGCTTATGAGTGCACCCACAGCACCAACTCCAGCAGCTGTGATAATACCAGCCACACTTTGAGGACGTGTCAGTGCCAAGTTTGCCGCAATGCCCACCATCATATGTGTTTTTCCAAGCAAGCTATCCACACCTTTCAATATGTTATCTATGATTTTTCTATTTGTATATCTTATATATCACATTATCGGAGAATAAAAATCTTTTCTTTGGCCTTGTGGTTTTGTTGAATATAAGCTTAGTGCACTATATACCACATTACCATATGGCACAAGCAAATAATCATCCGTAAAGTATTTGAATGGTCTGAGCATTTTATTATACTGGTCATCTCCATCAAAGGCTTTATACAAGCACATAGCATTTCCACAGCGATCAAAAGCAACAACAGTATTTTTTAACATATTGGTTATCTTTTTTTGTTGTTCTAAATCACAATGTTTCAAAGAATAACATATTTCATTAGAATGATTAAAATCATCAGTTAGTGATACAACATAATTTTTACCATTAAACGTCAATGTACTTCTATTCTGAGAAGTAAAAGTAAATATATAATCGATAAATCTCGGCTTTTGCCATATGTCAACTATCTCACCATATTTATTTATTCCTAATATCCTGCTCGTGCAGATATCTCCAGAAGTGTTTTCTGCATAGTAGATTATCTCATGTTCTGCATCAATAGCCACTACAGTATTTTTTTTCAAACCAGAATATACTTTATTTATCCTTGAAGATGTTTTAGTCTTAACATCATAAACGAAAACTGCCTTTTGTGCCGTTGTTTTCGTATAATATACTTCTTTATTTGTTATCGCTATAATATACTTGAGATCAGCAATCTTCTGCAAACTTTTATCCGAAAAATCATAATAATACATTTCATCAAGTCGAGGATTAAATGTCAGTAATCCGCCATCAACACCAATAGGACAAACAATTCTATATTTATAATTTCTAGGCATATTAAATCGCTTGACCAATCGACCATCAAGATCCAGGCAAAGAATATCATCCTGCTCATTTATATAGATCTTATAGTTATAAATTCCAAAATAAATCTCAGAGCCAAAATCATAAATGCTTTCTGGCAAAGCAGGATCCATATTATCATTCCATATGTTGCTTATCACATATCCGTTTGTTATTTTATGCAAAAAGCGATGAATCACGATCTCCGGTCCTCCAGTCAATGGCTTTTTGCATATACAATATGGTGACTGCCTTGTATTGTTACCTCCTGCGAATTTTGCATCTTTTTTGAAATAATATAAGTAACCATTATGCTGAATTATTGTTGTGTGTACAAAATCTTTCTTTTCAGCCTTGTAAAACATATCAAAATCAGGAATATTTCCCAAATTGCTAGCAAAGCTATAACTGCCAAACATAGCAAACTTATTAAAAACAACTGTATTCTTAGGCTGCTTAAAATATCTAAGCATTATTTCAGCATCTTTTATACCTTTTCCTTTTGCCTGAGTAAATAGCTCAATAAGCTCATCTTCACGGCCAGTGCTATAATTGTTCCTGTAAAACTGCATCCTCTCACATGCATAAGCATAAGTTGCCATTGCGTGACCTTTTTCATATGCTCCGTATAGATACTTCATTTTTTTGCTATAATCAGGCTTTAGTATACACGGAACTTCCTTCATAGGTACAAACCTGTGTGGATCTTCCTTGGAGATCTCACGAATCTTTTTAACTCCAATATATCCAGAACCATACCAAAGGCTCATATAATACATTGCGTTTGCGTATCCTAGCTCTGCATATTTTTCTAATTCTGTCAAAGGTATGGATGAAATATTGTTATAGTACACTATATCTCCATTTATTGAGAAATCCATCTTGAAGTACTTTTCTTTATGGTTCTGTGGCTCTCTGGCATTTATCAGAACTTTTTGTTTACTTTTGGGTAAGTTAAGAAAATAGTCCTCCAAACGTATGCTACCAAAAAAATCACAATTTTTTTTCGCGTAAAGAGTATCATCTAAGTGCAGCTGGAGCAGCTCGATGTAATCATCAATAACATCTTCCGGAGAAAGCTCAACGCTATCCTGATTCTCTGCAGGTTTTACAACTTTCTTTATTGTTTCAGTTACTTTCTCCACAGGCTGAGTATTATCTAAAACCATTTCAAAACTTAGCTTTTCCAATTCACAAGTTTTCTCTATACCTTTCCATTTATCTTTTGTGGACAATCCTGTTTTTATATATACTGTCTTACCATTTATCTGACATTGTCTCGTTTTTCCTGTGTAAAGTGCCGCACGCTCAGCATCTGCTGTGAAGTGCGTTTCCTTTTTACCTACTATCCAAGGTGAAAGTGATATAAGTGCTATTATTACCTCTACATACAGTTTGGTGGGTGTATCCTCTGATATTTCTTTATTACAAACTTTCGCACTAAGTTTGTCCGGGTGCAATATAACGTCTGACATTTTTCCTCCCATAAACTATGATTTTCTACATTTTTATGACCAATGCAAATATCCAAGTTAAATGTTTACGCATTTGTAAACAATCAACCAATATTATTATAACTTATTTTGAAGTTCGTGTCAATAGTTGCAGAAAAATGTCTATTTCAATTTCTGTAGTGCTACAATAGATATTGGATAAAAATTTAGAAAAAAACAGAGATAAGCAAAAGGGTAGAAAACAGTCTTTTTTTGTGGTATAATACTATGCACTGTTTTGTATGTTTCAAGTTTTATTATACAGGATTAACTTTGTTTTTTGCCAATAAGTTTACGCTGCTTTATATGCTTTTTACCAGAATTGGCAAAAAAATTAGGTAGCCGTTATAATCGACTACCTAAAGAACTTATTCTATTCTGCAATGACATTGTATATGATAAATGCCCATAGTGCAAGAGAAATTATCATCACCATATAAAAATACCAGTGTTTTGTTTTGTGACGGAAAAATTCCATGCCCAGAAATCCTCCTGCAAAGCCGCCAAGCAGGCTCAGACCAAGGAGCGTTTTCTCAGGTATCCGCCATTTGTGTGATCTTGCCTTGTGCTTATCTGCACCAAAAAGTATGAACGTCAAAAGGCTCATTGCGGAAAGATATATTATAATGTATTTCAGCATATCTTTGTCCTCATATAAACAAAGGGCGGAAAAGCTCCGCCCTTGTATTTGTTTTTTACTTGAAGTAAGCTACGCCGCTTTCAAATATCTTCTGATCCTTTTCACCAGGAACGTTCTTTGATACGCAGCAGCCCTTACGCTCTGAGTGACCCATTTTACCAAGAACACGTCCGTCAGGTGAGGTGATACCCTCGATAGCCTGGAATGATGTGTTAGGGTTGCAATGAATGTCAAATGTAGGTTCTCCGTCAAAGTCAACATACTGTGTAGCGATCTGTCCGTTTGCAGCAAGCTGTGCGATTTCCTCTGCTGTTGCAACGAAACGTCCCTCACCGTGTGAGATAGCCACGCTGTGGATATCGCCTACCTCACAGCCTGCAAGCCATGGTGACTTGTTGGAAGCGATCCTTGTGTTTACCATTTTAGACTGGTGTCTTGCAATGGTGTTGAATGTCAGTGTAGGGGAGTCGTCTCTCATATCTCTTATCTCACCATATGGTACAAGACCAAGCTTGATAAGTGCCTGGAAGCCGTTGCAGATACCAAGCATAAGACCGTCACGACTTTTCAGCAGGTCATGGATAGCGTCTGTAAGTCTTGGGTTTCTCAGGAATGATACGATGAACTTGCCTGAGCCGTCAGGCTCGTCGCCACCGCTGAATCCGCCTGGGAGCATTACTATCTGTGACTCTTTTATCTTCTTCTCCATTGCGTCAACAGACTCCTTGATAGCCTGTTCTGTGAGATTTCTTACAACGAAGATGTCAGCCTCAGCTCCTGCCTTTTCAAAGGCTCTTGCTGTATCGTATTCGCAGTTTGTGCCAGGGAATACAGGGATAAGCACCTTTGGCTTTGCCACCTTGATAGCAGGTGCAACTCTCTTGTCTGCCTTGTAGCTGTACTTTTCAGGCTTTTCAGCAGGCTCTTTCACATGAACAGGATATACAGGCTCAAGCTTGCCCTCCCAAAGTGTCTGGAGCTTGTCAAGGCTTATCGTGTAATTGTCTGACTTTATCTCGTAGCTTTCTGTTGTTTCACCGATAACTCTCTCGTCAGTGTCAACGCCCTCTGCAAGCTCGATAACAAATGCGCCATAACAAGCTCTGTAAAGCTCTTCTGCTGTGAGCTTGTCTGTGAACTTAAAGCCTATCTTGTTACCAAATGCCATTTTTGCAACAGCCTCAGATACACCGCCGTAGGATACAGCCCAGCATGAAAGCACCTTGCCCTCAGCGATAAGCTTTTCTACCTTTTCAAATACTGCCTTAAGTGAATCGAAGTTCACAAGCTTGTTGTCGTCATATTCAGGCTTGATAAGGATCACCTTAGAGCCTGCTTTCTTGAACTCCTGTGAAACTACCTTGTCTGCGTCTGTTACTGAAACAGCGAATGAAACAAGTGTAGGTGGAACGTCTATTTCCTCGAATGTACCTGACATTGAGTCCTTACCGCCGATAGAACCGCATCCCAGCTCTATCTGTGCCTTGTATGCACCGAGGAGAGCAGACATAGGCTTGCCCCAACGCTCAGGATCATTCTGTGTTCTCTCGAAATACTCCTGGAATGTGAGCCAGCACTTCTCGTATGTACCGCCTGTTGCGATGACCTTTGCGATAGATTCAACTACAGCGCTCATTGCGCCGTGGTATGGGCTTACAGATGAGAGATATGGGTCATAGCCCCAGCCCATAATGGACGTTGTCTTTGTATTGCCGTGAAGAACAGGGAGCTTTGCAGCCATTGCCTGTGTAGGTGTGTTCTGATATTTACCGCCAAATGGCATAAGAACTGTGTTTGCACCGATTGTTGAGTCAAATCTCTCAATAAGACCCTTCTGTGAGCAGATGTTGAGGTTTGATATCATAGACTCCCAGCGGTCAGCAGTGTCAGCATCGTTGCTCTCTGCTGCGAAAACAGGAGCAGGGATAGAAATATCTGTGTGCTTTTCAGCTCCGTTTGAGTTAAGGAACTCTCTTGTAAGGTCAACGATAGTGTTGCCGCACCAGTTCATTTTAAGTCTTGGCTCAGCAGTTACTCTTGCCACCATTGTTGCTTCAAGGTTTTCCTTTGCAGCCTCAGCCATGAACTTTTCAAGGTCGCTCTTTGCGATAACAACAGCCATTCTCTCCTGTGACTCAGAGATAGCAAGCTCAGTGCCGTCAAGACCGTCATACTTCTTTGTAACAGCGTCAAGGTTGATAGAAAGTCCGTCAGCAAGCTCGCCGATAGCAACGGAAACTCCGCCTGCGCCGAAGTCGTTACAACGTTTTATCATTGAAGTAACTTCAGGATTTCTGAACAAACGCTGAAGCTTTCTTTCCTCAGGTGCGTTACCCTTCTGTACCTCAGCTCCGCAGTTTTCAAGTGAGTGGAGGTTGTGTGATTTTGAAGAACCTGTTGCTCCGCCGCAGCCGTCACGTCCTGTTCTTCCGCCAAGGAGGATAACGATATCCTCAGGCTCAGGTCTTTCACGTCTTACGTTCTCAGCAGGAGCAGCACCTACTACGGCACCTATCTCCATTCTCTTCGCAACATAGCCCGGGTGATATATTTCGTGAACGTGACCGGTAGCAAGACCTATCTGGTTGCCGTATGAAGAATAACCGTTTGCCGCACCTACAACTATCTTTCTCTGTGGAAGCTTACCTGTGATAGTGTCCTCAACAGGAACCAGCGGATTGCCTGCACCAGTTACTCTCATTGCCTGATATACATATGAACGTCCTGACAGCGGATCTCTGATAGCGCCACCAAGACAAGTTGCCGCACCGCCGAAAGGCTCGATCTCTGTAGGGTGGTTGTGTGTTTCGTTTTTGAACATGAGCAGCCAGTCCTCAGGATTGCCGTCAACGTCAACAGTTATCTTAACAGAGCAAGCGTTTATCTCCTCACTCTCGTCAAGGTCTTTGAGCAGACCAGCTTTTTTAAGCTGCTTTGCGCCGATACAAGCAAGATCCATAAGTGTAACAGGCTTGTCAGTTCTGCCTGCATAAAGGTCTTTTCTTGTGTTGATATAGTCTGCAAAGGTAGCAGCTATGTAGTCTGAGTCGATAGAAACGTTATCGACGATAGTGGAGAATGTAGTATGACGGCAGTGGTCAGACCAATATGTGTCTATCATTCTTATCTCAGTGATAGTAGGATTTCTCTTTTCAACGTTCTTGAAATAATCCTGACAGAACTTGATATCGTCAAAGTCCATTGCAAGACCCAAGTCTGTGAGCATGAATCTCAGGTCATCGTCTGTTGAATAGATAAAGCCCTCAACAGTCTTGACTGTGGTAGGGATAGTATACTTGATATCGAGTGTATCGAAGCAATCAAGGGAAGCTTCTCTTGACTCAACAGGGTTTATCATATAGTGCTTGATCTGGTCAAGCTCTGCTTCTGTGAGTTTGCCAGAAACGATATAAATTCTCGCTGACTTGATAGTAGGTCTTTTTCCTCCAGTGAGAAGTGAGATACACTGTGCGCAGGAATCAGCTCTCTGATCAAACTGACCTGGCAGATACTCAACTGCAAAAACAAACTCGTCAGCTTTTACAGCAGGCAGGTGATCGTAAGTAACATCAACAGCAGGCTCAGAGAAAACGACTGGTGCTGCAAGATCGAAATCCTCTCTTGAAAGACCCTCTGCGTCATAGCGGTTTATAACTCTCAGACCTGTAAGGTTTTCAAGTCCCAGAGCTGACTTTATTCCGCCGATAAGTGAATTTGCTTCAACTGCAAATTCAGGCTTTTTTTCTACATAAATACGGTAAACAGACATGGCTACATCTCCTTATAATAGTTACCTCTATTATACTACATTTTTCGCATATTTGTCAATAAAATTATTATTATTCGGCAGGGCATATAATTATGTGTGAATAAGCGTTGGCTCACTTGTTGATTTTTTAGTTCATAAAAGCAGAAATACCGCACCATTACAGTGCGGTATCCCTAAAATATTAATCTGCAAATGGATTTTCTGTTGGATAAAGCATACCCTTTGGCTGATTGAAGCCTATGTCTGTCATGCCAAGATATGTCATAACACTGTGGAGTGCCTTGCCATAGTGACCAAAAGCAACAGCACCGTGGTGAGGATAGTTCTTCTGAACGAGAACATGGCGGTAAAATCTGCCCATTTCGTTTATAGCGAAAATACCAATAGAGCCGAATGAACGTGTTGCAACAGGAAGAACTTCGCCCTCTGCAATATATCCTTTGAGCTGTGCGTCAGCCGTTGACTGGAAGCGGAAGAATGTTATATTTCCGTCAACGATATCACCCTCAAGAGTACCTCTTGAAATATTAGGCTCGCTGTCTGGCTCAAGATTTCTCTTCATGATACGCTGGAACTTCATCTCAGGCTCTTTTACAAGGCATGAAGCTGTGTTTCCGCAGTGGAAGCCCATGAATGTATCTTTATGTGTGTAAGGGAACTTTCCTGCGATATCATCATTGTATATGTCCGCAGGAACAGTGTTGTTGATGTCAAGAAGAGTAACAGGCTTCTGCGATACGCAAACGCCTATGTATTCGCTGACAGCACCGTAGATATCTACCTCGCAGGCAACAGGAATGCCTATCTTTGTAAGTCTTGAATTAACATAGCAAGGAACGAAGCCAAACTGCGTCTGGAATGCAGGCCAGCACTTGTTTGCAAATACAACATATTTTCTTGAGCCTTTGTGAGCTTCTGCCCAGTCAAGAAGAGTAAGCTCATACTGCGCAAGTCTTGGAAGAATGCCTGCCATTTTATTGCCCTTGCCAAGCTCTGCTTCCATGTCAGCCACAACAGCAGATATTCTCTCGTCGCCGGCATGGGCGTTGAATGACTCGAAAAGGTCAAGCTCTGAGTTTTCTTCTATCTCAATACCCATGTTGTAGAGCTGTCTGATAGGTGCGTTGCAGGCAAGAAAGTCCTGTGGACGTGGTCCGAATGAGATTATCTTCAGATCCTTAAGACCGAGGATAGCCCTTGCAACTGGAACGAATTCGCTTATCATCTTTGCACACTCGTCAGGTGTACCAACAGGGTACTCAGGGATATAAGCCTTGATGTTTCTCAGTGCAAGGTTATAGCTTGCGTTGAGCATTCCGCAGTAAGCGTCGCCTCTGTTGTCGATAAGTGCATCACCGCATGGTTCTTCAGCGGCTGCAACGAACATAACAGGGCCGCCAAACTTCTTTGCTAGAAGTGTTTCTGAGGACTCAGGTCCGAAGTTTCCAAGATATACAACAAGTGCGTTACAGCCTGCTGTGTTTACCTCGTCAAGGGCTTTGAGCATATCATTCTCGTTCTCCACAACTGTAGGACATTCGTAGATATCTCCGTAAGCCTTTTTGTACTCCTGACAGACCTTGATACGTCTTGATTCTGAAAGCGACATAGGGAAGCAATCTCTTGAAACTGCTACTATGCCAAGCTTCACCTCTGGAATGTTTTTCATTTTCTAACCTCCGATTTTCATTTATTTATGACTTTATTCTAGCATACCTTTGTGCTGTTTTCAATAGCTTTTTGTGCAAATTTTCGTGAAATTTAGTTAGCTGCCCAGCATGAAAAAGTGCGTTAGCCCAAGCCACTCTCTCACCCAATATGTGAACAGGTATCGTGGCTCGGTGTAGGCTGAATAGGCGGTGACATTCTCCACCCCCTGAGCTTTTGCGATAAGGCTTGCACGGTATTGATGAAAGCCGTCTGTGACGATAGTCATATCATGGCTCATGCCGAGTTCATCGAGTATCTCGAGAGAGTTTTGGATATTTTCGTAAGTTGAAGTGGACTTGTCCTCCATTATTATCCTGTCGCTGTCCATGCCTTTTTCTAGCAGATAGTTTTTCATTGCCAAAGCTTCGCTTATTTTCTCATCATCGCCCTTGCCACCTGAAACTATACAAAGCGTATCGGGATTGTCGTTCATAGCTATAATTGCAGCGTCAAGTCGTCTGCGTAACATTCGTGAGGGACGTTCGCCTTTTACCTGACAGCCAAGCACAACTATAACATTGGCTTTTTCAGGGCGGTTTTCCTGTGCTTTGTACATAAGTATGGAAAGAATACCCACATATATTACCCCAGCAAGTATCAATGTGCTTACAAAGATAAGCCCGAATTTACCTGCGCCATGTCCCCATATTTTTGATATAATACCGCAGAATTTTGTCCAGTTTGCCGTTATGATCATTAGCATCACCGAAACGATGATGCCAAGCAGGTTGCCCGAGCATATAACAGGTAATGGTACAAGAAACAGAAACAACAGCAAAGTTTCCAGTGCAAGCAATATTATTTTTACACTCATTAGTTATCTCCTTGTCTTTTTTGTACTATTATAACATATAGCTCTTGTGATTACAAGGGCAAAAGAGAAAAGCGCTCCGCAGCAGCAGAACGCTTTTATAAGGAATGATCTAAGTTGAGATCAGATCACCGAATTTTTCGAGAAAATCACGCTTGTCGTCATATTTAGCTACCAGCGATACAGTTTTCTTTGTGCCAAGACCGAAAATACCCATAAGTGATTTTGGATTGAGTATTTTTGTTCCTGACTGCACCACCAGATCGTATTTGCAGCTTAAAGCCGCTTCATGCAAAGTCTTGATGTCATTAAGATCGTTTATCCTGATATAAGCTTTGATCATATTCGTGATTATGCCCTTTGGCATATCCTCCTTTCGCAATAATAACCTCTGAAAAAGTAAAAAGAACCGAAAATTTCTGAGATTTTCGTTTCTTTTTACATTGGCAATAGCAGTTCTATACTTATATGTCACATATCTTAATCCATATATAATTATATGTCTGTGTGAACAAATAGTAAACAGATATTGTGCAAAATATTATATGCGAAGATATTAATATGAATTTTACTTATTTCATGTTAATTTATTATATAAAATTTGGATAATTAATCATATTAAAACGTTTTAGTTAATGTGGAACTTATATAAAAGCTATAACAAATCAGCTAAAAGTTTTCTTATTACGAAAATCTCAAACGTTTTATATGCACTTTGAATGAAAATACAACAAAAGTAGAAAGTGTATATTCGTAAATATATTAAACTATATGATGAGATTTTGCAAAAATGCGAAATCGTTTAAATTTTGCGACAAAAAAAGCACTGAGCTTTTAAAACTCAGTGCTTTCGTGATATCAAAGTTTAGTCAACGATAAATTCTTTGATCTCGTCAAGGAATTTAGTAGCGTCGTCTGTGTGTGCTACGAGCTGGATAGGATTTGAAAGGTCAAGGCTGAAAATACCCATAATTGACTTAGCGTCAACTGCATATCTTCCTGACGCAAGATCCACATCAAAGTCGTACATAGAAACTACGCTTACAAACTTCTTTACCGCTGCAATGGAATCGAGCATGATTTTTACCTTTGTCATAAATATTCCTCCTTCAGAATGATCGGTATATCCGATCTTGATTCCCACATAAATTCTGTAGATCTTTTCTCTACAATTTATATTATAAACGATTTTTCTGATTTGTCAATGGATATTTGCAAAAAAAATTAAAATATGGTACAATAGTCAAGAGTGATAAAAATCAAAGTTTAGATTTATGCAATATGCACATATATTATTGCGTTTTATTGTGCATTATAAACATTTGGCTACTGAAAGGAAATCAAATATGAAAGCCTTTTTCTATACATTCGGCTGCAAGGTAAACCAATATGAGACAGAAAATATAAAGGAAGCAATGCTGTCCGAGGGGTATGAGGTCACTGAGGATTATGCTGATGCAGAGGTCTGTGTTGTAAATACCTGCACTGTTACCGCTCAGTCGGACTCCAAATGCCGACAGCTTATCCACAAGATAAAAAAAGCCAATCCTGATTGTCTGATAGTTTTGGCAGGCTGTTTTCCGCAGGCTTTTAAAAAGGAAGCTTCTGCTCTTGACGAGTGCGGTATCATAGTTGGCACAGGTGCAAAAAAGGAGATACCTGCCCTTATAAAAAGGTATATCACAAGTGGCGAGCGTATTATCAGGATAGTTCCTCGTGAGAGGGGAGAGACTTTTGAGAAAATGACAAACTCAGGTGCTTACCAAAAAACTCGTGCGTATATCAAAATTCAAGACGGCTGTGATCAGTATTGCACCTACTGTATTATCCCCACTGCTAGAGGACACATCTGCTCAAAACCTTTGGAGGATATCGCCCCCGAAGTTCAGCAGCTTGTTGACTCAGGTCACAAGGAGATAATCCTCACGGGCATAAATCTTTGCTGTTACGGCAGAGACTTCAAAAACGGCACACGGCTCATTGATGCTGTTGAAGCCGCCTGCGGCTGTGATGGCGATTACAGAGTGCGTATCGGCTCTGTTGAGCCTGAGCTTATTTCAGATGAAGATATCCTGCGAATGTCAAAGCTTGAAAAACTCTGTCCGCATTTTCATCTTTCCCTGCAAAGTGGCTGTGACGAAACTTTGAAGCGCATGAACCGCCATTATGATACGGCGGAGTATGCTGAGCTTTGCGAGAAGCTTCGCAGGTATTTTCCAAACTGCGCTATAACCACCGACATAATGGTGGGCTTTCCACAGGAAACTGACGAGGAATTTGAAAAGTCGTTGGCATTTGCAAAGAAGATATCTTTTGCAGAAGCACATATTTTTCCATATTCACGCCGTCCCACTACTCTTGCCGACAAAATGAAAGGTCAGCTCGACCGCAAGACCAAGCACAGTCGTGCGGCTCAAATGGCAGATGTATGCAACGAAACAAAGGCTTTGTATCTCAAAAGCCTTATGGGCACAGTGCAGGAGGTTTTGTTTGAAAAGGAAACAAGCTCTCAGTGGCACCAAGGTCATGCGCCAAATTATGTGACAGTGAAAATACCGAGGACGAGCGAAGAAGTTTCCTTAAGGCGACTGCTTTTAAAGATAGAGATAACCTCGTCAGATGGCGAGTTTTGTTACGGAAAACTTATATGAGTACAAAAAAGAGGACCGCAAATGCGATCCTCTTTTGTTATATCAGATTTTTCTGTGCTCAGCCAAGCTTTGCAAGAATTATCTCTTTCATCTTTCCGGGGTTAGCCTTGCCCTTTGAAGCCTTCATGCACTGACCTACCAGATAGCCCAGAGCATTTGTCTTTCCGCCCTTGTAGTCATTTACAGACTTTTCGTTTGCGGCAAGAACTTCGTCAGCGATCTTTTCAAGTGCGCTGTCATCAGAGACCTGTGCAAGACCCTGCTCCTCGATAATGTCGCTTACCTTTTTGTCCTCCTCGAGAAGAACTGCAAAAACTTTCTTTCCTCCTGCGTTGGAAATGGTCTTTGCCTCGATAGCAGCGGCAAGGTCAGTAAGATTGTCAGCAGTGAGCTTTGTATCTTCGAGAGTCTTGCCTGTTGCGTTCATGTACTTAACAAGGTCGCCAAGTATCCATGTTGTATAGCACTTAGCAGGGAACTTGTCCTTTGCCATGCAATCGTCAAAAAGCTTTGCAAGGGAAACAGACTCTGCTATAAACGTTGCGTCCTTTATGTTCAGACCGAACTTCTTTACATATCTGAGTATCTTTACGTTTGGAAGCTCTGGGATACTCTTTTTAAGCTCGTCAACGCGCTCCTGCTCAACAACGATAGTGAGCAGATCCGGCTCAGGGAAGTAACGATAATCCTGTGCGTCCTCTTTTGAACGCATTGGAATGCTCATTCCCTTTTCGTCGTCCCAACGGCGAGTTTCCTGCTCGACCTTTCCGCCTGCTTCAAGAACAGCTATCTGTCTTTCTACCTCGTAGTCGATACCTCTTACAGCGGCAGAGAAGCTGTTTACGTTCTTCATCTCAGAACGTGTGCCGAATGGCTCACCAGGCTTGTGAACAGATACGTTTACATCACATCTGATAGAGCCTTCCTGCATCTTACAGTCGCATATGCCAAGATACTGTAGGATAGATTTCAGTGTTTCAAGATAAACCTTTGCTTCCTGTGAGGAACGCATATCAGGCTCAGAAACTATCTCGATAAGCGGAACACCGCAGCGGTTAAGGTCAACAAGTGATACACCATGGAACTTGTCAGAGTGGAGAAGCTTACCTGCGTCCTCCTCGATGTGTATTCTTGTGATACCTATTCTTCTTTCCTCGCCGTCAACAAGGATATCAACATAACCCTTGCCGCAGAGAGGAACTTCTGCCTGTGATATCTGATAAGCCTTTGGCAGGTCAGGGTAGAAATAGTTCTTTCTGTCCTGCTTGCAGACACGGTTTATCTCGCAGTTGAGTGCGTGACCCATTCTTATTGCATAGTCAACTACCTTTTCGTTAAGAGTAGGCAGTGTGCCAGGCATACCCATGCAGATAGGGCAAACCTGTGAATTGACTTCAAGACCGAACTGGTTCTTGCAGTCGCAGTATATTTTAGACTCGGTATTAAGCTCAGCATGAGTTTCAAGACCGATTACAACTTCGTAGCCTTTTACCATTTTTGTGACCCCTTTCCTTAAAGCTCAGGCATTTTGAATCCGCCAACAAGCTGCTCATAAGCATAAGCTGTGTTAAGCAGACGCTGCTCTGTAAACTTTCCGCCGATAAGCTGCATACCAACAGGCAGACCCTTGTCGTCATATGCACAAGGAATGCTTATTGCAGGCAGACCTGCAATGTTCACTGTAACAGTGCAGACATCGTTTGCGTACATTTTAAGGGGATCGTCAGTGTTTTCACCGATCTTGAATGCTGTTGACGGAACTGTAGGAGTAGCGATAACATCAACGTCAGCGAACTGAGATGCGAACTCCTGCATTATTCTCTTCTGAACGAGCTTTGCTTTCTTGTAGTAAGCGTCATAGAAACCTGATGAAAGCACGAATGTGCCGAGCATTATTCTTCTCTTTACTTCGTCGCCGAAGCCCTCTGAACGTGTTCTCTCGTACATATCAACAAGTCCGTCATATTCTTCAGCTCTGAAGCCGTATCTTACACCGTCAAATCTTGCAAGGTTTGAAGAAGCTTCTGCAGAAGAAATGATGTAGTATGATGAAAGTGCATAATCTGTAGACGGCAGAGAGATCTCCTTTACAGTTGCGCCCTGCTTTTCAAGCTCTTTCACAGCGTTCATTACAGACTGCTTAACGAATGGGTCGATACCCTCGCCGAAATACTCTTTTGGTATACCGATCCTCAGACCCTTTACGTCAGCTTTAAGGTCAGCCGCAAAATCAGGATACTCTCTATAGGAAGAAGTAGCGTCATACTTGTCATGACCAACGATAGCAGACTGTACCATAGCAACGTCCTTTACGCACTTGCCGAGAGGTCCGATCTGATCCAGTGATGAAGCGAAAGCAACAAGACCGTATCTTGAAACGCTGCCGTATGTAGGCTTCAGACCTACAACGCCGCAGTATGAAGCAGGCTGTCTGATAGATCCGCCAGTGTCAGAACCAAGAGTAACGATAGCCTCTCTTGCTGCAACAGCCGCAGCAGATCCGCCTGATGAACCGCCAGGTATCCTCTCTGTATCAAATGGGTTTTTAGTAGGCTTAAAATGTGAGTTCTCGGTTGATGAACCCATAGCGAACTCGTCCATGTTGAGCTTGCCTGTTACAACGATATCGTCAAGCTTGTTCATTACAGTTGCATTGAAAGGCGGAACATAGTTACCAAGCATTTTTGATGCACAAGTTGTTCTCAGACCCTTTGTTGAGATATTGTCCTTGATACCAACAGGTATACCAGCCAAAGGAGAAAGCTCCTCGCCCTTTGCAAGCTTTTCATCTATCTCAGCGGCTTTTTTCATAGCGTTTTCTTCGTCAAGTGTCAGATAAGCGTCTACCTTGCCCTCAACTGCTTTTATTCTGTCAAAAACAGACTTTGTAAGCTCTGCGGAGCTTATTTCCTTGTTCTTTATCATTTCTGACAAGTCGCAGGCATTTCTTTCAAAAAGTTCCAATTATAACACTCCTTACTCTACTGTTTTAGGCACGACAAGACAGCCTGCCTTTACCTGAGGAGCGTTCTGCATAAGCTCCTGTCTTGTGAATTTATCCTGAACAGCCACGTCTTTTCTGAGTATCATCGGGTTGTCAGGGTCAAGGGTCATTTCGTCCTGAATGTCGGGGAGCTTTTCAACCATTCCCACGATGTTCTGCATTTCTGACTCAAACTTATCAAGCTGATCGTCTTCGATGCGAAGTCTTGCCAGCTTGGCAATGTGTTTAATGTCAATGTTCATTTTACATTCCTCCTGTTTTATTTATATAAAAAGATATTATCTTATTTTATCATATCCTTGAACTGTTCTTCGGTGATTATCTCGATGCCGAGCTGCTGAGCTTTATCAAGCTTGCTTCCTGCTTCCTCACCTGCAAGAACATAGTCCGTTTTTTTGGACACCGAGCCGCTTGCCTTGCCGCCGTATTTCTCAATAAGTGCTTTTGCTTCGCTTCTTTTCAGCGTTGGCAAAGTGCCTGTGAGAACAAAAGTCTTTCCTGCAAAGCGGTCGTCTATCTGTATCTTCTCATACTTTGTGTTTATCCCACATTCTTTGAGCCTTTGGATAAGCTCTATCATATGCTCTTCATGGAAAGCGTTGTAAACGCTTTGCGCCATTACGCCGCCAAAGCCGTCTATCTCGGATATCTGCTCAGCGGAAGCGTTCATGATATTGTCTAGGTCGCCGAACTTGTCGCACAGAAGCTTCGCAGAAGCCTGTCCGATATTTCTTATGCCCAGACCAAAAACCAATCTGTCCAAAGAATTGGACTTTGACTTTTCTATAGCACTAAGCAGATTGTTCACTGATTTTTCCTTGAAGTTGTCAAGCTGCAAAAGCTTGTTTTCGCTCAGAGTGTAAAGGTCAGCCACAGAGGTGATAAGCTTGTTGTCAAGAAGGGTGTGAACTATCTGCGGACCAAGACCGTCAATGTTCATTGCGCCCTTTGAAGCAAAGTGAACGATGCTCCTGAATATCTGCGCAGGACATTCAACGTTCGGACACCTTACTGCCGCTTCTTCCTCGGACTTCACAAGCTTTGTTCCGCATACAGGACAGCACTCAGGGAGCGTGAAAACTCCGTCGCCATGCTTTTCCACAGAGCCAAGCACCTCGGGAATGATATCTCCTGCCTTGCGCACCTTGATGATATCCCCCACGGAAATGTTTTTCTCTCTTATAAAATCCTGATTGTGCAGGGTCGCCCTTGAAACGCTCGTGCCTGCAAGAAAAACAGGCTCAAACACGGCCACAGGTGTTATAGCACCAGTTCTGCCCACGTTAAGCTCTATATCAAGCAGCTTTGAGGTCTTTTCCTCAGGCGGAAACTTGTAAGCCACAGCCCACTTAGGCACTTTTGCAGTTGCACCAAGTATCTCACGCTGTCTGAAATCGTCAACCTTTATAACAACGCCGTCAATATCGAATGGCAGGTCAAAACGCTTTTCTCCGATAGCCTTTATGCAGCCTATGACCTCATCAGCGGTAGACACACGCTTGTAATCAGGGATAGTCTTGAATCCCAGTGTTTTCAGATAGTCAAGAGACTCCTTGTGGGAAGTAAGCTCCTTGCCCTCTATCTGCTGAACATTGAACACAAAGATATCAAGCTTTCTTTTTGCCGCTATCTTAGGGTCTTTCTGCCTGAGAGAACCTGCGGCGGCGTTTCTAGGGTTTTTGAAAGGCTGCTCGTCATTATCCTCCTGCTCTTTAACAAGCTTCAGAAAAACATTTCTCGGCATATATGTTTCACCTCTGACTTCTATCAAAGGCAGTTCCTCGTTTATTTTTATAGGAATGGACTTTACAGTTTTCAGATTAGAAGTAACGTCCTCGCCCACAAAGCCGTCACCACGGGTAGAACCTATGGCAAGCTCGCCGTTATGATATTCAAGGGATACCGAAAGCCCGTCTATTTTCGGCTCAACAACGAATTGCGGTTTATCCACAGCCTGCTGAACTGTCTCAATAAAGCTTCTCACCTGTTCAAAGGAAAAAACGTCCTGCAAAGAACCCATTTGCACACGATGTGTGACTTTCTCAAATATTGATATCGCCTTGCCGCCTACACGCTGAGTAGGGGAGTCGCTTCTGGTAAACTGCGGAAACTGCTCCTCAAGACCCTTTAGTTCCTGCTGGAGCATATCGTATTCATAGTCTGTGATCTCGTTCCTGTCCTCAACATAGTAAAGCTGAGAGTGATAATTCAAAAGCTTCACAAGCTCGTCTATACGTTTTTTAGCGTCCTGTTCGTTCAAAATAACACAACTCCATTTCTGCCAACTTTTTACGGCATATCATACGCAGGGCAATACCACATAAGGATTGTACGCAAGATGCGTAGCCAGATTTTTCGTTAGCTTGTATAGAAACGATGTAGGAATACTTTCGTATTTCAAGGAGTTTCTGTGCGAGATAACGGAAAATCTGCAAGCAGATTGCGTGCAAAGCCGTTAGGCGTGCCTTATGCGGTATTGCCCTTTATATTATACCATAATTGCTGGTGAAATACAAGCCTTTTTTCTATAAACTGCGAAAAAATCAGCCTTTTACCTTGTCTAAGTACATATCAGGTATCTCCCCTACGATAACAGTTTCGCTTACGGGATAGTCATAGCTCACCACGATATCCGTAGAGTGTGCAGGAAGAATGGCTGTCATTTCTATGGTCACAGTGAGATAGAGGCTGTATTTTGTCTGATTTATCCCTGCTTCCGTTAAATCGCTTTTAAGCTCTGTTTTTGCCGCACCTATCTGATGAAGCCGCAGTGGTATGTCAAAACCTCTGCCTGTGAGGATATTTATTCCTGAAAGTGTGCCGATGGGTACGCTGAGTTTTGTACCCTCAAGCTGTGAAAGGCTTTCGTTCACAGCCCTTGAAACACTGCTTTGAAGCCTGTTCACAGCGTTCGTATCGCTGTTTATGGAGGTTATCCTGCCGTCAGTTTCAGATATCTTTATATAACTGCTCTGGGGCAGTTTTTCCAGCTCTCTGCTTATAGCCGCATTTATCACGTCAAGTGCCGCCTGCTTGCTTTCAAACTCGCTTATTTCGCTGATGTGCCTTGAAAGCTGTGCAAAAAACACCGCCGTGAGCAGTGCAAGAATAATAACGACAGCAAGAAGTATGTATGAAAGTCTGTTCTTGAAAGAACGCTTGTGGACGCTCAAAAAAATCACCGCCTTTGGCTTATTATATACCAAAATGCGGTGATATGTGATTATTTTACTTTAATTCAACGATAGTTACGCCGTCCTCGCCCTCTCCATAAACGCCTTTTCTGAATGATTTTACAGACGGGTGGTGTTTAAGCGCACGCCTTATGGCGTCACGGAGAATACCAGTGCCTCTGCCGTGGATTATGGTGAGCATCGTCACCCCTGACATGATAGCGTCAGAAATAAACTGCTCCATTTCATGAACGCCCTCGTCAGCGGCATAGCCTCTGATATCAAGCTCGGTGGATACCTTTCGTGTCATGCGGCTCTCAATGCCGCTTTTAGATACTCCGCCTTTTTTCACAGGCTTCTTTGATTGCTTCTGCGGCTGTTGCTTTTCAATAAGCTGAAGCTTCTTTACATCTATCTTGGTTTTCATTATGCCTGCCTGAATGAAGCACATTCCGCTGTTGTCAGGGGGCGTTATAACGATACCCCTTTTGTTTATGTCAACGATAAGCACGCTGTCACCCTTTTTCAGCGGCCTTGGCAGCACATATCCCTCATTCCTGCTTTCAGAAACAGGGTTAGCCTCGCTGTATAGCTTGTTCATTGTGGACTTCTGCTTGTGCCTTGCGTCAATGGCTTTCTGAGTGAAGTTTGGATTTTCTTTCTCTTTTCTCAGCTTGTCAAGCTCGTCAACAAGCGCCTGCGACTCACGCTGAACACGATTTACGATCTGCTGAGCCTCACGTCTTGCCTTTTCAAGCTCGGCTTCTTTCTGATCGTAGAATTTTTCTTTCTGCTCTGCAAGCTCTTTTTTCAGTGCCTCGCTTTCCGCACGGTATTTCTCCGCAAGCCTGTTGTTTTCTTCAAGCTGCATTCTTGTGCGTTCAAGATTGTCTATGATAGTTTCAAACTTTCTGTTATCCTCAGAAATAAGCGACTCAGCGTACTTGATTATATCCTTGTCGATACCAAGACTTTCAGAGATAGCAAAAGCGTTGGACTTACCTGGTGAGCCTATAATAAGCCTGTATGTCGGGTGCAAAGTCTGCACGTCAAACTCGCATGAAGCGTTCTCAACGTCAGGAGTGTCGATAGCGTACATTTTAAGCTCCTGATAGTGAGTAGTTGTAACAAGTGTTGCACCGAATATCCTTATGCGTTCGATTATAGCCACCGCCAACGCAGCGCCCTCCACTGGGTCAGTGCCTGAGCCAAGCTCGTCAAGAAGCACAAGGCTTTCGCTGTCCGCTTCGTCAAGTATGGTCTTTACTCTGCTTATGTGAGAAGAGAAGGTAGACAGATTGTTTTCTATAGACTGCTGGTCGCCAATATCAACAAGCACGTTTTTATATACTGATATCCTGCTTCCGTCTGACGCAGGGATAAGCAGACCGCACATTGTCATAAGCGTGAGCAGACCCACAGTTTTAAGCACAACTGTTTTACCGCCCGTGTTAGGACCTGTTATTATCAGGGAGTGATAGTCAGTGCCGATAGAGAAGTTTATAGGCACGACCTTTTTTGGGTCGATAAGAGGGTGACGTGCCTTGTTCAGCACAATAACACCGTCATTGGATATCTCAGGGAGCATTGCTCTCATTTTTGCACCGAGGTTTGCCTTTGCAAAATAAAGGTTAAGCTCAGTGACCGCATTGTAGTTTGAAATGAGTTGGTCTTTCATTTCGGCACATTCCATGGAAAATTCAGCGATTATCCTGTGTATCTCGTCCTGCTCCTGACCCTGCAAAATGCGGATATCGTTGTTTGCCTCCACAACTGACATAGGCTCGATAAAAAGCGTCGAGCCTGTTGCGGAGGTGTCATGAACAAGACCGCTGACATTGCCCTTGAACTCAGTCTTTACCGGAAGAACGAAACGTCCGTCACGCATTGTGACGATGCTCTCCTGCAAATATTTCTGAGTGCTTGGGGATTTTATCATCTTGTCAAGGGTCTCTCTTATCTTAAGCCCTGAACGTGTTATCTTCTGTCTTATGCTTCTCAGCTCCGCACTTGCATCGTCAGAAAGCTTTGTGTCATCTATGATAGCCGTTTCAAGTCGCTGCTGCAGATACTTGTTTGGATAGAGCATTTCAAAAAGATATGAAAGGGAAGTGTCCTTGTTCTCACACTGCTCATACCAGTGGTGAAGCTCATAGGTCTGCGCAAGCAAGCGTCTTATCTGGATAAGCTCTCCAAGAGAAAGCACGCCACCTGCTTCGGCTCTTTTGATATAAGTTGATACGTCATTTATGTTGTAGAAATTCGGCGTGCCGTATCTCACGCTGAGTTCAAGGGCTTCGGCGGTCTTGCCTGTTTCTTTCTTGACCGTGTAAAGATCAGAACAAGGCTTTATCCCCAAAGCCATTTTTTTCGTTTTTTCGTTGGAGCATTCTTTTGAAAGCATTTCAAGAATTTTGTTCAGCTCCAGCGAATCGTAAAATCTTTCGTCCATTATATATACCTCAAAATATGACAATAGGCAAAGCTACGCAATGCCTACAAAAGTCTGTAAAAATCAAGCGACGGAAACTTGCCTTTCAGATTATATCTAACAAACCGCTCTGTAAAAGCCGTCAGCTTTTTCTGATATCTTTCGCTTATCTTGAAAGCAAAAAGCCGCTCATATTCCGTCAGTGCAATAAATCGGACTATGTATAGCATAGTCCTGTCTAATTCAATATCGTAAATGCTGTCAGGATTGTAACAGCATTTGTCACACTCCAAGACCCCTGTTGACAGATTGAAGTGCATAATGTCAGCTTCATACGCCATGCAAACCGAACAGCCAAGAAGCGCAGGTCTTAATCCTGCTTCGCACAGCAGACGAAACTCAAATATAGATTTGAGAAGTTCGTTATCCCTGTCGCCTTTATCGAGAAAATAAAGTGTGTTCAGCGTCAGCCGCATTATCTCGTCACAGCCGCTTTCCTCTGTTCGTATATACATGAGAAGCTCAGAAAAGTAAGAGGCAAGAGCCGTTTTTTTAGGGTCGAGCCTGATGTTGTAAAAAAGCTTCTCTGATTCACTGCTGTTGAGAAAAAACATTGATTGGTCTTTAGAGTTCTTCTTTTCCTCAACGCACAGCTTAGAGTATGCAAAAAGCTGCGTTGATGACGCATTTTTCGTGCTTTTCCTGCCTCCACGAACAAATATATCTATGACTCCACGCTCTGCTGTAAGAACAGTGACGGATTTGCTTGTTTCGCCCCTGTCATTTTCCCTCAGTATCAGTCCCATAAAGGTCAGCATTGTCAGTATCCTCTTTTCTGTGTGCGGCATATGTGAGATAATCCTCTATCCTGCCGCTTTCAAAGAACTTGTCCCATAAAGTCATGATATTCACCGCCTTACTGATATTATCAGCTTTTTTGGCGGTCATTATAAGCGGAAAAATATGTTGCCTTTATTCCAAACCGAAATTCTTTATCATGCCCTCACGGTTTCTCCAGCCCTCTTTTACCTTGACCCAGCACTGGAGATTTACTTTTATCTGGAAGAAATCTTCAAGGTCAGCTCTTGCTTCCTGACCTATCTTTCTAAGCATAGAGCCGCCTTTTCCAATAAGGATACCCTTGTGTGACTCTCTCTCGCAGTAAATAGTGGCGGTAACGTCAAGTATAGCTTCACCGTTTCTATTTTCACGCTCGTTAAGCTGTTCGATAGTCACAGCTATGCCGTGAGGAACTTCGTCATTAAGGTTATTGAGAGCCTTTTCTCTTATTATCTCAGCCATTATGACCTTTTCAGGCTGGTCTGTGAATTTATCATCAGGGAAGTAGTGCGGACCCTCCACAGCATTCTTTTCAAGATCTTCCATAATAATATCGAGGCCGTCCTTTTCAAGAACGCTCACTGGTACGATATCTATAAAATCAAAAAGCTTTGAATACTCTGCTATCACTGCGATAAGATCCTCTTTGTTTTCAAGAAGATCTATCTTGTTGAGCACAAGTATCACCTTAGTCTTGCCTGTCTTGAAGCCCTTTACAAGCTCACGCTCGTTTTCGGATATTTTCTTTGTGCAGTCAGCCATAAGGATAATAAGGTCAACCCCTGCAACAGACTCGTTCACAGCGTTGAGCATATGCTCGGAAAGCTTGTTTTTAGCCTTGTGCATACCAGGTGTGTCCATGAAAACGAACTGTGTTTCTCTCTTTGTGAGAACACCTGTTATCTTTGTTCTTGTTGTCTGCGGCTTGTCGCTCACTGCGGCTATCTTTTCGCCCACAAGTGCGTTTAGCAATGAGGATTTGCCTGCGTTCGCACGTCCAACAATGGTGACGAACGCATTTTTTGAATTTGCATTTTTCTTGTTCATATATATTTTTCCTTATCTTTTTTATCTTTGTCAGCAGGTGTTTTGAACACCCATACGAGCCACAGTATCACACCTGCGGCTAAAGCTATCCCTAGCCATATGTTTCTTGCAAAATAAGAGGCTATCGCCATAAAAGCATAATAGTCCCAGAATATCCTTATTCCCACAGCCACAGAAGCTACCGCCGCAATGAGTACAGCCCCTGCCGCACAGTCTTTAGCCTTTTTAGCAAGAGGGTTTTTATCTTTACACGCCATATCCACAGCGGCTTCAACAGCCGTGTTCACAAGCTCTAGTGAAATAACAAGCCCTATGCAGATATAAACTGCGGCAGTTTCGGCTGCGCTAAGCCCATAAAATCGCATTAGCAGTATCACAAGCACTGCAGCGCCAATGTGAAAACGCATATTGCGTTCTGTTTTTATACAGCTCACAACGCCCTCAAAGGCATAAACAAAGCCCTTGAAGAAACGTCCTATCCCTGTTTTACCTGTGTTCATGCTCGCCTAAGAAAGTGGCGTCACGGGATATGCCCAGATTGCCAAGTATAGCTTCTTCCTTTTCACGCATTATCCTCTCCTGAAGATTGCTTTCTTCATGGTCATAGCCAAGGAGATGAAGCATTGAATGTACTGTCAAAAAGCCTATCTCTCTTTCAAGAGAGTGACCATATATCTCAGCCTGACGGTAAGCAGTTTCAAGACTTATGACTATATCTCCCAGCAGGTAAGCGCCTGTTTCGTGGTTCATGTCAAAATCACCGTTCTCGCCAAGAGGAAAGCTCAGCACGTCTGTCGAGCGGTCTATGTTTCTATGCTCCTTGTTAAGCTCATGTATCTGCTCGTCATTCACAAAAGATACAGAAACTTCAAAATCATCATTGTGGCCCTCATATTCCAACACAGCATGGCAACAGCGTCTTACAAGAAGCCTTATGCCAACAGGTATCTTTACCTCTGTCTGGTTGTTGGTTATCATTACTTTTACCTTGCCCATTACTTTTTCACATTCCTTTTTTGTTATATTTTTCATAAGCAAGGATTATGTCCTGCACAAGCTTGTGACGGACAACGTCCTTGTCGGTAAATCTGTTTATTGATATATCGTCAATGCCTTTGAGTACGTTCATTGCCTGGATAAGACCTGACTTTCTCTGGTCAGGCAGGTCTATCTGCGTTATATCGCCTGTTATGACTATCTTTGAGTTGAATCCAAGACGTGTAAGGAACATCTTCATCTGCTCGTGAGTGGTGTTCTGCGCTTCATCAAGGATAATGAAAGAATCGTCTAGAGTACGTCCTCTCATGTATGCCAGCGGAGCGACTTCGATACAGCCACGCTCCTGCTGTTTAGCGAAAGTGTCAGGACCGAGCATTTCAAAAAGTGCGTCATAAAGCGGTCTGAGATATGGGTCTACCTTACATTGCAGGTCGCCCGGAAGAAAGCCCAGCTTTTCTCCTGCTTCAACCGCAGGACGTGTGAGAATTATCTTCTCTACCTCGTGCGCCTTGAAAGCTTTTACCGCCATTGCCACTGCAAGATAAGTCTTGCCCGTTCCCGCAGGACCAATGCCCATGACGATAGTCTTTTTCCTTATTGCTTCAACATATCTTTTCTGACCGAGAGTTTTCGGCTTGACGAGCTTTCCGCTCACCGTTACGCACACGCCGTCATCAGACATATGCTTTATCTCATACTGCTTGCCCTCACGCACAAGTGTGAAAACATATCTTATAGTCTGCTCAGTGATAGCCTCGCCCTTGTTGATAAGAGCAATAAGGCTATTTATAGCCTCCGAGGCGTTAAATACGTTCTCCTCATCGCCTGTTATCTTGATATCGTCACCTCTGCCGAGAATCACAACATTATACTCTTTTTGAATAAGATTAACATTCTCGTCATAATTGCCGAAAAGGCTGAGTACAGTTTCCATTCTGTCCACGCTGATAAGTTTTTCCGCCATTAGCACAACTTCCTCTTTTTTTGTTCTGATATACCTATTATACAAAGTTATTATATCACATTTTTCCTCTGATTGCAACAATCTCAGTAAGATTTAACACTTTTTTTATGCACCTTTTCACACTTTTTGATCATTTCTTAATAAAAAATTCCACCTCTTTGCAAAGCTCGCCATATAGGGTGTATGTTACAGTAGCGTTTACTCCGTTTTCTGTCACATTATCCTCCACTTGCCGGTCTTTTATCTCATAGTCTGAGAGAAAATTTTCCTCATATAAATACGCCTTTTCATGAACGGCGTCAAGTGCCTGCTGTTCTGTCAGGGTGTCTTGTGAAAATTTATATTCTTCAAGTTCGCAGGTGGTTATGCCAAAAGGCATTTCAAACCCGAAAAGCGACAGAGGAGAATATCTCTGCTCATTTTTCCAGTAACCCTCAGGCTTTGAGAAAAAAAGAGGGATATCAGCGTCAAACACAGTGAAAAAACGCTTTGTATCTCTCTTGCCTGTCGTCTTTTCTGCCTTGTCCTCGAAGGGCTGTGTGAATGTGACAGTGCGCTCAAAAGTGCCTAGTATCTTACCCTTTGAGCGTGCATAGCTTGTCTTTGTTTCAACGTTTTCCTTGCCGTCTATCCAGCTTGATTTTGATGTGATGATCTCACCGCCTACAACGATATCGCCCTTTGTCACACCGCTTCCCACAGGTATCTTTAGCTGTCCGTCATAAACCTCGACTTTTTCGATAACTCCGTTTTCGCAGGCAACAAGATTTGAGGGATAGCGGTTTGACTCACGCTTTGTGTCACCCTCAGTTTCGATAACGTCGATTATCAGCGTGTCACCCTTGCGTGTTATGCCTGCCCATGATATGCCCTCCACTTTTTGCTTTAACGCACGTTCTGTGACTATGAGATCAATACTTGGGATATAAGTGCCGGTTTCAACGCCCTCCTCTTTAAGCACCGACATAACGCCTTTTCTGATATTTTCATCATCACTGAGTATGTCAAACCTCACCACCACGTTTGATAGATAGAAGCACGAAAGCATGACAGCCGCAGTGCCTATGACAAGTCCTCCTCTTCCGAAAAAACGTTTTGCAAGAACAAAGCTTCCGTGACGTTTTGTGGCGGTGTATTCAAGCCCAAGTTCATCGCATAGTCTTTCAAGCGCCTTACAGTGTTCCGCAGGCATACGCAAAGTGAGCTTTCCGTTCTTTTCACACATTTTGCTTACGGGAAGCTTATCCGACATTATCCTGCGGAAAAACTTGGTGAAGCTGTCACCTGTGATAACATAATCTATATAACCGAAAATCATTATCCTCTCTCCCTGATACTTCTTGACACAAGCTTGACCGACTCTATTTTCCCTCTTATTTCCACGCTGTCGGAGCAGAAATTTGACATTGTTAGTCCGCTGCCCCATATCTCTATCTCAAAAGAGCCTGTCAGCACCTTTGCCATTATCTCACTGCATTCCACTATCTGCTTGCAGTTTTCGATAACGGCGGCTCTGTCGTCAGTTATGCTTATGTATGAGCTTAGTGCGGTCAATTCTTTTGTCATGCCGAAAAAGCTTAAAAATGGTATCTTCTTCATTTTTGCGTCCTCCGTTCATTGTCTTATGCTTAATTATATTGTTAGACAGACTGACATATACTTAAAAAGTAAAAGTAGGGAGGTAATAAAAATGTTGAAAAGACTTGCAAAGGAGCTTTGCGTATACATACTTGCGGGGGTGGTCATATGGTTCTGCATTATCACCATATCAGGGGGTGAGAGCGTAAAGCTTGGTATCTCCGAAGCCGTTGACCGCTGTATGAATATCATAATCCCGTCGCTGTTTGTTTTTATGGCGCTGTCGCAGATACTTGTTTCAAGTGGGCTTTACTACTGCGTTTCAATGCCTTTTTATCCTATATCGAGATTTATAATGGGCATACCGCCTCAGCTTTTCTTTGTATTTCTTCTTGGCAATACCGCAGGCTATCCTGTGGGAGTAAAGCTTCTTTCGGATCTGTGTCAGAGAAAGATAATATCCCAGCGTACTGCAAAGATAATGTCCTGCTTTTGCTGCTGTGGAGGGCCTGCTTTTTATTCAGGTACAGTGGGTCTTGCAGTGTTTGGTTGTACAGGAGCAGGCATTGCAGTGTTCGTATCCATACTAGCGGCAAATTTTCTCACTGCACTTGTTCTCGGCAGAGCTATAAATGAGGATAAGAAAACATCAAAGCCGACTTTCAGACTTGACGGCAGAATGTTCACCGACAGCGTTATCTCGGCAGGAAAGTCACTTTTTGTTATCTGCGTTATGATAGTCTTTTTCGGAGCGTTTATGTCCTCTCTTGAATACTGCGGAGCGTTCATCTTTCTGAAAGATGCGTTTTCACTGTCGGAAAACGGACTTGTGCTTGTTAAAAGCTGTCTTGAAATAACCTCTCTCACTGAGCTTTCGGGAAGCCCATTTTATCTTCTGCCATTTATAGCCGCTGTCTGCTCCTTCGGTGGTCTGTGTGTGATTATACAAATAGCTGCACTTGGCGTGGATTTCTCCCTTGTGCCGTTTTTTATCTCACGTTTGACATCAGCCTTTTTGTCCGCTGTCATATGCCGTTTTATCTATCCTTTCTTTATTCCTGATTCAGTTCTGACTTCTGTTACAAATAATGTTAAATTCGTCAAAGTGAACAATTTTGTTCCCTCGTTTTGCTTGATTATGATGATTTTATTACTAACTTTGAAGAAAAGACTAGCATTTTCTAAAACAGTATGATATAATTAATAACAAATGAAAAAAGATTAACTTATCTTAAAGGAGTTGTATAAATCATGGCAAAGAAGAGCTATTTTGGTAACAGAATTTCACCGTCATGTTCTTACTGCCTTTTCGGCAACAGATCAAGAGAAGGAAATAAGGTCCTTTGTGAGAAACAGGGTCTGGTAGACGCTGATTATAGCTGTAAGAAGTGGGTCTATGATCCTATCAAGCGTGTTCCAAAGAAACAGCTTAACATTCCAAATCAGGAAGACGATGTTATCTGATACGTAAAATATGCCGTACATTTTTTTGTGTACGGCTTTTATATTGCAAAAGATCCGCAGAGCGTTTTGTTTCGCCCTGCGGATCTTTCTATTTTATATCCTTATATCTTTTTGATCTTCGTGTAATTTGCCATTATCTTCTTTGTGCCACGATTATCGAATGCTATCTCAACAAGAGTATCGTTAGCCATAGGTTTTGAGCTTAAAACAGTGCCTTCACCGAATATCTTGTGCAAAACTCTGTCGCCCGGGGCGAAAGTTTCGGTATTAACAGAAAAATTGCTCTTATCAGCCTTTCGCTGAGCCAATTGCTGTTGCAGACTCATGCTGTGAGGCTTTTCATAGCCATTGAGATAAGGTGAAGCCTTTGTTTCCTCGGCTTGCTTTTCTATGCAATCGGCAGGAAGCTCTTTTATAAAGCGTGATATTCTGTTTCTGTCAGTGCGACCGTAAAGCATTCGTTCCTCTGCGTGGGTAAGATAAAGCTTTTCCTTTGCTCGTGTCACCGCAACATATGCAAGTCTGCGTTCCTCTTCCGTGTCAGCTTCTGATTCAAGACTTCTTGATGACGGGAAGATGTTGTCCTCCATGCCTACCACGAAAACTATGGGGAACTCAAGACCCTTTGCAGAGTGCATTGTCATAAGCACAACATAGTCAGCGTCAGAGTCGAGATTGTCAACGTCAGTGTAAAGTGATATTTCCTCCAAAAATCCCGACAGCGACGGCTCGTCAGCATTTTCTTCGTAGCTTGACATGGTGGATTTAAGCTCGTTGATGTTTTCAAGACGTGTAAGACCCTCGTCGCCCTGCATTTCAAGATGACGCTTGTAGCCTGTCATATCAAGAAGCTTGTCCAAAAGCTCCGCAAGTGGCAGAGTGTCAGAAAGCTCAGTAAGCTCTGAGAGCATATCGCCCACAGGCATAAGCTGTTTTGAACGCTTCACAAGGGGTGCAAGCATATCGGCTTCCTGCATGATGTGGATAGGTGAATCCCCAAGGTCTGAGGTTATCTGCTCAAGAGCGTTTACAGTGGCTTCGCCGATACCACGTTTCGGCTCGTTGATTATTCTTCTCAGACGGAGAAAGTCGAAATGGTTGTTTATAACAGAGAGATAAGCAAGTATATCCTTTATTTCCTTTCTGTCATAGAATTTCAGACCGCCTATTATTTTATATGGTATTCCACTTTGTATGAACGTCTGCTCCAAAGCGTTCGATTGTGCGTTCATTCGGTAGAGAATTGCATGGTCGTTGTATTTTCTGCCCTTGTTTATGTCCTCAAGAATGGTGTCAGCCACGAATTTTGCTTCACTGCGCTCGCTTGAAGCCTTGTATACTGTTACCTTTTCACCGTCACCCGAAGCTGTCCACAGATTTTTGCCCTTTCTGCCCTGATTGTTGCTTATAAGCTGATTTGCGCAGTTAAGAATGTTCTGGGTCGAGCGGTAATTCTGTTCAAGCTTTATAACATCAGTGTCAGCATTGCAGTTGAACTGCTCCTCGAAGTTGAGGATATTCTCGATAGTCGCACCACGGAACTTGTAGATACTCTGGTCGTCATCACCCACAACGCACAGGTTGTTATACTTCTGTGACAGCAGCGAAACAAGTCTGAACTGAGCCTTGTTGGTGTCCTGATACTCGTCTACCATTATATATTTATACAAGTTCTGATAGTGGTCGAGCACGTCAGGAAACTGCTCAAAAAGCTTGACTGTGTGGCAGATCATGTCGTCGAAGTCCATAGCGTTTGCGGCTTTGAGCTTCTTCTGATAGTGCTTGTATACCTTGCCTATGGTCAGATTACGATAATCTCCTGCGGCTGAGGCGATGTATTCATCAGGCTCTTGGAGCAGGTCTTTAGCGTGGGATATCTCGCTGAGTATCGTTCTCGGTGGAAACATCTTCTCGGATATGCCAAGCTCTCTCAATATGCTTTTTACAGTTCTTTGAGAATCGTCAGAATCATAAATGGTGAAACTGCTTGAAAATCCAAGCTTGTCACATTCACGCCTGAGTATCCTTGCGCAGGCGGAGTGGAAAGTCGCCGCTGTAATGCTTTGACCTGCCTCTCCCAACATTCCTGCAAGACGTTCTTTAAGCTCGCCTGCCGCCTTATTTGTGAACGTGATAGCAAGTATGCTCCACGGCTTTATGCAGTCATATGCCACAATGTCTGCGAGGGTAGAAGCGTCATTTGTCTTGCCGTCAATGTAGTCTTTGAGAAACTGTATGTCCTGCTCAGAGGGCGTGCCGTAGGTCTGCTCTGTGTTGTATGCGTTGCCGAAATATATCATGTTTGCGATGCGGTTTACCAAAACAGTGGTCTTGCCGCTTCCTGCTCCTGCCAGTATAAGGAGAGGACCTTTTATTTTGAACACAGCCTTGCGCTGTTGGTCGTTCATTCGTGAAAAATATTTTTCAAGTGCTTTTCTTTTAAGAGCCGTAAACTGCTCCATTATATACACCTCCGTAAATTTCTTTTATGCCGTATCCTACATTATAGCATATTTTTTCTATCTTGAAAAGGGCGGCGGCAAATTTTTTTCACATGAATAACAGTGGGTATGTTTTCCAATAATACATTAAATCAAATATTATGAACGGAGGAACATATATGAAAGCTGTTGTTTTATGCGGAGGACGTGGAGAAAGATTGATGCCCATGACAGACAGGCGACCTGCGGCTCTTCTGAGATTATGCGGAAAAGAAATTCTGCTTTTTACTCTTGAAATGCTGGAGAAAGCAGGCTTTGAAGAAGCTGTCCTTGCGGTGGGCTATGGCTCTGAACAGGTAGAAAGGCTTCTTGATGAAAAATACTCAGGTAAGATAAAGCTCCATATGATAAACACCGCAGGCAAAAGCACTGTGCAGGCTGTTAAAACAGCAATGTGCGATGAAACAGAAATTCTTGCCGTGGAATGTAACTGTATATGCACTCACCCTCTTGATGAGATTATAAAAGTTCATTTGAGCCACGATACCTTTTGTACGGCTCTGACTTATGATACTGAAAACAAACCTGCTGGCATATATATAGTGAAAAGAGAGCTTTTTGATAGTCTTAATTCTGAAAAGCCTATGGATATGACGGAGGATATAATCCCCGAAGCTGTGAAAAGTGGCGAAGCTGTCCTGCTTGACGTAAAAGGCTATTATAAAAGGATAACCACGCCTGAGGCTTTTCTCGATTGTCAAAGGCATATGCTTTACAATGAAAATATGTCACAAAGGCTGACGGAAAATAATTTCAGCGGTGCGGCAATAGGTGAGCCTGTTTATATAGGAGAGAACGTGTCTGTTATGTCAGGGTCGGTCATAGAAAGTGGAAGCGTCATAGACAATAACGCTGTTGTAAAGGGCGGCAAGGTGAACGGATATGTTGGCATAGGCTCGGTGGTATCTGAACGCTGTGATATAAACAGTGCAGTGGTATGCCGTGGGGCTGTCCTTGACAGCGGTGTGAAGTGCGGTGAATATTCCGTCATAGGCGAAAAGGCTCATATCGCAAGTGAAGCCGTCATCGAGAAAGGCGTAGGCATATGGTCCGGAAAAACTGTGGAAAAGGGTGTAAGACTTTATGAAAACATGAAAAAATCATCTGACAGCCGACTTGCGATAGACGAAAACGGCGAGTGCAGCTTATGGGGCGGTGAAGCCACAGCGCAAAAGGCTCTGCTTTTTGGACTTTGTGCCGCAAGCGCTGCAAAAAAAGGCGGAAGTATAGTGACAGCCTATGGCTCTGACGAAAGCCTTTTGCTCAAACAAGCCCTTGACTGCGGCATATGTCAGGCTGGAGTGAACGTGTACAGCATAGGCAGAGCAGGCATTTCAGAGCTTTCTTATGCTGTGAACAGATTTGGCGGAGAGTTCGGCATACTCATAGGCGCAAACATTTCAGGTTACGCAAGGCTTATTTCGGCTGGGGGAATGTTGCCTGATGAAAAGCTTCTTGACCGCATTGGAAGCATAGCTGACGACAGAGCTTATCGCAGTGTGGGGCTTTCTCAGACGGGTTGTGTGACAGATTTTTCAGCGGTGAGGGAGATATACATCGCAGAGCTTGAAAAAATACTCCCTGACCGATTTAAAGGCGTAAATGTGGATATCCGCACATATGATGTTAAAAAGGCGACCCTTGCAGACAGACTTTTTCACGGCAGGAACGATATAGACGGTGAGCGTATAATATTCAATCTTTCCTCAGACGGCACAAAAGTATCAGCTTACAGTGAGAAAACAAGCTATGTCATGTGGGAAAAGCTGGTGGCAATGTATGCAGGGGTGTGCTTTGAAAAGGGGCTTGCGGTGGCATTGCCTGAGAATTTCCCCTCTAATGCCGATGCCGCTGCTGAAGACCACTGTGGCAGGCTTTACCGATACGAAAACAATGCTGACATAGCAAAGGACGTTGCCGTTTCGACCCATAATATGTTTGCTTATGACGGACTTTACCTTGCGTCAGCGGTGACGTCTTATCTGTCAGAGCAGGGGATAACGCTTCAAAAAGCCCTCTGTGATGTGCCTGACGCATACACTTCAAGCCGATTTGTGGGCATAACAATGAGTCGTGAAAACAAGGAAAAGATATTTTCAGAGCTTGGCTGTTCAGCAGAGGGAGAGATAACAATGGGCAAGACACACGCAGTTATCAGACCGCTGAGGGATAAAAAAGGTATAACAGTGTTTGCAGAAAGCGTGAGCTGCGAGCAGGCGGCTGCCTTTTGCGAGGATATAACAAGCAGGATAAAGGGCATATTCAGATAAATGTAATAAATTGCTATTGACATTGAGACGAAAATGGAGTACAATATAATCAGATATTTTTGTTCGGACAAAGGCGGCTCATGCCGCTGTATTTAAACTGCGTTCATCACACCATTTTGTCTTTCTTTGAGGCTTTAAGCGTTTTTGACAGCACATGATAATAAAGCCCAAACGCAGCGGTATATTGAATCTAAACGGAAAAATCGAATATTATTTGAGCATGATAAAATGCAGCAGGAAGGAGATAATTGCTCCTGCCGTATGTTTGTGCTGCTTTTTTGCGGCATTTTGTGCCTTTGAAGGCTTAAAAGCGGAGTACAGCAGGGCAAAGTACATTATTTTATGAACGAAAAGAACAACACAGTAAAAAATCCTACACAAAAACGTTTTTTCAGAAAAAAACAGAATAAGAGCGAGATACCTCTGGCTCAGGCTTCAAAAGAGCTTGACCGTGTAAAAAGTCAGAGAGCTTCGGGCAGTGTGAAAAAAACGCTTCAGCCGAGAAATGAAACTCCACAGAGAAAACCGCAGAATACTCAGCAAAGACGTCCAAGACCTGCGGCGAACAGAGTGAAAGAGCCTGTAAGAAGAACGCCTGTGAAGATAATCCCTCTTGGCGGTCTTAACGAGATAGGAAAGAACTTCACTGTTATCGAGTGTTCAAATGATATGTTCGTTATCGACTGCGGATTGGCTTTTCCTGACAGTGAAATGCCTGGAGTTGATATCGTTATCCCTGATTTCTCATACGTCGAGAAAAATCAGGAAAAGCTCAGGGGCGTTGTGCTTACACATGGTCATGAGGATCATATCGGTGGACTGCCTTATTTTCTCAAGAAATTCAACGTGCCTGTTTACGGCACAAGGCTTACCCTTGGTCTTGTTGAGGGCAAGCTGAAAGAACATGGGCTTTTAGGAACTGTAAAACTCAACGTTGTAACGCCAAGACAGACAGTTAAGCTTGGCTGTATGGCGGTGGAGTTTATAAGAGTAAACCACTCTATCCCTGACGCCGTGGGAATGGCTATCCATACCCCTGCTGGTGTGCTTATCCATACTGGCGACTTCAAGGTAGACTATACACCTATTGAGGGCGGTATAATCGACCTGCCTAGATTTGCAGAGCTTGGAAACAAGGGCGTTTTGGCTCTTATGGCTGACTCTACAAACGCTGAAAGACCCGGATATACCATGAGCGAGCGCAAGGTTGGCGAAAGCTTTGTGAAGCTTTTCAACAAGGCTGAGGGCAAGAGGATAATCATTGCCACTTTCGCTTCAAACGTCCACAGAGTTCAGCAGATAATAAATAACGCTGTCACACACGGCAGAAAAGTGGCTGTGTCGGGCAGAAGTATGGTGAATGTTATCTCAAAGGGCATCGAGCTTGGCTATCTTAAAGTGCCTGATGGTGTGCTTGTGGATATCGACACTATATCGAGATATGCACCTGAAAAAATGGTCATCGTCACAACGGGAAGTCAGGGCGAGCCTATGTCGGCGCTTACAAGAATGTCGGCAAACGAGCATAGGAACGTTACTATCACTCCTATGGACTTTATCATAATCTCGGCTAATCCTATCCCTGGCAATGAAAAGTATGTCACAAAGGTAGTAAACGACCTTATGAGATTGGGTGCAGAGGTAATATATGAGTCAATGTACGAGGTGCACGTTTCAGGACACGCTTGTCAGGAAGAGCAGAAATTGCTGCTTTCTATCACAAAGCCAAAATTCTTTATCCCTGTACACGGTGAGTATAAGCATCTTATGAAGCACAGAGATACGGCGCTTTCTGTGGGAATCCCTGAGAGCAATATAATCATTGCTGATATAGGCAACGTTATCGAAACAGACGGCGTTGACATGAAGATAACAGGACAAGTGCCTGCGGGCAAGGTACTTGTGGACGGCCTTGGCGTTGGCGACGTTGGCGCAATAGTTCTCCGTGACAGAAAACATCTTGCTCAGGATGGACTTATCATTGCCGTGGCAACTATCGACAGGGCTTCGGGAGATATCCTTGCAGGGCCTGACGTGGTTTCAAGAGGCTTTGTGTATGTAAGAGAGAGCGAGGAGCTTATGACCGAAGCTCAGAAGCTTCTTACCGAAACACTTCAGGATTGTCTTGATAGGAATATGAAGGATTGGAATACCATAAAGGGCAGAATGAAGGACAATCTTTCGGACTTTATCTTCACAAAGACAAAGAGAAGTCCTATGATTTTGCCGATAATAATGGAATTATGACCGCCTGTCAACAGTGCGGCTGTTTATAGAAATGCAGGAGCTTTAAAATGAAAAGTAACAACGGATTACAGATCATAATAAGAATAACAGTGTGCGTTACCATGCTTTCGTCACTTATAGGCGCTTTTATGCTGCATTCTACTCCGTCTCACAGAGAGTCGGGCAGTGTGCTTATCCTAGTGTCTGTGGCGGCGGCTGTATTGTGGGTGCTTGAAGAAGTGGTTTTCCACAATCACACTCGTAAGTATGTGGCAAAGCTTTCCACGATGATCTCAAAGACGGAGAGAGATTCTCTCCTGAATTTTCCTGCTCCTGCTATAATAATCGACAGCGAAAACGTCATCGTGTGGTATAACAGACTTTTTGGCAGACAGGTCTACTCTGAGGAGGAAGCCTACGGAATCGACCTCACAGAGCTTATGAATATCGATATGGATAAGATATACACCTCTGACGGTGACCTTGTTTGCACAAATTCTCATTTCTATAAGGCAAAGGCTATACATACCGATACAAACGGTGAGCTTTCAATGGTCTATTTCAATGACGTTACCGATTATGTGGAGCTTGAATATGAGTTCAGAATGTCCCACAAAGCGGTAATAATCATAACTATCGACAACTTTGACGAGCTTATGTCAAACATCAGAGAGAGTGAAAAGGCTCACGTTGTTGTTGAGATAGAAAAGCTCATAGAGGAATTTTTGGAGAATACCACTGCGGTGTCAAAGAAAGTTGCAAGCGACAAGTTCTATGTTTATATGGAGGAACGCCACCTTGCACCTATAATCGAGCAGAGATTTAAGATACTCGAGCAGGCAAGAAAAATAGCCGTTGGCGAGCGTTCTAACCTTACATTGTCCATAGGTGTGGGCAGAGATGGTGCAAACCTTGCGGAGAGCGAGAAGTTTGCAAAGCAGGCTCTCGAAATGTGCCTTGGACGTGGCGGAGATCAGGCGGCTGTCAAGGAGGACGGTGAGTTCAAGTTCTTCGGCGGCATTTCTTCTGCACCTGACAAGAACAATAAGACCCGTATACGTATGGTGGCAAAGGCTATGCTGGAGCTTATCTGCAACCACGATAAGGTGCTTATAATGGGTCATCGATTTGGCGACCTTGACAGCGTAGGCTCAGCAACAGGCTTCTGCTGTGCTATAAGAAACATGGTAAAAGAAGCTTACGTTGTGGTAGACCCTGAGCAGAATTTGTCGAAAACGCTTATAAATTACATAAACGAAAACGAGTCGGAGCATTATTACATAACTCCACAGGAGGGTCTTGAAAGACTTGATGATAATACACTTCTTGTGGTAACTGATACCCATAACCCTGCACTGGTGGAGTCAAAGGAGATACTTGCAAGGGCGAAAAATGTGGTAGTTATCGACCACCACAGAAGAATGGTGAACGGTATCGAGCCGACTATAATGTCGTTCTTAGAGCCGAATGCGTCATCGGCCTGCGAGCTTGTGACGGCTCTTATCGAGTATTTCGGCGAGGATTCCAATATCACGGTTCATGCGGCGGAAGCTCTGCTTGCGGGAATAATGCTGGATACAAAGAATTTCATTATGAAAACAGGCGTAAGCACTTTTGAGGCGGCAGCATTTTTGAAGAAAAAGGGTGCTGATACAATAGCTGTCAAAAAGCTTTTTGCAAACTCTATTGAGACTTATCATCAGAAATCGTCGCTTATAAACAGTGCTCACCTTTATAAAGAGTGCGCAGTGGCTTATACAGAGGAAAGCTTCTCTGAAATAAGGATAGCGGCTTCACAGGCGGCAGACGAGCTGCTTGGTATAACAGGCGTAAAAGCTTCGTTCGTTATCTATGAAACGAACGGTGTGATAAATATTTCTGCACGAAGCATGGGTGCTTGTAATGTGCAGATTGTCATGGAGTCTTTGGGTGGCGGCGGTCATCTTACTATGGCGGCAACTCAGCTCAACTGTTCAATGAATGAGGCGAGAAAACGTCTTGCAGACGCCATTGACGAATACTGGGAAAATAATTCGCAGGAATAAAAAAAGAAAGGCAGAGTGAATAATATGAAAGTTATTTTGTTAAAAGATGTAAAGGGTTCAGGCAAGCAGGGAGATATCATCAACGTTGCAGACGGATATGCAAGAAATTTTCTTATCGGAAAGGGTCTTGCACTTGAAGCTACAGCTAAAAACCTTAATGACCTTGCAGGCAAAAAGGCTTCCGCTCAGCACAAGATAGATGTTGAAACAGCCGACAATAAAGCTATCGCAGAGAAAATAAAGGATAAGGAAGTTCTGGTAAAGGCTAAGGCAGGTCAGGGCGGAAAGCTCTTTGGCGCAGTTACAGCAAACGTTATTTCAGATTGCCTCAAGGCTCAGTATGGCGTTGTTATCGAGAAGAAGAAGATAAATCTTACAGCCGAGATAAAGGCTTTCGGTGACTATACTGCACAGATAAAGCTTACTCATGGCGTATCATGCAGCATTAAAGTAAAGGTCGTTGAGGAGTAATCATGGCTGATAATTTCCGTGGGCTTACCACAGGAGCGACCCTTGGCAGGGAACTGCCTTTTTCTCAGGAGGCTGAGGAAGCCGTTCTGGGAGGAGTTCTTCGTGATCCTTCGGTGCTTCCGAAGGTCATTGAGATACTAAAGCCTGAAAGCTTTTATCGTCCACAGCACCAGCAGCTTTTCTCCATAATAATGAGAATGTTCACCACAGGCAGCAAAGAGGACCTTATCACGGTAATTAATGAAGCCGTCACCATGGGTGTTTTTGAAACGTCTGCAATGGCTAAGAATTATCTTCTTGGTATTATGGAAATGGTGCCGTCAACGGATAATATTGAGAGCTATTGCAAGATAATCGAGGAAAAAGCAAGGGTAAGGTCGCTTATAAATGCCGCTAATCAGATTCTTGAAAAGGCATATGACGGCGGTGAGGATTCTCAGACGCAGCTTGACGCTGCCGAGCAGTCTATATTTGAGATAAGACAGGGCAGAGATGTTCAGGGTCTTACACGAATAAGCGACGTTATCGTTGATACATTCGAGCATTTGCAGGAGATATCAGGTCCTGACGCAGGCGAACATCTTGGAGCAAAAACAGGCTTTGGCCAGCTTGACGCAATCACAACAGGTCTTAACAGAACTGACCTTATCATTATCGCTGCACGTCCTGCAATGGGAAAATCTGCATTTGCACTTAATATTGCGGTGAATACCTGCAAGGCGACAAAGCGTGACGTTGTTATATTCTCTCTCGAAATGGGTAAGGAACAGCTCGTGTCCCGTATGCTTGCTTCAGAAGCACTTGTTAATAACACTCTGCTTAGGTCGGGCAATCTTGAGCCTTCCGATTGGGAGAAGATAGCAGGTGCGGCAGATACGCTGTCACAGCTTCCTATATATTTTGACGACGGTGCAGGCTGTACAGTGCCGCAGATGAAAGCAAAGCTAAGAAGAATGAGAAATCTTGGACTTGTGGTCATCGACTACATACAGCTCATGCAATCAGCAAATAAAAACGCCAGCCGTGTTGAGGCGGTGTCTGAGATAACACGTTCCTTGAAGCTTATGGCTAAGGAGCTTAATGTGCCTGTTATCGCACTTTCACAGCTTTCCCGTAGCTCAGAGAAGCGTGACGATAAAAGACCTATCCTTTCAGACCTGCGAGAATCAGGTTCTATCGAGCAGGACGCCGATATCATCATGTTCCTCTATCGTGACGCTTACTACAGCGATGAGGGCGACAAGTCGGTGGCTGAGTGTATAGTTGCGAAAAACCGTCACGGACAGACAGATAAGGTGCAGCTTGGCTGGATAGGCGAATATACCCTGTTCAGAGGTCTTGATTTCAGGAGAGATGATGAATAATTTTCTTGTAAAGGTAGCTTCTACCATAGAGAAATTTCATATGGCAAATAAGAGCGAACGCTTGCTTGTGTGCCTCTCGGGAGGTGCCGACAGCGTTACGCTCCTTTTGTGTTTATATGAGCTGGGATATGATGTATGCGCTTGTCATGTCAATCACCACCTCCGTGGGGAGGAAAGCGACAGAGATCAGCATTTTTGTGAAAAGCTTTGCGAGAAGCTTGGGGTCGAGCTGAAGGTGTTTCATGCCGACGTCGTGGGCTACTGCAAGGAACATTCTGTATCCACTGAGGAGGGGGCAAGAAAGCTTAGATATGACTTTTTCGACAGTATAGGTGCAGACAAGATATGCACAGCACACAGTCTTTCGGATTGCCTTGAAACTGCCATATTCAACCTCGCAAGGGGTACAGGTCTGAAAGGTATTTGCGGAATACCGCCTGTGAGGGGAAATATCATAAGACCGCTTATAAATTGTACTCGTCAGGAAATAGAGGGCTTTCTCAAAGAGAGAGGACAGGACTTTGTTACTGACTCCACAAATCTCACTGACGATTATACCAGAAATAAGATTCGCCACCTTGTTGTGCCAAGGCTTGCGGAGCTTAACAGTTCGCTTTTTGGCTCATATTCCATGACAGCTGACAGGCTTAGAACAGACAGCGACTATCTTGAAAGTCAGGGGCTTGAAGCCTTTGAGAAAGCGGTCTTGCCAAAGGGCTATGACGCATTGTGTCTAAGACAGCTCCACGAAAGTGTACGCCGCCGTGCAATAATGCACATTCTTGAGAAAGAGGGGCTTGCTGTGAGCCATGACAGTATCGAGGATATCGACAGGCTGATACTTGACGTGGGTAAGGCGAACGTCAAGGGCGGAGTCTTTGCGGTCTGCTCAAAAGGTGTGCTCAGCTTTGCAAAGGGCGAGATGCTTGAAAACAGCACTCTCAGGAGCGTTAAGGTAAGCGACGAGGGCGTTTATCAATTTGGCAATAAGGAGATAGAGTTCAAAATCTATCCTTTTGACGGAAAAATCGCAAATGTTCATAAAAAGTTTGCAAATTGCTGTCTGGATTATGATAAAATAAAGGGTGAGATTGTTGTCGAAAATCGCAGAGAGGGCGAGAAGATACGCCTTGTGAACAGAGATTTTGACAGCGATGTGCGAAAGCTGGTGAACAAGTCCTTCAGACTTGAGGACAGGAGCAGTGCCGTTATCCTAAAAGATAGTCAGGGCGTTGTTTTCGTTGAAGGAAGCGGCGCGGCCGAAAGGGTTAAGATAGACTCTGAAACCGTTAAAATATTGGCTTTTACCATAAAGTGAGAGGAATATCACCCTAAGCTGAAAAGTTTTTTGTGTGAATTTGTATTTTTTCACTTTTCTGTCACATTGATAATATATAATCAGAGAGGTTGTTAGTTAATGAACAATATATCGGTTCTTTATTCTGAGGAAGAGCTTGCATTGTCTGTGAAAAAGCTTGGAGCAGAGATAACTGAAGAGTATAAAGGAAAAAAGCTTCTTGTTGTGTGCGTTCTTAAGGGAGCGTTCGTGTTTACTGCTGATCTTGTAAGAAGTATCGACAACGATATGCAGATCGCTTTTATTACTGCAAAGAGTTATGCTGGCACAAGCTCAACAGGAAATGTTTCAATTTCAGGAGATCATGATTTTATGGGTCTTGACCTGAGAGAGTGGGACGTTTTATTGGTTGAGGATATTCTCGACACAGGAAGAACACTTTGCGAGTTAAAAAAGAAGTTTGCGTCAATGGGTGCGCCAAGTGTTAAGATAGCTGTTATGCTTGATAAGCCGTCAAGACGTGTTGCAGACATAACACCTGATTTCAAATGCTATGAGATTGAGGACAAATTCGTTGTCGGCTGTGGTCTTGATTATGATGAGAGATATAGAAATCTTCCTTTTATCGGTATAGTTTCCGAATAAGGAGCCAAATATAATACAGAACAAAAGGTTGTGATCGATTGAAAAACAATAATAATGGAAAGACCCTGTTGATCTATCTGCTGGTATCAGTTGCCATAATCTGCGGATTGGTCTATATGCTAACAAGCATGAGCACAAAATCTTCCGACAAAAAATATTCGGAGATAATGGAACAGTTTGACAGCCTGAACGTGTCACAGTTTGAGCTTGACCTTGGCTCCGGACAGCTAAAGTATAAGCTAAAGGGCGAGGATAAGGTATATAGTTATACAGTTCCAAATGTTTCACTGTTTGCAAATGAAGTCCTTGGCGGTGAGAATGCTGAGAACTATCGTAAGAAATATAATACTGAAAATCCAGACGATCCTTTGCAGTATAATCTTATACCGATATCGGATAACAGCTTCTGGCTTAATCTGATACCGACGCTGCTTATGCTGGGCGTTATGATATTCTTTTTTGTGTTCATGATGAAGAATGCAGGCGGCGGAAAGATGTCATCTTTCGGAAAAACAAATGCCAAAATGGCGCCAAGCAGCAAGAAAGCTACCTTTGATGATGTTGCGGGTGCAGACGAGGAAAAGGAAGAACTTAAGGAGATCGTTGATTTTCTTCGTGATAATAAGAAGTATACCGAGATCGGTGCGAGAATACCTAAGGGCGTTCTGCTCCTCGGCCCTCCGGGTACAGGTAAAACGCTTCTCGCAAGAGCCGTTGCAGGCGAAGCAAGAGTTCCGTTCTTCTCTATCTCAGGCTCTGACTTCGTTGAGATGTTCGTGGGCGTCGGTGCTTCAAGAGTAAGAGATCTTTTTGAGCAGGCTAAGAAAAACGCTCCTGCTATCATCTTTATAGACGAGATCGACGCAGTGGGCAGACAGAGAGGCGCAGGCCTTGGCGGCGGTCATGACGAGCGTGAGCAGACCCTTAACCAGCTTCTTGTTGAAATGGACGGCTTTGAGGATAACGATTCTGTTATTGTTATGGCTGCAACAAACAGACGTGATATACTTGACCCTGCACTTCTTCGTCCGGGCAGATTTGACCGACAGATACTTGTGGGCTATCCTGACGTTAAGGGCAGAGAAGCTATACTGAAAGTTCACACAAGAAATAAGCCGCTCGCTCCTGACGTTGACCTTGAAACTATTGCAAAATCAACTGTAGGCTTTACAGGTGCAGACCTTGAAAACCTTGTGAACGAGGCTTCGCTCCTTGCGGCAAGAAAGAATAAAAAGGCTATCACCAAAGATGAGCTTGAGGAAGCTTCTATCAAGGTTGTGGCAGGTCCTGAGAAAAAGTCTAAGGTCATCACAGAGGACGAAAAGAAGCTTACCGCTTATCACGAGGGTGGTCACGCACTCTGCACATACTACAGCAAAACGCAGGATAAGGTTCATCAGGTGTCCATCATACCAAGAGGTCAGGCTGGCGGTTTCACAATGAGCCTGCCTGTCAAGGATAAATCTTATGTTAGCAAGAACGAGATGTACGAAAATATCGTGGTTCTTCTTGGCGGACGTGTTGCTGAAAAGCTGATCCTTGACGATATCTCAACGGGTGCTTCAAATGACCTTGAGAGAGCTACTTCCACAGCTAGAAACATGGTAACACGCTACGGCTTCAGTGACAATCTTGGTCCTGTTGTATACGGTCAGGGCGATCATGAAGTATTTCTTGGCAGGGATTACACTAATACACCAAGCTATTCCGATAACGTTGCGGCAGAGATCGATAATGAGATAAGAACTCTTATTGAAAGTGCATTTACTGACGCTGAAAAGATACTCAACGAGCATATGGATAAGCTTCATGTTGTGGCTAAGTATCTTATGAAGTATGAAAAGGTTGACGGTGCAACATTTGAGAAGCTTATGAATGGCGAGCTTACAGAAAGCGAGTTCATGGGCGAGCCTGATAAAACACCAGAAATCCAGGATACTCCTGAGATAGTTGATGATATTTCAGTTGACGATAATTGATATGAAAGATCAGACGTGTAAAAGCGTCTGATTTTTTTTGTGATGTCTGCTTGATTTTGCAGTAAGGATAGTGTATAATAAGGGTAACTGTAAAATGCAGTATAGAACGGAGATAGCAAATGAACTTACTTTTTATCGGAGATGTTGTTGGACAAAGCGGCTGCGATTTTCTTGAAAGCAGAATGTATAAGCTGAAGCGTGAATATGATATAGATGTGACCGTGGTGAACGGTGAAAATTCCGCTCAGGGCAATGGTATCACACCGCAGTCTTACAGACAGCTTCTTAATATGGGGGCTGACGTTGTAACAACGGGAAATCATTCTTTCAGACGACGTGAGGCTGAGGAGCTTTATGACACAAACGAGCAACTATTAAGACCTGCCAATTACCCTGAGGGCGTTATGGGTCATGGAGTGACTTATATCGATATGTGTCCTTATAAGATAGCCGTGGTAAATCTTATGGGAACGATGTATATGGAAGCTGTGGAAAATCCTTTCAACTATGTTGACAAGCTTCTTGAAAGCATTGATACGCCTAATATAATCGTTGATTTTCATGCGGAGGCAACTTCTGAGAAAAAGGCTATGGGCTTTTATTTGCAAAAACGATGCACTGCTGTGCTTGGCACTCATACCCATGTTCAGACGGCTGATGAAATGATCTTAGGCGGACATACCGCCTATATCACCGATGTTGGAATGACAGGTCCTGAGCTTTCTGTACTTGGGGTAGACAGTGATATAGTCATAAATAAGTTCAAATATCGCACCCCTGTGAGGTTTTCAGAAAGCACAAACAATTGCTTTATAAACGGAGTTGTGGTAAAATTTGATGAACAATCGGGAAAAGCAACAAATATACAGCGTGTTATTAAGCGATAATAACGAAAAGTATTAATAAAGCTTGAAATTTTATTATGTATGTAGTATAATATAGTGTGTATAATAAGTGGGGTAAATTCTTTGAATTTACTTATGGAGGTATTCAAGTGGAAATTCTAAAGGTTTCTTCAAGGTCTGTCCCTAATTCGGTGGCAGGAGCAGTTTCGGGCGTTATCCGTGACAGCGGTGCAGTTGAGGTACAGGCAGTGGGCGCAGGTGCAGCCAATCAGGCGATCAAGGCTATAGCGATCGCAAGGGGCTATCTTGCACCATTGGGCATTGATCTTATTTGTATCCCTGCATTTGCAAGCGTTTTGATCGACGGCGAGGAAAGAACTGCGATCAAGCTTATTTGTGAAGAAAGATAATAATGCGGCAGCAAGGCGTGTTAAAGTCTTGCTGCTTTTTGCTACAAAGGAGGGGACAGCATGGAAACTGTTTTGCAGACTTATGGGCTTACAAAGCAGTATGGAAGCTTTACAGCGCTGAGCAATCTTGACCTTGCGCTGGAGAGGGGTAAAATTATCGGTCTGCTAGGGCCGAACGGAAGCGGAAAAACAACATTTATCAAGCTTTGCTGTGGACTTATAAAACCTACGGCAGGGGATATACTCATATGCGGAATGCCTATTGGCGTGGAAACTAAAAAAGTGGTTTCCTATCTGCCTGACAGAAATTTTATACCTGACGATATGAAAGTAAATGAGATGCTCAGGTTTTTTCAGGATTTTTACAGCAATTTCAATGTAGCAAAGGCTCAGGATATGATGAACAGGCTGGGGATAAACCCTGCGGCAAAGTTCAAGACAATGTCAAAGGGTACAAAAGAAAAGGTGCAGCTTTGTCTTGTTATGAGCCGTGAGGCTGACGTTTATCTTCTTGATGAGCCAATTGCAGGCGTTGATCCTGCGGCGAGAGATTATATCCTCAACACAATAATCTCAAATTACAACGAGCGGGCGGCTGTGGTAATTTCCACCCACCTTATTGCAGATATCGAACCTGTCCTTGACGACGTGGTAATGATACAAAACGGTATGCTAAGGCTGCATAAATCTGTTGACACTATCCATAACGAAACCGGCAAGTCTGTGGATCAGTTTTTCAGGGAGGTGTACAGATGTTAGGCAAGCTTTTGAAATATGAGCTTAAACGCTCGGCAAGAAAATTTTTCCCTCTTGTGGTGGGATATATGATAGTTGCACTGATATTTTCTCTGATGCTTCGTTATGGCGAGAACGTTAAAAGCTCTAATTTTCTGATGATATTCATTGTTGTGTGCATTGCCTATGGTATTGCCGTGGGGGCGTTGTTCACTGTGGGCTTTACCATATCGCTGACGAATTTTCACAAGACCCTTTTCACTGACGAGGGCTATCTTATGCTGACAATACCCGTCAAGCCATATTATCACATTTTCACAAAGTTCATTTCTTCTGTGATATGGTCAGCGGTGAGTATGATCGTTTTTGTGCTTTCGCTTTTGCTTATCGATCCAACAGAATATCTTGACTCTGTGGGAGATTTTATAAACGCATTTGGCAATGGCTTTGTTGAAGAACCGCTCACGTCGTTTCTTATTTGTCTTTATGCTCTGATGCTTTTTGCCAACTGGCAGATATTCTTTTACTTTGTTATCTCCCTTTCAAATTGTTTCAGACATAAGGTGCTTGCAGGCTTTGGCATAGTGTTCGGCTGCAATATAATATCCTCTTTTATAAACAGCTTTGTTGGCGGTCTTTCACTTTGGAATATGTTCTTTGTGGGTCATGCGGTGTATTACGAGAGCAATATAAACTTGGATTTGCGTCTGGTATTTATGACAATGTATCAGTTCGCATATATCTTGGCATATTTCCTGTTGACTAACTTTATAATAACACGCAAACATAATTTGCAGTAAAAAAAGGCAGACGATGAGTCTGCCTTTTTTGTGTTGTATTCTTTTAGTTAAGTATCCAGATCTGAGCTGAGTTTTCAGGCTCAAGGTCAGCAAATGAGAGCTTTCCGCCCTTTGAGTTTGCAAGCACCTTTACATAGTCTGTGGACTCAGTGGATATTCTGAAACGCCTTTTTCCCAACGCAGTTACCCTGAACTGAACAGGCTTGCCGTCTATTTTCAGATAGTCATAGCCCTTGCAGGATGCGTTTACATATCCGCCGTCGCCTATCTTTAAACCGAATGTGCCGTCCTCTGTAAGACAGACCGTCAGCTTCTGTTCAAGCTCCTTGTCAGGCTTTTCAAGCTGCAATCCCTTTGGGGTAACAGTGAGTACAAGTCCCGATATCTCGTTTTTGAATGTGTAAGCCTTGCCGTCAAGTATGTAATTGCCTGCGTCAGAGGTGCAATCGTCATAGAATTTCAGAAGAAGCGCTGTGACATTCTGCTGTGTGACCGGCAGAGTGTTCTTTGCAACGTCATCAAAAGCTCTTGGGTCAAGGTGAGAAATGGTGTCAACGAACTTGCCTGCGTATTTTACAAGCTTGTTTGCTGCCTCGCCAAAGTTATCCTTGCCGTAGTATTTCAGCAGACGCTTGTCGAAGCTGTCGGCTGTGTGTCTTGTGCAGGTGGTGGAAACGTGCTTCTCAAAAGCGTAATGCACGTTGTTTGCCTTGTCCTGATATTTCATGTTTGCAACGTGAACAGTGCAGCCCATGTCTGAAATAAAATGTGCGGCTCTGCCGAGAACACGCATGGCGTTTTTTATGTCACCGCTTTTGTAAAGAGATACTGCGGCGGTGTAGTTTTCTTCGAGGCAAGTTCTTGCGCTCACTGCAAGGTCACCAAAGCGGTTGCGGTAATATCCGTTAGTTTCAGGAAGCTCCTTGCCCTTTGGATTAACGCAGGAGTAATAATGCTTGCCATGACCCTTGTCCATATCGTTTTCCTGGTCAGGCTGTGTACAGCCCTTGAGTATCTCGCTGTGATAGTCTTTATAGAATGTCACCTGCTTCTGCTTTTTCTCCTTTTCCAGAAGTGCAAGTGATTTTTTTACAATGTCCTCGTGAGTAGTGCCGCTCCATGCGTACGCTTTGATAGGTCTGAGCCTATAGCATACAGCCAGCGCAACTGCGGCTGTGAGAATTTTTTTCATAACTCTATTTTCCTTTTCTGATATTTTTGTTGTTTTTCTTTTTCTTTACTGAGTAGCCGAACGTGCCAAGCTTTTTGCCAAGACCGTAATACTCTCCGTGAGCGTAGGCAAGAAGCCCCGCTTTGTCAAGGCAAAGCTTTCCTTTTTCGTCAAGTAATTCTTTTGCAACGTCAAGCCCCACGATATCCGCAATGAACATATCATGTGTACCAAGGCTCACGACCTCTCTTACTTTGCACTCGATATTCACAGGGGACTGGACCAGCAAAGGTGCCGATACCTTTGCGGACGGCTCTGCGGTAAGGTGCATTTCCTTGAACTTATCCACTTTTCTGCCGGTTTTCACACCGCACCAATCCACAGCTTTCACAAGCTCTCTGGTCGGCAGATTTATGACGAACTCACCGCTTTGAGTGATAAGCTCGTGGGAATATCTCTCAGGTCTGACGGAGATGTAGGTAACAGGCGGCTGAGTGCAGAGAATGCCTGTCCACGCAACTGTGAACACATTGGGTTTATCCATACTGCCGCAGGTAACGAGAGTAGGTGGCAGGGGAGAGGTTATGACGCTGCCTTTCCACTGCTCCTTGGTGTATTTTGTGTACTCCATTATTTCACGCCTTTCTCGTTGTCGAGTCCAAAATTATGTACTCGTCTGTATATTTTGTCATAGTCCTTATAAAGAAGCTGAGTCTGATTTTCAAGAAAATAGTAGTGCTTTATATAAGGCACAAGCAGTACGAGAAACGCAATGGCAAGGGGTATGAGTATCATGACCTGCCAAACTGCAATGGCAATGAACGTCATGACAGTACAAAGTGCAAAAAGCACCGTCACGATAAGATGTATCAGCCGTTCGTGCTGAAAAAAAGCGATATGCTCTTTGTGATAATCAAGGAGCTTTGCAAAGTCGCAGTCTTTATCATCAAGACAGCTTGCAACAAAACTGCGGTAACGCTTGAAATATTCCGTCATGATATCACCTACAGTTCAATAAACTCAGCGTCTTGTATCTCAAGGTCACGGAGCTTGGTCTTGTATGAATTTTTCTTTTTAAGAGCTGCACGTTCCTGCTCTTTTTTCTTGACGTCCTTTGCAACTGTCATAAGCATTATATTATCGATAGTTTTATAGTGCTTTGAAACACGCTGAGCAAAGCTTTTGCGCTTTGCAGGCTTTTTCTTTTTGCCGTCAAAAATAATGGCAAGAACAACGGATATCGTCATTGCGATAATAGTTTTCTCTGCATTTGAGTTCACAGAGATAACTCCTTTTTTCATACTATCACCATTCCTTCTGCCTGAGTTTTCCTATCAGGACAACAACATATAAAGTTATTATACTATATTATCCCGAAGATTTCAAGTATTATCTATTAATAAAAAAGTAACGGTGTTATTATGAGAGCTATCGTTTTTGTTGTGCTTTAACGGTTACGGAGATGTTGGACTGTCAAAAAATGAATGCCATATGTATCAAAAAAACTACCGCTTGTGCATTATTTTTACCACTTGTGCAAATATTGTTGACTTTTTGTTAATAAGAATGTACAATTATTGTGAACATTAATGCTATTTGGCAGGAATGTCTGGCTAATGCGCAAGCAGGAGGAAGAAGATGGAGAATAATGAGAACAAGGCAAAAAAACAAAGGATCATAATAGCTGCACTTATTCTGGGCATGATGTTTTGCATAGGCATTACGATTTGGGCTGTGTTTTTCAGAAAGCCAGAAACAAAATCTCTAGTACCTGATTATGCACCTCAGCAGACAGAGCAGTATGCTGAACCTTTGGAGGACAACAGCAGAAGTCTTGATGTGCCTGAGGGTGGCGGAGGAATTTCTCTTGAATACGAAAATACAGTGAATATCAAGCTTTCTGATAAAACAGCTTATTTTAGTTATAAGCATCCAAGCAGTTCAACTCAGGATATCGTGCTTTGTATCGAGGTAAATGGTGAGATCATCGCACGTTCAGGTACTATAAAACCAGGTAATCAGCTTAAAACGCTTCCTTTGCTTGAGGGCGAGGCGGACAAACTTAGTGAAGGCACTTATACAGACGCAAATTTCAGAGTTTTAAGTTATGATCCGCAATCAGGTGAAAAAGCAATGGTCGATACGGTTGCAAAAATAACTGTCACTGTTGAAAAATAAATAACGGAGGAATTTATCATGAAAAACAAATTGGCGATCATTGCCGCATTGGTGCTAGCAAGCACTAGCGTGGTTACAGCATATGCGGTAAATTCAGAAAAAAATGACGGCAGCGAACCAACAAATATCAATGTTACAGGAAGCTATATTGATTCCAAGTCAACGACAATGTCTGTGGACGTTGAGTGGGAGGAAATGAATTTTACCTTCTTTGGCGGACATAGGGTATGGGATCCTGAAACACATAGCTATACCACAGAGTCTGCATGCTGGTGGGATGAGCCTAAGTAGATAACTGTAACAAACCATTCAAATTCGGCTATTAAAGCACAGTTGAATTTTGCATCAAAGGTCGAAGGACTTAACGGCATGTTTGATGAAGATGTTATTTTATTGGAAACAGCCGAAGGCACTACTGTTGACGCCGCACCTAAACTTTCAGCACATTTCAGTGTAAGTGGAGCAGGGATAGAAACAAACAATACAGATCTTGGCACTATCACAGTAACGATCTCTGAAGACATTCAGTAAGTAACTGACGCAATGGTTGCTTCTACCCATGTTGATACAACTCTTTATTATGTAACAGGATCAAATGGAGCATGGAGGGTAGTAAAAAACAATGATATTGAGATTGTACCGATAGCGTAATTAAAAAAGTATTCATATCAGGGGGCTTATGATGGATAAGCAAAAAAATGACGGGAAGCTGATCGTATCAGTGCTTATGGTCTGTTTTGCAGTTACCATTGGCGTGATGATATTTGCATTGTGCCGTCCAAATGATAAAAAAAGTGCAGAATTTACTCCACCGCCTTTTGAAAGCACAGCACAGCATGGCAAGCCTGAGGTTTCGGAAAATTTAGGCTATAGCTCTCCGAACAGAGATGATATGAGCTATGATTTTGCGGTGTGCGGAAACGTCACTATGGAAGGCGATAAGGCAATAGTATATCTTACAAATATCGAGGGCAACAATGCCTGGATAAAGCTCAGAGTGTTTGACGAACAGGGAAATATGCTCGGAGAAACGGGTCTTATCAAGCCAAACGAGTATGTGAAATATGTTACGCTCTCAAAGACGCCGGAGGTCGGTACAAAGATAAAGCTTAAGATCATGGGTTACGAGCCGCAAACTTATTATAGTGCAGGTGCGGCTTCCTTGAATACACAGATAGGGGGTCAAATAGACCAATGAAAAAAATGACTTCATTTCTTGCTATTGTGCTTGCATTAAGCATACCTTCTGGTGCTTATGCGGCCGAGGCAAAGCTTGATGATAATAATACAACTGCAAATGGAAATGTTTATGCGGTCTATACAGAATATGTTCCATGGAACAGTGTGCCTGTTGACGACGATGGAAATGCTGTTATTGATTTTCCAGATGGCACAAGCGTGAAGATCGAGAATGCCGATAAAGATAAAAATCTTGTGGTGGATCAGGTCACAGAGAAGGAAGCTCTTGACTGGTTAAACAGCGTCATGGAAAAAAAGTCTGAAAACACCGTAGCATTTCATATTTATTACATTGACGGAGATTCTATTCTGCCGGCAAATGGAATAAAGGTAACGATAAACATAGACAAAGATCAGGTAAATTCCGTTAAAGGTGATGGTACAGTAAGTAGTCTTAAATGTGAAGAGTCTGACGCAGAAATATCCTTTGTCACAGACGATGCACCTTTCTATGTCCTTGGTACAAAAGCACCTGAAAGTTCATCAGATATATCAACAGACAGCACCGGTAAAAAAGATGATAGCTTACAAAACAGTTCACAGACAGCAGTTCAAAATGTAAACAAAGACGGTGATAAGTCACCTAACACAGGCTTAGGAGCAGGTGCAGCATTGACAATGTTGCTGCTTGGTGCCGTTGCCGTAAGCGTGTCAAAAAAGAACAAAGGATAAATGATCTGATATTCATAAGGCTCGCCGTTTGCATTGGCGTTATTAAGCAAAAAAAGACTCGCACGAAAATGTGCGAGTTTTTTTAGCAGATATAAAATACAGTTATATTTCAATATAATCCCAAAGCTCGGAAACAAGTTTTTCTGTAAAGCCCTTGCACAAAAGAAGCTCGTTAGGGCTTTCGTAATAGGATATAAGCTCACGAAGTTCTATGACAGCATTCGCCTTGTCCATATCAATTAGCAGCTTGTCTGATATCTCCTGAGCGTCAGCCTTGTTTATGTTCACTTTCTGCCTGACTTTCTCAGTAGTTTCAGCCGTTGTAACAGTTTGCTCCTCTGTGGCCGGAGGCTCTGTTGCAGTATCAGCAGGGATTTCTGTCTGAACAGGCTGAGTTTCTGCGACTTTCGTTTCCTGCGGCATATCGTGGTAGTCTGCGCTGTCAACATAAAAATAGCCTTTGAGAAGCGCAAGTGTAGAGTCTCCGATGCCGTTTACTTCAAGAAGCATATCCATGTTGCTGATAACACCAACTCTGTCACGATATGCTATTATCCTGTCGGCTGTTACCTCACCTATACCGCTCACCGCCATGAGCATTTCCTTGTCAGCCTTGTTTATGTCAGCAGGAAAGCTGTATTCCTCTTTGGTTTCAGCAATACTGCTTGTGACGGCTTTTGATGTCACTGCTTTCTTTGTGGTATGTGCCTTTGCAGTCTTGCTAATGACCTTTTCACTGCCTGAATTGTCCACCTTGTCAGCCTGAGAGCTGTCAGCAGGCGGTGTGAGTATTACCACATCATCACGCTGTGGTCTGTTAACAAGCGCAGAAGCGATCGCTGTAGTAATGGCGATCGCAACTGCGATCACGCCTACGAAAAGTTTTATTCTGCTTGTTTCTACTTTTGAAGCATCATTTTCTGTCACATTCGATTTTTCGTCTTTATTGCTGTCTAACTTGCTGTCCATAATTGGTTATTTTTCTGCAAGCATTTCGTTGAGATTTTCCACCATTTCTGACATCTTCGCTCTTGTGATGTCGGGAACATTTGTAAATGTAACAAGGGTTCTCAGTGGCATATCTCTTATCATTGCTTCCATCATTTCCTTTGCAGAAGCGCCGAGATCGTCGGAAGCCGCGTCGCCAAAACCGCAGTTTATTTGGCTTAAAATGTCCTCGAACATAGCTCTGCCCTCTGGGATAGAATTTATCTCGCCACAGGTGGTGTTCAAGGTGAAATGCACTGGGAGTTTTGTATCGGAAGATACATAAACAGAAGTCGAAAGCCTGATATCTCTTGAAGAAGAGCCTGCCTCGATAATAAACTCACCATATTCAACGAACCAATCGTGTATATCAGGCTCGTAGTATGCAAATGAACGCTTATCAAGGTGGAACACAGCCTTTTTGGTCTCGCCAGCTTTAAGGAAAAGCTTTTCAAAGCCCTTAAGCTCACGGACAGGTCTGCGCACTGAGCTTTCCTTGTCGGAAACGTAAAGCTGAACGATCTCCATACCATCTCTGTCGCCTGTGTTTGTTACGTCCACCATGACCGTCAGGGTCTTGTCGTCTTTTATCTCGTTTTCTGAAACAGTAAGATTGCTGTATTCAAAGGTTGTGTATGAAAGTCCGTGACCAAATGGGAACAGTGGCTTTATGCCCTTTTCATCATAATATCTGTAGCCCACGAATATTCCCTCGGCATAGTCAACATCGTCCATATTTCCCGGGAAATTAAGATAAGACGGATTATGTGAAAGCTTTTCAGGGAAAGTTTCCGCAAGCTTTCCGCTAGGGTTAGCTTCGCCAAAAATCAGAGCCTTTTCAGCAGTGCCGATGTTTTGTCCGCCAAGATACATTTCAAGTATGCCCTTCACCTTATCTGCAAACGGCATTTCAACAGCCGAGCCGTTGTGGAGAACGATAACAACGTTTTCATTTACCTTAGCAACTTCATCAATAAGCTTGAGCTGACAATCAGGCATTCTCATATGCTTTCTGTCAAAGCCCTCAGACTCAAAGCTTTCAGGCAGACCTGCGAAGATAACGGCAACATCGCTGTTCTTGGCAAGCTCCACAGCTTCATCGAGAAGCTCGTCAACAGTTTCGTCGCGGTCGGTGACGAAGCCCTGTGCGTATGTGATATTATCCATGCCCTTGACAGCTTCAAGAGCAGAAGTCACCTTAAATGAATTTATGTGAGAGCTTCCGCCGCCCTGATAACGTGGCTTGTCGGCAAATTCGCCAATGAAAGCTATCTTTGCAGACTTGTCAAGCGGCAGTATCTTATCATCATTTTTGAACAGTACCGCACATTCGGACTCTATCTTGCCTGCAAGTTCATGCTGTTTTTCTTTATCCCACTTTGTTGCAGGGGCATAGCCGTCCTCGGCTTTCTGAATAAGCGTAAGCACGTTTCTCACAGCCTTGTCAAGGTCTTTCATTGAAAGTGAGCCATTGTTTACGGCTTCTATGATAAGCTCGTCATTCTTGCCGTTGCTGGTAGGCATCTCAAGGTCAAGACCTGCGGCAACGCCAAGAGGTCTGTCATCAACTGCGCCCCAATCACTAACTACAAGTCCATCATAGCCCCATTCGTTTCTGAGTATATCAGTGAGCAGAAGCTTGTTCTGCGAGGAATATTCGCCGTTTATGCGGTTGTATGAACACATCACTGTCCAAGGCTTTGCTTCCTTGACTGGTGTTTCAAAGGCACTTAAATATATCTCATGGAACGTTCTCTCATCAACGTTGGCAGAATAGCTCATACGTCTTGTTTCCTGATTGTTCATGGCAAAGTGTTTAAGGGAAGTTCCCACGCCCTTGCTCTGAACACCCTTTATGTGTGCTGTGGCAAGCTGTGAAGCAAGATAAGGGTCTTCTGAGAAGTATTCAAAGTTTCTGCCGCAAAGTGGTGAACGCTTTATGTTACAGCCAGGGCCAAGTATAACGGAAACGTCCTCAGCCTGACACTCCTCGCCAAGAGCCTTGCCGAGAGTTGTAAGCAGCTTTCTGTCAAAAGAGCAGGCAAGTGCGCAGGCACATGGGAAGCATACTGCCTTGATAGCTTCGTTAGGATTGTCTGTATCATCACGCATTTTTCTAAGTCCGTGAGGGCCGTCAGACACCATTATGCTTGGTATATCCAGCCTTTTTATTTCCTCAGTGTGCCAGAAGTCAGAGCCTGAGCACAATGAAGCTTTTTCTTCAAGTGTGAGTTCCTTCAAAATCTTGTCTATGTTCATTGTGAAAACCTCTTTTCTATAAAACTATAGTTTGATTGTAACACAATTTTCTATGAAATTCTATATATTTTGTGCATATTTTACATAAAATTAATATTATCTTCGATTAGTTTGGTAAGAGCCACCCTGAAATCCTCGTCCTGTTGTTTGGTGCGCTTTGGCGGACCTTTGAGTCTGCCGCCGCTTCTGCGTATCTTCTTTGCAGTATGTCTTGATAGAAGCAGTGCATCAATGTTGGAGCTGTCATATATCCTGCCGTTCTGGTCCAGAGCAAGGACGTTTCTTGCAAGACACATTGCCGCAAGCCCATAATCCTGCGTCACGGCAATATCGCCCTTTAGAGCGATGTTCACAAGCTTCATGTCTGCACTGTCTGCGCCCTTGTCGACAGTTATCACCTGTGCATAGTCAGAACTGAAAATATGCGAGCTGTCGCAAACTATGATACATTCAAGCCCATGGTTTTTGCTTATAGAAACTGCGATATTCGTAACAGGACAGCCGTCAGCGTCTATAAGTATCCTCACGCCTTGCCGCCTTCTATATAAAATGTAGATTCCATATCTGCAATGTGGGTCGCCAGTGCGAGAGGATACATTTCAAGGGCAAGACCGATACTGTTCTTGTTTTCTTCTCCTGAAAAGCCCATGTGCCAGCGTATAGCCATGGCTTCCTCACGGGTCAGTCGCATATAGCTGCTGACTATGTAGACCGACTTTTCACCGTGACCATATGGCAGTGTTTCGTGAAATTCATAGTATGGGACTTTCTCCCACACGCCCTGTTCGTTCTTGGCGTTGCGGTAGCTTACTCTGTAAAGATTTACCTTGCAGATGTCATGAAGCAGTGAAACGATAGCAATGCTCTCGTCAGAGTATTCCATGTTGTAATCTTCCTTTACACGCTCACGCTCCAGATAGCTTTTCAGGCACTCATAAACGTGTATGCTGTGTTCGCACAAGCCACCCTCGTATGCTCCGTGGTATCTTGTAGAAGCAGGTGCAACAAAGAAGTCGCTGTTTTCTGAAAGCAGATAATTGAGCAGCTTTTCCGAACCCGGGCGCTTTATGTTTTCCGTGTAGATCTCAACGAATTTGTCTTTAAGTTCTGTTACCTTTGACATAGTTGACCTCCTGTAAAAATATTATATTATGATAAGCTTTAGTGTTCTAGTTTTACCGAACTAATTATAACATATTTTTTGTAAGATTAACAGTACTTTTCGCTAATTTTTGCATTTGCTATTGCTTTTTCATGCAATATATGCTATGATATATTATATTTATGTGGATATGGTTTGGAAAAATATAAGAAATTTAATGATTTTTAACAAATGAGAATGAAAGGAGCTGCTTATATATGTGCGGAATAGTAGGCTATGTGGGAAAAAAGGATTGTACAAAGGTGCTGCTTGACTCACTGTCAAAGCTTGAATACAGAGGTTATGACTCAGCAGGAATAGCTGTTTTTGAGAACGATGCTATCAAGACAAAAAAGACAAAGGGCAGACTTGCTGACCTTGAAGAAAAGCTTAAAAGAGAGGGCTGGCTCAATGGTACTTGCGGTATAGGTCACACACGCTGGGCTACACACGGCGAGCCGTCTGATATAAATTCACACCCTCACGGAAATGCGAATATTTCTATCGTTCATAATGGTATTATTGAAAACTACAGAACTATCAAGGATTTTCTGCTGAAAAAGGGATATGTCTTTGAATCTCAGACAGATACAGAAACAGTTGCAAAGCTTCTTGATTATTATTATGAGGGCGACCCTATGGCGACAATACAGAAGGTTCTTGCTGAGATAGAGGGTTCATATGCTCTCGGTATCATATTCAAGGATTTTCCAAGAAGAATTTATGCAGTAAGAAAGGATTCTCCTCTTATCGTTGCAGTTGGCGAAGACGAAGCTTTTATAGCTTCTGATGTGCCTGCAATACTGAAATATACGAAGAATTACTATCTTCTTGACGAGAACGAGATAGCTGTCCTTGACGATGGCAAGGTGGAGTTCTTTGACGTTCACTCAATGCCGGTTGAGAAAGAGATGCTTGTTGCTGACTTTGATATGGAAGCCGCTGAGAAAGGCGGATATGCTCACTTTATGCTCAAAGAGATTCACGAACAGCCAACAGCTATAAAAACAACTATCACACCAAGAATAGTTGACGGTATGCCAAACCTTGAAGAGTGTGGTCTTACATATGACAGACTCAAGGGCTATAACAACATCTTCGTTGTTGCCTGCGGTACTGCTATGCACGCAGGTCTTGTGGGCAAGTATGTGCTTGAAAAGATCGGCAGAATACCTGTCACAGTGGATATGGCTTCCGAGTTCAGATACAGAGATCCTATCATTGCAAAGGGAGATCTTGTTATTCTTGTTTCACAGTCAGGCGAAACAGCCGACACTCTCGCAGCCCTTAGAATGGCTAAGGAGAGGGGTGCTGAAACACTTTCTATCGTAAACGTAAAAGGCTCGTCTATCGCAAGAGAGTCTGATATGGTGCTTTACACCCATGCAGGCCCTGAGATATCTGTAGCTTCCACAAAGGCTTATATAGTTCAGCTTTCTGTATTCTATCTACTGAGCTTTGCTATAGCATACGCTCACGGGGCTATCTCAAAAGAGGAGTGCATGAGATTGACAGCAGAGCTTCAGAACGTTCCTAATATGCTGGAAGTTGTTCTTAAAACCCCTGACAACTGCCAGTATGTTGCTTCACAGCTTGTAAACAAGGAAAATCTTCTTTATATCGGCAGAGGTCTTGACTATGCGCTTTCTATGGAAGGCTCACTGAAGCTTAAGGAGATATCATATATCCACTCTGAGTCATATGCCGCAGGCGAGCTTAAGCATGGCACTATCTCACTGGTAACAAACAATATGCCTGTTATCGCAGTTGCAACACAAAGAGAGCTTCTTGACAAGACCATAAGCAACGTCAAGGAGGTCAAGGCAAGAGGAGCATACGTTGTCCTTGTTACTCATGGATATATCAACGTTGACGATGAGGTGGCAGATTATAAGATCGGTCTGCCGACAATAGACGATCTGCTCATGCCTATGCTGACAGTGGTTCCTTTGCAGCTTATCGCTTACTATACCTCAGTTCTCAGAGGTAACGATGTTGATAAGCCGAGAAATCTTGCAAAATCAGTTACAGTTGAATAAAATACAGGGCAATCCGCAAAGGGTTGCCCTTGCTGTTTGAAAAGGAGTTTATTATGAGCAAATACAGATATTTTGTTTTCGATTTTGACCTTACTCTTGCAGACTCTTCCGAGGGCATTCTGGAGTGCTTTAAGCACGTTTTGAAAGAGTTTGGTTATCCGCCAAAGGACGACAAGACTATCTACAACACCATAGGCATGACCCTTGTTGACGCTTTCGACCTGCTGACAGATATGCCTGACAATCCTCAGCGTGAGGATATGCGCAAGGCGTATGTAAAAAAGGCAGACGAGGTAATGGTGAAGAAAACATATTTTTATGACGATACTATCGCAATTTTGCAGACCTTGCAGAACGCAGGTGTGAAAGTCGGCATAGTTTCCACGAAATATCGCTATAGGATAGTCAATACTTTCAATGAGCAGGCAGGTTCTTTGCCTGTAGATATCATAGTTGGCGGAGAGGACGTCACAAGGGCAAAGCCTGACCCGCAGGGACTTGACCTGATAATAGAGCGTTTCGGTGCGGATAAATCGGACGTGCTTTATATAGGCGACAGCTACATCGACGCTGAAACTGCACTCAATTCAGGGGTGGATTTTGCAGGAGTAACAACTGGCTCTACCACTAAAGAGGATTTTGAAAAATACCCTCATATCTATATCGGCTCGTCACTGTTGGACATATTTCAGAATATATAAATTTTAAGTAAATATAATTTTAAATAAATGTGAAAAACTATTGCTATTTACGGAGCTTGATGTTATAATATAATTTGATGTACTATGTTAAGTACCAAGCGGATAACATAAATATTATTATATGAAAGGACGGGTATGCTATGATAAAAAGCATGACCGGTTTCGGCAGAGAGCATATCGTGGCAAACGGCAGAGAGATAATCGTTGAGATACGCTCTGTAAACCACAGATATTATGAATTTACTTCGAGAACTCCGAGAGCCTACGGCTATCTTGATGAAAAGCTGAAAGGCTTTCTTAAAAGCGGTATTTCCCGTGGTAAGGTAGAGGCGTCTGTTTCTATCTATAATCAGGAGGGTACTGACGCTGAGATAGAGCTTAACAAGGCTGTTGCAAAGGGCTATCTTGACGCACTGAGAGGTGCGGCTGACGAGCTTGACCTTGATGATGATATCACGCTGTCACATATCATGAAGCTTCCTGATGTGTTCACAGTTGTGAAGAAAACAGATGATGAGGAAGTTATCTGGAACGAGGTCAAGGACGTGGCTCAGGTGGCGTTGGACAGATTTGTTCAGATGCGTGAAACTGAGGGCGTCAAGATGTATGACGATATCAGCGGCAGACTTGATTATATCGAGGAAACTGTGGGCAAGATAGAAGATCAGTCACCTAGCGTTACTGAAAGCTACAGAGAAAGACTTTATGCAAAGATAAAGGAAACTCTCGGCGATAAGGACATAGACGAGCAGAGGATACTTACAGAAGTGGCTATTTTCGCCGACAAGGTGGCAATAGACGAGGAAACAGTAAGGCTCAGAAGCCATATCTCACAGTTCAGAGGGCTTATCAAGTCGGACGAGCCTGTTGGAAGAAAGCTTGACTTCCTTGTGCAGGAGCTTAACCGTGAGGTGAATACTATCGGCTCAAAGGCTAACGATCTCACTATCACAAAAATGGTGGTGGATCTTAAGGCTGAGATCGAAAAGATCAGAGAGCAGATACAGAATATCGAATAACGGCGGTGTGAGATATGCAGCTTATTAATATCGGTTTTGGAAATATGGTGTCCTCCGCAAGGGTCATTGCCATAGTTTCCCCTGAGTCTGCGCCTATAAAGCGTATCATTCAGGAAGCTAAGGATAAGGGTACTCTTATAGACGCCACCTACGGCAGAAGGACAAGAGCGGTGCTTATTATGGACAGCGACCATGTGGTGCTGTCGGCAGTTGCACCTGAAACTGTAGGCGGACGTGCCGCTGTTGACGAGGAGGACGATGACAATGTATAAGAACAATGCAAAGATGTTTGTTATATCAGCTCCCTCAGGCTGTGGCAAGGGAACTATACTTGCAGAGGTCTTTAAAAACAGAGATGTGTTCTATTCTATATCCTGCACTACAAGAAAGCCTAGAGAGGGCGAAAAGGACGGCGTTCACTATCATTTTATAAGCGATGACAGCTTTAAGAAAATGATAGACAGCGGTGAATTTCTTGAACACGCAGGCTATGTTGGTCATTATTACGGAACGCCAAAAAAGCCTGTTCTTGCTAATCTTGAGCAGGGCAGAGATGTTATACTTGAAATTGAAACTAACGGTGCTTTTCAGGTGAAGAAAGCCTTTCCTGAAGCTGTGCTGATGTTTATACTTCCACCGTCTGTTAAGGAGATAGACAGACGGCTTAGAAAGCGTGGAACTGAGTCTGATGATGTTATCGCTGACCGTGTAAGTCAGGCTGCCGGTGAGATCGGCAAAGCCGGTGGTTATGATTATGTGATAATGAACGACGGACTAGAGGACGCTGTGGAAGATTTTGTTGCAGTTATGAACTCCGTGAAAGCCGAGGACGGCAAGGCGGATAAATTCAGATCAGAAAATGATGATACAAAGAAATTAATTGACGAGGTGCTTAATTATGATGCTTAGACCGGCCGTAAGCCAGATTTTGAAGAACAATGAAAGCTATTATTCTCTAGTTATTGCAGTTGCAAAGAGAGCAAGAGAGATCACAAGCGATGCTTTTGACAACAAGCTGGTGCTTGATGAAAAGCCAGTAAAGACAGCAGTTGACGAGCTTTATAATGGCGAATACAAGATAATCGAGGATCCAAGCCTCAGAAAATAATCGAGGCTTTTTATGTGGAGGTGTACGGCTGTGCGTGGAGTTTTTATCGTGGCAAAGGTTGCAATAAGCCGTGCATCATACAGCTTTGACGCACTGTATAGCTATAGTGTGCCAGAGGAGCTGGCTCAGAAAGTGAAAAGCGGAGTGCGTGTGCTTGTGCCTTTTGGCAGAGGAAACCGTAAAGCCGTAGGATTTGTTGCGAGAACGTATACGGAAGCCGAGTATAACGATAAGCTGAAGCCTGTTATTTCAGTGGTGGACGGGGAAAGCCTTGTCACCGAGGAAATGATGAGGATAATAATGTGGCTGAAAGAAAACACTTTCTGCACCTATTATGACGCTTATAAATCCGTTGTGCCTACAGGCTTTTCCTACACTTTTTCACAGCATTACAGCCTTGTCAATACCTATATTGACGGGGATACCTTAAATGAAGATGAGAAAAATGTGGTGGACTTTCTCCGATGTGCAAAAAGTCAGAGGGAGATAGACAGCTTTCTTGACGTGCATAATGACCCACGAAAGAAGAAAACTGTGGATTCTCTTGTGGATAAGGGCTATGTTGAGATCAGCGACGCTTTGAAAAGAAAAGTCGGTGATGAGAATGTCAGCATGGTAAGGCTTTCTGACGAGTATGTGTCAGGGGAGATACAGACCACTCTTACCCCGAAGCAGACCCTTGTGGTGAAGCTGCTTGAAGAGGGCGGCTGTGCCTCTGTTAAAGAGGTCTGCTATATGACCAACTGCACTTCAAGCATATTAAAAAGGCTTGCTGACAAGAAAGTTATCGTGCAGTATAAATACGAAGTCATGCGTGACGCCATAGGCGAGCTTGGCGAAAGGCAGGACCCTGACGATATCATATTAAATGATGAACAATCAGCGGCATATGAGGGCATAATGGGGCTTATAAAAGCTGAAAAGCCCGCAGGTGCGTTGCTTTACGGTGTTACGGGAAGCGGCAAGACGTCTGTGTTCATAAAGCTTATAAAAAGCGTTATGGATATGGGAAAAACGGCTGTCATGCTTGTGCCTGAAATATCACTTACACCACAAATGCTCGGCAAATTCAAGTCACTTTTCGGTGATAAGATAGCCGTTATGCACTCGTCATTGTCGTTGGGACAGCGTACAGACGAGTTCAAACGTGTAATGCGTGGAGAAGCAAGAATAGTTATCGGCACAAGAAGTGCAATATTTGCTCCTGTCACCAACGTGGGAATAATCATCATGGACGAGGAGGGCGAGCCGTCATATAAGTCGGACTCAACGCCTAGATACCATGCACGAGATGTTGCCATACAGCGGTGCGGATATAATAACTGCGTGCTGTTGATGGCTTCTGCAACACCGTCTTTGGAGAGCTTTTATTACGCTCAAAAAGGCAGATATCATTTGTTTGAGCTTAAAAACAGATATTCAAAGTCGCCCCTGCCTGCAGTTGAGATAGTCGATATGCAGGAGGAAGCGGCAGAGGGTAATGACAGCTTGCTTAGCCGTGTTATGTGTGATAAGCTCACAGAAGTGCTTGCGAAAAAAGAGCAGGCTATCCTGCTTTTAAACAGACGTGGCTATACAACGTATATCACTTGTATGGACTGCCGTCAGCCTGTGGCTTGCCCAAACTGCAATATACCCCTCACCTATCACAAGAAAAATGATCGGTATATGTGCCACTACTGCGGATATACCATGGATAATATAGAACACTGTCCACAGTGCGGCTCACAGCGGCTCAAATCAAGCGGTGTGGGAACTCAGCGTGTGGAGGACGAGCTTGAAAGGCTTTTTCCGCAGGCAAGACTTCTGCGAATGGACGCTGATACCACTTCTTCGAGATATTCCTATGAGGAGAATTTTAAGGCGTTTGAGAAAGGCGAGTATGATATAATGCTCGGCACTCAAATGATAGCAAAGGGACTGAATTTTCCAAATGTCACAATGGTGGGGGTCATATCACTTGACAAGGCACTGTTCACAGGGGATTTTCGCAGCTATGAGAGAACATTTTCACTGCTCACTCAGGTGGCAGGAAGAAGCGGCAGAGGAGATAAACCAGGGGTCGCATACATTCAGACCTTTGTGCCTGACCATTATGTGCTGAACCTTGCGGCAGAGCAAAATTATGATGAGTTTTATAAAGAGGAGATAGCACTGAGAAAGTCGCTGACATATCCGCCTTTTTGCGATATATGCGTCATAGGCTTTTCAGCACCTCTTGAAAGCAAGGTAATAGGCGCTTCACGCTGGGTAACTCAGCTTATAAAAGAGTATATCTCACAGCATAGGGTGAATTTTCCCCTCAGAGCGTTAGGTCCTGCACCATGCACATTTGAAATGATAAATAATCGCTACAGATACAGACTTATCCTGAAAACACGCAATACTGCGGATTTTCGTGAGATGATAAAGCACGTTCTGGGCGAGTTCTATAAAAATAAAGATTATCAGACAGTTCGTATCTATGCCGACATAAACGGCGATATTGGGCTTTAAGAAAGGATAGTTAAATAAATGGCACTCAGAAAAATACTTAATAAGAGCGACGAGATACTTCACAAGGTCTGCAAGCCTGTTACAGAATTTGACGATAAGCTTGGTCAGCTTCTTGACGATATGACAGAAACCCTGAAAAACGCCAACGGCGTTGGTCTTGCAGGTTCACAGGTGGCAAAGCTGAGAAGAGTGGTCGTTATAATAATCGACGATAAGGTTTACGAGCTTATCAACCCTGAGATAACATGGCAGAGCGAGGAAAAGCAGAGAGTTCTGGAGGGCTGTCTTTCATGCCCGAACGAGTGGGGCTATGTTACAAGACCTATGAGAGTTAAGTTCAAGGCGCAGGACAGACACGGCAAGTGGTACGAAATGGAAGTATCAGAGCTGTTTGCACAGTGCGTTTGCCATGAGCTTGCACACCTTGAGGGTCATCTGTTTACTGAGATAGTTGAAGAATTTGTAGAGGTCGAGGACTAATGAAAATAATCTTCATGGGTACGCCTGATTTTGCCGTACCAACGCTGAAAAAGCTTTATGACAGCGGATATGAGGTGCAGGCTGTTTTCACTCAGCCTGATAAGCCAAAGGGCAGAGGCTATAAGCTTACTCCGCCCCCTGTAAAGGTGCTTGCGCAGGAGCATGACACTCCTGTTTATCAGCCGCAAAGCCTTAAAAAAGACGGCGAGGAGTATGTTAAAATTATCAATGACCTTGCCCCTGATTGTATCGTGGTGGCGGCTTATGGCAAAATGCTCCCTAAGTCGGTGCTTGATATACCAAGGCTTGGCTGTGTGAACGTCCATGGCTCTCTGCTTCCTAAATATCGTGGAGCAGGTCCGATACAGTGGGCTGTGCTTAATGACGAAGCTGAAAGTGGAATTACAACGATGCTTATGGGAGAGGGCATGGATACGGGAGATATCCTTGTGGAAAAGGCTACACCTATTGGCGAGAACGAAACAGCCGCAGAGCTTTTTGACAGACTTGCTGAAATGGGTGCAGAGGTGCTTGTTGATACCCTTGAAAAGCTCGATAGGGGTGAGATAACCCCTGTTAAGCAGGACGAGAGCCTTGCGACTTATGCACCAATGCTCTCAAAGGAGCTTTGCCCTATAGATTTCACAAAGCCTGTGAGAAAGATACACAAGCAGATATGCGGTCTTTCTGATTGGCCATGCGCTACTACAGTGCTTGAGGGCAAAAGGCTGAAAGTATATAGATCTGAGATAGCTTCCTCAAAGTCTTGCGGAAAGCCTGCGGGCACTGTGGTGGATAACAGCGACTTTTCCGTTGCCTGCTCAGACGGAGTGATAAGATTTACTCAGGTGCAGGCTGAGGGCTCAAAGAGAATGGATACCGCTGATTTTCTCAGAGGCAGACATATCGAGAACGGCACTGTGCTGGGATAATTCGGAGGAACTATGGGAAACGCCAGAAAAACGGTTTTAAGGCTGCTTACAAGGCTTGAAAACAGCGGCTCATATTCAAATATACTTCTTGACGAGGGTCTTGAAAGGTCTGACCTTTCACCTCAGGACAAGAAATTCGCCGCAGCACTTTTCTACGGCGTTTTGGAAAGACAGATAACTCTTGATAACATTATTCGGGAATATTCACGCAACCCTAAGAATAAGCTTGGTACTGAGGTCAGAGTTATACTGAGAATGGGTCTTTACCAGCTTTTATATATGGACTCTGTTCCTGACAATGCGGCTGTGGACGAGTCTGTGAAGCTTGCAAAGAAAAACAGAAATCCTGCGGCAAGCGGCTTTGTGAACGCAATGCTCAGGGAATTTATAAGAAACGACAAAAAGCTTCCAAAGGGCAGAAATGCCACGGAGGAGCTTTCTATAGAATACTCCGCACCTGTATGGCTGACGGAGAAGTGGACAAGGGAATATGGTAAGGACATCTGCCTTGAAATGCTGAAAACCTCTGTGGGACAGGCACCTGTCACCGCAAGAGTGAACACGGTCTTTCATTCTCTTGAAAGCACACTGGATATGCTCGCTGAGGAGGGCATTACATTTGAAAGGCTGTCCGTCCTTCCTGATTGCATAAGGATATGCGGTGCAGGAGCGGTGGAGCATACTAAGGCTTACAAAGAGGGCAGGATACACGTTCAGGATCTTTCGAGCCAGCTTTGCTGTGCGGCTCTTGATCCTAAGGAGAACGATACAGTTCTTGATCTTTGTGCCGCACCTGGTGGAAAGACCTTTACAATTGCCGAGCGTATGAACAACAAGGGCAGAGTGCTTGCTTTTGATCTGCATAAAAATCGTGCAGGGCTTATTGAAAGCGGTGCCAAAAGGCTTGGGCTTGACTGCATAAGGGCAGGTGTCAACAACGCAAAGGTCTATGACGAGAAAATGCCAAAGGCTGACAAAGTGCTTTGCGACGCACCTTGTTCTGGACTTGGCGTAATAAGAAGAAAACCTGAGATAAAGTATAAAGAACCCTCAGATTTTGACAGACTTCCTGAAATACAGTATGATATACTGAAAACGTCAGCGGAGTATGTAAAAGTCGGCGGAACGCTGGTGTATTCCACCTGCACGCTGTCAAGGGCGGAAAATGATGAGGTGGCAGACAGATTTTTGGCTGAACACCCTGATTTTGAGCCTGCACCGCTAGGCGAGGCTTTCGGTAGCGACAGCGGTCTTTGCAGAATGTCTATCACACCTGCAAAATATAATTCAGACGGATTTTTTATTGCTAAGTTTATCAGGCTGAGGTGATCTTTTGGTAGCATTTGATGATAATGGAAAAATAGATATATTGGGGCTTCTGCCTGACGAACTGGAAGCTGAGATACTAAAGCTTGGAGAAAAGAAGTTCCGTGCAGGGCAGATATTTGACTGGCTTCATGTAAAGCGAGTGTCAAGTTTTGATGAAATGACTAATCTATCTGTACAATTAAGGAATCTGCTTAATGAAAAATTTTGTTTAAAATCACTATTTGTGTCAAAAAAGCTTGAATCTCATACCGATAATACTGTAAAATATCTATATGAGCTTGAGGACGGAAATCATGTGGAATCCGTAATAATGGAATACAACTACGGAAACACCATTTGCGTGTCAACTCAGGTGGGTTGCAAAATGGGCTGTCGCTTTTGTGCGTCAACTATTGCAGGCTTCAAGCGTGATCTGACTTCCTCGGAGATACTGGGACAGATATACGCTTCTGAGCGTGACAGCGGAAGAAAGATATCAGGCGTGGTGCTTATGGGAATAGGCGAGCCTATGGATAACTTTGATAATGTGGTGAATTTCCTTGAAGTGCTGTCCTGTCCAAAGGGTTTTAATATGTCGTTAAGGCACGTTTCAGTGTCTACCTGCGGCATTGTGCCGAGGATATATGAGCTTGCAGAGAAAAAGCTTGGCATAACATTGTCTATCTCTTTGCACGCTTCCAATAATAAGAGCAGGAGCGAGATAATGCCTGTTAATGACAGGTATGATATTAACGAGCTTCTTGCCGCCTGCCGATACTATTTTAAGGTAACAGGCAGGAGAATTTCTTTTGAATATGCTTTGATAGACGGGCATAACGATTCTATGGAGGACGCAAGGGAGCTTGCGGAGCTTCTGGGCGGATTTGTCTGTCATGTGAATATAATCCCTGTTAATAAGATAAAGGAGCGTAATTATCATTCTGACAGAAAGTCAGCCAACAGATTCAGAGGATATCTGGAGAAGCTTGGGATAAACGCTACTGTTAGGCGGACCTTGGGTGCGGATATAGACGCTGCCTGCGGTCAGCTAAGACGAGAATATGAGATCTGATAAAAGGTGGTGAATCGCTTGTTTATAGCGTCTGATACAGACATCGGAAAAAAGCGCAGTGAAAATCAGGACAGAGTGCATGCTGAATTTCTTGCTGACAATGTTGCCGTTGCGGTGGTCTGTGACGGTATGGGCGGAGCGTCATCAGGCGGAGTTGCCAGTCAGCTTGCCATTGACGCAGTAGTAAAACGTATCAAGGAAAATTTCCGAAAAGATATGAAACCAAATTCCATAAGAAATCTTATGCTCACTTCAGTGCATTATGCGAATACGATCGTGTATGGCAAGAGCAAGGAGGATATTGACAAAAACGGTATGGGTACTACCTGCGTTGCGGCATTGGTGGTGGATAAGACCGTCTATATGGTGAGCGTGGGCGACAGTCGTGGATATCTTCTTACCAAGGACGGTATAGCTCAGATAACCACTGACCATACTTATGTGGAAATGCTTTATAGGTCGGGTCAGATAACCAAAGAAGAAGCGAAAAATCATCATATGAGAAACGTTATCACAAAGGCTGTGGGCGTTGAATCAGATGTTGAGGTCGATTATTTCGAGCTTGAAGAAAATGATAATTTTGCGGTGCTGCTTTGCTCTGATGGTCTGACCAATTATTGCACAGATAATATGATATATGAAACTGTGTTTGGCAATAATCTTGACGAGGCTATAAAACAGCTTATTGCTTTCGCAAACGAATGCGGCGGTAAAGATAATATTACTGCTGCGGTAATAGCAAATTAATGGAATGACAATAAAACATGAATAATATAGGAGTTGAATTACATGGATTCTAATATCGGCAAAAAGCTAGACGGCAGATATGAGATAACCGAGCTTATCGGCGTAGGCGGAATGGCTGACGTTTATAAGGCAGTTGACGTTATGGAAAACCGTACTGTTGCGGTAAAGATACTTAAGCCTGAGTTTTCACAGAACGAGGAATTTCTCAGACGCTTCAGAAACGAGAGCAAGGCTATCGCTGTACTTTCTCACCCTAATATCGTAAAGATATATGACGTGGGATTTTCTGACGAGATACAGTTTATCGTTATGGAGTATATCGACGGCATCACCCTTAAAGAGTTTATCGAGCAGCAGGGCGTGCTTAGGTGGAAAGACGCTTTGCACTTTGTAACTCAGATACTCCGTGCTTTGCAGCACGCTCATGATAAGGGTATCGTTCACAGAGATATCAAACCACAGAACATAATGCTTTTCCCTGACGGAACTATCAAGGTCATGGATTTTGGTATCGCAAGATTTTCAAGGATCGACGGAAAGACACTTTCTGACAAGACTATAGGTTCTGTTCACTATATCTCACCTGAGCAGGCAAGGGGCGATATGACAGATGAAAGATCTGACATATACTCTGTAGGCGTTATGCTCTATGAGATGCTCACTGGCAGAAAGCCTTTTGACGGTGAAAATCCTGTGGCTATCGCTCTCAAGCATATGCAGGAGGATCCGGTTCCGCCAAGAGAGATCATGCCTTCTATCCCGGAGGCTCTTGAAGAAATAGTTATGCACGCTATGGAGAGAGATCCTGCCAGACGTTATCAGTCAGCAGCAGAGATGATAAAGGATATAGACACATTCAAGCTCAATCCATCTGTTGTTTTCGGATATAAGAACAGCCCTGTTCCTATCCCTGTGGCTGATAACAATAACAAGTATTTTGACGATGAGCATAGTGAGAACTATGACGACGATGAAGAATATGAGGACGATGACGAAGAAAACGATGACGAGGAAGAAGAGGAAGAAAAGAAGCGTTCTTACGTTGTTCCGATACTCCTTGCTGTGACAGTTGCGGTAGTTATCATTGCAGCGTTCGTTATCGTAGGAGTTGTGTTCAAGTCGTTCAGCGGTTCAAACGGTATGCACACAGGCACAGTTACACTGCCAAACTTTGTGGGCAAGAATATCGTTCAGGTTGAGCAGGATTATAAGGATAAGCTTAAATTTGATATCACCGAAGAGTATAATGACCAGTATGACGAGGGAATAATCACATTCCAGGGTCAGGCAGCAGGAAAGTCTGTTAAGGAAGGCTTCACAGTTACACTTACTGTAAGTAAGGGCAAAAAAATGGCAACTATCCCTGACATGGTGAAGAAAGACGGCACTGTGGCTGAAAGCGAGCTTAAGGCTGCAGGATTTATGGTCGTTAAGAGAGATATATGGTCTGAGGATATAGCTTCAGGTCTTGTTGTGAAAACACAGCCGGCAGCAGGCGAGCAGTATGCCGTAGGTGCGACTGTTGCTTTGTTTGTAAGTAAGGGTCCTGTTGAAACAAGAGTCAAAGTACCAAGAGTTGTAGGTCTTACAGAAGAAAAGGCAGTTGCAATGCTCAAGGAGAACAAGCTCAAGGCTGAGGTCAAGGAGATCGAGCATGAGGGCGATAAGGGCAAGGTCATCGAGCAGGATACAGATGAAGGCACATATGTTGAGCGTGACACAACGGTTACTATTTACGTTTCAACCGGAGAAACTTCACCTGTTGAGGTAACATTCTCACTGCCACTCCCAAGTGGTATCCACGGCTCATATTCTATAGACATCTACAATAACGGCAACGTTGCATATACACAGAAGATCGGTAGTGGAGAATCTGTTGCAGGCGGTTCTGTAAATGTAACTGTAAAGGGCAAGAAGACAGAAACTCTGACTATTTTCATCACAAATGACGAAAATCAGCAGAAGTGCCGTTATGCAGTATATGACGTAGATTATGATAAGCAGACAGCTACTCTTAGCGGAAGCCTGAATGAAAGCGGTCTGATCGACATTACTCCGACAACGACCACAACTACTACAACTACGACCACAACAACTACTACAACTACCACTACTGAAGCACCTGCACCGGAGCCTCAGGAGCCAGACGAGCAGGGTCAGTAGTTCATGAATGGAATAATCGTTAAAGCTATCGGAGGCATCTACTATGTAGAAGCCTCCGACGGCATTTATGAATGTAAGGCAAGAGGAGTATTCAGAAGAAAGAACATTTCTCCTGTAGGCGGCGACAGAGTTGAATTTTCATTGGAGGATGACGGAAGCGGAGTTATCGAGAAGATAGAGGAAAGACGCTCATTGCTTATAAGACCGCCTCTTGCAAATCTTGATATGCTTGTGTTCGTTTCGTCTACCTGCGAACCAAGACCTAATCTGCTGTTGCTTGATAAGTTTATTGCAATAGCTGTTTTCAAAAAAATAGAGCCTGTGGTAGTCTTTACAAAGATAGACAAGGAAAGCTGTGACGAGCTTGTGGACATATACAAGGGTGCAGGAATAAAGACCTTTCAGGTAGACAATACCACTGGCGAGGGCAGTGAAGCTGTTAAGGCAGTTCTGGAGGGCAAGCTGTCGGCATTTACAGGAAACACGGGCGTTGGCAAATCGTCACTGCTCAATAATATGTTCCCTGCATTGGGGCTTGCCACCAACGAGATAAGCAAAAAGCTTGGCAGAGGAAAGCACACCACACGCCATGTAGAGCTATACAAACTGGAGGGCGGTGGTTATATTGCTGATACACCTGGCTTTTCGTCGTTTGATACCAACAGATATGATATTATTTTCAAGGACAAGCTTGCAGGCTGTTTTCCTGAGTTTCAGAAATGCGAGGGCAAGTGCAGATTCCCTGATTGCAGCCACACAAAGGAAAAGGGCTGTGCGGTCATAGAGGCGGTAAAAAATGGCGAGATCGCAAAGTCAAGGCATGAAAGCTATGTGGAAATGTACGAGCAGGCAAAGCAGCTTAAGGAGTGGGAATACAAAAATGACTAAGAAATGCACTATCTTTTCAGGCGGTGAAGCGGTTTCGGCTCAGTGTGTGGCAGAATACAAGAGTTTTATCGACGATTCTCTTGTGATATCTGCAGACAAGGGCTATAAGCTTGCACAGGCAGTGGGCGTAAAGTCGGACATTATTATGGGCGACTTTGATTCCGCTGAAAAACCTGTTTTTGATAATATCGAGATCTTCCCCTCAGAAAAGGACGATACCGACCTTATGCTTGCCATAAAGCAGGGCTTTGAGTCGGGTTGTGATGATTTTCTCATATTCGGTGCAACAGGCGGACGAGTAGACCACTTACTTGGGAATATCCAATCTCTTGGATATATTTTATCTTGTGGCGGTGAGGGAATGATAGCCGCAGATAGGGAGATAATTCGGCTTTATCGTGCAGGCAGTTACAGGATATATGACCGTGAGGGCTTTTCGTTCTCGCTGGTGGCATATACCGATAAGGTAGAGGGTCTGACCATAAAGGGTGCGAAATATGAGGTAGAGGACTGTCTGCTGACCAATGCTTTCCCACTTGGCATATCAAACGTGGTGAAAGGCTTTGATGGGCAGGATAGAAAATACGCTGAGATATCATTCAAAAGTGGCTATCTGCTGTCAGTACAGTCAAAAATGGTAACCGATTTTTGATTTTTGAATAATATAAACTATAACTATTCGGGAGGTAATACTTATGAAAGTTGTAGTTGTAAAAAGTCCAAAGGTCATATCGGGCTTAATGAGGCTTATTTTCAAGATCAAAAAGGAAGAAGAATAGGATAACTGGCGGTACTCGTGTGAGTGCCGCCAATTTTTTTGCTATAGCAGAAAAGCTCTTAGATCACAGGGACGATCTAAGAGCTTTTTTATTTTGTTATTTTATGATTCATCATGATGTGCTTTTGACGGCAAAATTACGTTATTCGTATAACGATAAATAACTATTTTACGATACTTTTTAAGCTTTGCTCTGTCGAATTTCGTCAAATCCTCTATTTTACGAAAATATTCAATTATCAAGTTGCAATTCTATTGCGGAAAGCAAGAGTGTAGGAAGCCCTAATACGGCTGATGACATGAAGAAATAAAATAAATGTGACTGATTGGTAGATAAACGGACAAAAAAATAAAATCGGACTTCAAAATAAGCCCGATTTTACGATGATTTATGGTGCCGCTAACCGGACTTGAACCGGTACGGGTTTTACCCCGAGGGATTTTAAGTTTGTAAATCGTTGAAGTGCTTTGATCTCTTTTGTGGTCTTTCATTCCCTTTTTTGCCCGATTTTTCGAGCTTTTTAAGCATCAAAAGTTGAAAAGCACCGAATCACATCAGCTTTCAAAAATCATAAAAAACCATGTTTTTTGGTAGAATTTCGGTAGATTTGTGGTAGACAAAAAACCGATAACATGACTTGGTAGACCTATGGTAGACACACGAAATAAATTTAGTTCCCTGCGAAAAATGCCGATTCCGGTAGAGAAAATCGGCATAGGGGACAGGAAATATCTCGTGTATTTGCCAAACAAGAAAATGATAATCTATTGTTACTAATAAAGCGGATCTGTGCTTTTGACCTCTAAAATTCAATCAAAAAAGCAATCATTTGGCGGATGATGTTCCATATAATCGGAGCGTTGTCCGCTATTTTTATGCCTGAAAATCGAATATCATGTCTGCTGTTTTAGTGAAGCGAAATGAAAAATAGGAGGTTTTTATGTCTGAACGCCAAATCATCACGATCAGCGATGATAAGCTGTCCTGCGAAGCAACAGCTATACTGCTGAGAATGCTCAATCTTCCCGATACAGACTATCATACCGCAGAGGAGCTTTGTCCGTTCTTTGAAAATGATTCTCTGAAAACTATCAGGAACGCTCTGAACGAACTTTACGATGCAGGCTACCTCCGATGCAGCGGTAAGACCTATATGGTCAATAAGCTCAGTATCACGCAAATGAAGCTCGCTTGAGCTGAAAACAGGAGGTGAATGGATATGTCTGCTAAGAAAACAAAAAAGGTCAAAACAACGCCTTCATCGGTGTGCCGTGTCAATAAAAATGCAAACTATACCGTAATGAGCAACTATCATCTGCGGTCAACGAACCTCAGTCTGAAAGCGATCGGACTTCTGAGTAAAGTTCTTTCCTTGCCGGAGAATTGGGATTACTCTATCTCAGGTCTGACTGCGATCTGCAAAGAGAAAGAAACAGCAATCAAGGCAGCATTGGACGAACTGAAGCATTGGGGGTATCTCAATGTGACTAAGCTGATGCCGAATGAAACGAACAGCGGTCGGATCGAGTATGTCTATGACTTCTATGAGTATTCCGAAAAAGATACGCCTGATGCTGACTGGGACGATGATGATACATATGCCAAAGTAAGCTCCGTAAGAAAAGCACCGCAAGGGGCAGAAAAACAAGGCATAGAAAATCTACCCCTTGAAATTCTACCCATAGAAAAACAAGCGGTAGAAAATCAGGGGCAAATAAATACTAAAAAGATAATAAAGAATAATCAAATACGGATTGATCAAGTATCTATCGATCAATCCCACTCCGACAGCGAAAAAGCTGCTGAAAGACATACAGACGGACAGAGCGACGGATATATCAGCGAAAAAGAGATCTATACCGAGGTAGTGAAAACCAACATCGACTTTCCTTACTTTGCAGAGTGGCTCGGTGATGAGGAAGAAGCTGAGGAGATCATTCAGATGATCGTTCGGCGGATATGCTCCAGAAAGAAAACAGAGCGTATCTGCGGACAGGATTTTCCCAGAGAAGTTGTCAAGTCCACTATGCTAAAGGTTGATATAAACGTCCTTGAAAATGCGATTGAGCAGATGAAGCGTGCAGACAATGTGCGAAACTATGAGAGTTATCTTATCAGCACTCTGTTCAACGAAGCTAACGGCAAGCGGTTCAAGGAAAATGCTGAGGGACGGTGGGCTGAGTATGCTGTCAAAAGAGATTTTGGCGTTTATGATGACTGAACGTTCCTGAGAGGGGGTGGTGGCTATGGGTGCGAATAAGAAACCGGACGTAGCTGCTTGAAAGACGGCAAATGAGCTTTTTGGAAAGGAAGGTGAAGATCATGGCTAAGTCTATTCTGACACCGAAGGGCGATCTTATCAACTACGATAACCTGATTGCGGTCAGCGTCGAGGTGCGTTCTGTCGGTGTCGATGATGAGCATACGGAAGATGCTTACTGCATTGTTGGCACTGATGTGACCAACAGGGAGAATCTGCTTTATCACTCGTCCGACTACGATAAGGTGATGAGTGTCCAGGGCGATATTACCCGTTGGCTCCAGAGTGAAGCATTTTCCACTTTTGAGATGCCGACCGCAGACGAAGGTGGTGATGCCTGATGCCTTCGGACTATGAGAACGGTGCGAAGAAAACCATTGATATTTCGATTAAAGCGGAGAAAATGACTGCTAATGTGCTGAAATCGGCATTGCGGGAGTTTATGTCTGGCAAGGCAGAGAAAAAAGGGCGAATGACCTACAAGCAGTTGCAGGCGAAGTCGCCGTCCAAGCTCGACAGCATTGAGGTTTCAGACAGAAATATCGGAGATTTTCTGAAAACCGCACGAAAATATGATGTGGATTTTGCCCTGAAAAGAGATAAAAGCACCACTCCGCCTACCTATCATGTTTTCTTTTCTGCTGCTAAGACAGAGGATTTCAAGAAAGCATTTTCAGAGTATGTCGGTAAGGGACAAGGCAAATCGCAGAAGCGTGGTGAGTTCACCCGTGAGCAGATGCAGCAGCAGGCTCAGAAACTCAGGAGCAAACCTCGCAAACAGAAACAGAGAGAGAAAACAAGGGAGAACAGACGATGATCTACGGCTATTTCATGCCTGAACCCATTCCACGGGTAAGGGGCGATGATATTTTTACGGCGATTTTTGATGCCGATACCAGCAGAAAGGAAAAGTCTGCAAATTGCAGATCGACACGAGAAAACTCAAAAAGCTGATCATCAAGACTATTCCCTATGTCGCTTTCTCTTATGTGGGAAATCTGATCGGCTTTGCGTACCGAACCACTGAGGGCAACGGCTTTCAGGAAAAGCTTCTGCCTTTCATGAGTAATCTCGGTGTGGCATTTGCAAGGATCTTTCCAAGTTTACACCCGTTTGATCTTCTTATCGGCTTGGTTTTGGCGGGAGTAATGAGGCTCGTCCTCTACGTCAAGTCGAAAAACAGGAAGAAGTTCCGTCAGGGTGAGGAGTACGGCTCTGCCGTATGGGGCGGTGAAAAGGATATTGAGCCGTATGTGGACTTATCCTGTCCCGAAAACAATGTGATACTCACAAAGACGGAATCACTTACAATGGGCAAGCCCTCTGCACCGAAATTCGCCCGCAACAAGAACATTCTTGTGATCGGTGGCTCAGGTTCAGGTAAGACACGCTTTTTCGTAAAGCCGAACCTGATGCAGATGCACTCCTCCTATGTAGTGACTGACCCGAAAGGCACGGTTCTTGTGGAGTGCGGAAAGATGCTTGAAAGGGGCCGCCCGAAACGTGTGGACGGAAAAATAGTATATCAGAAAACACCTGACGGCAAGTACAAAAAGGACGATAAGGGAAAATATATCCCTGTCTATGAACCGTACAAGATCAAAGTATTCAATACCATTGATTTTGCGAAGTCGATGCATTATAACCCGTTCGCATATATCAGCAAGAAGAACCGTGAGAAGGACATTCTGAAATTCGTGGAAGTACTTATCAAGAACACTTCTTCTCAGCAGCCGTCCGGCGATGATTTTTGGGTGAAAGCGGAGAAACTGCTTTATACTGCGTATATTGCCCTGATCTTTGCTATGTACCCCGAAGATGAATGGAACTTTGAAACCTTGATCGACATGATCAACAATTCGGAGTGCCGTGAGGACGATGAGGAGTTCAAAAACAGCATTGACCTTGAATTTGAGATCGTGGAGTGCTGGCTAAACCATACAAAGCACGATGATCCCGATGTCATGGCGGATTACGGTGATGTCTTTGAAGCTGAACCCGATGCCGAACAATGGCGAATGGGTGCATTTGCACTCAAACAATACAAGGCATACAAGTTGGCGGCAGGAAAAACAGCTAAGTCTATCCTTATTAGCTGCAGCACCCGACTTGCACCTTTTGCAATAGATGAGGTCTTGGAGATCACCTCCTACGATGAGCTGCACCTTGACAAGCTCGGTGACGAGCTGAGTGCACTTTTTATCATCATCTCCGATACTGATGCCACATTCAACTTCCTTGTGGCTATCATGTATTCCCAGCTTTTCAACCTACTCTGTACCAAAGCAGATAATTCCCCAGGTGGAAAGCTGACCTATCATGTACGCTGTTTGTTAGATGAGTTTGCGAATATTGGTGAAATTCCGCAGTTTGAGAAGCTCATAGCGACGATCCGAAGCCGTGAAATCAGTGCGTCGATCATCTTGCAAGCTAAGAGCCAGCTAAAGGCTATATATAAAGATAATGCAGATACGATTGAAGGCAACTGTGATACGATGCTGTTTTTGGGCGGCAAGGAGAAGTCCACGCTGAAAGAGATATCCGAAAGTCTCGGTAAAGAAACTATCGACAGTTTCAACACCTCTACCAACCGTGGACAATCGGAGAGCTACGGAATGAACTATCAGAAGCTCGGAAAAGAGCTGAAATCTCAGGACGAACTGGCGGTCATGGACGGCGGTAAATGTATCCTGCAAGTGCGAGGAGTGCGTCCGTTCTTCTCGGACAAGTTTGATATTACCCGTCATAAGCAGTACCCTATGCTGTTAGATGACAATCCTGAGCAGGAATTTAACATCGAAAACTATGTGAGTAACCGAAGAGAGATGCGTTTGAAACTGCCCAAAAGAGAACGTTTTTCGGCTTATGGTGTGGATATGACAAACGCCGGACAGGAAGTTACAACAGTATCAGCAAAAGAAAAAGATAAAGCTGGTACTGCAATATCTGAGGAAACCGAAGAAAAAGAGATATATGTCGGCTTTTAACTCAGACAGTGAAGAAACCGAATAAAGGCAATACCGCACGATCTTTGTGTGGTATTGCCTAAAAAAAGAATCGGTTGAAGCTGCGGACAATTATTACTTTATTTTTTTGAGGGAGACTTTTTACCTATGAACGAACTGAATATTTCTGCGGTCGATGCAACCGCAATGGAGACAGCAGCCACTGCCTCTGCACCGAAGCACAAGTGGCTCTCTAAGCTCACCCGTGGTGCAAAGAAGGCAACCATGTTCTGCACGATCGCAGGCGTTATGGCATCTACCTGTGTAACCCAGGCATTTGCAGCAGGCACGGGTGCTGTTGATACTTCTTCTTTCATTTCTACTGCTTGTACCGTACTCAAGAGCGTTATCTGCCTGATCGGTGCAGGTGTCGGTGTATGGGGCGTTGTAAACCTTCTGGAAGGTTACGGTAATGATAATCCCGGTGCGAAATCCCAGGGCATGAAGCAGCTCATGTCAGGCCTTGGTCTGATACTCCTTGCAATCGTCCTCGTTCCTGTTCTTGAAACAATGATGACGGGTGCGATTTAAGTGACGTTGTGACCTAATATAAGCAGATTAGCTACATAGCGGTGGGTTTTGCGTTGCAATAATGGGTTTTGGGTAAGTGATCTGCACTCTCAGATATGAAAGGGAGTGAAAACATAAATGGCAATAAATATCGGATATTTAACTGCCAATAAAACAAGTGCAGGAGATGAAGTGTACACTCCATTCTATGCGGTAGAGCCGTTAATGGAATTTCTGCCGAAAGACAAGAAAATATGGTGTCCGTTTGATGAAGAATGGAGTGCGTTTTATCAGTATCTTACGGAACAGGGGTTTGATGTGGAACGAAGCAGCTTGAAAGATGGCAAGGATTATTTTCACTTTGAGCCTGACAAATGGGATATTCTCGTAAGCAATCCTCCATTTTCTAAGAAAGATGAAGTCCTGAAACGAGCTTTTACTTTTCAGAAGCCTTTTGCTCTTCTCTTGCCCGTGAACAGTATTCAGGGTAAGGCACGGTACATGATATTCAATAATGAGATTCAGATGCTCTGCTTTGATAGTCGGGTCGATTATCATACACGGCAGAATATGCTCTTTACAACAAAGGGAAATCATTTCGGCTCTGCGTATTTTTGCAGAAACCTTCTTCCCACAAAGCTGGAATTACGTCAGCTTGTGAAATATGACAGACCATTGATGAATTCCTCGGAGAGGGGTGATGAATAAATGGGAGTGATCAGCGATGCGATCGATGCTTTGGAGGATTGGTGCTGTGACTTATTCAAGGACGGCATAAAATCTCAGTTTGACGGAATTTCCGATCTTCTGACTGATACATTTGCTCAGACAACAGGTTCGGGTGCAAAGGGAAACCTTGTATCAAACTTTCTGACAAAGCACCCTGCTCAGTTTACGGGTACTGCCGGAAGTGCACCGACAGGCTACGGAATTTGGGCAACTATCGAAACGCTCTGTAACAATGTTGTAGTCCCTATTGGAGGTTTCATTCTGACAGTCATCCTTTTGAATGAGCTTTGTCAAATGGTCATTCGGGGAAATAATTTCAAAGACTTTGACGATTCGATCTTTATCAAATGGATCATCAAAGCCTTATGCGGTGTAATACTTGTAGCCAACACATATTACATCGCTTCCGCACTATTTTCGTTTGGCACAAATGTATGCTCCAACGGACTTGCCACGCTGTTCGGCAGCGGTGATTATCTATCTAATAGTCTTGCGTTAAAGAAATCTGCTCTCAATAGCTTAGGCTTGGGAGAACTGATGACGGTGTGGTTCATATCCCTTATTGTTCATCTGGGAGTGATGATACTTATTGTTGCGATTGTAATTACTCTTGCAAGTCGTATCATCGAGGTGTTTATGTATCTCAGCATTGCACCTATCCCTATGGCAACAATGATGGACAGCGGTGAATGGGCAAGCATTGGTAAAAACTGGGTAAAACAGCTCTTAGCTCTTTCTTTCCAGGGGTTCTTTATCGTAGTCGCACTCGGTATTTTCAAAACGCTGTTTAGCAATATGATCGCTACGCTCAATTCAAGCAAGGACGGTGTGATAATGCAAATGGCAATGCTAATGGGATACACGGCAGCGCTTATCTTTACCATTCTGCGTACAGGAGCGATCAGCAAAAGTGTGTTTAACGCACATTGACCTTGAACAAGATTGGAGGATCTATGGCACATTATGTACAAATCCCGAAAGACCTGAACGACATCAAAGAGAAATTTATTATGGGATTTACCAAAAGACAAGTAATATGCTTTGGTATCGGTCTTGTTCTCGGAGCACCTATTTTCTTTCTGACGAAAACAGCTATCGGAATGTCCGGGGCGATCTTCGCTATGGGTGCAGTCGCTGCTCCTGCGATACTCTGCGGACTCTATAAGAAAAATGGAGTTTTCTTGGAGAAACAGGCAAAATATATGCGTGAATACTTTACAAGACCTCGAAAGCGGTATTACCGCACAACAAACATATTTGAGTGCTTTGAAAGGCATATCGAATACACAAGAATCAAGAAAAAGCTGAGAGATGCCGAAAGAAAAGGCTGATACGGCTGACTATAGAGTAAACTTTCGGTGTCTACGCTTTTGAATATAAACGGAGGTTACCAATGGGCTTTAGAAAGAGAAATGCCAATAAAAGTGATAACCGCAGCAAGTCTAAGGTTGTCATGGGCAAGCCTGCCTCTCAGCTTACAAAAGAGGACAAAAAAATACTTTCCGCACGAATGGCGGAAATCAAGAGTGCTAATGGCGGTAAGACTACGGTGCAGAACACCATTCCCTATATGTGTATGTATAAGGACGGTATTTGCCAGGTATCGGAGAACTTCTTCTCTATGACGGTACAGTTTTATGATGCCAATTACTCTATTTCAGAGTTTGAGGAACAAAATAATATCTTCTCAAAGTATTGTGATGTTATCAATCTCTTTGACAATACGATCAAATTCCAGCTTACCTTTGAAAATCAAAACAGATCAAAGGAAAAGCTCTTAAAAACGGTGCAGATACCTGAACAGAAAGATGATTTCAATGCAATCCGCAAGGAGTACAGCGAAATGCTTACCCATAAGCTGATGAAAGGCTCTAACGGTCAGTCGGCAAGAAAGTTCCTGACGTTTGGTATCGAATCCACATCATACAAGGCAGCAAGGGCAAAACTCTTGTCGATCAAAAATGACGTGATCAAGGGTTTTAAGGTTTTCGGCGTGGAAGCGAAACTTCTTGACGGCAGACAACGCCTTGAAGCTCTCTACTATGCCTTGAACCCTTACAGAAATTCTCCATTCATCTTTGATTGGGACAGTATGCTTCATGCAGGAATGGACACAAAGGATTTTATCTGTCCGTCCTCGCTGAAATTCAATAAGGCTGACTTTGAGATCGGTAAAGCTTACGGTGCTGTATGGGGTATGAATATCCTTGCAGGAGAATTGTCAGACGAGATATTAAAGGACTTTCTTGAAATGCAGAACCTTTTCTGCGTGAATATCCATGTTGATCCTCTGGACCAGATAGCTGCCCTGAAATTCGTCAAAAAGAAGCTTACCAATGTGGAGCAGATGAAGATCGACGAACAGAAAAAGGCATCGCAGTCCGGCTATGATCCCGACATTCTTCCGCCTGCGATCAAGATGTATATCGAGGACATTGAAAAGCTCCTCGCTGACCTCAACAGCAAGAATGAGCGTCTTTTTCATATCAGTATTTCATTGAGAGCTTATGCAAAAAGCAAAAAAGAACTGAAACTTCTTTCTGAGATGCTAAAGCGTGTTTGCCAGAAGAATAACTGCACGATGTTTCCATATGATTATCGACAGGAACAGACTCTCGTTTCTACACTTCCGCTGTGCTATAACAAAATTCCCGTCCGCCGTGAGATGCACACAAGCGGTATCGCTATCTTCGTGCCGTTTACCACAAAAGAGCTATTTCAGGACGGACAGGCTACCTATTACGGTATCAATACGCTGTCAGGAAATATGATTCGTGCCAACAGGTCAAGGCTCAAAAATCCGAATGGACTTATCCTCGGTACGCCGGGTGCCGGCAAGAGTTTCAGTGTTAAGCGTGAAATACTCGACTGCTTTCTGACAACAGTCGATGACATCATCATCTGCGACCCCGAAGGCGAGTATTATCCGCTTGTTTCGGCTCTGCACGGACAGCTTATCCGTATTGCTTCAAACAGCGAACAACACCTGAATCCTATGGATATTACAATTGATGATTTCCTTTTCAGCAATCCTATGGAAGTGATCGCCAATAAGTCCGACTTCCTGATCTCGCTTTGCGAGATCGTTGTCGGAGGTCGCTACGGTCTTTCCGCTGAGGAACGCTCTGTTATCGACAAATGTGTTCAGAGCATCTACAAGCATTTTATCGAGAATGAGCCGACACCTGAAAAGATGCCGCTTCTCTCTGATTTGCAGCAGGAGCTTAATAAGGAGGGCGAAGTCGCTCTTCGTGTAGCAAATTCTCTTGAAATGTTCGTAAACGGCAGCCAGAACCTCTTTAATCACCGCACCAACATTGATATGAGTAATCGTATCATCTGCTTTGATATTAAGGAACTTGGCAATCAGCTCAAAAAAGTCGGTATGCTGATCGTACAGGATACCGTGTGGAACAGAGTTTCCGCAAACCGTGAGAAAAAGAAGATCACTCGCTACTACATTGACGAGTTCCATCTCCTTCTGAAAGAGGAACAGACAGCGAAATATTACGCTGAGATCTGGAAGCGTTTTCGTAAATGGGGCGGCGTGCCGACAGGCATCACGCAAAATGTCAAGGATTTGCTTTCTTCTCAGGAGGTCGAGAACATCTTTGATAACTCGGATTTTGTCTATATGCTGAATCAGGCAGCCGGAGACAGAGACATTCTCGCTGAAAAACTCCACATCTCAAAGGAGCAGATGAAGTTTGTAACAAACAGCGGCCCGGGTGAGGGGCTTGTCCGCTATGATAAGGTGCTTCTACCGTTTACCGATCGTTTCCCGACAGATACGGAAATGTATAAACTCATGACCACGAAACCAACCGGAGAATAATAAAAGCTGCCGACAACAGCCGACAGCTTTCAGGTTCAAATTCTCTCAAGCAATTCTGAGGGCTTCAAAGCAGGCACTTTGCTGTCCTTAAAATCACGAATGTTTCTTGTGACGATATAATCCGCTTTGATCCTACTTGCCTGACACATCTGTAAGGCATCTTCATAATCAGAAGAAAACATCTCAGCGGCGGCTTTTAGATCGGTTGATTTGAGGTCAACAACTTTAAATATCATCGTGATCTGCTGAATGAGCTGTTCTGTTTTCTGTGGAGTAAGCTCCTTGCGGAGAATATACACAATGTTCGGAACAGACAATGCGGAAATGTAGCCCTCAAGTTGATCTACTTCACAATACTTCCAAACTTTTGATGAGGCTTCGACAAACTCAGGACGGTTGCAAAGCACATCGAGAATGACATTGGTATCAACCAAAATTTTCATGTGCTTCTATCCTTTCTGCACGAACTGCTTTATCATCATAATTATTTTTAAGAACGCCAGTAAGTGAATCAGTCAGGAAGGAAACGCTTGATTCGTGGGAAACAAGTCTTGCAACTTCTTTTCCGTTCTTGAGAATGATGATCTCGTCACCCTGCTGAACAGCTTGCAGATAATGGCCAAAGTTATTCTGAATATCGGTAGCGGTTGCAGTGATCATAATAACACCTCCAAACATTTTCGCTAATATTAGTATATCCCATTTTAGCTAAAATGTCAAGGGCAAATTTTAGGGAAAGAGGGAGCTATGAGCTTACATAGAAAAGAGAATAACCTCCGCAGAGCACAGGCACGTTTCGACAGAGTCAGCAGACGGTCGAAGCAGTTTCAGATAAATTTCCGCCGTGAAGCTAACAGCAGAGGCCGCTTTCATACCCGTGCATATATTGTCCGTGGTGAGAAAACGCATCACGGCAGTCGGGGTATCGTCCATAAGTTTGCAAATGCGAAATACCGCATTCAGGGCGATAAACTGTCAGTTACACGGATGATCAAATCATGGCAGCCTAAGACATTCAAAGGAAAGCTATTTAAGGTAAATACCCGTGCTGTGAATTTTGCAGTTCATGATGTAGCTCAGACGGCGGTCGATACAGCTTTCGCAGCGGAAACTGGCGGTATCAAAACCGCCGATATTGCCCAGCGTGAAGTCCGCAACAAGCTCAAGCAGAAATACACCCGTGAAGCGGTGGACGATTATCACCGTGGTGTGTTTCTCATGGGCCGCACGGCGGTCGATGCTGTCAAGGGTACGCATGATCACCTGAAAACAAAGAAGCAGTACAAGCTCGAAAAGGCGAAGTTGCAGCTAAAGAAAGCTGATAACAAGCTCTATAAGGCGAAAACGCAGAAGCCGAAAATGGCTGCGACAAAAGCCGATTTGAAGAAAGCCAAGGCGGAATATAAAGCCCGAATTGTAAAAGACAAGGACAATAAGTTCCGTAAGGCGTTAAACAAGCGTCGATCGCAGGCATATAAGCAGACAAAGCGTGAGCTGAAATTTGAGCGTAAACAGCTGAAAACAGAACAGCAATTCCGTGTTAAGGAATTGCATAATCAGGAAAAGATCAGCAGAAACTCTCACCCAGGCTTGCTTGCATTAAAGCCAGTCTCATATTCGGCAAAGCGAATGAGGGCTTCTGCGTGGCAGAAAGCTGTCAATGAAGATCAGGACAATGACGTACTTCATGCGATAGACTCTGCAAAACGCAGAATAGCGGAACCTATCAAAGATAAGGTAAGCAAGCCTCAGCGGTTACAGCGAGAAGAAAAAAAGCGTGATCGTCTGTCCGATGAAAAGTCAAAATCAAATAAAAAACTTAATCGGCAGGAAAACAAGCTGAATGAAAAGCACGATAAATACAAGCAGAGAAAGAAGCGTAAACCCCAAAATAAGAAAACGAAAAAAACGGTGGCTGAGAGATTCAAATCGGCTTTCAAATTCGTGAAAAATGTCTATGAAAAAGAAGTCAAAAAGTTCTTTGCAGCAATAGCTGTTCCGATACTTATTATCTTTCTTGTGTTTGCTTTTATCATCATGATTTTCAGCTCCATAGTTTCAGGCGGTGGATTTACCCTCGGTACTTATGCGTCGCAGGACTATGACCTTTCCGAAGCTGAAAAGTATTACACGGAGCTTGTTTATAACCTCAATCAGAAAATACTTAAAGTCAGCGATGCTTCTGACTGGAAGAAAGGTCTTGTGGATTTCGGTGCAAAGAAAAAAGAATTGAAAGATGATCCCGATAACTGGTATTGGGGCAAGTCCCCTGTCTATGATTGGGATCCTGTATATGATTTCGACTGCTATAAGCTGTGGTCATTCCTTTGTGCATACTATTATGACTTTGATGCCGCCGACAACGGTGACATCAAGTATTGGAAGTTCAAAAGCGATACAAAGGATCTGCTTGAGGACATTTTCAATGCGGAGTATGAGTTCGTATATTGGTATGATAATAAATCCCGTTGGGAGGAGCTTGACAACTATGTTTATTTCGGTGGGGGAAGCAGTAATGACGGCAGTTACTACTATTGCGAGAAATCAGCAAGTAAAAGCAGCGGATCTTGGACTTACAAATTCAAGCCGACTTCTTATACCTCAGAACTTGGTCAGTATCTTGATGGTGACGGCTATTGCTATCTGAACCGCAGTTATCGTGTCTTGAATCCAAACGATGATTATGCACTCACGGGCTATTATGTACTTGATAACCGTTATTTTGCAGACAATGCCCACACCAAAGAGCCTTTCTATTGGGTGGACAGTGACGGAAAATTCTTCTTCAAAAATCATGACGGAAATACTCAGTACCGTTCGTTCTACGGTTGGGAGAACGATGATGCTTGGTTCATGATTACGGAAACCGATGCGAGAGCGTGGACAGGCGACAGCAATTGTTCAGCTCTGTATGGTTATGTGCAGAAACAGTATTGGAAAACAGAATGTAATCTTTATTACAACGTAAAGCAGAAAAAGACCTTTGATGAGGTCATTGCAGACAAACTCGGCGGTATGTCGCATAAGACGGAGCGTCTACAGTATTACAATTTGCTTGTGGGCAATGAAGACGGCAACACGCTTTACGGCAATCATCAGACCATATATAATATGCTGCCCGGTGATTCTATCCGTGACTACTCCCTCAAAAGAGAGTTCGGATATGAAATGACGGGGTGGAATGAAAAAAGCGATGGTCTGTATCAGGGTATCAAGGTGTATGCTAACAGCGGTACAAAGCTCAAAATGCCTTTCAGCGGAAAAATAACTGATGTTGATACTGCTGACAACAAGATCACGATCCGCAAGGACGATATACAGTATTGGTATGACGGAAACGGCGGCACTAAGCGTGATACGGAAGTCACCATTGCAAATGCGGTGCTTATAAATGACTATGAGAAAGGCGACAGTATCAAGGAAGGCAAAGAATTTGCCAAAACAACAGCCGGAAATGTTAATTTCCACATTTATATAGACACCGACGGCTACGGCTGGGACTATATTGATCCTCGGCTCGTGCTGTATTAACGGAGGTACATAATGGCTTTATACGATGCAAAAATAGAGAAATTCAGCAAAAAGGCAGAGCAGCTTGAAAGAAATATCAGGCGGGATACAGAGGAACGCAGACGGCTTCTCTCCGAAATTACAAGGCTGCGTTATCTCTCACTCTGCGAAAAGCTGAATTGTGATGGAGAGGAATTAGAAACCGTGCTTGCCAGAGAACATGAGCAGATTCAGAATATGAAAGCTCGTGGTCTGACCGATGATGAGATAGACAATCTCGGCAAAAGCGGCAAATACGAAGAACAAATGAGATTTTACTCTGAGGAGGACGATGATGAAAACAAGAATGATTAGTGCTGTGATGGCTGCTTTCATGCTTGCAACAGCAAGTATCGGCGGTATTACCGCTTCTGCCGAAGTAGGCACAGCAGAGACTACGGAAACAACCACTTCTGAACCTGCGGACGAAAGCTCTGTTGATATGGAGAAGTTCCGTGAGGTCATGAGTGAGCTTGCCGAGGCAGATACAACCGATGTTGTTACCGACTATGACGGCGATCCCTATTACGATACTGACGGCAACGCCACCCTTATCAAGTCGGAGCAGATCATCTACAATACCGAGGAAATGCAGTTCATCGCTGTGACCACAAAAGACGGTCATGTGTTCTATGTGCTTATCAATTACACCGCAGACAATGGCGAGGACAATGTGTATTTTCTGAACAAAGTTGACGATTATGACCTGTATGCTTTGCTTTATGCCGGAACTGAGGACGATGATGATGCCAAGAAGATCACTCCCGAGCAGGCAGCTCAAGAAGCAGAAAAGGCTAACGGCAGAGTGCAGTCCGGCGGCAGTGATAATACTGACGATGCTGAAGATACCGCTGAGAACGGCGAGAAATCGTCTGAGTCAGCAGCTCATACAAAGAATGTTCCTATGAATAAAAACAGTATGATCCTTGTTTTTGGTGTGATTGTTCTGATCGGTGTTGGTGCCGCAGGCTTCTTCCTAATGAAGAAAAAGAAAGGCGGCAATAAGACTGCGGATCAGTTTGAGCCTGAGTATGACGATGATACAGAGATCACCGAAGAATCTGAGGACGATATGAGATTCTACGATAATCAGGACGATGAAGAATAAGAAAGAGAGGGCAAAAGAATGAGAAAGATGAAGAAGATCGCTGTATGTGCGGCAGCGGTGGCAGTGGCAGCCGGAATTGCAGGCATTTCTGTTAAGGCAGTAGAGGGCGTGAGGAAGAAGTGGTTTCTCCGTGGTTTTGAAGCAGGACAGTTTATCGGCGATCTGACCGCTGCGGAAAACTTCGCCTGTGAAAAGACTGTTATCCAGAAGAAGTATGACAAGCTCTGCGAAGAGTTTGAGGAGCTTCAGGAGAACTATAACGATCTTTTTGATGACTACTACGAAGTATGATCAACTTTGAACCCAGTGGATTCAAAGTTCCCGACAACAGAACAGATAACATAAGACAATGAGAAAAGAGAGAGAATTTGTCTAATGAAGGTACTCAGCTTATTTGACGGCATTTCCTGCGGTATGCTTGCTCTGCAAAGGGCTGGCATTCCCGTGGAGTGCTATGATGCATTTGAGATCGACAAGTATGCCGTCACGGTCTCAAAGCGTAATTTTCCCGTAATCGTTCATCACGGGAATGTATATGACGGCGATTTCACGCAGTTCAAAGGATATGACCTGCTGCTCGGCGGTTCGCCCTGCACCTATTGGTCTATCGCCAAAAAGGACAGAGAGATCGACTGCGACGGAGAAGGGTTCAGGCTCTTTCAGGAATATGTGAGAGCCTTAGAGGAGTCGGGCTGTCAGTATTTCCTCTACGAAAACAACTATTCCGTACATCAGAACATCAAGGACGAGATCACAAGGGTTCTCGGTGTAAAACCGATCATGATAAACTCTGCACTTGTATCGGCACAAAACAGAAAACGCTGTTATTGGACGAATATTCCTTTTACTTCTTTTCCGGAAGATAAGGGCATTTTATTGAAAGATGTGCTTGAAAGCGGTGTCACTTGGCAGGACAAGTCTTACTGTATGACAGCACGTTACCCAGGGGCTGTTTTGTTCAACACGCTTGAACGCAAGCAGCGAACTATGGTCGCTGAACCTGTCCCGATCAATACATACTGCAACGGCGGAACAATGCCTATGGGAGCCGCCCAGCGTGGACGATATGTTGACGGTGAAAAGACCGAACAGCATATCGAAATTCGTGAGGACGGTAAATCTAACTGCCTGACTACGGTGCAGAAAGATTCTCTTGTATGTTCTCCTGTTCGTATCGGACAGTATGGCAAGGGCGGACAGGGACAACGTATCTATTCGGTAGTCGGTAAATCTGTTACGCTTTCCGCAAACGGCGGCGGTCAGGGGGCTAAGACAGGTCTATATAAGATTGATCTGCCTGACGGTGACTATATTATCCGTAAGCTCACGCCCATTGAAGCGGAGCGTTTGCAGACACTTCCCGACAACTACACGGCAGGCATTTCCAATACCCAGCGATACAAGTGTATCGGCAACGGGTGGACGGTCGATGTGATCGCACACATCTTGGGAGGGCTTCACGATGTGTGATGAAGTCCTGAACAAGTGTGCAGAAAACAATAACTACACCATTTATACCAGTATGTGCAAAGCACAACGCATACTGATGCAATCTTATGATCCTATATGCAGTATCAGCGGTGGTTCTGACAGCGATATTGTCCTTGACCTGATCCACAAGGTCGATGAGGACGGCAGGGTCAAGTATTTTTGGATAGATACGGGACTGGAATACTCCGCTACAAAGGAACATCTAGACTATCTTGAACAGAAATACGGCATTACCATTGAGCGTGTCAAACCCGATAAGCCTATCCCGACCTGTGTGAAGCAGTATGGTATTCCTTTCCTGTCGAAATATGTTTCCGAACAGATGATGCGTTTGCAGGCTCACAGATTTCAGTGGGAAGACGAATCACTTGAAGTGTTGTTGCAGAGATACCCTCGGTGTAAGACGGCTCTGCAATGGTGGTGCGGAGAGCGATACTCTGATGAGGACGGTGTTCAGAAAATCAGCAGATTTTCTATCTATCGCAACCGTTTCCTGAAAGAGTTTATCATGCAGAATCCGCCGGATTTCTCCATATCCAACAAGTGCTGTGAATATGCGAAAAAGAAGCCCGCAAAGCGTATCGTCAAGGAACATGATGCAGACTTGGATATAACAGGTATCCGACAAGCTGAGGGCGGTATCCGTTCGGCTGCTTATAAGACTTGTTTTTCTGAGAGCAAGTCAAAGGGGTGCAACACATTCCGTCCGGTATTTTGGTACACGGACGGTGATAAAAAGGACTATGAGCAGTTATTCGATGTTCAGCACTCCCGATGCTACACGGAATACGGTCTGCGGAGAACAGGCTGTGTAGGCTGTCCGTTCAGCAAGCACATCAATGAAGAACTTGCAATCATCGAGGAACATGAGCCGAATTTATACAAGGCTGCCGTCAACATTTTCGGCAAGTCCTATGAATATACAGCGAAATACCGTGCTTTCGTGAAAGAAATGAAGGTAAAGGAAAAGGAGCAGAAAAAGAAAGATGTTTGATCCTGACATACAGAGGAAAGCGATTAGCCTTATCATGGGCTTTATTATGGAGTTTTCGGGAGTACCTTCCGAACCTGAACTGATTGAGCTGACAACAGATAACCTGAATGTATCGACGATTTCTGTTTCCTGCTTGAAAGTATCATGGGATTCTGAGCCTGACCGTGATTATTCTGTGAGCTGCACGGCTCATGATGATAACTATGCTTTCAGCGATAATATGTACTTTGTGTTCAAAGGCAATGACCTCTGCTACATAACAGGTCTGCGTGAGAATACAGAGTACACAGTGACAGTCGAACCTATTCTTTCTGCGGAAGAAACAGACGGATATTCCGTAACACCTTCAACCGCTGACGGCAAGACCGAAACGGTTGAGGTCATATATGACTTTCCGTATGAGGACGGCTAGACAAACTGCTTTGCAGGCGAAAGAGCTTCGGGGCTGACGGCTATGTCCAGTTCAGGGGCAATATACGGTTCAAAGGTCGATACCATAACAGGAACCGGAATACGCCGTGATGAGTACGGGGATTACTGTTGTGCAATGGGCGTATGGTACGGATACTGCGGAGATCGTTTCCTGATCGAGCTTGAAAACGGTACGCAGTTTACTACAAAGATATGTGACAGTAAGGGCTATGCCGATGATGGTGAGGGAAAATATCACAACTTCGGCGGCAGCGGTAAGTGTATCGTTGAGTTTATCTATGACGATCATCACTTACCGTTCTGCGTGGCATTTAGCGGTAGCTGTGGCTACTATAACTGGAACGGGCTTGATCTGAGTTCCAATATCAAGTCTATCAAGAAAATCAACTACGGTGAACCCGTGGAATACTGAAAAATGTGGAGGTTTCTATTATGAACGTAAAGAAGATCATCAAGGGAATTGTCGGACTCGGTGCTATGGCAGGTGCTGCCTACGCTGCATATAAGCTCGGTGAAAGCAATGGCAAGATCAACGAGCGTTTTCGTGAGAAGTACGGTGATGACGAGGACGATATTGAGCTTGACGATAATGAGGACGAGTTCAGGTTCTATGACAATTACGATGAGCCTGACGATGCGTGCCTTGCACCTAAGACGGAGAATAAGCCTTCTTTCTCTGTAAGCATACATAAATTTGCTCCGCTTGATTCTGTTAAGGTTGAGGGCATTTCGGAGAAAGATATGGATATGCTTGTTTACCATATTTCGCTTGACAAGTACACCTCGAACAAGCAGATTCGTGAGTGGCTTGAGGTTGACAAGGATACCGCTGCAAAGGTTATCTCTGCTCTCAGAAAGGCAGGATATATCGGGGACGAGTATTCCAACTATATGATTCCGGTCAACATCACAACTGAGGTGTATTTTCGACTCAGGTCGTACAACAATTCTAAAAAGTAAAAGCACACTCCCCCTATCAGGAAATGTGCTTTGATAATCAGATGCTTTTCTCCTATTTTGATATGAAATTTAGGAAAAAGGCGTTTATTTCCTGTTTCCCAAACTTGTGAAATTTTTGATTTTGGGAAATAAAAAAGATAGAAAGTCGATATATGTCAATTTTGATCGTTGGCGAAAAGCCAAGTGTAAGCCGTGCAATCAGTGCCGTGGTCAGAGTTTCTTCCACACACAAAGGTTACACCGAAGGCAACGGCTATATTGTATCGTGGTGTGTCGGTCATTTGGTGGGCTTGAAATTCCCGAATGGCTATGGCAACGATTGGGAACAGAGATTCAGACATAAGGTCTACATCAAAAATGTGGAGCTTACAAAGCTGATTTGAAAAAGACAAGGCACAGTCCTTGTCGGGCTGTGCCTGTATAAACTATATCAGAGCTTTTCAAAAATGCCGTTGTGAAGAATACTCTCTAACGCTGTGATCGCTGTATTATAGGGAACGGTTTCAAACAGCAGAGGTGCGGTTATTGTATCGTAGTCCTCCTTATAGATCTTCTTATCAATGATCTCTCGGAGAATATCGGTGACATTTGCACCCTCTTGAACAGAAAGGCACATTTTATGCGGTCTACGCTCCTCAGCGACAGATAATGCAAGTTCTTTCAGCGTATCATCGATCGTTACGATCTCAGACAGCTTGTATATATCGTAGATGTGCCTTGAGTGTTCCGTTGTGGTATTTAGCAGATAATAATCTGCCAGAGCATACATCTTGTCAAGCATTGTTCGTTCTGCGGTCTGAACATTCAGCGTAAACGGCTCTAAATCATATTGCTTAATAAAAGCATCGTATCCGTTTTCGTGAAGATATTGATAGATCAGGCTGTCTGCTGTCATTATCTTCGTAGGGTAGGCTCTTTGATAGATAGCTGTTTCAACGATAAGCTGTTCCTTCAGATAAGCAGCGGACAGTGACGAGGGATAGTCAATGATATATCGGTTGTAGTCTCTGCGGCTTTTGATCGAATCGGCATTGGTAAGCCCAAAATCTAAATCACTGATAATTTTCGTGATATTCGCTTTGAGCTGCTTTCTCTTGCTTTCAGACGGTTTCTTCTCGGACTGAACATTCAGGTCAATATCCTCAGAAAAACGCTTGATGATATGGTAGCACTTTGACAGTGATGTGCCGCCCTTAAAAACGATATCCGGCATAACAGCGGCGATCCGTTTCAGGAAAAGAGTCACAAAATAGTCCTTCTCAACGATCTCTGCCTTGACTCCGAGATAGTCAGAGGTTCGCAGTACAAGCTGCTCAAAGGCATCCTTTTCATTATGCAACATAATAGATCACTCCGCTTTCTATGAGATTTCTCAAAGCCTTGTCAGGGAAAAACGGTGCATATTTTGTAACAAGCTCCTGAGAGATATTGCATTTCCTGATCCAGCTTTTAATGACAGCTTTTCTTTCATCGTCAAAATAACCTGACGAGGTACTATTCATCATTTCAAGGAACTGCAAAACAAATATATTGTCGTTGTCTATCTTGACTCTTGATTTTCGCAGGATCACTTCCTGATTTCCTACTTTCACTCTGCGGAGCTTTGAGTTTTCGTTATTCGTTTGTATCTCAGGAATGTTTGACATCTGTGTAGAAAGTCCTGCCTGCTGCAATGCCGTGATACCTGTATAGAATCCGATACGATTTCCTTTTTCGGATAAATACTTTCGTTCGATGATCCTGTTGGGATTCAGAATACTGTTTCCAAACGGTGTTTTAACAGGGATATAATAGATACCTCGTTCGTAGCGAATGACCTGACCGCTTTCACACAGCTTGGCAAGCTTCTTTTTGAGCCAAATATCAGAGTAATCCTCATAATGAATATCCGAGAGAAATATCGGTTCATTTTTTCCAAATACTTCAAGAAGATAATCATACAGCATATTCAACACCTCCCATGTTGTACTGAATATATTATACTACATTTGACCTAACAAGTCAATAGTGATATATATCGAAAGGAGAAATTTTATGTCAATTTTGATTGTTGGCGAAAAGCCAAGTGTAAGCCGTGCAATCAGTGCCGTGGTCGGAGCTTCCTCCGCACACAAAGGCTACACCGAGGGCAACGGCTATATTGTATCATGGTGTGTCGGTCATTTGGTGGGCTTGAAGTTCCCAAATGACTATGGCAACGGTTGGGAACAGAAGTGGAGCTTTTCTCAGCTTCCTATGATCCCCGACAGCTGGCTGTTCCATGTCACGGACAGCACAAAGGCTCAGTACGATCTTCTGAAAAACCTTATGAATAAGGACGAGGTAACAGAGATCATCTGTGCGACCGATGCGGACAGAGAGGGAGAATGTATCTTCCGTTATGTGTATAACATGGCTCGGTGCCGCAAGCCTGTGAAGCGTTTATGGGTTTCTTCTCTTGAAGAATCCGCTATACGCAAGGCACTTTCTATTATGAAGCCAATGTCCGCATACGATAATCTTTTCAATGCAGGCTATGCCCGTGCCAGAGCTGACTGGCTTGTGGGTATGAATGGCTCTCGGCTGTTTTCTGTCCGATATGGCGGTAAGCTCAATATCGGCAGGGTGCAGACTCCTACTCTTGCAATGATCGTTCAGCGTGATGCGGAGGTCAATGGATTTATCAAGCAGAAGTATTACACGTCAGACCTCAACTGCGGTGCTTTTACTCTATCATCTGCAAGGATCGATGATGAGAAGTCCGCCGATGCTCTTGTATCTGCCTGTGACGGCAGTACGGTCACAATCAGCTCTGTCAAGCGTGAGGTCAAGACCGATAAAGCCCCGAAGCTCTATGACCTGACAACCTTACAGCGTGAAGCAAACAAGGGTTTCGGGTACACAGCACAGCAAACACTGGACTATACCCAGTCGCTCTATGAGGGCAAGCTCGTCACTTATCCCCGTACCGACAGCCAGTATCTCAGCGATGATATGGCACAGACAGCTCTTGATGTTGCAAAGCTCTGTGATACCTATTTCGGGTTCGGTATCTTCCATACTCCCGATATTGCAAAGGTCATCAACAACAGTAAGGTATCGGGACATCACGCAATTATCCCTACAAGCGGTATCTCAACGGCTGACCTTTCTTCACTGCCGACAGGTGAGAAAAATATCCTCACGCTGATCGCCACAAAACTCATCTGTGCAACGGCTCCGGCACACAAGTATGAAGCGGTCAAACTGACAGGTATCTGCAACGGTACGGAGTTTACGGCAACAGGCAGAACTGTTCTTGATATGGGTTGGAAAGCTTATGCAAAGCAGACCGACAAAAAGAATGATGAAAAGTCTCTGCCTGCGGTTTCTGAGGGACAGACCTTCATTGTAACTGCAAGCAAGGGCGAACACTTCACTTCTCCGCCGAAGCCCTACACGGAAGATACGCTGTTATCTGCTATGGAGAGAGCCGGAAACGAGGACTATGACGAGGACACGGAGAAAAAGGGTCTCGGTACTCCTGCGACACGAGCGGCAACCATTGAATCACTTGTGAAAAACGGCTATGTGGAGCGTGACGGCAAACAACTCAGGGCAACAGACAGAGGCAAGGAACTTGTCAAGGTCGTTCCCGATGAGGTGAAGTCCGCAAAGCTGACGGCTAAATGGGAATCAAAGTTACAGCAGATCGAACACGGTGAGCTGCCCGAAGCGGTCTTTATGTCGGGAATTACACAGTTCATCACTGAAATGTGCAGTAAATACGGCTCTGTCGATAAGTCCGTTTCTCTTTCGGACGGTGGCAATGAGTCTGTGGGCAAATGCCCGAAGTGCGGTGCAGATGTAGTCAAGGGCAAATACGGCTGGTACTGCAAGGGTAAGTGCGGTATGAATATCGCAAAGGTGTACGGCGTGGAGCTTTCCGATACCCAGGTCAAGGGACTGCTTGACGGCAAGTCCACAAGCTACACATCTAAGGGCAAAAAGACGATCGTCCGCCCTGAAATCGTGGAGAATCCGTACAATGGGAAGGTGTACTATCAGTGGAAAACTGAGAGGGGTAAATAAAAACAGCAAGGGTGTCCTTGCTGTTTGAGTATAGTTCTACAAACTGGAATTTATGCATTAATCTCTTTTTTTACGGATACTCTATTTAATCTCATTATTATGCCACCCAAAACAATAACAAAGGCAGAATAACAAAATATGAATAGCGAGTCTGAAAAATGAAGTAATTCTAATTCATTCGCATATATTGCGCCATTCATTACTAAATGTAAAAGGATACTTATTCCGAGAATATAAATTCTATTATTCTTAAAAGCAATAAAATCTAAATTAGTTAATACAAGCAAAGCACCTAATCCTATCAATCTAAAAATGATAGCAACCATGCCACTTCCTAAACTTGTCATTACAAACACTACACTACCTATATCGAAAATCGTATGCAAGACTCCTCTTCCTAAGCCAAACCACAAAGGTAAGATTTCCTTTTTATCTTTCTTATATATTTTTTTCATAATAATATAATAGCCACACTCTTCTGATACGCCTTGCACAGCACCCACAAGAATGCACAACAATACCAAATGACTATCAAAGAATGATTTTAACGAAGTATATACAAATAGTGCCTGTATTGGTTGAGGCAACAGTAATCCGAATACAATTAAACTAATCATTCCTGCAACAAAATATTTTATTTTCATTTTATCCCTCTTAATTTATTAAACTGGAAGTTATCAATTTCTTATATATTTTTGATCAGTGTCAGGAATCGTATCTTCTGACTGATATCGCTCCACTTTTATGTGAAGATCATATTTATCTCTTAACTCCGCAATCGTATTCATCATGGGTGATTGATGGTGGAAATCAATGCTCTCCTGATTTTCCCAACTGTCAATCAGCAGTACAGTTTCTTCATCTTCCAGCGGGAAAAAATAATCATATCTAATGTTTCCAGCTTCATTTCTGATTGCATCAACAGTACCGCTTGAAATCATCTCCTTTGCAAATTTTCGTGCAGAACCATTTTTACCAGAATAATATATATTGACAACTATACTCATTATACCTTTCTCCCTCAAATTCCGATTTGAAGGGCAGTCGCCCAATCACTTATTTACTCTATTATAACAAACCGCCCCGAAAAAGTCAATCGCTTGCAGGGCTGAATCCAGAAAGGAGTGTTCTTTATGAACAACAACCAGCTTGCGGAAGTCGCAAAGATCCTCGGTGTCTCCGAAGACAGCATTTCCGCTATGAACGATGAGATCAAAAACAATATGACGGCAGTTTTTGAAACTGTTGCTATCAGAAATGACGAGGATAAAAAGATAGTCTTTGAAGCACTGGACGATCTGTGGCAGAAAGGCTCGGTATATATCGGGCTTGATGAGGTTGCAAAATCAACTGGCATTTTGCTTGTGACACTTCGCAGCCTTGATTACGATACGCAGCAGACTATCGTTTATGAGTACATGATGGACAGCTCGCAAACAGAGCGTTTCTATGACCTTTTGAACAAGGCACTTGTAGTTTCAGAGCTTGGCAATGTTGCAAAGCTGATCGGTGTTCCTGTGCGTGAGCTGAGGCCGCTTCCTCGCCGTATTCAGGAGAATATCTGCGGTGCGTACACAATGGAGTACGATGCCGACAGCACAAACACCGACCTGATCGACCACATCAGGGAGATGATCGCACCGTGACAGATTTCTCGTATATCGGCGGTATCGAAGTCTCCGCTATCAAGAATCGTGAGTTTATCCGCTTTAATACGGATAAGGCACAGGAGATATGCGTAGCCCTCGACAAAAGCGGTATTCCTTTTTCAGCCCGATACGGTGAAACCGAAATGGTGCTGACCTATGACGGCAGCTGCAAGGAACAAGTCGAGGATATTATTGCAAAAGCAGAGTCCGGCAACTATGAAGCATTGCTCCGTGAATTGCAAGCATACAGAGAACCTGACGGTTACTATCAGCTTTTGGGCGAAGTCGCAGACCTATTGAACACAACGATCGGTGCGTTGCAGAACCGTCCCGATGAGGTCCAGCTTGCCCTCTGCAAGACCTATGTGGATTTTTGGCTTTGCGATACTCCCACGCTTCAGCGTGAGCTTGACCGTGTGATCTCCGTGAACGGCAGAACGATGTCGGATATTCAGGAACATGAGAAAATCAAGGAAAAAGCGAAAGCACCTACTGTTCCTGAACAGCGTGCGGCGGATACAGTTCCGACTTTGAATGAGCTGTTTGACGATTATTTTCGCCGCAACAGTCATTCGCACTTTTCAAGAGAAAAACATCAACACTTAGCTGAAATCGCCAGTCGCAGACAGCAGAGTGAAGAGGAACGTAGCATTCAGAACGAAGAAAGAGAAAGGAAGTTCAGACCATGAAGAAGATCATTGTAATCGGAAGTGCCGTTGTTACCGCCGTGACCGCAGCGGTTATCATCATCGTGAAGTACACAAAGTGAGGTAGCCTATGCCAGTACAGGATAATGACGATAAGAGAATCGCCGACCAGCCTGCGGTCGATGCGGAAGAACTGAGAAGAAAACAGGCTCAGTCTCGGGAACAGCAGCAGGACGAAACCAGCGTTCAGAAGTCGGGAAAACTTCTTCCTCTGCTGAACGCAAAGGCAGAACATCATCAGAGCCGTATCGACTCTCTTGATGAAAGAATCGCCAATCAGACAGATAAGATCGGCCGCAACAAAGCGAAGATCGAAGCTCTTTCCGCAAAGGCTGATAAGCTCGAAGATACCAACCGTATGCTGAAAGCTACGATCGGCAATTTGCCGGGTATCGGTGCTGTTATTGCCCTTAACGAGAAGCGTATTCAGGCTATCCGTGAGGAGAAAATTCCTGAGCGACAGCAGAAGATCGACCAAGGGTGGAAGAAGATCGACAAATTTACAGTAAAGCGTGACCGTATCGAACACAAGCTCAACCGTGTTATCGCTCTGAATGATACGATCAAGAGCTTTTCTATCGGCTTTAACAAGGAACGCCGTGAAGCTTTTGCCGATGCAATGACAAGGTTGAATTGTGCAACTGTTGATTGCCTGAGCGATAAAAAAGCAACACTTGAAGCGAAAAAGCAGAAAATCCTTGATACTTACAATGATCCTGCAACAAGTGTTGTTGACAAATATAATCTCTCCGAACAGCTCAAAGATGTGAATGAGCGTATTTCAGCACTTGATGATAAGATCGTGAAGCTTGCCCGTCCTGAAACACACTATGAGGAGCAGGTCAATGATCAGCTCGATGCTTCTATGAAGCTGACCGGAGATAAGCTCGGTGAAATGGTTCAGAAAGGCAATATTGATATGCCGACACTTGCTGAGAGTGCTGTTCAGGCGGCGCAGAAGGTCGAAACGCTTGACCGTACTAAGGTCGCTGAACTTGCAGATCAATTGAATATTCAACCCCTTGCCAATGTGGAGATGCAGCTTGAAGATGATTACAACATGATCGACGGTATCATCAACAACGGCTCTAAGAAGGACATTGACAAGGCAAAGGCAGAGCTTGCGGAAGGTATCAAGTCTATGGAGAGCCTTGCAGAAAATCCATTTGTTCCGCAGGAAATGAGAGATAATGCAGTTGAGGAGCTTGCAAAAATGAAAAGTCAGCTTGAGCTTCTCAATATGCACGATGAAGTCGAGGTAGATAGCTGGCTGTCGGATATGCTTGATAAGGGTGATGCTGTTTTGACTGATGACGGCGGTTTCAAGGTGAACCCTGATTATTACAAGGAATTGCCTCGAAATGACCGTCATGTGGAGACTATGACGGAGATTCAGGCTGTTGAGGTCATGTCAGCACTTATAGATGCAGGCGTACAGTTTTCCGCTGCTACTAAGGGCGAGGATAAGGTCGGTATTACCGTTTCAAGGAACGATGTGTCAACTCTGAATGATGTGATGTATGCTTCTATCGGAAAGATCGCACATACTGATGCCGCAAAGGAGAACGGCGGTAAGGGTGAAAAGGGCAAGTATGAGACCATCAACCCTGAATACTACGCTTCACTCGGCAAGGACGATAAGCACACCCGTGTTGAATCGATCGACACGGCACGAAAGATCGTGGCAGAGCTGCAAAAGGCGAACATTCCGTATTCTGCGGTTGTCCGCAAGAATGATACTGTGGCGGTCACTGTTTCTAAGGCGAATGCCGAAGCCTATAAGCAGATCGAGAGCGCTGTCAAGGGCGAAAGAGCCGTGGAATATGTCAACCCCGACTATTTTAAGACACTCCCGAAGCAGGAGCGTTTCACCCAGCGTATGGGCGAGGGGCAGGCTCGGAAGAAGTCGGCAGAGCTGACAGCTAAGGGCGTGGAACATTCCGCTGTGTTCGGTGGCGAGAAGTCTTCGGTCACGCTCGCAAAAAAGGATTCAAAAAAAGCTTTCTTTTCCCGTGGCAAAATGCAGAGAGATGCCCAGCGTATCAGCGGCCGAGGTCAGCAGAAACCTCAGCAGACACCCAAAATGAGAAATGATCAGGGGCTGGAATAACAGATGAGAATTACTGATGAGCAGAAAGAAAGGGCGAACTTCGTCAATCTTCCTCAGTTCCTCATGTCTCACGGCTTTGACCTGAAAAAGGTCGGCAAAGAGTATGTGTGGAAGGAACATGACAGCCTGCATATCAAGGATAACGGTCCGGGCGAACGTGGTCAATGGTTCAGGTTCAGCGAAAACAAGGGCGGCGACAATATCGGCTTACTCCGAGAATATATGGATATGTCCTTTCTTGATGCCGTCGAAGCTCTGACCGGAGAACACATTGACCGCACCTATACTCCGTCCCGCACATACGAATCGAAACCTGTTCAGCAAACGGCAAGAGAGCTTTCCCTTGCCGAAGCTGATAATTGCAGGCGTGTGTTTGCGTATCTGTGCAAGACCAGAGGGCTTGACTATGATATGCTTTCCGCACTTGTGAAGGAAGGCACTATCTCTCAGGAAGAAAAGACAGGCAATGTGCTTTTCAAGTACTATGACGATCAGGGCAAAGTCATCGGTGCGGAAAAGGTCGGTACATCAACGGAGCATAAATTCAAAGGCATTGCAACAGGCTCGGCTGGCGGTCACGGATTTGAGGTAGTACACGGCACTGGCGAAAAGGCCTTTTTCTTTGAATCGGCAATAGATATGCTTTCCTATCTGCAAATGCACAGCAAAGAACTTGATAATTGCAGGCTTGTTTCCATGATGGGCGTGAAGCCGAGTATCGTCCTTGATACGATGCTTCGTCATAATATCGCTCCTGAGAATGTATTTTTATGCTCCGACAATGATACCGCAGGCAATGAATTTGCTCGGCGTTTGCAGGAACATTATCCCGATATGAAGCGTATCATCACGCCCGATACATATAAAGACTGGAACGATATGCTCAGAAATATTCCAAAACAGATAAAAGTAGAACAAGAGACTAAGACAAAGGAGGTTGACAGCGTGGCTGACCTTATGACATATGGCAACAAAATGTGGAATAATGCGACAGACAACAGAGATAAGTCGCTGATATCAATGCAGCTTGCGGATTTTCAGCGTGTGCAGGAAATGCTTGAAAAATCGGGTATCAATTATTATGCCTACGAAATGAACAGTACTGTCCGTATGGCGGTGAATGATAAGGATACCGATTGGCTGAGAAAAATCTTTGACAATATGAACGTTACAAAGTCCAACAGACCGTATTCTCCACCTGAGAAAAACATCATCGGCAATACAGAATATCGTTACATTCCGCAAAAGGAATATGTGACGGCTGACCGTGATCTTGTGCTGAAAATGGCTGATATTATGGCTCGGAGAGGTATGCAGTTTTCGGGCAGAATCTATCCGTCCGGTAAAGGAACGCTGACGGTAAGTCACGCTGACTTCGTTGCTGTCCGCAATATCAAGGACGAAGTGATCAGTATGCGTAAGCAGTTTGCAAGTCATGATAAGGCACAGGAAGTCGGCAACCGTGATTACTGTGCAAACCGTGATACTCGCTATTATATGAGCAAGCTCACACCTGAGCAGTTCAAGGAAGTCAAGCCGTTTTTGGAGACAAGTGTGAGCTATCATGCAGTTTCCCGTGAAGGCAAGGTCGCATTTGCAGTCGATAAGGAGAACGCTCCTGCTTTTCATAGAGCATTGGAGAACGCTGTCCGTGAGGTCGGTATGCTCCGAAATATGGCTGACCTCGGTCTGACTATGGAGCAGAATGTGGCACTTTCTCCCGTGGTGCATCGTCTTGCGGTGGAAGATGTAAAGCTCAATCTCGCTGACTTTTTCGATAATCGATACGATGAAGCACAGTTCGGTGAAATGCTCTCTCTTGTTGATGCGTATCTGTCACAAGCTCCTGCGGAGCGTTATGGCGAACACTCTAAACTGAATGATATGCTTGAAGCAAAGTCAAGTTTTGACCGCAGTATTGAGCTTTCTGACTTCTTTTCTCAGCACGATTTCTCCGATGAACAGAGGGCGGCTATTACCGCTATGTTTGTTGGTGATGTGACAAAAGGACAGATCGACAGCATTGACGAAACATTCACGGCGGAGGATATTCAGGCATATGATGAGATCCTGCACAATGCTTTGCAGGAGTCCGATGTTGCAGACTTTCTGACTGCTCACAAGCAGGCGGTCACTGACCGTGAGAACGCAAGCAGAGTTCCCACTGAGGAAGAAGTGCTGTTTCAGAAGGCTGACCTTGCAAAATTCCTTGCGGAGCGTACTCTGTCAAGCGACGAATGGGATGATATGGCGTATCCACTGTTTGACAGCGGTTATCTTGATAAACACAAGCCTAGTGACAAGGCGACTTTCGGATATAATCTGAGTGAGCCTGCACTCTATGACCTTGCCCAGCATTTCCATGACGGTGAGGATATTCGCCGTGAGCTTGCTCTCGGACTGTTAGGGGGCGGCACAACCGCAGATATTGAGTTTATCTTTGAACAGGGTGAGATCTCAGACCGTACTTATTATTATTCTGAAAACCTCCGTCACTCTCTCCATACAGAAAAGACAGAGGACGGATATCATTGCAGTTTCAGCGGTATGGAGCATTTTGTTTCTTTTGAGGAGATCGGACAGGCTTTCATTGACCGTATCCACGAGGAATTTGATGAATTGGCATATTGGGCTGTTCTGGATTATATCAAAGATGATATTCCCGATATATCCGATGATACCGTAAAGGAACTTATCACTGCATTTGACGGTGCAGCACTCCACGGCTGGGAGAACGGCGACAATCAGCCTAAGCTCAACCGTATTAAGAAAGCCCTGTTTGATGTTCTCGGTGATGAGGAGCAGACAGAAAAGGCGTTTGCTTGCATTGCAAAGCACAAGTATAACGTAACCTTTGAGCCTGAACAGCCCGAAAAGCAGCCTGACAGCCTTACATTCCATTTCGGAAAGGGTGACGGTGATGAATGGGTCAGCGAAAGCGACATCGTTCACGATTTTGCTCTTGCACACCCTGATTGCAGTTTTGCCCTTGGAAATGCTGTCCTCGAATACCTTGATGAAAAACAGCACTCGGAACGTAATATCCCCGATCTGAAAGCTGGCTGGTATAAAAAAACAGACTTCACGATCACTGCCGTCATAGGCGGTGAGGAGTTCAGCTATGAGGGCCGCTTTGATATTGGTGACGGAAAAGGTACGGGCGGTGGTTCGCTGATCGACCATATCCGTGCCCACAATGAGGGTATTCTCGGTTATACGCAGCACCCATTCAATCAGCCGGAGTATCAGGAAAGAGCGAAGCACACACTTGATGTGTTTGTCCCTTTCCTTGAAGCCCATTCTGAGCTGACGGCTGAGGAACAGCGTATTTTCGATGATTTCAAGGCACAGCACCCTATCCGCAGTTATGATGATATTACTGTCGCTGAGGAAAAGCTCCAAACTCTGCAACAGGTAGTCGATAAATTTTTCGGCACGGACTGCGAATCGGCGGAGACAGAGAACGGTACTTGGAAACTGGCTATCGCTGACGGCGATAAGGCTGGAGAGCTTTTTTATTGCGGAGAACCTGTTTGCGGTATCTATAACCGTGGCGATAAAATGGAGATCGAGCCGTATCGTGAGTTGTCCACTTTTCCAAAGCTCCTGCAAACGGCGATGCTCGAACATAATCCTGATAAGCCTGTGGAGATCATGGACTTCCAGCGTATCTTTGAAACTCCGCTCGACAAGGCAAAGTGGCTTATCAACGATTTCTGTGAAGCGGAATATCATAACGGTGCTGATTTCTCCGATCTGCATAACATCGGGCTTGCGTTTACTACGCTGACGGACGATGAGCTGCCCATTCAAGTGACGGCTGACCTTGTGGACTTCAAGATCACTCACGAATTTGACGGTGAAGTGTTCGATACGGAGCAGTTTGACAGTATTGAGGATATGATTGAAAACGGTCTGACAGAACTTGATTTTTCTGACCTTGTTTCTGTTCCCGATGAGGTTATAGACAGGCATACAAGCAAGGCCGAGCAGGCGGTAGAGCTTATGAGCGATGCTTCTGCGGTAGAGACTCCTGCCCAGGATACTGCGGACATTGATAAGCCTCTTTTTACCGATGAAACAGTCATTGACGAAATTCAACGAAATGAGCAAGATGATGTGCCGTTTTGGGAGAAGAACGATATTGAGGGCGAACAGCTTTCTTTGTTTGGTGATCCCGAACCGCTGACAGTCTCAAAGCCCGCACCTCAGAAGCCAAAATCTGAGTTTTCCGCAGGTCCGGTTGTGGACGGTGTTCAGGTCTATGAAGCTCTGTATGCGGAAATTGAACGTGGGACAGGCTTTGTTGACGGAAAAATCCGTGTGCAGGAGTTCTATGAAAAGATGAGAAGCCAGCCGAATCACCCCACAACGCAGGAACTGGCTGACTTTCTGAAAAAGGAGTATGGAACAGGCGGTCATAGCGGTGACGGCAAGGTCACGCTTGTTGACTACAACAGCAAGGGGCTTGTCTTTTCATTTGAGAATGGCGAGAAGTTCCGTCATTCGTGGTTCAACGTTGCAACCGCAGTCGAATCAAAGCTGAGAAGCAATACCTATCTCTCCCCTGAACAGCAGGCAAAGTGGCAGGCTATGAAAGCGGAACGCTCTCCGGAGGAAAACGCAGCGCCGTATAAGGTGGAAATCGGTGACCGATTTCGCAACAAGGCTACTGGCGTGGTTTCGGAAGTTGTTGCACTGACAGGTGCATTGTCGTATTATACTGATGATTGCACTGTCAAACGCAGAAGCGGAGCTTTTGAGATTGAGGAGAATATCTCTTATGATAAGCTCCTGAGCAGCGGTCTTTATGAGTATATCGGAAGAGCTGAACCCGAAAAAGAAAAGTCTGAACCCGTAAAGCCTGAGCCTGTTGCTGAGGTCACACCCGAAAAGCCTGCGGTTACTCCAGAAGCGGAAAAGTCGGATATTCCTACGGTCAAGAACCTGTCTCAGCTCAAAAAAGCTATCAAGCCGGGAATGATGTTTGAGATTAGCGATCATCTCCGTCCTGAATGTGTGGGCGAACGCAGAATCGTTACGGGCGTTAGCACCGTTGATTTTACTTCCCGAAAGCTCGATGAAAACGGCGAACCTACGGGCAAAGACCTCCACATGGAGTTTGACCGTGCGAAGAACTGGAGCTTTGACGGTGATGAGCTGATTTCTCGTCTCGACAACGGCGATATGCTAATGAGCTTTCATTTTATTGACAGCTTGGAGCGTACTAAAGAGCCGGAGATTGATACTCCTACACCTGAGATCAGCGATACAGATGAAGCAATTACTGACGAAATCTCTGTTCCTGCACCTACTCCCGATAAAGGCGTTAACTTCACTATTACCGATGATAACCTCGGTGACGGCGGTGCTAAGACTAAGTTCAGAGCCAATGTCGAAGCTATCAAGATTTTGAAAACACTTGAAGCGGAAAAGCGTCCTGCAACGGCTGAGGAAAAGGAAACCCTGTCGAAATATGTCGGCTGGGGTGCTTTGGCTAAGGCTTTTGATAAGACTGACTATAAGTGGGCCGCAGAGTATAAGGAGCTTTCTGAATTGCTGACTCCGCAGGAATACGCTCAGGCACGTTCAACGGTAAATGATGCGTTTTATACAAGCCCCACGGTTATTGACGGCATCTACGAAGCCCTCGGCAATTTCGGCTTTGACGGCGGTAGTGTATTAGAACCTGCAATGGGTATCGGAAACTTTTTCGGACGTATGCCCGAAGAAATGCAGGAACATTCTCAGCTTTACGGAGTTGAGATCGACAGCTTATCGGGTAGAATCGCTCAAGCACTCTATCCCGATGCTGATATTGCAATTCAGGGCTTTGAAAAGAACCGTTTTCAGAACGGCAGCTTTGATGTGGCAGTCGGCAATGTTCCGTTCGGTGAGCTTGGTTTTCGTGATACTGTCCATGATACTACCAAACTTCATGACTATTTCTTTGCAGAAGCTCTCTCAAAGCTCAAAGAAGGCGGTATCATGGCATTCGTGACCTCGGCAGGAACACTTGACAAGCGTGACGAGACTACAAGGCAGATGTTGGCTGACAAAGCTGACTTCATCGGTGCAATCAGACTTCCGGGCGGTAAGAATGGTGCTTTTAAGGATAATGCAGGCACGGAAGTCACTACGGATATTATCTTCCTGAAAAAGCATGAAGGCAAGTCACTTACCGAAATGTCCGATATTCCCGATTGGGTACATATCGGAGAAACGGCTGACGGTCTGCCAATCAACAAGTATTTTGAACAGCACCCTGATATGGTGCTTGGTACGGTTGTCGAGGGCAATAAGCTCTATGGCAGTGGTACAATGGTTGTTGCCGAGGACGGCTTTGACCTGAAATCGGCACTCCATGAAGCAGTCGGCAAACTCTCGGCGGAGATCAGTCATGAGCATGGCAGAGATGTGTATGCAAAGACCGCTGACGGCGTTCAGGTGCAGATTCCGTCTAATCTGCGTAATTACAGCTTTTTCATGTCTGACAATCAAGTTTTCTTCAAGAAAAATAACGCTGCCTGCGAATTCCGTTTCGATAGGGGAACAGCACAGCACAAGCGTTTCAAGGCGTTTATTGAGCTTCGTGACCTCACCCGTGAGCTGATCGAAGCTATGGAGCTTGACAAGCCTGACAGCGTTATCAAGGATTTGCAGGCAAAGCTGAATGTGGCGTATGATGATTTCTACAAGAAGTACGGTATTATTCATTCTCAGACGAATAAGCGGTATTTCAGCGAAGATGTGTCATATAATCTTGTGGCAGGACTTGAAAAGAGCTATGATAAGACAAAACTCCTTGCAAAGTCCGATATTTTCACAAAGAGAACGATCGTACCGCCGAAAGCGGTCGATCATGTAGACACGGCACTTGAAGCACTCACGCTCTCCGTTGCGGAGAAGGCAAGGGTTGACTTTGCGTACATGAGCGGACTGACGGGTATGACAAAGGACGAACTGAAGCGTGACCTGACAGGGGCGATTTTCAAGATACCCCATACGGAGAACGAATATCAGACGGCTTCTGAGTACCTTTCGGGCGACATTCGCAAGAAACTCTGTGAAGCTGAGGAAATCGCTGAGTACGATCCTGATTTCAATATCAACGTATCGGCACTGAAACAGGCTATGCCCGAACCGCTGAAAGCAGGAGATATTGATATTAAGCTCGGTGCAGCTTGGCTTGATCCGAAGTATTACGAACAGTTCATGTATGAGCTGTTGCAGACACCAGCGTATCAGCGGAGTGACAGTTCGTCTGCTCGGTGGAACAAGTCTGCTATTGTCGGCGTGGAGTATTCGGTTCACGCTAACTCTTTCCATGTCAGCAACAAGTCTTCCGACAGGTCGGTGCTTGCTACGCAGAAATACGGCTCTCACAAGATAAACGCTTATGACATCTTTGAACATTTGCTGAATCTGCAAGAGCCAAAGGTATATAAGACTATCGAGGTCCCGGACGGCTTGGGCGATACAAAGGAAAAGCGTGTAGTGGATATAGATGCTACCCGTGTCGTACAGCGTAAAGCCGATGATATTCGCAAAGCTTTCAAGGCGTGGATATTCAAAGATTCGCAACGCCGTGAAGCTATCGTAGAGAAGTATAACGAACTTTTCAACAGTATCCGTCCCCGTGAGTTCGATGGCTCGGCTCTTTCCTTCCCGATGATGACTTCGGATATTAAGCTCCACGACCATCAAAAGAACGCAATCGCTCATGCGATGTTTGGCGGTAATACGCTGTTTGCACACTGCGTGGGTGCGGGCAAAAGTACGACACGTTCGTAACTGAAAAGGTTGCGCACAAGGTCGTATGAAAATATAAAATATTTGAATACGGTTCTTGGAGAACTGATATTCCGACAGGTGGAATGAGGGAGCAACGTCCTGAAACGCCTGCCTTAATACTGCGATATGCGTTAATTCCGGCAGTGGGAATTATGGTATAAAGTTCGCAGAAGTCGGCAGAAGTTTGCCCAAACGGTTCAAGCCGTGGCAAGTGTTCCAGAAGTGGGATATGCAGATGATATGCCGGAGGTCTATAAAATACCTATGGTCAGAATGTCAAAGTTGACTGACGAAATCCCGAATGTACGGGTCTAAAAGGCGCTACGGCAGAAATGCCGTATTCCGAATACGGAAGTGTATGAGGGCGAGTAAAAATTTTTACTATGAAAGTCCTTGCAATGTTACAGGCATTGGATATACACAGGCTCAGAGGGACACCTAAGGGTATATGCACAGATAGGAATATCGGAACGTGGAAAGGTCAGAGCATGGAGCTTACTGCTGCTGTGAAGTGCTAAACAGGAAATCGGATTTATTCGTATAACTGTTCTTTATCTGGCTGAGAGTAGTGCCACAGTACCGTTGAAGCCGCTGCGAAAAAGAAGCGGTGGAGGGATAGGCACAAGTCAACAATCATATATAAATTTCAAATTACACAAATTCAAAGGTTCGAGTATGACTAAGAAAAGCGATTCCATTCTGAAAATCAGAAAGGAGAAAGCTGACTTTGACAGACAAGAAGAAAATTCCCAAAAAGCAAAAACTCCGAAATGCCGAATACTATGATATGCAGTCTGTATTTGACAAGCTATATACAGACAGCAAAAAGGACTTGAAATTCACCAACTTGGTTGAAATCATAAAAAGTTCCGAAAATATCAGGCTTGCGTATAGAAATATGCGTAAAAATAAAGGAAGTAAAACGGCAGGAACGGATAAAAAGACGATAAGCGATTTGAATAAATGGAAGGAGAAAAGTTTAATCGCCCACGTTCAGCGGAAATTAGACTGGTACATTCCGCAGAAAGTCCGTAGAATGGAAATCCCAAAGGATAATGGCAAGACCCGTCCGCTGGGAATACCCACGATAATGGACAGGCTGATACAGCAGTGTGTTTTGCAGGTTTTAGAGCCAATATGTGAAGCAAAATTTTTTGAGCGAAGCAATGGTTTCAGACCGAACAGAAGCGCAGAAAACGCTATTGCACAAGCAGAGCGTATGATGCAGAATATGAATCTGCATTATGTAGTTGATGTTGACATAAAATCATTCTTTGATAATGTCAGTCACGGCAAGCTGTTGAAGCAAATGTGGACTATGGGCATACAGGATAAAAAGCTTTTGTGTATTATCTCGGCAATGCTGAAAGCAGAGGTCGCAGGGATAGGATTCCCCGAAAAAGGCACGCCACAGGGCGGTATCATTTCGCCGCTGTTATCCAATATTGTTCTGAATGAACTTGATTGGTGGGTAGCAAGCCAATGGGAGAATATTCCGACAAGAGAGAATTACATAAGACGCATTTATGCAAACGGAACACTCGATAAATCAAAGCAGGTATACCACTTACGTAAGACGGCTTTGAAAGAGTGTTACATCGTGCGATATGCGGACGATTTCAAGATATTTTGCAGAAAACGGTCGGATGCAGTAAAAATATTTGAAGCAACAAAGCTGTGGCTGATAGACAGATTAGGACTGGAAATCAGTCCTGAAAAGTCAAAAATAGTCAACCTGAAACGCCATTATTCTGAATTTCTCGGCTTTAAGCTGAAAGTGAGGAAAAAGGGCAAAAACAAACAGGGACAGCCTAAATATGTTGCGGAGGCGCACATAAAGGAAAAGAAACTTGCGAAAATCAAGACTTATTCTAAAGAGATAATCGGTAAGATACGACAGACCTATAATGCAGGAATGGAGTATAAGCTGGTACAGATGTATAACTCCTATCTGATAGGTGTTCATAATTATTATTGCATAGCAACACACGTTAATTTAGATTTTCAGAAAATCGCTTATGATGTCAAAAAGAACCTTTACAATCGGCTGAAACACAGGATAACCAAAAAGGGTACTATTACGAACGGCTATATCCGAAAACAATACGGTACAAGCCGTGAAGTGAGATTTATCGGCGGTCACGCTATCGTGCCAATCGCATACGTTCAGCACCGTATCCCAATGGACAAAAAACGGAGTATCAACAAATATACACCGCAGGGGCGAGCAGAAATTCATAAAAATCTGGAATGCGTGGATATTGATGTTCTGCATTATCTGATGAATAATCCCTGCGGAACGGAAAGTGTTGAATATAACGATAACAGGATTGCTTTGTACGTTGCGCAAAAAGGCAGATGTGCCGTCACAAAAGACGAATTATATGTCACCGAAATTGATTGTCACCATAAAATCCCACGGGAATACGGTGGAAGTGATGAATACAGTAATCTGATAATCGTTTCGGATAAGGTTCATATTCTGATACATTCAAGTAATGAAAAAACCATTAAAAAGTACCTTGACTTGGTGAAACCTGACAGCAAACAATTAGCGAAAATCAATAAATTGAGAATAATGGCAGGAATGTCACAAATCTCAATGAACGGAGAATTGCTGACAGTCTGATTGTGTAAATTTGAACGAAAATGATTGTTGATGGAACGCCGTATGAGGGGAAACTCTCACGTACGGTGTGGAGTGGGGGAAAACTTGGAGATTACATCAAAGGGTTACCTATCACTATCCTTTGAAATGATCGCAACGGCGATGGAAAGCAAGCGATTAGGTTTGTGTACTAAGAGCCTGTTTGCCGTGCCGAATCATCTGACGGAGCAGATCGGTGACGATTTTCAGAAGCTCTATCCGGGAGCAAATATTCTTGTTGCTACCAAAAAGGACTTTCAGAAAGCAAATCGTCAACAGCTCTTTGCAAAAATCGCAACTGGAAACTATGATGCGGTTATCATAGGTCACTCTCAGCTCGGTAAAATCCCTATTTCAAAGGAGAGACAGGTCATGACGATCCAGAGTCAGATTGACGATATTCTCCGTGGTATCGAGGAACTGAAAAAGAGCGAAGGCTCTAAGTTTCAGATCAAGGCTATGGAGCGTACTCGTAAGAGCTTGCAGAAGCAGCTTGATAAGCTCGAAAAGGCTAATCAGGACGATACGCTGACATTTGAACAGCTCGGAATCGACCGTCTGTTCATTGACGAAGCCCATGAGTTCAAAAACCTCTTTGTCGCCACAAAATTGCAGAATGTAGCCGGAATTTCCAATTCTGCTTCGCAAAAAGCACTTGATTTGTTCCTCAAATGCCGTTATCTCGATGAAAAGACTGGCGGCAAAGGCGTGGTTTTTGCCACTGGAACGCCTCTCAGTAACAGCATTACAGAGCTTCACACCATGATGCGGTATTTGGAGTATGACTTCCTGAACAATCACGGATTACAGCACTTTGACAACTGGGTAGCAGTCTTTGGAGACCAGAAAACCGATTGGGAGTTAAAGCCTGCGGGCAATGGTTTCAAGGAGCGTACCCGTATCGCCAATTATACAGGTCTGCCCGAACTGATGAGTATGTTTAAGCAGGTCGCTGACATTCGTACTGCGGATACGCTGCAACTTGATGTGCCTGACTGTGAATATCAGGTGGTTCAAGTCGAAGCCACTCCGTTCCAGCAGAAGCTTGTTCAAGAGCTTGCCGACAGAGCTGATGCTATCAATGCAGGCAATGTTGATCCCACGATCGACAATATGCTCAAGATCACGTCGGACGGTAGGAAGCTTGGTCTTGATCCTCGTCTGATTGATCCGTCATTTGAAGATAACCCCGAAACAAAGCTCAACCGCTGTGTTGAGAATGTAGCCCGTATCCACGCTGAAACGGCTGAGGACAAGCTTACGCAGATCATCTTCTGTGATTTGGGCGTTCCGCATAAGGCAGCAGGAGAAGCAGAGGTTGAGAGCGAAGATGCCGACGATGCTAAAGATAAGAAATCTCTTGCTGAGGTTGAATCATTGGAGGAAGAATGCGATTTTTGTGTTTATGACGATATTCGTGACAAGCTAATCGCAAGGGGTATCACTGCGGAGGAAATTGCATACATTCACGATGCGAAAACTGAACAGCAGAAATCCAATCTTTTTGATAAAGTCCGTAATGGTGAGATTCGTGTTCTGCTCGGTTCTACGGCAAAAATGGGTACGGGTACGAATGTCCAGAAGAAGCTGATCGCAGTCCATGACCTCGATATTCCATGGAGACCGGCTGATGTAGGACGGATTTTGCGGACATTCAAAATAAAAAGAATGTGGAGGTAACAGACAATGGCAAAATCATTATTTGAGGAACTGGGC